>Ga0265297_10000772_pt1 | contig 88334 bp, 99 predicted proteins | sample Munlanlwell13791_FD_192502 | JGI IMG/M metagenome (GOLD analysis project Ga0265297, IMG submission 192502) | Leachate microbial communities from a municipal landfill in Southern Ontario, Canada - Leachate well 137-91 | ecosystem: Engineered > Solid waste > Landfill > Unclassified | place... | reverse complement strand
AACCTCCATCTTTACTCGTTTTGTCGTTTGCTCCTCCAAGCTTGTATTTGGCTGATTCCATGGAAGAAGTCAGTTCCCAGGAACCTCCGGTTATATACGTATAGTAATTACCCGTACTTGTGGTATTGACGGGATCCACGGGTAAAGAAGATAAAGGAGTGGTAAAAGATATATTACTGAAATTGATCGGTATCCAGCCCGTACCATTGGTTTTTTGAAGATTTGCACTTGTGGAACAACGATAACTCCAGCCTGTAGGTAAGGTGGGAAGACCCAGATTGGCACAGGTGGCTGAAGAATCGGGAATGGAGACATATACGATATTTGTGGAACCTAAGGATGAACCTCCGTCTGCGACGTACAGAGATATGGCTTTATTTATGGTTGTCAGTTCTTCGGCTCTTCTTGAATCTCTGGCTGATCTCATCTGTTCTGCCGGATTTATCGTTATTACCACTACTGCTGATAGAATGGAGAGAACCGCTATTACTATGACGAGTTCTATAAGGGTGAAAGAATTTTTATTCATTATTCAAATTATAAAAATTTTCCATTATTTTTGCCACTAAGATTGGGCCGGTGCCGCCTGGAGTAGGAGTGTATGTTAGAGAATTGGACGATTGGGGAATTGGAGAATTGGGATTGAAGTCGCCGGAGATTTTTCCCTCAACAGTACTGTAGCCAAAATCGATTACAATAGCATTTTCTTTTATGTCGTCTACTGAAAATAAATTCGCTTTTCCTGCGCCGCTGATTATTATATCCGCGTCTTTTAATTCTTCTTTAATATTTTTTGTTTTGCTGTTTAAAATAGATAATTTTGCGGTTTTATTTTCAAGCCATACGGAAATCGGTTTGCCAACAAGCCGACCAGTGCCGATAATAGCCATTTTTAAGGTTTTAGGTTTTAGGTTATAGGTTTTGAAAATTTCTTTTACAACTCCGACTGGAGGCGGAAGAATTTTATTTTGGCCGGCAGAGAAATTTTTAAGCGCTTGTTCGCCTAAGACGTCAACATCTTTTTCGGCAGGAATAAGATTTAAAATTTCTTGGCTGTTTAATTGTTCCGGTAGGGGAAGCTGAATAATTATCCCACCGATAGATTCTTCGGCAACAAGCCCGTTTACTTTTTGGACGAGTTCGCCCTGAGAAATATTTTCCGGCAGTTCGTAAGCGCAAAAATTAATGCCGAGTTCCGCGGCAACTTTATCTTTTTGTTTAATAAAGCTTGCTGAAGCGGAATTTCCTTTGACTAAAACAGCCGCCAGAGTTTTTTTTGGCGCTGGCAGCAATCTTAAGCTATTAATTATTTTTTGGGCTATCTCTTTACAGGGAATTTGCGGCATAACAATTCAACTTCTTTTTTAATAGTTTCCAGCTTTTCTTTTTTTGTTAAAGCTTTGTCGATGAGTCCGGCAATTTGTTTCATTTCTTTTTCTTTCATCCCGCGGCTGGTTAATGCCGGTGTTCCAAGCCTGATGCCCGAGGGGTTCACCGGGCTTTGTTTGTCGTAGGGAATGGTATTTTTATTTGCGATGATCCCGGCTTTTTCAAGCATTTCGCTGGCAAGTTTTCCGCCGATTCCGCGTGAATGAACATCTATTAGAATAAGGTGAGTATCGGTGCCGCCCGAAATAACGCGCCAGCCGAGTTTTTTCATCTCTTCGGCTAAGGTTTTAGCATTTTTAACTATTTGCTTGGCGTAAGCTTTAAATTCCGGCGCGCCGGCTTCATATAAAGCAGCTGTGGTTGCGGCGATTTGATTCATGTGCGGGCCGCCTTGCATTCCGGGGAATACGGATTTATCTATTTTTTCGGAAAATTCATATTTGGAAAAAATCATGGCTCCGCGGGGCCCGCGAAGAGTTTTATGAGTCGTAGTTGTGACGACGTCGGCGTATTTAAAAGGAGAAGGATAAACTTTGCCCGCCACCAATCCGGCAAAATGCGACATGTCAACCATAAAAATCGCGTCAATGCTGTCGCAGATTTTTCTAAATTTTTTAAAATCAATAATTCGCGAATAAGCCGTGAAACCGGCGACGATTAATTGCGGTTTTTCTTTTTTGGCGATTTTTGAAATTTTGTCGTAATCCAGCGTTTCATTTTTTTTGTCTACGCCGTAGGGAATTTGTTTCCATAATTTTCCGACCGCGCTCGCTTTGTGTCCGTGCGTCAGATGTCCGCCCATATCAAGCCGCATTCCCATAATTTTTCCGCCAACCGGAACCAGGGCGAGATAAACGGCCATATTGGCGGGCGAACCGGAATAAGGCTGAACGTTAACTTCCCAATTATTGGAAAGTCCGAAAACTTTTTTCGCCCGGCTTTTGGCGAGATTTTCTATTTTATCGGTAAATTCATTTCCGGCGTAATAACGTTTTCCCGGATAGCCTTCGGAATATTTATTGGCTAAGACCGAGCCGAGCGCTTCAGAGACGCCTTTTGATATGATGTTTTCGGAGGGAATAAGATCCAGTGTCTTTGATTGGCGTTTTTCCTCGGCTTTTATCAGATTTTTTAACACAGCGTCTTTCATCTCCTTATAATAAAAGAAAATTAAGTTATCCACAACAAGAGGTTTAAATCCGGCGCTTTAAGATATATAATAAAATCAACAAAGGTCGAAGAATTGAATCTAGTAAATAAAAGTTATGATAATTCAAAGTTGGACGGAAATTCTGGTCGCCGCTCTCCAAAACGTTTGGTACGGCGTCATTAGTTTCTTGCCGTCTTTAGTCGGCGCAATAATAGTTCTTATTATAGGCTTAGTGGTGGCTTCCGCGATTAAAATGATAATTGAAAGAGTGGTATCCGCCCTTAAAGTCGATGCCGGTTTGAGAAAAATCGGTTTAGCGCCGTTTTTTGAAAGAGCAGGTCTGCAAATCAATTCTGGGAAATTCTTGGGCCTTTTGGTCTATTGGTTCCTGGTAATCGTCTTCGTTTTAGCGGTGACGGATATCTTGGGCCTTTATGGAATTTCTTTATTCCTTAAGGACGTCCTTTCATACGTCCCGAACATCATTGTCGCGGTTTTGATAATGTTGGCTTCGGTTGTCGTCGCGAATTTCTTGAAATCATTGGTGAGAGCCACGGTTTCAAGCGCGGGACTTCCAAGTTCGCGTTTTCTTGGAACTTTGGCATGGTGGACGGTGACTGTTTTCGGTTTGTTGGCCGCTTTAATTCAGGTTGGCGTTGCGGTTAGCCTTATTAACACCCTGATGACGGGTTTTGTGGCTATGCTCGCTTTGGCCGGAGGCATCGCTTTTGGTCTTGGCGGAAAAGATTATGCCGCGCACTTGCTTGAAAAGCTTAGAAGAGAAACCGAATAAAAATAAATTCGGTTCGAATTCGGTCCAAATTTAAAAGAAAAAATCCCGTTCTTGTGAGGAGACGGGATTTTTTGTTTAATACGGTATTGTAAGTTTATCAAAAAAAGAGTATAATATAATTCATATGGTCATCACTTTTTACGGCGAAGGCTGTTTTAAAATCCAAAGCGGCGAATTTTCCGTTTTAACGGATCCTTTTGACGCCCAAACGGGCCTGACGCCTCCTCGCTTTAAAGCAGACCTTATTTTAAGAACAATTACGCCAATTTCTTCTTTTGAGAAAAAGGATTCCGTGTCGGCTTCGGAAATTATCGGCCCCGGAGAATACAATATTAACGGCGCCGACGTTTCCGGATTTCAGTTAGCCAAGGAATCGTCAAAGAGTTTTTTTAAAACAGCATACACTTTAATGCTTGAAGACATTAATTTATGTTTTCTCGGACACATTTCCGAAATTCCCGAACCGACGATTTTGGAACATTTGGGCGAGCCGGATATTATTTTTATTCCCGCCGGAGGGGCTCCTTTTGTGGATTTGAAATCGGCCGTGAAAATAATAAAACAATTTCAGCCCAAACTGGTTATTCCGTCTTTTTTTAAAATACCGTCTTTAAAGAGGAAAGCCGGAGACATTAAAGATTTTTTGGAAGAACTTAACGGCGCTAAAGAAAAAGTCGGCGAAGCCGTTGAAAAACTGACGATTAAAAAGAAAGATCTGACAGAAATAAAAAAAACACAAATAGCGATATTGAAATTATAATGTGGATTGAGAGATTTATCGCAAGAATCCAAAATTCCGAAGAGCGGACAAAAAGACGGTGGCTGATTCTGTGTAGTGTCGCGGCAATGATGGTAATAGCCGCGCTTTGGGTTATTCTTACGGTGTCGGCTTTTCAGGCTCCTTCCATGGAGACAAGCGTTGTCGCGACGGATGAACCGGGATTCTGGCAAATTTTAAAAAACGGAACGTCTGTAATTTTTAATTCGGCAACCAAAAATTTTAAAAATGTTTTTTCGCGGCTGACGGAAAAGAAAACAATTGTGATAGAATAATATTTAATCATGGATCCGAAAGATCAAAAAATTGAAAAAAAAGAAATAACTGACGAACTTCGCGAATGCTATCTTGACTATGCGATGTCGGTTATAGTCTCCCGCGCTCTGCCCGATTTAAGGGACGGTTTAAAGCCGGTTCAAAGAAGGGTTTTATGGACGATGTGGGAAGAAGGATTAAGCTATTCTTCAAGATTCAGGAAATCGGCGAACGTTACCGGAACCGTTTTAGCGCGTTATCATCCTCATGGCGATTCATCGGTTTATGACGCTTTAGCCAGGATGGCGCAGGATTTTTCCTTGAGATACCCGCTTATTAAAGGACAAGGAAACTGGGGGAGCATTGACGGCGATGCGCCGGCCGCACAACGTTATACCGAAGCCAAATTGGCGAAAATTTCCGAAGAACTTTTGGTTGATATTGAAAAAGAAACGGTCGATTGGCAGCCGAATTACGATTCAACAAGAGAAGAACCGAAAGTCTTACCTTCAAAACTCCCAAATCTTTTACTTAACGGTTCTGTTGGTATTGCCGTCGGAATGGCAACAAACATTCCTCCTCATAATCTTTCCGAAATAGTGGATGCTTCGGTTTATCTGGCCGACCATCCGAAAAGCACAAACGAAGAGCTCATGCAATTTATTCAGGGGCCCGATTTTCCGACCGGCGGAATTATGTACGACAAGAAAGCGATTATCGAAGCTTATTCTTCGGGCAAAGGAGCGATAACTTGCAGGGCGAAAACCGAAATTGAAGAAAGGAAAGCCGGACAGTTTAATATCGTAATCACAGAAATTCCTTACCAGGTAAACAAGTCGGAACTTATAATCAAAATCGCCGAATTGGTTACCGATAAAAGAATCGAAGGTGTCCGCGATTTGCGCGACGAGAGTGACAGGGAAGGAATGAGAATCGTGGTTGAACTTAAAAACGACGCCAATCCGCAAAAGATTTTAAACCAGCTTTTCAAACATACCGACCTCCAGAAAAATTTTAATCTTAACATGATTGCTTTAGTTAATGGCATTCAACCACAACTTTTGTCCCTTAAAGAAGTTTTGGCGGGTCACTTGGAGCATCGCAGGTTGGTGGTTGAAAGGCGCGCGAAATTCGATCTTAAAAAAGCCAAAGAACGCGAGCATATTCTTGAGGGTTTGGCAAAAGCGCTTTCAAAAATAGACGAAATAATTTCAACGATCAAAAAGTCAAAAGATCGTTCCGATGCGCATGAAAATTTGGTAAAAAAATTCAAATTTACCGATATTCAAGCGAGCGCCATTTTAGAAATGCGGCTTCAGAGTTTGGCGGCGCTTGAAAGGAATAAAATAGAAGCCGAGCTTGAAGAAAAAAGAAAACTGATACGCGAACTTGAAATTTTAATTAAGAGTCCTGAAAAAATTCTTAAAGTCGTTAAAGAAGAAATGTTAGAGCTCAAGCCTGTTTATGGCGATGCCCGCCGGACAAGACTTATTTCTTCGGGATTAACGGAATTCAAAGAAGAAGACTTGGTCCCGCAGGAAGAGGTGATGATTACGCTTTCGGGCAGTGGCTACATCAAAAGAGTTCCTTCTTCAACCATTAAGGTTCAGCATCGCGGCGGCAAAGGAGTGGTGGGTTCTGACGTGAGCGATGAAGATTTCATCAGTCATTTTATTTCGGCGGACTCGCACGACAACATTTTATTCTTTACAAACAAGGGCCGGGCTTTCCAAACAAAAGTTTACGAAATTCCAGCAGGTTCGCGCACAAGCAAAGGAAAAGTAATTCAAAATTTCCTTGAAATTCCGACAGACGAAACAATAAGCGCGATTATCAGTTATTCGGATAAAAAGAATTCCGGCACCGGAAAGTTTTTGGCAATGGTGACAAAAAAGGGAATAATTAAAAAAACCGGTTTAGAAAGTTTCGAAAATATACGCCGGAACGGAATAGCGGCTATAAATCTCCAAAAAGGCGATGAGCTGAAATGGGTTGAATTGTCTTCGGGTAAAGACGAAATTATTTTAATAACCGCGAACGGCCAAGCAATAAGGTTTAAAGAAACTCAATTAAGACCGATGGGTAGGACCGCCGCCGGAGTCAAAGCTATTAAGATAAAGGGGAATGACTTTGTCGCGGGACTTGATATAATTAAAGCAGGAGGCAAATTATTGATAATCACCGAAAACGGGTTTGCCAAACAAACGCCGTTAAAAGAATATAAAGTTCAGAGCCGCGGCGGACAAGGAATTAAAACGGCCAAAATCAGCGAGAAAACCGGTAAGATAGTCGCGGCGAAAATAATAGAAAGCGAAGAAGAGCTTATGGCGCTTTCAAACAAGGGACAAATTATTAAAACAAAGATTTCCGATATCAGAACGGCGGGGCGCGCTACTTCGGGCGTAAAGGTAATGAGATTGAATAGCGGCGATAAAGTCGCGGGAGCGGCAATAATATAAAATGAATCTTTCTAGAAACCAAATAATAATTATAGGCGGAGTGGGATTGGTAATTTTGTTTTTTGTTTTAGTTTTTCTTGGAGTAATACCGGGGTTGAAACCATCTTCAAATTCCGGATTTTTAAGTTTTGGTCCGAGTAGCGGGGAAGAGGCAAAACTCAGTTTTTGGGGCACGGCCGAAGTAGATAATTCAAATTCCATCAGAAAGATGATGGAAGAATATTCAAAGACGGGTGGTGCGGTTCAAGTAGAGTATCAAGGTTTTGACAATGCCGACGCTTATGAGAAAGCGCTGTTAAATTCTTTCGCAACCGGCAAGGGCCCGGATATTTTTATGTTTCATAGCGGTTGGTTGCGAAAACATTCCGATAAAGCCGCGCCGGCACCGGAGCCTTTGAATTTAAATTACGTCCAGCAGGCTTTTCCGGACGTCGTTAGAAATGATTTTGTTTCGGCGGACGGCAAAGTTTACGCTCTTCCTTTTTATGTAGACACATTGGCGTTAATTTACAATAAAGATATTTTTAATGCCAAGTCAATCGCTTTGACACCGAAAACCTGGGAGGATTTTAAGTCTTTGGTTCCGCAGCTTCGCGAATTGAATATTTTAAACCAAATAAACAGGCCGGCGGCGGCCATAGGCGGTTCGGGAAAGAGTATAGATACCGCGTCGGATTTATTAAATCTTTTAATGCTCCAAATGGGAAGTTCAATGGTTGATACTCAAGGTTTAGCCAGTTTTGGATCAAACGGATTGTCCGCTTTTAATTTTTATCTTCAATTCGCTAATCCTTCAAATAGTTATTACACCTGGAACGATAATATCGGTAATTCAACAGATCTTTTCAGTCAGGGAGACGCGGCAGCGATTTTTAATTATCAATCTTCAATATCTTCAATAAAAGAGAAAAATCCTTATTTGAATTTAGGAATTGGCGCGATGCCGCAATTTGACGTCGAACAGCCGGTAAATTATGCCAGTTATTGGGGCTTGGCGGTTTCACGCCAAAGCGCGAATCAAACAGCCGCTTGGAGTTTTATCGCAGGGGTAACTGCCGATCAGACGGTGTCGGAAGCTTATATACGGGCAAGCGGAAAGCCGCCGGCGTTGCGTTCTCTTATAGAGAAGTATAAAAACGACGCCAGCTTGGGAGTTTTTGCCAGACAGGCGTTAACGGCAAAGTCGTGGAACATGCCGGATAATGAAAGCGTTAAGCAAATTTTTTCAAATATGATAGAATATGTTTTAAGCGGGAAATTGTCTTCGGACAAAGCGCTTGAACAAGCGAGAAATCAAATAAACGCTTTATGATAAATAAAATAAAAAATTTAATTTTCCTCCCTGTTTCTTTTTTTGCGCTTTTTGCTGCCCGTGTTAATGCGGCCGGTTTGGTTCCTTGCGGGGGAACGGGAGAAGCTGCTTGTAATTGGTGCTACTTCGGCGATTTGGCGTTGAGAATCATAAACTTCATGATGTATTTGATTTTTCCTTTGGCGGCGGTGATGATAGTTATCGGTGGAATATTTATTATAACTTCCGGCGGTTCAAGCGACAGATTTAGCAGGGGAAAAGAAATGATTACGGCGGCGGTTATCGGCATTTTAATCGCCTTGCTTTCTTGGATAATTCTTGATACAATAATTTCAACATTAGCCACGGGTTTTAAAGGAATTGTCGGCCCGTGGAACAATCTGAAATTAGGCCCAAATTGTTAATTTATGGCTAAATTTTCAAGGAATTTATTAAACGTTGCATTAGCTCAAAGCTACGATCTTAATAGCGCCGCCCAGCAATTAGCGGCCGGTTCACCTATTAGCACTCCTGAAAAAATATTTTCGATATTAAAAACGGTAATTCAATATACCTATACGATTTTCTTTATAACCGCGGTATTTTTTATTCTTATTGCGGCTTTTAATTTTTTAACTGCCAAAGGAGATCCGGCAAAAATAGTTAACGCCCGCCAGCAGATTTTTTGGGCGATAATAGCTATTGTTATCGCGTTGCTTTCCGTTGGAGCGGCGTCAATTATAAGCAATTTCGTAAAAGGCGCTTAAAAAAATGAAAAAAGCATTAATAATTTCAATTATTTCGGTTTTGCTTATTCCCTTTTTTGCTTTCGCGATTACTCCAGGCACAATACCCGAGTCTAAAGATTACGGCATTAATTCAAGCGGTCTTCCCACCGATACAAGCGATTTACTGGATATTCTTAGTTCAATTGTAAACGTGGTTTATATAGTCTTTTTCGTGGTTGCCGTGTTATTTGTCATATTTGCGGCGTTTAATTATTTAACCGGTGCAAATGCTCCGGAAAAAATAAAATCCGCCCATACCCAATTAATTTATGCGGCGGTTGCCATTGCGGTTGCTTTATTGGCGGTTTCATTCCAATTTATAATAGGGAATTTTCTTAAGGGCAGCGATCAGAGCAACTCAGCAAATCAATCGTATAACGGTTCGTTGGAATATATCCCCGGAGATTTCAGATAGTTAAATTAATTGAAATTATTCATAACAAAGGTCGATTATTGGAAATTTAATCAAATTATGAATTCGTTAAAATCAAAAATTATCGCTTCGGTTATGGCAATAGCAATTGTTATGCCGATTGCGAGTGTTGTTTATGCTCAGCCTTCAACGCAATTGAATTTGCCGGGTGCGAACACAAATATAAATTCGGTTTCAAGCTTGGTTGATATCCTTCGCGGAGTCGTTAGGTGGATATACATTATATTCTTTATAATCGCCGTATTGTTTATCATATTCGCGGCGTTTACCTATTTGACTGCCGGTGGAGATCCAGAAAAAACAACTAATGCCAAGAATCAATTGATTTACGCGGCGGTTGCCATCGCGGTTGCGCTGTTGGCCGTCGGGTTCCAGTCTATTGTCAGTAATTTCTTGGCCGCCCCGGGAGCCGGAGCCTAGTTAATTATTAAATTTAAGCATACGAGTCCCGCTTATAGCGGGACTCGTATGAAAATCGGTTAGAAATTTTTAATATGATTTCTTTTTTGAAAAATATTTTTTTGAGTTTAAATAATGTGGCGTTGGCGCAAACTACCGGTGGCAGTCCGTCTTATGAATTAAAAAATCCGCTTGGTCAGACAAGTATTGTCGGGGTAATAAACAACGTTTTAAATTATTTTATTTATATCAGCGTGCCGATTTTGGCGATAATGATTTTAGTCGGCGGTTTTCAAATTTTAACCGCTCGCGGCGCGCCGGATAAAATCGTTTCCGGTAAAAAAACAATAACATATGCCGTTATAGGATTTGGCATAGTTTTGGTTTCAAAAGGCATTGCACTTATTCTTTTGAAAATAATTGGATAAAAAAAGCTCCATTCAACGAATTTCTTCGTCGAATGGAGCCGGGTGGCAAGTAGGGGTTAATAGGCCCCTCTTTTTATTGTGATTGTGACATACTCGCCCGTCTTGCCATAAAGGCGGAATATGCCGGTAGCCGGACTGACTCCATCGTGAACGGGTTTTCCCGGTTCCCGATACACTTTTTTCCCGTCATTATATTCGATGGTAACGGGAATATTGTAATCGATTCGGAATTCAGAGCCCGCCGGAGTGATGATCCAGCCGCCCGCTTGTCGAGAAAGCACTTGGTCGTTCGAGAGAAGCGGGACTTTCAATTGGCTTGTATCACCTGAAAATTCATAATTGGGATAGATTTGCCTCGCCGCCGCAATTTGCGCCTGTTTCTTGGCGTCCTTTTCTTCCGGTGTCGGGAACGTGTTTTTCACCAATTCCGCGATTTCGTCATCCGGATGAATGCGGGCGGGAATCTCTTTACTGACCGTAGGGAAAAAGATGGTCAACAGGGAAACGATCAGCGTGAAGACCGCCATTTTGTGGACGATCTTCGGCCAGATCACCTTTCCTTCTTGCCAGATCTTGTAGGCAACGATGACCGCCGCCACCAGAATGATCAAGAAGAACATTTTGGGGTTTTGATGCGCTGGCACCCATAACGAGATTAACCCGACGGTTATCTCGCTTGCGAGTATCGCTGCCACGACCCTGATGTAATCGCCGAGCCCCTTTTTGAGAGCTTTCGCGACCCCGAGTTTTTCCTTTTCAGTCGATTCTACGACGGCTCCGATTTCGGTGCCGATCAGTAGCCGTTTCTTGGACAGCCAGAGCAGAAAGAACACCGCAAGCCAAGTTCCGATTTGCAGAAAAATGACTTTCAGCGTCCAACTCCAGGCTCCGAGGAATGCTCCCGGAATGATGAAAACCAGGGGGATAGCAACCACCGCCCACAGGGAGTTTCTTAACTTGCGAAACCCTCCTTCTACCTCGATCTCGTGGGCGTCCGAAAATATCGTCCATAATGCGTTTAGAAGTCGAAGCATCGTCTTATCACTCCTTTCAGCCCTTTTTCTCGGGTTATTTTTTTGCTTTTTCTTAATTCCGCTTCGAGCCGGTCGGAAACCGGTTGAAGTTCCGTTGCGATGTTTCCGGCAAAAGAATTCACTTTCATGAACGCCGTGGTCGCGGTTGTTAATGTCAGTGTGGCCGCTGTCCTGACGTACGGATTTTCAATAACAGCCTTCGCCGTTTGATGAACGTGGATTTTCATCCGTTTCAGTAATTGCGTGACGGAATCATGGTTGAGAAATTCGAGCTTGGAATCAAATTCCTCATCGCTCAAATTTCCCATCCACTTAAATATCTCCGTGCACTTTTTTTTGTCGGCGCACGTCTTGTCTTCTCCGTCGATGCACTCCATCGCCATGTAAAGCTTGGCGAGAAGAAATATCATTTTGTCCTCATCGCCGGGGAGATATTCTTCTCCGTTTCCATACGTTCTTTTCTCGCAATTCTGGCGCGCTTGTTGCCTTCTGAAAATGTTTTTCGCCGCCACTGGATCCTGCGCTTCCAATTCGTTGTGAAGGAAGGCGAGCAATTCAGAACGTTTTTCTTCAATGAGCCGTTTATACGCCTTTTTGCCGATTTCCTGTCCGGCTTGCTGCCCGTTGCTCTTAAGCCATTCGCGCAGGCCGTCAAGCAACCCAGCCATTAATCCGGCGATAAAAATCTCTTTGAATATTTCGCCAGGTGAAGCAACGGTTTTACTCTTCTTTTCTTCAGCCATGATACTTTCCTCCTTCCGGCTTTCGCCAATCTATATTTTATATTCCTTATTTGTTATATTTTTAAGGTTCGCAAGAGCGAACCCTTCGCTCTTGTAATTGCTTAAAATATAGCATAAAATAAAGAAAAAGTCAATCCCACACTAAAATTTTAGTATGGGACTTGGATTTATGCTCCCGTGGCGGAATTGGCATACGCGCGGCGCTTAGAACGCCGTCTCGAAAGAGTTAGAGGTTCAAATCCTCTCGGGAGCACACTTCGACAAGCTCAGTGTAAACAATTTATTTTCTTCTTTTGCCGTGGAAGGTTTGATGGATTTCGCGGAGTTCTTTGTTTGTTAAATGCGTGTAAATTTGGGTTGTGGCGACATTGGCGTGGCCTAATAATTCTTGAACGGAACGCAAATCCGCTCCGCCGATCAATAAATCGGTGGCGAAAAGATGGCGGATGGTATGCGGATGAACTTTTTGCGGAATGCCGGCTTTTCTGGAATAAAAATCAACGATTCTTTGAATGGTGCGGGGGAGTATCCTGCCGATTACTTTAGGGTTGTCTGATTTTGTCAGGCTGACGAATAATTCTTCTTCGGCGTCGCCGCGTTTTTCCAGATAATTTTTTATGGCGGTTTTCGCGCGGTCGGAAAGAAAGACAACTCTTAGTTTTCCGCCTTTGCCGCGGACGCTGATTTCTCCGCGTTTGATATCGAAATGTCGGTTGAGCGAGCAAAGTTCGGAAATGCGGAGTCCGGTCGAAAAAAGCATTTCTAAAATTGCCTTGTCTCGGAGACCGCGCAAATCAGAGCCGTTTGGCGCGGCGAGCATGCGTTCCAAATCGGCATATTCGATTATTTCTATTTGTCTGGTGGGGATTTTGGGAAGTTCTATTTTATCGGGAGACAAAACGTCAATGTCACGCTTTATCATGTACTTCAAAAAATTTCTTAGAGCGATAACATAATAGCTTTGAGTGGTTTTTTTGATGCTTCTTCTTGCTAAAAATAGCCGGAATTCCCGGATAATATCGGCGGTAATGCCTTTTTCGGTTTTAATTTTCCCGAATTCCAAAAAAGCCTTTAAATAGCGTTCGTAGTTTTCGCGGGTCTTAATTGAACGGTTTTTCTCTATTTCCAGATAATTAAGATAGTCGTTAAGAAGCTTGTTTATGTCTGCCATATTGGGTTGATTTTACCATTTTTTCGAGTATAATTAAACAAAAGCTTAAAAAATGTTTATTATTCAACTCATTTTTTATTTATTTTCCAATGTGGTCGCTTTGATGGCGGCGGCGCATTTCATTAACGGTTTTACGATTGAGCCGGGTTTAAATAATTTGCTTTTGGCGGCGGTCGTTTTAACCTTCATAAACGCCATTATAAGGCCAATTATTAAGCTGATTTTTACCCCGATTATCTTTTTGACCTTCGGGTTGGGCGTTTTAGTGGTAAATACGTTAATGCTTTATTTGCTTGACAAACTTCTGCCAAGTATTACCATAACAGGGATATTGCCACTCTTTTACGCGACTTTGATTATCAGCGTAGTCAATCTTGTGGTTAATTTCTCGGCGAAAAGAATAGCCGGATAAATAAATTTATGTATCTTGGAATAGCTCAAATAATAGTTTCAATAATCTTAATCGTTTTGATTTTACTTCAGGAGCGTTCTTCGGGACTTTCCGGGGTTTTTGGCGGAGGCGGCGGAGAATTTTATTCGCAAAGGCGTGGCTTGGAAAACATAATTTTCATCGCCACCATCGTTTCGGCCGTGGTCTTCGTTCTTTTGTCGGCCTTGAATTTGGTTGTATGAATTTTTTAATAAAAATCTATAGAAACTTCTCAAAAAAAGAGAAATTATTATTTATAGTTTCTTTTTTGGTATTTTTATTGTCTTCCGTAATCTGGACCGCCAACTTTTTTTTGGAAAAGACCGTTTTGGCGGCGGTTTCAGGCGGGGAATACGTTGAGGGTGTTGTCGGCCAGCCGAGTTTTATAAATCCAATTTTATCCGTTCCGGGCGGAGTGGATAGCGATATAAATGAATTGATTTTTAGCAGACTGGTTGATTTATCGGATAGCGTTAAGATGAGTAACAATGGAAGAGTTTGGGATATCCGTTTGAAGGCCGATATTTTTTGGGACGATAAACAGCCGATAACCAGCCAGGATATCGATTTTACGATTAAAAAAATTCAAAACGGCGATACCCAGTCACCGCTTGAATCAATGTGGCGCGGCGCCCAGACCGAAGTAATAAGCAAGCTGGAAATAAAAATTTCACTTTCCGAACCTTATTTCTTTTTCGATGAAACTCTTAAAAATTTAATGATAGTTCCCGGTAATATTTTTAAAGGTACTACGGCGGCAAATATCAAAATTTCCGACTATAATCTTGAACCGACCGGGAACGGGCCTTTTAAATATCAGTCGTTTAAAAAAGAAAAATCCGGGTTTATTTCCGAATATAAATTTGTCAGAAACGAAGCTTATTTCGGAAAAAAGCCTTATATCGATAGCGTGGTTTTTAAATTTTATAAAAGCGAAGACGAATTAATAGACGCTTTCAATTCCGGGGAAGTTAACGGTTTTGGCGGATTGAGCCCGAAAAATGTCGGTAAAATAAGTTTAAATAGCCAGATTTTCAATTTGATGATGCCGAGGTATTACGCGGTTTTCTTTAATTCTTACGCGCAGAAAAATTTGGCGTCAAAAAACGTCAGAATGGCGTTGGATTACGCCACTGATAAGAAAAAAATAACAGATGAAGTTTTTAACGGTAATGCGGTAGTTGCCGACGGGCCGATAGTTTTAGGGATGAACGGTTATGACCCTAAAGTTTCTTCGGAGAGCGTTTTTTCTTTGGAAAAAGCGGCGGGTGTTTTAGATAATGACGGATGGAAAATCGGAGAAGACGGAGTCCGCCAAAAAACCGTTAAAAAAGAAACGTTTAGATTGGAATTTAATCTGGTTTCTCCGGATGTTCAGTTTTTAAAAGATACGGCGAATATAATCGCTTCCGATTGGACGAAAATCGGCGTTAAATTAAACGTTTTGACGAAGTCGTCGGAAGAAACGGATGAAATAATCAAAACCAGAAATTATGAAATGATAATTTTCGGCAACAGTTTTACCAGTTATACCAATCCGGATTTGTCTTCTTTTTGGTATTCATCGCAGAAATTTTATCCGGGACTTAATTTGTCTCTTTATGAAAACAAAACAGTTGATAATTTAATCGAGATTTCAAGAGAAACGTTGAATGATTCAAAGCGCCAGTCGTCGCTTTCAAGTTTGCAGTCTTTGATTGTCGGCGACCAGCCGGCCGTTTTCCTTTTCTCACCCGATTATATTTATGTAAGCAAACCGCAACTTGAAGGTTTTGAAGAAGACGAAATAAATTCCGCCAGCGACCGTTTTAAAAATATCGAAAATTGGTATATTAAAACGGCGAGAGTATTCAAGTAAATAAACTTGACCCCACACTTAAATTTAAGTGTGGGGTTGACTTTTTCTTATGAATATTGGAAGATATAAACAACTTGCCAAGCTTATAAAGGATAATGAGGTTTATAAAGTTTACGACCTTCCCGAACTTAAGGACTTGGAAATTTCTTTAACCGAACTTAATCCTCATGAATCCACGACGGGACATTCACACGATGAAGCCGACGAGGTTTATCTTTTTATTAAAGGCCAAGGAACGATGGAAAATGGCTCTCAAACCATTGACGTAAAAGCCGGCGACGTGGTTCCGGTTAAAGGAGGCGATTTTCACAGAGTTCACAATAAAGGCGAAGAAGTTTTAAGTTTTTGGGCGATTTTTGAAAAATACGAAGGACGAGGAAAGTAGATATTGGATAATTAGTGAATTAGGTAATTGGATATTTGCGCTATGCCCCTCTGGCGGAATTGGCAGACGCGCACGCTTCAGGTGCGTGTGAGAGCAATCTCGTGGAGGTTCAAATCCTCTGGGGGGCACTTAGTTAGAAATAAAATTAAATAAAAAATAAAAATATGATGAGACAATCAGTCAGGCAATTAGCCAGGCAAAAATCAACGACAACCCGGAGGAAAATTTACGCTCCGAGAAAAGAAAAAGAAATAGAACCGTCGAATAAAAAAGAACCGACGGTGCGTTTTGCGACTCTCGGCGGGCTGGAAGAAGTCGGCCGCAACATGATGTTCTTTGAATACGAAGACGAAATAATCATTTTAGATGCCGGTTTACAATTTCCGGAAGAAGCCACTCCGGGAATAGATTATATTATTCCCAACGTCGCTTATCTTGAAGAAAGAAAAAATAAAATTAAAGCGTTAATAATCACTCACGGCCACTACGACCACATCGGCGCCATTCCTCATATAATGGATAGAATCGGCAACCCGCCGGTTTTTACCGCCGCGATGACGAAAGAAATTATTTTGAGAAGGCAGGAGGATTATCCGAAAGCGCCAAAAATAAATTTTGAAGTGGTTAAGGCCGGCGATATCCGCCAGCTCTCGAAAAATTTCAAAGCGGAATTTTACGGCGTTACCCACAACATTCCCGACGGCGTCGGAGTTATTTTGGATACGCCAATAGGCAAAATGGTTCATGGCGGAGAATTTAAATTTGATTATGATGCCGATGGCAAACCGAAAAATTTGGAAGTCTGGGAAAAAATCGGCAAACAAAAAGTTCATACTTTGTTTTTGGAATCAACCGGAGCGGAAGAGCCGGGATATTCCATTTCCGAAAGAGTGGTTGAGGCCGAAATAGAAAAACTTTTCAAAAAAGCCGGCGGCAGAATCATTGTCGGCACGTTCGCTTCTCTTTTGGACAGAATCGCGGAAATAATAAAAATCGCCGAAAAAATGAATAAAAAAGTTGCGATTAGCGGCCTTTCGATGAAGACAAACGTTCAAATTGCCAGAAATCTTGATTTTATGAAAATCAAGAAAGACACGATTATTCCGTTGGAGGAAATTCATAAACACAAAGACGACAAGCTTGTTATTCTTTGCACTGGCGCCCAGGGCGAACCGAACGCCAGCTTGATGAAAATTGCCAATGGCGAACACCGTTATATCCGGATTAAAGAAGGAGACACAATTATTCTTTCTTCTTCGATAGTTCCGGGCAACGAAAGAAGCGTTCAGATTTTAAAAGACGATTTTTCGCGCCAGGGCGCTTTGGTTTATCACTATAAAATGATAGACATTCACTCGAGCGGCCATGCTCCGCAAGAAGAATTAAAAGCCGTCGTGCGGATGGTTAAGCCTAGATACGTGGTTCCGATTCACGGATATTACTTTATGCGTTGGCAAAACGCCCAAAACGCGCAAGAAGCTATTGGCCTTAAACCGGAAGAAACAATTTTAGTTGATAACGGTCAGGTAGTTTTATTTACGAAAGATTCGGCAAGAATAACTTCCGAAACCGTTCCGGCGTTTTACGTTATGGTTGACGGCTTGGGAGTGGGCGACGTCGGAGAAATCGTTTTAAGGGACAGACGGGTATTGGCGGAAGAGGGAATGGTGGTGGTAATCACCACACTTGACCGTAGAACCGGCCAATTCCTTAAGAACCCCGATATTATTTCCCGCGGATTCATTCATTTGCGCGAGAGCAAAGATTTTGTTGAGGACTTGAGAAAATACATCAGGGCTTTGGTTGGCAGGATTCCCAGACACCAGCAAATAGACACCGATTACTTAAAATCTCTGATTAGAGACCAAATCGGACAATTCTTGTATAATAAAACTAAGAGAAGGCCGATGATTTTACCGGTCGTTATCATAGTTTAAATTTATGAAACCGATTTTAGTTTCAGGCATTCAGCCGACAGGAAAACTTCATATCGGAAATTATTTGGGAGCGTTGAAAAACTTCGTCGCTTTGCAAAATTCGGGGAAATATCAGTGCTACTTTTTTATCGCCGATTTGCACTCTTTGACGGGCGAGTTTAATCCTAAAGAAAAACAAAAGCAGATTTTAAATTTGACCGCTGATTTTTTGGCGGCTGGGTTAGACCCGAAAAAATCGGTAATTTTTCAGCAATCTCAAATTTCCGCGCATAGCGAGTTAATGTGGATATTAAATACTGTAATACCAATGGGGGAATTAGAACGAATGACGCAGTTTAAGGATAAAAGCGGTAACCAAAAAGAAAATATTAATATTGGCCTTTTTGATTATCCGGTACTTATGGCTGCTGACATTATTCTTTACGACGCGAAAGTTGTTCCTGTCGGTGACGATCAGCTACAACACCTAGAGCTTACAAGAACACTTGTCCGTAAATTTAATTCTAAATTCGGAAAAATTTTTGTTGAGCCACACGGGCTACACACCAAAACTCCTCGGGTAATGAGTTTACAAAATCCTGAAAAGAAAATGTCAAAATCTCAGCCCGAAGGCTGCCTTTTTATAGATGATTCTCCGGAAGAAATAAAAAATAAAATCAAAAGAGCGGTAACCGATTCCGGCTCGGAAATAAAATACGACAAAAAAAACAAGCCGGCGATAAGCAATTTGCTGGAAATCTATTCGGCTTTAAGCGGAGATAAAATTGAAAAATTGGAGAATAAATTCGCGGGCAATAATTATTCGGCTTTAAAAAACGATTTGGCGGAACTCATTACTGATTATTTCGCGGATTTTAGAAAAAAGAAATTGGCTTTGCTTAAAAATCCGGCAAAACTTCGCTTGGCTTTGGAGTCCGGCTCTAAAAAAGCCGAGGCAATCGCCAATAAAAAAATCTTGGAAGTTAAGAAAAAAGTAGGGCTGATTTAAGATATATCATTTTTTAATCTTAAGCACTTCATCTCTTTGTGCTATAATTTTCTTATGAAGCCCAACTCCTTCACCTTAATCGAACTTGTTATAGTCATCGCCATCTTGGCAATTCTTGCCGCAGTCGTAGTCATAACTCTGAATCCAGGTGAATATATGAAATCTGCCAGAGATTCAACGAGAATGTCGGACCTGCAGACAATTCATAGCGCTATAGGATTGTATCAAGCCGATGGAGGCACAAGTATAGGTTCTATAAACACAGTATACGTCTCTATTCCCGATTCTTCGGCTACCTGCGCCAATTTAGGACTTCCTATTCTACCTACAGGCTGGAGTTATGCTTGTTCCAATACGACAAACTACAGAAAAACCGATGGCACGGGATGGATACCGGTTCATTTCTCCGATATTTCATTTACCAATCCTTTGAGTTCTTTGCCTGCAGACCCTATCAATACTACTTCTACGGGTAATTACTATACGTACGTCACAGGAGGCAGCTGGGAATTAACTACAATATTCGAATCTTCTAAATACGCAACAAACGCCGCTACAGACGGCGGAGCTGATTTTGCGCAATATGAGATAGGCAGCAACCTTACCCTTTCACCTTTTACTCATGGTCTTGTCGGCTACTGGAAGTTTGATGAAGCATCCGGAACTCTCTATGACTCAAGTGGTCATGGGAACAATGGAACTCAATCCGGAGGTGTTACGTATGAAGCGCAAGGCAAAGTAGGTAATGCTTTATCGTTTGACGGAAATAATGATTATGTGGATTGCGGAAATGCAAACAGCTTAAAAAATATTACAAATAAAATTACTATTGCATATTGGGTTTATATAAATTCATATCCGGCAGGTAATTATACTTCCGTCGTAGAAAAGGGCTATGCTCCCATTGCTGGTAGGTCTTGGATGTCGGGGATGACAAGTACCGGGTCGGGATATTTCTTTATAAGAAAAGGAGATGATTCAACTTATTCCTATCCCGACGACCTTGGGTGGACGATAATACCATTAGGGACATGGATGCATATGGTTCATATTTTTGATGGTAGTAGAACCTATGGAGCTACTTATCGCAATGGAAATCTTGACCACGAGAGAACGAATTTAGGTTTTTCCAATATTTATATATCTAATTATAACGTTACTGTGGGCAAAGACTCTTACTATTTTAACGGCAAAATAGACGATGTTCGTATTTATAACCGCGCCCTTTCAGCTGTCGAAATTCAAGCGATATATAATGCGACAAAATAAACAGTATGATTATTATTCTTCATAATATCCGAAGTCTGCATAATGTCGGTTCTATTTTTCGCACCGCGGACGCGGCCGGAGTTGAAAAAATATATCTATGCGGCATTACGCCAGCGCCGATAGATTCTTTTGGCAGGCCGCGGCAGCAATTGACCAAGGTTTCTTTAGGCGCGGAAAAATATATTGAATGGGAAAAGGTGAAATCGACAAGTAAATTGATAGATAAATTTAAAAAAGAAAAATATAAAATTTTCGCGGTTGAACAAAGCAAAAAATCTGTGCCGTACTATAAACTACATACTACAAACAACAAACAGCGGGCCAAATTAGCACTAATTTTAGGAAATGAGGTTAAGGGTTTGCCGCCTTCAATTTTAAAACACACAGACAAAATCTTGGAAATTCCAATGTTTGGGAAGAAAGAATCGTTAAATGTCGCGGTGGCTTTTGGTATTGTTGTTTTTAAACTAAGGGAATTGTATAATTAGCGATATGAAAATAGCTATAAATGGTTTTGGAAGAATTGGTAGATTGTTTTTGCGCCAGGTTCTTTCCGAGCCGAAAATCGAAGTTGTTGCTATAAATGATTTGGGCGATTTGGAAAATCTTGCCTATCTTTTTAAATACGATTCGGTTTATAGGGTTTATAAGGGGAGTGTTGAATGCGACAAGGCGAATGGATATTTGATTATTGATGGGAAGAAAATCAAATTTGTTCAAGAAAAAGACCCGTTAAAGCTTCCATGGAAAGATTTAGGAATTGATTTGGTTATTGAATCGACCGGAGTTTTTGAATCATTTGAAAAAGCCAAAGTGCATTTGGACGCGGGCGCCAAAAGAGTCGTTTTGACCGCGCCGGCTAAAGATGCGGACGGAGTTTGTGGAGGCAAAACAATTCTTGTCGGTTTAAACGATGCCGATTTGAAAACTTGCAATCTTTCTTCAAACGCTTCCTGCACGACCAATGCCGCGTATCCCGTTATCGCGATAATGGCTGAAAGTATCGGCATTCAAAAAGCGATTTTAAATACGGTTCATGCTTATACCAATACGCAGACCATGGTTGATTCACCGGTAAAGGGTAGTGATTTCAGGCGGGGCAGAGCCGGAGCGCAAAACATTATTCCTTCGACAACGGGCGCGGCAATCGCCGTAACGCGGGCGTTTAAAGAGTTGGAAGGGAAGTTCGACGGCATTTCTTTAAGAGTGCCGGTGGTTGTCGGTTCAATAGCGGATATTACTTTTGTGGCGAAGCGCAAAACTTCAGTCGAGGAAATAAACGAAATTTTCAGAAAAGCCGAAAAAGAGCCGCGCTGGCAGGGAATTTTGAAAACAGTTGAAGAGCAAATTGTTTCTTCGGATATCGTTGCCGAGCCTTACGGCGCGATAGTCGATTTGAAATTTACCAAGGTTGTAGACGGCGATTTGGTTAAGGTTTTAAGTTGGTACGATAATGAGTGGGGTTATGCCTCGATGCTTTTGAGGCACATATTAAAGGCAATATAAAATATGCTTATTTACATTGGTGCCGACCATAGGGGATTCAATCTTAAAGAGTCCCTAAAAAAATTTTTGATAAATAGAGGTTATGAATTGATTGATGTTGGAAACGCCAAACTTGACGAGGATGACGATTATTCCGATTTCGCCAAGCTTGTCGGTTATGCCGTGAGTCAAGATCCGGATGCTCGGAAAGGAATTTTAATTTGCGGTTCGGGCGTGGGCGTGGATATAGTGGCGAATAAATTTAAAAGAGTCCGTTCTTCTTTGGCTTTTAGTCCGGACCAGGCGTTTGCGGCGCGCAATGACGATGACGCCAATGTTTTGTCTTTGCCGGCAGATTTTTTAAGCGAGGAAGACGCGGAAAAAGTTTTGGGCACTTGGCTGGCGACCGCTTTTTCGGGAAAAGAGCCGCACAAAAGAAGAATTAGAAAAATCGGCGAAATTGAAAACGAAGTTTAATAAATCAAAATAGTGGAAATTTTAAACGATAAAAAAAATAGATTTCTTGAGAGCACGGCCTGTTTGTTGAGGCAAGACGTTATTGAAATGATTTTAAACGCCGGTTCGGGTCATCCAGCCGGTTCTTTGGCAATGGCTGATATATTTTCAGCGCTTTATTTTCACGTTTTAAAACACAATCCTAAAAAGCCGAATTGGGAGGAAAGGGACAGAGTGGTTTTATCAAACGGCCATATTTGTCCGGTTTTATACGCCGCTTTGGCGAGAGCGGGCTATTTTCCGGTTGAAGAATTAAAAACTTTAAGAAGATTAAATAGCCGACTTCAAGGTCATCCTCATAGAAAGGCGCTGCCGGGGATTGAAACTTCTTCCGGTCCTTTAGGCGAGGGGCTTTCACAGGCCGCGGGTATGGCTCTGGCGGCTAAACTTGATGCGGCAAATTCATTACGGTCAAAATATCAAGTTTACTGTTTAATGTCTGATGCCGAGCATAATTGCGGAAATACCTGGGAAGCGATAATGCTTGCGGGAAAATATAAACTAGGCAATTTAACGGCGATAATAGACCGGAACAATATTCAAAGCGACGGTTTTACGGAAGATGTAATGCCGCTTGAATCTCTGCGGGAGAAATACGAAGCTTTTAACTGGCATGTTTTGGAAGTCGACGGTCATAATATCGGAAATTTTGTTTCCGCGGTAAATGAATCTCGGGCGGTTTTTGAAAAGCCGACCGTTATAATCGCCCATACGATTGCCGGCAAGGGAGTGGATTTTATGGAATTCGATTATCACTGGCACGCTTCGCCTTTAAATAAAAAACAAGCCGAAGAAGCTCTAAGAGAAATAAAAACATTAAAAGGAAAAATAGAAGAAACCGATTAATATGGAAAATTTATCGGATAAAATTTTTACGGAAAAAATAGAACAAAAGGCGACCCGCGATGGATTTGGCGAGGGATTGCTTAAATTGGGCGAAGAAAACGAAAATGTAGTCGGAGTTTCGGCAGACGTTTCAAATTCTTGCCGGATGAATTTTTTCGCCGAAAAATTTCCAAAAAGATTTTTTCAGGTTGGCGTGGCGGAACAAAACTTAGTTGGAGTTTCCGCGGGTTTGGCGGTTTCCGGAAAAATTCCTTTTATGGCGACTTATGCGGTTTTTTCTCCAGGCAGAACATTGGAGCAAATTAGGACGGCAATCGCTTATAATGATGCCAATGTTAAAATTGCCGGCCATCACACGGGTTTATTGACCGGATTTGACGGCGCGACGCATCAGGCTCTTGAGGATATTGCCATAATGCGGACAATTCCGAATATGAAAGTGGTTGTTCCGGTAGACGCGATTGAGGCGAGAAAGGCGACGATTTTTTCCGCTAAAATATCCGGTCCGGTTTACTTAAGATTCGCCCGTGAGAAAACTCCGGTTTTTACGTCGGAAGAAACGTCATTTACGATAGGCAAAGCGGAAATTTTTTGGCAGTCCGCGGTTGGCGGCAAAAAGCCGGACATTTTGATTATTGGTTGCGGACCGGTTTTGTATAACGCGCTTTTGGCAGCCAAGGAACTTGAAAAAGAAAAAATATCAGCGGTTGTTTTAAATAGCCACACGATAAAACCACTTGATGAAACCAAAATAATTGAATTGGTAAAAAAATGCGGCGCGGTTGTAAGCGTGGAAGAACATACCATTTTAGGGGGATTGGGCGGAGCAGTGGCGGAACTTTTAGCAAGAAGCTATCCAGTACCGATGGAATTTGTCGGTACAAAAGACGTTTTTGGAGAAAGCGCGCTGCCGAAGGATTTATGGAAAAAATACGGCCTTGAGCCTAAAGATATCATAAGCGCTGTAAAGAAAGCTATTAGAAGAAAAAAATAACCCTCGCCATGGCGGGGGTTTATTGTGGGCACACCAGGGATCGAACCTGGGACCTCTGTCTTATCAGGACAGCGTTCTACCACTGAACTATGTGCCCAAAAATTTCGTTATATTCGGCGGGCGGGTCAGGACAGCATTCTTCCAGGGCGATTTTCAATTTTTATTAATGTAATCGCCCATTGACCGATTAAGAATTTTACTTCGTAAAATTCCTTCGGTCAATCCATTGAACTACACACCCAAAATTTGGTTTATTGCGGTATAATGCCTAATTTTTTCAATCCGTCTATGTTGAATTTGGCGTCTTTTTGCGTTTGGGAAATGTCTTGGCTTAGAGCTTTTGTCGTATTATCAAACAAGAAATTGACAGAATTAAAAATAAAAAACCCTAAAAACAAAATAAGTAAAATACTAGTCGCTATAAATATCAATTCCTGTTTGTTTTTAAACATGGCTACATTGAGAAAACATCACCGCTTAATAGCGCTTTAAAGTTATCACCCTCTCTCGTAAAGTCAATACTTTCGAGACCGATTAAATATTGGCCGTTTTCCAGTTTTTTAATGAAATTGATAAAATTTTCAATAGTTCCTTTCCCGTTTATTTTGAATTTTGTGTCCCAGTATCCGCCTTCGCCGCCGACAGCTCCTTGTCCCAAGGTAATATTTATATCCAAATTATTTTGTGCTCCGATAGTATTTATATCTCTTGGAAAAAGAACAAGACGGTCCCTTTTCGGCAATATATTTTCAATAACAGTATAATAGCTTTTGATTTGTTCGGAATCTTTTTTTAAAGATGCCAAAGAATCGGCAATCGCCAGCCGGGAAATAAAAGTAAGTCTTTTTTCATTTGCGTTTGTCGCCCGATCGCCGATATCAAAGCCGATAAAAATTGTCGCTCCGATTAAAAGCGCACAAATTCCCAGAGGGATGCCGATTGTTATCAATAAACGTTTCTTAAAATCCATATCTTTTTTGTTAACCTACATTATAATTATAAGATGAATGCTTTAAAAATCAATCAGGTTTCTTTTGGTGGTACTGATTATCCGGATTTACTTAAGGAAATTTCGAATCCGCCCAAAGAAATTTTTTATTTGGGGAATTTTTTGGATGAGTCGTTGGCTAAGCGGCCGAAAATCGCCATTGTTGGTACGCGCAAGGCAACGGCTTATGGCCGGGCAATAGCCAAAGAAATGGCGGAAAATTTCGCCAAAAAAGGAATTATCGTGGTAAGCGGTCTGGCCATGGGAATAGACACGGCGGCGCATGAAGGCGCGCTTTTGGGAGAAGGAAGGACAATCGCCGTTTTGGCTTGCGGCCTGAATATGGTTTATCCTCGGCAAAATGAGAATTTGGCAAAAAAAATAATTAAAACCGGCGGAGCGGTTATTTCCGAATATCCATCAGGAACGGAAGCTTTTAAAAATAATTTTCTTGAACGCAACCGCATAGTTAGTGGATTAAGTAATGCCACTATTGTCATCGAGGCGCCGGAACGGTCGGGAGCGCTTGTAACGGCGCGTTTGGCGGCTGAACAAGGCCGAGAAGTTTTTGTGGCGCCCGGACCGATGAATCATTCAAATTATTTAGGTTCTCATAAACTTATCAGGGATGGAGCGATGCTTATAAGTTCAATAGAAGATGTTTTTGAAGATTTAGGTTTGGATTTCAAAGCGGAAAAAACGGAAATTGCGAGTGAATTAAAAGAAGAAGAAAGAAATATTTTTGAAGTCGTGAAGCAAGCGGGTTTTCCTGTTGGGGTTGACAAAGTAGTCGAAATTACTAGACTTGAACCGCAAAAGGTTAATCAAATTATCGCCTTGCTTGTGATAAGGGGAATATTAACGGAAACAAGCCAAGGATATACAATAAAATGAAGCTTTTAATAGTCGAGTCTCCGGCGAAAACAAAAACAATTTCAAAATATTTGCCTGATGGATACGTGGTTAAAGCGAGTATCGGACACGTCCGTGATTTGCCGAAAAGCAATAAAAAGGCCATAGATATCGAGGCCGGTTTTTTGCCACATTACGAAAATATAAAAGGAAAGGAAAAAATAATCGCTGATATAAAAAGCGATTCTCAAAAAGCCGAACAAGTGATTCTTGCCACCGACCCGGACAGGGAAGGTGAAGCGATAGCCTGGCATTTGGTTGAAGCACTCGATTTAAACGGTGAGAAAAATTCAAAAGTAAAAAGAATAACTTTTAACGAGATAACCGAACCGGCGATTAATGAAGCGATTAAGCATCCCAGGGAAATAGATTTCGATTTGGTAAAAGCGCAGGAAGCGCGTCGGGTTTTAGACAGGCTTGTGGGTTATGACCTTTCGGGTCTTATCTGGAAAAAGGTGCGTTACGGGTTGTCTGCGGGCAGAGTTCAATCTCCGGCCTTGCGAATAATAATGGAAAAAGAAAGGGAAATCCGCGCTTTTGTCCCGGAAGATTTTTGGGTTATAACCGGAGAATTCAAAACGAAAAGCGGTAAAAAAATAATTCTTGTCTGCGATGAGGAGCCTAAAAGCGAGAAAGCGACAAACCGCATTGTTGAAATCGCTCAAAAAAACAATTGGGAAATAACCGGAGTCGGTCAAACGGAAATTAAACGTTCTCCGCGGCCGCCTTTCATTACCGCCACTTTGCAGCAAGCGGCGAGTTCGCGTTTGGGCTTTTCGCCTTCCCGGACAATGGGTATTGCTCAAAAATTATACGAACAAGGGCTGATAACTTACATGAGGACGGACAGCGTCAATTTAAGTAAAGAAGCGCTGCCGCAGATTTATCAGGCAATAGAAAAGGAATTCGGAAAAAATTATTTGATGCCGAGAATTTATTCTTCAAAGAGTAAAAATGCCCAGGAAGCGCACGAGGCCATAAGGCCGGCAAGCGCGGCGAAAAAATCCGCCGGAATGAATGAAGAGCAAAAAAGACTTTATAGATTGATTTGGGAAAGGACAATTTCTTCGCAAATGGCAGACGCCAAAATTTTAAGAACGAAAATATCGGCCAATATACTACAAACCACAAATGACAAACAACAAATAATTCCGAATTTTTCGGCAAATGGCAGTGTTATAGTTTTTCCGGGTTGGTTGGCAGCCGATGCCGGAAGCCGTGGAGAAGATATTGAGCTTCCGCAAGTTTCCAAGGGAGATTCTTTAAAGCTTTTGGATATTTCAAGCGAAGGCAAACAAACCGAGCCGCCAGGCCGTTATACCGAAGCGGGCCTTATTAAAGAGCTTGAAAAGCGGGAAATAGGCAGGCCGAGCACTTACGCCGCCATTATAAAGACAATTCAAGACAGAGGTTATGTGATAAAAGAGGGTAAGGCGTTAAAGCCCACCGATACGGGGGAAGTGGTAAGTGATTTTCTTGAAAAAAACTTCGCGAAATATATAAGTGATTCTTTTACCGCGGAAATGGAAAATGAATTGGATGAAATCGCCGAAGGAAAAAGAAAGTATGAGAAAATGCTAAGCGACTTTTATAAGCCTTTTTCGAAAGATGTTAAAGAAAAAGAAAAAACTGCCGGAAAAATAACCGATTTAGGCGAAGCGGATAAGGAAATTAAGTGTCCGGTTTGCGGCGGGCCGATGGTAATCAAACTTTCCCGAACCGGAAAATTTTTGAGCTGTAAGAAATTTCCGGAATGTTCCGGAGCGAGAAAGATAGACGGTTCAGTAATGGAAGGACCCAAAGAAACTGGAGAGGCATGTCCTAAATGCGAAGGGAAATTAATTGAACGTGAAGGAAGGTTCGGCAGATTTGTCGCTTGTTCCAATTATCCAAAGTGCAAATTTATTAAAAAGAGTGCCGAAGAAGAAGCCAAGGCAAAAACCGGAGTTAACTGTCCGAAGTGTCCGCCGGCTGGCGGAGGCGAAATCGTTGAGCGCCGCGGCAGATTTGGGCTGTTTTATTCTTGCTCGAACTATCCGAAGTGTGATTTTATAATGAAGGCTAAACCAACGGGAAATATCTGCAAGCTTTGCGGTTCTTTGATGATGCAAGGAACAAAAACCATTCCGGAAAGATGTTCGGACAAATCTTGCTCAAACTACAATCCGCATAAGAAATAAGATATACTGATGGCATGGATTTAAAGGATTTATTAAGCGAATTTCAAAAAAAGTCTCCTAAATCCGAAAAAGAAATTGAGTTTATCAGGCGCGCTTTTAAATTTGCCGAAGCCGCTCATGCCGGACAAAAAAGAAAATCAGGAGAACCTTATTTTAACCATTCTTTTGAGACGGCCTTAAAAGTTGCTCAATGGCAATTGGATTATCAAACAATCGCCGCGGCTTTGCTTCATGATGTAATTGAAGACGGCAAGGGAATAGATTTGGAAAAGATAAAAAATGAATTCGGCGCGGAAGTGGCTTTTTTAGTGGACGGTGTGACAAAGCTTGGCCGGTTGAAATATCGTAACCAAGAAGAAAAACAGGCGGAAAATATCAGGAAAATGCTTTTGGCGATCAGTCATGACATCAGAGTTATAATCATAAAATTGGCGGACCGGTATCATAATATGAGAACATTGCGTTTTCTTCCGCTTCCAAAGCAGAAGAGAATAGCCCTTGAGACTTACGAGATTTACGCTCCACTGGCGTATCGTTTGGGAATGACGGGTTTCGCCGGTGAACTTGAAGACTTGGCGTTTCATTATCTTTATCCCAAAGAATATCAGTGGCTTTTGGAAAGCGTTCAGGAACGCTTTGAAGAACGCCAAAAATATTTGGAAAAAGTTGAGCCGGTTTTAAGAAAGGCTTTAAAAGAAAATTCCATAGAGCCTTTAAAAATAGATTTTAGGGCGAAACATTACAGTTCGCTTTATAAAAAACTTCTCCGCCATGATATGAATTTGGACCAAATTTACGACCTGGTCGCTTTGCGAGTTGTTGTTAAATCAATAGAAGAGTGTTATGCGGCTTTAGGAATAGTCCATAATCTTTGGCCGCCGCTTCCGGGAAGAATAAAAGATTATATCGCTTTACCAAAACCGAACGGTTATCGGAGTATACATACCACGGTTTTTTGTCTTGACAATAAGCCGACGGAAATTCAGATTAGAACTTTGGAAATGCATGAAGAATCCGAAAACGGAATTGCCGCCCACTGGGCGTACGAACAAAAAAAGGGAACAAAAGATTATTTGGACAAAAAAATTTCTTTCGCCGATAGAAATGAATTAATTTGGGTTCAGCAATTAAAAAACTGGCAAAAAGATTTTTCCAATCCGGAAGACTTTTTAAAATCGCTTAAAATAGATTTTTTCAAAGACAGGATTTTTGCCATTACCCCAAAAGGAGAAGTTATTGATTTGCCGGCTGGAGCGACACCGGTTGATTTCGCTTATTCCATTCATAGTTCGGTTGGAGATGAATGCGTTGGAGTAAAAATAAACGGCAGAATAAGCCCGCTTGATTATCAGCTTCAATCTGGCGATATGGTGGAGATTTTAATGCAAAAAAGCAAAAAGCCTTCGGAGTCGTGGCTGCGGTTTGCCAAAACAGACCAGGCCAGAAGAAAAATAAAATCCGGACTTAAAACATCGAGCAGTTTTACTCAAAAGAAAAACACGCGTACGGAATTCAGAATCGTAATTTTGGACAGGATAGGAATTTTAAAAGACATTACTGCGGTTGTTTCCCGTTCGCGCATTAACATAGTGAACGCTAATTTTATAAAAACGGGCGGTTTTCCAAATATAAAATTGGTCTGCGATATAAGCGATAAAAGAAAAATAGAGGGCTTGGTTTTTAAGCTTAAAAAAGTGGAGGGAGTGAAAGAGATAAGTTACAAATCGGTCTGAATTTTTTGAATGATTCCCTGGATTTCTTCCGGAGAATAAAAAGAGATTATAATTTTTCCTTCTTTTTGGCCTTTTTCTATTCTTACTTTGGCGCCCAAAAGTTCGGTTAATTTTTCTTGAAGTCCGAGCATTTCCGGGTCAACGGTTGTTTGTTGTATATTGTTTGTGGTTTGTATATTGGCCTTGCCGATTCTTTGTTTGAGTTTGCGGACGCTCAGGCTTTTTTCAATGAGTTCTTTGAATAATTGCTGTTGTTGGGATTGATCCTCGATTGTCATAAGCAGGCGAGCCTGACTTTCATTTATTTGATTTTTGGCGATGGCATCCTGGATTTCCATGGGCAAGCTTAAAAGCCGCAAAGCATTGGCAATTGTTTCTCTGCTTTTACCCATTCGGGCGGCGACTTCTCTTTGAGTCAGACCGAATTCGTCTTGCAGTTTGGCATAGGCGCGGGCGGTCTCAATAGAATTAAGATTTTCTCTTTGAAGGTTTTCAATTATTGCCAGTTCCAATTGGTTGGCTTTCGTATCAACCTTTCTTATTATCGCCGGCACTCTTTCCCAGCCCAATAATTTAACCGCCATTAAACGCCGTTCGCCGGCAATAAGCTGGTATTCCACGTCGGCGCCGAATTCTTTTTCTATTTCTGTTTTTGAAACCACGATCGGCTGGAGAATGCCGAATTCGCGGATTGAAGACGCCAGTTCTTTTAGGGCTTCTTGGTCGAATTCTTTTCTGGGTTGAAGGGGATTGGATTTGATTTTTTCGACCTCAATGTGGAAGATGGCGTCGGTGGATTTATGAGAAATTTTTCCTTCCCTCGACCCGCTTCGTCCCTCCCAGCGTGCGGGACTCGCTTGTTCCTCGGCTCGCTCGTCCTTCGCTTCGCTCGGGACACCATGCCCGCTCGCCTGCGCAGGTCTCGGAGAAGAAAAACTTTCTCCTAAGTCTTTTGGGGTGGTTGGCTGAGGCTGAAAAATTGCCGGTTCGGTTTGTTGTCCGGTTTGTTGTTCGTCGGGAACGTTTTTTTTTGGAATTAAAGATTCCAGTCCTTTGCCTAACATAAATTTATAAATTAAGAATTAAAATTATTCGGATAAAATGGATTTCGGCCCAATTCGTTGTTTAGAATTCCCAATTCCATTTCCATTATTTCTTTTGCTAATCTTTCATACGCTTTGGCGCCTTGGGAATTCGGGTCGTGCAGAATAATCGGTTTGCCGAAACTTGGCGCTTCGGCCAAAGAAACGGAGCGGGGAATTTCGGTATCGAATACTTTATGCGGGAAATGCGTCCGAACCTCTTTGGCGACTTCACGGGAAAGTTTTTCCCTCTTATCATACATTGTCAGGAGTCCGCCGGCAACTTTTATTTGCCGTCCGAGGTTGTTGTTTATCAAATCAACTATTTCCAAGATTTGGCTAAGCCCTTCAAGGCTATAATATTCGCATTGAATCGGAATTAAAACTTCGTCGGATGCCACAAGGCCGTTAAGAGTGAGCAAGTTTAAGCTCGGCGGCAGGTCTATAAAAATATAATCGTATTGATGGCGAAGGCGATTAATGAATTTACGCAGTAAAAATTCGCGGTCTTCCAGGCTGACAAGCTCAATAAGCGCGCCGCTTAAGCTTTGATTGGCTGGAATTAAGTGGTGATTATAAATAACCGTGTTTTTTATAAGTTTGTCGGCTTCGGTATAACCTATCATTCCGTGATAAATGTTGTCGGCGACGCTTTTGGGGTCTATACCTAGGCCTGAAGTGGCATTTGCCTGCGGGTCGAAATCAATCAATAGAACTCTTTTTCCAAGAGCCGCGAGATAAGAACTTAAATTGACGGACGTTGTAGTTTTCCCAACGCCCCCTTTCTGATTACAAATGGAAATTACTTTAGCCATTAATTGTATTCTAAGTTTTTTTCTTGATTTTATCAAGAAAATATGTTTAAAATTACCAATAAGCCCGGGTGGCGGAATGGCAGACGCGCACGACTCAAAATCGTGTGGGGCAACTCATGAGGGTTCGACTCCCTCCCCGGGCACCAATGTCTCAAAACGAACCTTATGTTATTTATAAAGGCAAAAATTTTTTGGCAGTTTTTAAGCCGGCAGGATTATTGGTTCATCCGGTAAAATTAGAGAATAATGAACCAGCGTTAACCGGCTGGCTGGTTGAAAATTATCCCGAGGTAAAAAACGTGGGCGATGAGCCGGAAATCCGGCCGGGGATTGTTCATAGATTAGATAAAGATGTCTCGGGAATATTATTAGTTCCCCGGAATCAGGAATATTTTCAATATTTGAAAAATCTTTTTCAAATCCGGCAAATAAAGAAAAATTATCTGGCTTTGGTTTACGGAAAAATAAAAGAAAAAACGGGAATAATAGATAAGCCGATTTCCATAAAATCAGGGACGATAAAAAGAACTGTTCATCAGGGCAAAGACGAGAAAGCCGCAGTTACCGAATATAGAGTTTTAAAATATTTGAATTTAGACGGACAAGATTTTTCTTTGGTTGAAGTATCGCCAAAAACCGGGCGGACGCATCAAATAAGAATTCATTTGGCTTCAATAGGCCATCCGATTGTCGGCGATACGCTTTATGGCAAGAAAACCAACCCGTTCGACTTAAAAAGGATATTTTTACATGCTAAATCGCTTGAATTTAGCCCTGAAGAAGGCGGAAGAATCAAGCTGGAAGCCGAATTACCTGAAGAATTGGAGATTTTACTGAAAAGTGGAGAAATTTTGGCTTGACATCGGATAAAAAGTTTGTTATTATATAAATATTAAAAGTTTGGTCTTTACAAACTTTTCATAATCTTATTTTGTGATGAAGGGGGGTGCGCAACGTGAAATGCAGATTTTGTGATAATGAAGTAGAATGTGTAATTGAAATCTCCATAATAAAAAGTGGCGTATCGGTTGGCAAGAAAATGTTTTATTCCTGTTTAAGTTGCGCCAAAAAATGGGACACTAATGGAATTGTCGAATGTCGTGGATGCGGTAATCTCTACGTAAGAAATGAAGGAGTAAATGGAAAACCGGTGCATACTCATATCGAGGTCTGCGAATTATGCGATAAGAGTCGTATCGCCACTCCTTCGTTCCAAACGACAACAGCCTGAATCGGGAGAAAGTCGGACGTTCCGATGATTTCCTCCCGATTTTTTATTTTATTGGCCATTCTTGACCTTTTTCTAAAAAGGCATTAGTATATCCATACTAAATTATTTATATGATTCCAGAACAAATTTTAAAACAAATAAAACCAGGCGCCACAATAGCGGTCCAAGATAAGCTTGGGACTTTTAAAGGCGTGGTTTTGGCAAGGAAACATGGCAAGGAAAGCGGTGCGACTTTTACGGTGCGCGCGACCTTGCAGGAAGTCGGAGTGGAAAAAGTTTATCCGATAAATTCTCCTAATATCGTTAAAGTAAAAATAGTCAGCTCTCCCAAAAAAGTCCACAAAGCAAAACTTTATTTCCTTAGAGATTTTTCCAAGAAGAAGACTCGGAAGAGAATTGGTTTGGCGTCCTAATTTTTTAAAATGCGCGGGTGGCGAAATGGCAGACGCGCTACTTTGAGGTGGTAGTGACCGCAAGGTCGTGGAGGTTCGAATCCTCTCCCGCGCACTCATAAATTTTTGGCATATTTGTATGCCAAAAATTGATGAATTAGTGGAGGATTCGAAGACCGCAGCCCCGCGAAGCGGGGCGAGGGGCGGCCTGCGAGAAAATTCCGTCAGGAATTTTACTTGTAGGCGAATCCTCTCCCGCGCACAAGGTATAATTTATTAATCTTATTCAATTTAAAACATGGATTATTATTTAATTATTTATTTTTTAGCCGGAACTTTGCAGGATTTTTTACTTACTCTTAATTGGCGGTTTATGCAAAAAGAACGGATTATTCCGGCGACTTTTTATTCTTTCGCGGTTAACGTTGTTTCAATGTTGGTACTCTATAATATAATTACCAAGCTTGATTCCGAAAGGAGTCTTGTGGCGATTTTGGTTTATTCGCTGGGAATCGGAACAGGCACGGCCTTGGGAATGCTGACAAAAATCAGTTCCAAAAATTAATCTTATTTATTTCCCCTTGCTTTAATTTCCCGCCATTGTAAAATATATTAATGGACGGAAATTTTGATGAACAAAAAAAAGAAGTGCCGGCGCCTCCGGCTCCAGAAATAAGCATCAGGACAATGGATTCGGATATTAAAGCATTGGAGCAAGGCGGGGGAGAAATGGCCGCGCCTCAAACTTTCGTGCAGCCTCAAGAGAATCAAGAAAATAAATTTGAAGTTGCAGGATACGCTGGGCCGGAAAAACCGATTTTTTCGTCGATGTCCGGAATTCTGCCGAAAGAAGATTCAAACGCGCCAGCCGTTGAAAAATCAAGCTGGATAAAATCAGTATTAATAATAATAGCGATTGTTGCTGGAGTAGTTACTGTCGGATTTTTCGGATATTTCGTTTTTTCAAACTGGATTTTCCCGGCGCAAATGCCGGCAGTATAAATTAAAATATGGATATTCAACTTTTAATAAAATTTAAAAATCAACTTACGCGTTTAAGAAGTTTTCTTGAAGAGAGGATAAAAAAACTTCAGAAAGTCCCGGAATTCGGCAATGACATCGATTCGGGCGACGAAGAAACGGATGAAACGGAGGAGTTTGGAACTCAAATGGCAATATCTCAAGATTACAAAGAAAAATTGGCGGACGTTGATACGGCTTTGGATAAAATGAAAAAACATAAATATGGGGTTTGCGAAAGATGCGGGAGGAAAATTTCAGCTGACGTTCTTGAAGCGGCGCCGGAATCAAGATTTTGCAAGGCGTGCAAAAAACTTATGCAGTAAATTTTATTGAGAAATGAAAAACTTTTCCAAGGTTTATTCAGCCGAGCTTGAAGGAATTGACGCGAAATTAATAGAGGTGGAGACCGACATAAACGTTGGCCTCCATTCTTTTAATATAGTCGGGTTGGCAGACAAAGCTTTAAATGAAGCCAAGGAAAGAGTGAGTTCGGCTTTGAAAAACAGTGGAGTAAAACCGCCAAATAAAGAAAACAGGAAAATAACAATTAATCTTGCGCCGGCGGACGTAAAAAAAGCCGGTTCGCAATACGATTTGGCGCTTGCTCTCGGGTATCTTCTGGCGACAAAACAAATCAGGCAATTCGAAACGGGAGATAAAATTTTTATCGGCGAGCTTTCTTTGGAAGGCGGCTTGCGGCCAATAAGCGGCGCCTTAAATATCAGCCGGCTGGCGAAAAAGCTCGGATTTAAATTTTTATTTTTACCTAAGGGTAATGCCATAGAAGCGGCTGTGATAAGGGGAATAAAAATTATTCCGGTTTCAAGCCTTGAGGAACTTATAAATCATCTTGAAGATAGGAAAATAATCAAAGAGCAAAAAGAAGTTGAATTCATTCCGGCATATAATCAATCATTGGTAGATATTTCGGAAATCAAAGGACAGGAAAATGCCAAGCGGGCGTTGACGGTCGCGGCTGCGGGCGGACATCACATTTTGATGTCTGGGACTCCGGGCGCCGGAAAAACCATGATGGCTCAGGCGCTCGCTTCAATTTTGCCTCCGCCTTCGCTTGAAGAGGCGATTGAAATTACTCAAATTTACAGCGCTGCCGGAATGCTGAAAGAAAATAATTTTTTGAATTTCCGGCCGTTCCGCGCTCCGCATCATACCGCTTCGCCGGTTTCTGTTGTCGGCGGCGGAACCAATCCCAGGCCGGGAGAAATAAGTTTGGCGCATTTCGGAATTTTATTTTTGGACGAGATTCCGGAATTCAGAAGAGATTTACTCGAGTCATTACGCCAGCCGATTGAAAGCGGACAGATTTCGGTTTCCCGCGCAAAAAGTGTTTTGAATTTTCCGGCGAAATTTTCGCTGGTAGCGGCGATGAATCCGTGTCCTTGCGGATATTTCGGTGATACCGAAAAAGAATGCCGCTGCACCGCTAATGAAGTTTTCCGGTATCAAAAGAAAATTTCCGGGCCGTTGTTGGATAGAATAGACATTCAAATAGAAGTGCCAAGAGTTAAAGTAACCGATTTAAGAGCAAAAACTCGCGATGAAAAGTCGGCGGAAAAGATGAGAAATAGCGTTCAAAAAGCCAGAGAAATACAAAAACAAAGATTTACCGGGGCAAAAACGAAAATCAGGCTTAATTCAGAAATGAGTTCCAAACAGGTGGATGATTTGGTGAATTTCGCGGCTGACGCGGAAAACTTTTTGAAAAATATTTTAGAAAAATCTTTTGTTTCGGCGCGCGGCTATTACCGGATAATAAAAATCGCCCAGACAATAGCCGATATCGAAAAATCGCCGAAAATTTTCGCCAATCATTTAGCCGAGGCGTTTCAGTACAGATTAAGGGAGAAAACTCAAAATGTTTAAAAGAATCCGTGCCAAGAAGAGCCTGGGGCAAAACTTTTTAAAAAATAAATCCAAGCTGCGGAAAATCGCGGAGGTTTTGGAATTAAAAAAAGGCGATACTGTAATTGAAATCGGCCCGGGTCATGGAGAGCTTACAAGAGAAATAAGAAATAAGAGTAAAGAAATAAGAATTATAGCGATTGAAAAAGACGTAAAACTGGCGGAATTTCTAAGGAAAGAATTTTCCGAAGACAAAAAAATCGAAATAGTTGAAGGAGACGCCTTAAAAGTTCTTAAATCTTATGTCTTAGATCTTAAATCCTATAAAATTGCCGGTAATATTCCTTATTACATTACCGGATATTTGTTGAGAATTATAAGCGAATTAAAAACAAAGCCCGATCTAACGGTTTTAACGATTCAAAAAGAAGTGGCCCAAAGAATTTGCGCTCAAGCGCCCGATATGAATTTATTGGCGGCAAGCGTTCAATTTTGGGCGGACCCGAAAATAATAAGTTATATTTCCAAGAAAGATTTTGTGCCCGTGCCGAAAGTGGATAGCGCGATAATAAGATTAAGAATTAAAAATAAAGAAATAAAAATTAAGGATAGTGATTACTACGCATTTATTAAAGTTTTATTCAAGCAGCCGAGGAAAACGATTATTAATAATTTGTCGCCATCGGGTAAAAAAGAGGAAATTTTAAAAACTTTGCTGAAGACCGGAATTAAGCCGGGGGACAGACCGCAAAATTTAAATATTGAACAAATTAAAAAATTGATTTAATTGCTAGAGCTGATTTTTTAAGCTATACTTTTTGAAAATGACGTTAAATCCGTTAAAAGCGCTTATAGAAAAAATAGAAAATAATAAGCAGATATCTTTTGGGGTGGTATTTTTACTTATATATATTGTTTCTTTTTTAAGGGGGTTTTTGGAAAATTACGCCAATTTTGACAACGGGAACCGCATAATGGGCGTGATTGATACGTATTTTCATTATCCGCTGTGGTTTTTTATGGGTTTTATTTCGGTATTTATCTTTTTAAGATTATTCACGGGAGAGAAAATTGAAAAAGTGAGCCGGCTGGGAGCAATATTTTCATGGTTGGTAATTTTATCGCCGATTTTAGACATTATTATTCAAAAAGGAAATCAGGTTCGTTATGTTTTCATAGTCGGCGATTTTTCCGATTTAGTGCATTCATTCCTTTCTTTTTTCGGCGGCATCGCCGGAAGAACTACCGGCGCCACACTTGGCATGAAGATAGAACTTGCTTTGGGTTTGCTGGGGTTGGGTTATTACGTTTTTTATAAAACAAAAAACATTTGGCGTTCCTTCTTTTGCGTTCTGGCAATTTATGCCGTTACGTTCTTTTTTATAAGCATGCCGGTTTATATCTTTGCGGCGGATAATGCAATTACAAATGACTATCGGGAAATTAATTATCAGACAACTAATTATTTTTATTACCGGCAAGAGCCGGCGGACGCAATTACCAAAGACCGGACTTTTGTCGTTGAAAACGGAATTAACGGTTTAACCGAGTCCCAAAAAATAAATAACCAATATTCCGCGACTCTTTCGATAATTTTTCTAATAACGGACATTCTGCTTCTTGGATGGTGGCTGTGGCTGTACGATGCGAAAAAATTTATTGCCGTAATAAAAAATTTCCGGCTATCAAGAATAATTCATTATTCTCTGATGGCTTCGGTGGGAATTTATCTGGGGATGAAATTTGCCGGTTACAATCCGATAGGCTCCTTGTTTGATTTTACATCTTTGGCTTGCTTGTTTTTATGTCTGATTTTTTCATGGGCCTTTTCGGTTTGGGAAAATGACGAAGCGGATTTGGAAACCGATAAAATTTCCAATTCCGACAGGCCGTTGATAAGAGGATCTTTCACCAACGAAGAATGGAGAAATTTGAAATATCTGTTTCTTTTTCTGGCATTAAGCTCCGCATTTTTGGGAGGATTTTACTTGTTTACTTTTACGGTTTTATTTTTAATCGTTTATCATTTGTATTCCGCGCCGCCGCTCAGACTCAAAAGATTTTTAGGCGCTTCTTCTTTTATTACGGCCATTAACGGATTAATCGCGGTATTAATGGGATTTTTTATGGTTGCGGGAACGGAAAATTTAAGAAATTTTCCGGTGAAATACGCTCTGGGAATATTTCTGATAATTTTTCTTTTGGCTGAAATAAAGAATTTAAAAGATATCGAGGGTGATGCGAAAGAGGGAGTTAAAACATTGCCGGCTTTTTTTGGACCGAAAAACGGGAAAGCGATTGTGGGCGTGCTCGCTTTTTTCGGATTACTGTTGATACCCGTGACTTTTTATTTAAACGTAATTACTTTGATTACCGCGGCGGTTTTCGGAATAATATTGTTTTTTGTCATCAATAAGGAAAAATTTAAAGAAAAATACGTAGTAATCGTTTATTTGATTTTTATCGCGGTTTTCGCGGTCGAAGCGGCGATGTTTTCTTTGGCAAATTCATTTGACGCGCGGTCAAACCAAGCGGCCGTCGCGGGATGGCGTTGGCTTTATCAATACGATAAGAATTTTGCAGATCCCGGAATTCCGATGATGATTAAAATGATAAACGATAAATATTGCCATTCGCCGAAAGCGGAAGTTTTTTGGAAAGGCATTTTAAAGGAATTTGAAAATCATTCTTATTTGCCCGTATTCGAAAGATTTTTTTCCAATAGAGCGGATTACAAAAAAATTAGCGATAAAGCTTTGACGATTTTAAAAACCCCCCAAACTTTTTACAATGATGTTTTACCTCAGGCGCTTTATTGTGATTTGTATCCGGTCCGGGAAGATTTTACCGCTAAGGCTTTTGATAATATAGAAACCGAAACCGGTTACGACCTTACTCATAAATTTTGGTCGGCGGTTCTTTTTAAAGAAAACGGATGCGTTGCGGAGGGATACGATCTTGATAAAATTATTTTAACTGCCGCGCAAAAAATGGCGTCTGATGAAGAAAAAAGCGGAAAAGTCGACGATTTGTACGTGGAGCGGGCGGCTTTTCTTGAAAATTACGGGTTTAAAAACTTAGTGAAAGAGAGTTGGATTAAAAATATAATGGATAACCAATTAAAATCGGGCGCCTGGATTAACTCCGTCGAGGGCGTTGGAAATCCACACACAACGACATTGTCGATTTGGACGCTCGCGAAGCATTCGGGAATCTGTCCGTTTCAGGAATAGCCCTCTATCCACTTTTCTTGGGCCCGTTATGTTGATATAATAATATTAATGAATCCTATCAAAAACACGGCGGTAGTTTTGGTAATTTTAGCAGGCATAGTAAGCTCCTATTTTATTTTTAAAAATTCCGGTCCCGCGGCGGCTTCGAGCGAAAACGGCGGAATTTCGGAATTAAGCAAGCAAATATTGGAAAATAGTCCGATTAAATGGATTGAAAAAGCAAAAGAACAGATATTAACGGGAGACTCGGTCGGGAACGAATCATCGAATTTTTTAAATTCTTCAAAGCAGATCAATTTTTCCGAATTGGTTGCCAGTCAAATGTTTGGCGATATGGAAAATATGTTTCAAAGTGGAGACAGTTCGACCGTTTTTGATCCCGAAGACCCCAATAACAAAGAGGCAATTCAGAGCGCGATAAGCGGAATTAAAGATCCTTTATCTTATTATGATTTATCAATAGACGAAAAAGCCATAAAAGTTTTACAGGATAATTCAAAAGAAGCAAAGAAAAATTATTTGGAGGGAGTGTTTATTGTTTTTTCCCAAAACGAAACGGATGCTTATAAAAACCCGACAAGCGCCGTTGATAAAGCGATATTATTAAGCGATTTTTCGGGATTAAACCAATTAGTAAAAACATATCAAAATCTTTATAACAGATTTATGATCGTGTCCGTTCCCACGGATCAGTTAGAGCTTCATAAAAGATATCTGAGATTTTTTAAGAAGGCGGGAATAATTTATTCGGGCATAGGCGACATCCAGAACGATCCGGTAAAAGCGGGTTTATTTTTTGAAATGGTATCGGGTCTGATAAATGAAGAAATTGAAATAGGAAAAGAATATTATAAATTAGCAACAGGAATTGATTTATGAAAAACAGTTTTATAAAAAAAACAATACTTTTTCTAATAATTTTTACACTTATTTTTGGTGTTTCTAATATTTTTCAATCTCCAAAAAAAGCTTTAGCGGTTTGGGGAATTGAGGATGTTGTATTTGATCCTCAAGCTTTTGGTTTGGCACTTGGTAATTGGGCAGTACAAGTTGCACAATGGGCGAAAGATGAAGCTTTGAAAGCTCTCCGTGACGCGATAGTCAAGCGCATTATGGATTATATGACAGATCAGACGATTGCCTGGATTCAGGGCGGCGGTAAGCCTCAATTTGTCACTGATTTTAGCGGGTTTTTAAGGAGTTCCGCCAACGCGGCAATTGGAGACGTGGTGCTTAAAACAAATGCTTCTTTTATTTGTTCGCCTTTTAAAGCGCAGATTTTATTGGGGCTTACGCCGGCACCGAAATTCGGTCAGCAAGTAAAATGCACTTTAGACGGCATTGTGAAAAACATAGACGATTTTTATAAAGATTTTAACAAAGGCGGCTGGGTAGGTTATACCGAAACAATGCAGTCGCAGGGTAATTATTTTGGAGTAGCTTTGCAAGTTAGCGCCAATCTTAACGCTGAAGCCGCTAAAGCGGTGGATGCCGCGTCAAAAGAAGTTCAAGCCGGAAGTGGATTTTTGTCGGTTAAAAGGTGTAAAGGCGGCGGGTATGGACTTGATGCTTTTGAAGATAATACGCCGCCGTCAATGTATCAAAAAGATTCTAAGGGTAATTATTGTCTTGCTAAAGACATGGAAAATGTCACTCCGGGCGCCGTGGTCGGTGAAGCGGTTAAAACGGCGATTAATTCCGATTCCCAATGGGCGGCTAACGTTCAATCGTATATGTCAGCGATAATAAACGCTCTTATTACCCGTTTAACCAAAGAAGGACTTAGTTTGATAGCGAATTCAAATTCTTCCAATGAGAATTCCGCGGCGGGCTATACCGGGCAGTATCAAGACGCCATAATTCAAAATCTTAAATCCGATCAAAAAATGATGATAGATGGAATAAATCCGTTTCTCAGTGAATGGAGTTTCTTGGTATCACAATACAGCAAAGCATTTGATTCTAATTCCCAGGTAATAAGCGCGCTTCAGGAAATAAAATCAAGATCTTGCGGGATAGCCATTGATACCGAGAACGGCAATGACATATTGAGCGTTTTAAACGCAACCAGTACTGATAGCGCCATTGCCAAATCCAATGCCGCCCAATCAATTTTAAAAGGGAAGGTGGATGATTTCGCATTAAGAGTTCAGCAATCCAATAACGCGCTTGATAAAATCGATACCATTTATTCGAAATATACAAATTCGGCAACTTCAATTACCGTGGATTCCGTTGAAATATCGCAGGCCCAAGGAGTTTATTCTCAATTTATAGGCATATATTCTAATCAACAATATTTGGAGCCGCTTACTACCGGTTCTGATAGATCCGCTGCTGCTCTTGAGGTTACCGATAAAGCAAATAAGGAAAGACTTGCTTTGGCGGCGCTTAGCTCGTGCAGGGCGACAAGCGCGACATCGACAAGCGCGACATCGACTAATCCGTAATACCGGCATTATTTAATTTATTCTAATGAAAATAAAAAACAAAAATAAAATAATTTTAACGCTTTTGGTTTTCGGTGCGATGTTTTTGACCGCCAATTGTGTTTTTGCCCAGCCTGTTTCTCCAGCTGACTATAACCATACAAACGATGTGGCTTTGACTAAAGTAACGGATGGCTCCGTTGATTCAGGGCCAGTTTTGTTAAATTTTTTATTAACCGTTTCTTCCGGAATTTTAGCAATGCTGGCGGCAGTTCTTAATTTTTCAATTAACATAGGAAAAAGCGTAATAAGTCTCCCGATCGTGCAAACCGGTTCCAATGTTATGATAAGTTTTGCGAATTTGGGATTTGTTTTCGCGATTATAGTAATGGCGTTTGCCACGATTTTCAGAGTCCAAAGCTACGCGATGAAGCAAACTCTTTGGAAATTAATCGTTGCCGCGTTGTTGGTTAATTTCAGCTTAACTATTGCCGGAGCTTTTATTTCGGTTTCAAATATTTTCACGGACTTTTTCCTCCAGGGATTAAACGGTAAAAGCATATCCGACGGCTTAATGGGAATTCTTAATCCACAGGGACTTGTTCAGGTAAAAGATGCGTCATTGTGGAAGATTGCAACCGGTCTTTTCAGTTATATTTTTCAATACATGGCAAGTCTTTTATTCGCGATTGTTTTTATATTTATAATAATTTTAACTTTTTTTGCTTTAACAATAATGCTTTTGATTCGGGCGGTTACTCTCGGCATTTTGCTGATTATTATGCCGATAGTATGGCTTTTGTGGATTTTCCCGGGAACTTCAAAATATTGGTCGGAGTGGTGGAGTAATTTTCTCCGTTGGACGTTTTTTGCGCCCATAGTTTTATTCTTTATAGTTTTGGTTATATCAAGCGGCAATCAATTAAATGGCATTTCTAATATTGGACAGCAAGAAAACGCGGCAATTCAAAAAGCTTTCAGCGATTCAATGATTTTAAACAAAGGTTTTTTTGATCATGTTCTTCAAATTATAATTACGACGGGACTGCTTCTTGGAGGTTTGTTCGCGGCGAATAAAATGGGAATTACTTTTGCTTCAACCGCTATGGGTTGGGCGCAAGGCACGGGCAAGGCGTTTGGCGGTTGGGCGGGAAGAAAGGGGATACGGCTTGGAACTTTGCCGGCGCGTTCGGCTATCGGACAAAGAGCGATTGAAGGAATGCAGAAAATCGGCGCCGAGGGAGGATTTCTTGCAAGAAATACTTTGGGTAGGCTGGGTAATAGATTGGGAAGCGTCGGCGTTCAACAAGGAGAGAAATTAACCAGCCAAGCGGAAGCCAGACAAAAAAATCTTTCCGATAAGCAGCTGGCATTAAGAGTATCTACCATGACAAACGATGAAAGAGTTGCGGCTTTGTCCAGATTAACCAAGAATAAAAATTTGGATATGGTTCCTGACGCGGCGAAATACATTAAAGACCCGAAGATGAAAAAGATTTTCGCGAGTTATGGTAAGGGTAAGGAATATGGCGATATGGAGAAAACCATGGGCTTTAATACTGCGATGTTAACAGGAAAAGATGAAGATGGTAAAGCGATTTCCATTCAAGCAGCGACAAAGAAATTCAGAATGAGTCATTCAATTAAAGATTACGATAAGCTTCAAGGGAATATTTTGGGTAAAAAAGCCTCGTATGGCTTAACTGACACAGAACATGAAAATATCAGAAGCGAAGTTGTCAAATCAATATTTGATGCTCATCCCGGCGCGATATCAAAAGCTAGGTCTTCACTAAAAGGCGAAGACGTCGTTAATTTCCAAGACGAAGTCGATAATTATATTGATACGTTTGAGAAAGCAAATATAAGAGATGAAGAAGTCAGGAAAAAGGGCGTTAAAGAAAAATTGGAATATATTGATAAGAATTTAAATCCTTCTTTCAGAAATTGGGCGCGCGGGCTTTATGGCAGCCGTAAAAATTTTGGCGGCAGTTTGTTTGGCAGTGGTTATAGCGGGACTTCGGAAGAACATGAAGCTGAAAAACAATAAAAATTATGATTAAAATTTCTCAACAACAAGCGTTAACAAGATGGGACACTTTGCCGGATAATCTAAAAACGGCTATTTTTTCCGATTATAACGCCGAAATATTATGGCGTGTTTGCGAGAATCAACATTTGGCCGAAGATAAAATTCAAAAAATTGCCGAGTTGGCAGGAGAAGTATTAATGGGTTTTATTCATCCCGAGGATTTCGCTTCGGAAATCCGCGAGGCGTTAAATATAAACGCCGAAATCGCCGATGCGATAGCGGTTGAAATAAACAGAAAAATATTTTCTCAATTTAAAAATGATTTGGAAAAAATTTATCAGCCTTCTCCGTCTGAAAAAGAGGAAACCGAAGAAGGTCAGACGTCTCCAACCCTTGATTTAAGGAATAAAACGGAAGAATCGTCTTTTAAAATCGTTGAAGATGAAAATAAAATAGATCTTTCGGTAAAAAAAGGAATGGAACCCGTTGTTGAAAAAGTTGTTCCCGTTGAAAACGTGGCCTTTACCGTTAAAAAAATCGAAGAGCCCGTTTTAATGGAGAAAGAAGAGAAAAAAATAGAAGAACCGACGACGATTTCATTTGAAACTCCGGCGTCAGCTCCGGCCATGCCAGCGGAAGCCGCGGTTGAAACGCCTAAAAACGAAGGTCCGTTGATTATCCACCAAGAAGTCGGTTTTAAACCGCTTTCCGGAAAATTAAAATCATTGGGCGGGATGTTTAATTTTTTGCGGAGCAAAGATGAATTTAAAAAAGAAGAAGCGCCCGTAAAAGCGGAATTGGAAATCGGCGAAGAATTTAAAATAATGGAAGATCAGCCCGCTCCCGCTAAAAAAGAGGAATATAAACCGGAAATTAAAAAAGAAGAACTTGTTTCAACGGAAAAGGAAGCCGTTGTTGAAGAGACGCCGGCTGAAAATAAGGTTTTTGAAGCCGTGAAAGTGGTTAATTATTCCGAGGTTCCGGAACAACCGGTGCAAGAAAAAGTAAATATTAGTCAATTAGCGGAAGAAAAAACTGCGGGATTTGAAAAATTTGAAGTCGTTAAAATGCCGGCTGAACCGGTAAGTGAAGTCGTGCCCGAAAATTTGCAAGAGGTAAAAGAAGACGTTAAAGAAATAAAGATTGAAGCGGAGCCGGAAGCGAAAACAGAAGAAAAAATCGAAGAAAATAATCCGGAAACCGGGAAAAAAGAAGAATCGGAAGAAATGGTTGACCTTGGGATGTTTAAATAAAATATAAACATGCAGTTTCAAATTCCTCAATTTATAGAAATTGAAAATAAAATAGTTGGGCCGTTAACATTGAAGCAATTTCTTTATTTGGCCGTTGCCGCGGGCATGAGCTTCGCACTTTATTTTGTTTTGGCGCTCTGGCTTTGGATTATGGTAACGGCGATTTTAACGGCGGTTTCCGTTTCTTTGGCATTTGTTAAATACAACGGTCAGCCGTTGCCAAAAATATTGCTTTATGCTTTTGGTTTTTTTTGGGGACCGAAATTTTACCTTTGGCAAAAAACAACGGAAAGCCAATCTTTAACAATGGAAAAAAGAGAAACTTTGAAAGATTTTCTTGCCGGAGCGCCTTCAATTAAAAGATTATGGCAGGATTTAATGACTACTAAAAATCCGATTCCAAAAAGAGAAAAAAGCCCGCAAACTTCCTTAAATGGCGGAACAAAAGAAAAAATTCAGGTTTTCAGAAAATTAACCGGAGAAAAAGAAGCGGCAAGACGCGTTGATTACAAATAAATATTAGTAATCAAGGGTTAAAAAAGATATAATTAATCATATGGCGAAAGAAGCTCAACCGACGCAACAATTTGTCGATATTAAGGATATTCGCGGCGACGCGGTGGTTTTAAAGAACGGTTCGTTGCGGCGCGTGCTTATGGTTTCGGGAATAAATTTCGAACTTAAATCGGAAGAAGAGCAGAATATCATAATTTACGCTTATCAGAATTTTTTAAATACTCTGGATTTTTCGATTCAGGTGGTAATCCGCTCGCGCAAAATGAATATAGAAAGTTATTTAAATAAACTCGGAGAGCGGCATTCCGCGGAACAAAATGAACTTCTTAAAAATCAAATATCGGAATATTCGGAATTTATCCGTTCTTTTATAGAATCAAACGCCGTTATGGCAAAAAATTTTTTCGCCGTTGTGCCTTATGATCCGATAATAATTCCCGGCGGAGGGAAAAAACTATTGGATGTTTTTGGTTTTGGCGGCAAGAACAAGAAAGCGGGCATAGAAGAAAGTTTTGAGCAAAAAATGACGCAATTAAATCAGAGAACGGACCAGGTAATCAGCGGTTTGACTCAGATAGGCTTAAGAGCGGTGGCGTTGACAGAAGAAGAGCTTACGGAATTATTTTACAATTTATATAATCCATCAACGGTTGAAAAAAAATAAAATAAACATGATTCCCAGAGATTTACAAAACAATAAAGGAGAAAGTGAAATTCAAAATGTTATTGCTCCGGCGGGCATGCAAGTGGAGCCGGGCTATTTGAAATTGGGAGATAAATATGTCAAAACGGTTTTTATTTTCAATTATCCGCGCTATCTTTCAAGTGGCTGGTTTAATTCGATTATTAATTTACCCGAGCTTATAGATATTTCTATTTTCGTTCATCCGGTTGATACTGCCATCGCTTTGAGAAACTTACGCAAGAAAACCGCTCAAGTTGAAGCTCAATTAATGGAGCGCCAGGAAAAAGGCTTGGTCCGGGATCCGGTTATTGAAACGGCTTATCAGGACATCGAAGGATTAAGAGACCAGCTTCAGCAGGCGCGGGAGAAATTATTTAACGTTGGAGTTTATGCCACTTTTTACGCGGATAATTTGGACGCCCTAAACAAACTTGAAGAAAAAATAAACTCTTTATTTGAATCGCAGCTTGTCTATATCAAGCCGGCGATGTTTCAACAGACTGACGGTTTTGCTTCTACTTTGCCTTTAAACACCGATAAGCTTTTAATACATTCTCCAATGAATTCCGGGCCCGCTTCTTCGATGTTTCCGTTTGTTTCCGTGGATCTTACTTCCGATGATGGAATTCTTTATGGTTTGAACCGCCACAATAATACTTTGGTTATTTTCGACAGATTTTCTTTGGAAAACGCTAATTCGGTGGTTTTTGCCAAGTCCGGTTCCGGAAAATCTTACGCTTGCAAGCTTGAAGTTTTGCGTTATTTAATGATGGGGATAGACGTTCTAATAATAGATCCGGAAAACGAATACCAAAAATTGGCGGAGTCGGTTGGGGGAAGCTTTTTCAAAATTTCTCTGACGTCGGAAAGCCAGATAAATCCGTTTGACATTCCCATAGTTCCTCCGGGCGAAGATCCGGCAGATATTTTTAAATCGCATATTCTTAATCTTGCCGGTTTAATTAAATTAATGCTTGGCGCCGTTACCCCGGAAGAAGAAGCACTTTTAGACAGCGCCATAATCGCCACTTACGAATCGCGTAATATTACTCCCGACCAGCCGAATTTTATGGAACTTGAAGCGCCTCTACTTGAAGATTTTCAAATTGTTTTGGAAAGCACAGAAGGAGGAAGAACTTTAGCGAAACGCCTTGAAAGATTTACCAAAGGAAGTTACGCGGGTTTTACGAATAAGCCGACTAACGTCGACATAAAAAACCGTTTAATCGTTTTCTCGGTCCGCGATTTGGAAGAGGGGCTTCGGCCTATCGCGATGTATATTGTTTTGAATTTTATCTGGAATCTTATCAGAGCCGACTTAAAGAAGAGAATAATGCTTATAGACGAGGCATGGTGGCTGATGAAATATCCCGATAGCGCAAACTTCCTTTCTTTTATGGCGAAGCGTTGCCGGAAATATTATCTCGGTCTTACCACGATTACCCAGAACGTGGAAGACTTTTTGGAATCGCCCCAGGGCCGGCCAATTATTTCCAATTCGGCACTTCAGCTTTTACTCAAGCAGGCGCCCGTCGGCATAGACACTATTGCCAAGACTTTCAATCTTTCCCAATCGGAAAAACAATTATTACTTGAAGCCAATGTCGGCGAAGGATTGTTTTTCGCCGGTTTAAAACACGTGGCGATTCAAATAATCGCTTCTTATTTTGAAAACAAAGTAATTACGACAAATCCCGAGGAATTATTAAAAGAAGAAAATGAATAATCAAAAGAAAATTTCATTAGTGGAAGCGCTTTTAATGGTTTTACTGAATTTATTCGCCGATATTGTTGATATTGTATTTAATTTTTTGGCTCTAATTCCGGCTATTGGCGTGGTCATGTTTCTAATGGCTCCAATTATAAGTTTTTCGGTTTTTGCCATTACGGAATTTTGGCTTATAATGAAAGGGGGAATGGGTTTTAGAAAACAAATTTCAATTATTGCCGGAAATATATTGGATGTAATTCCACTTTTAAGCTTTTTGCCGATTAAGACAGCGGGCGTGTTAATAGCAATATACATGATTAATCATCCTGAAATTGGCAAAGTGGCTTCTATGGCAACGGGAAAAATACCTTTAAAAACCGCGGCTGCAGCGGAATAAATACATGAAAAATTTAAATTTAAAATTTAAAATTTCCGTCACGGTAGTCTTATGTTTTATGTTTTTTGTTCTATGTTTTAATTTCGCCCAAGCTCAAACTTCTCCGCAGTTTTTAATTTCTTGGAAAGCGCAGAATTACGTTCCAAATTGGTACGAAGGTAAAATTTTTCCGACTGCGGCGACTCCAATAAACGTCAGTTTCGAATTGATGGCCAGTGGCAAATTAGTCGATCTTTCAACGGCCAAAGTTCGCTGGTATGTCGACGATGAATTGGTAAAAAACGAAAATAACGGTTTGGGAATAAAAAAAATAAGTTTTATCACTCCGAATTATTTTGATCAAACGACAAGCGTCAGGGTCGCCATAGTAGATTTCTTGGGGCAGGGGATAATAGATAAAATGATTGCTATTCCGCTTGTCCGGCCGGAAGCCGTGATAGATGCTCCTTATGCGGATGGAAAAATTCAAACCGGAGAATCAATTTTTAAAACATATCCGTTTTTCTTTAATAGTAATAATGGTGGAAATTTTTCCGTTCAGTGGTCGGTTTTAGGCCAGGAGCCGGAATCGCAAAAAGGTGATCCCTTTACCCTTAATTTGAAGATCGATCCTCAAATGCCGGTTGGCTCGAATATAGATTTGTCGGTTATTATGAATAATATTACAAAAACACTTGAGTCGGCGAGTCAAGTAATTAATTTAACGATAAAATAAATAAAATGAAAAAAACTTTAAATATTTCTATTTTAATATTCGCGGTTTTGATTGTTTTTTCCGCGCCAATTTATTCTTTCGCCCAGGAGTCTTCCTCTCTTAAAGTGCTTACGCCTTCACAAATAGATTTGCAATATAAATATCCTTGGGCTGGAGCAACCAGCCCCGCGGATTTCGTTTCGCGATTCTATAGAATCGCTTTGGGCGTGGTTGGTGGAGCAGCCTTGGGAGTTTTGGTTTACGGCGCGGTTTTATGGACGGTTTCGGGTGCGATTTCGACAAAGCAAGATGCCATGGAATGGATTTGGGCGGCAATTTGGGGAGTAATTTTGCTTTTAGGAGCTTATCTTATTCTTAATACCATTAATCCGGATTTAATAAAACTTCAAAATCCCAATAAATTATTAGTTCCAACGTCGGTTAATTTAACTTCTTCGGCTTACGCAGCCGGAGGATTATCAGAAGAAGAATCCAGGCAAGAACTCGCTTCATCCGGGATAGGCGTCAAATCAATTTGTCCGGCAGGTACGGCGCAAAATTGCGTTGATTTAAACGGTGTCCAACAAACAACAATAAATGAAGTTTTGTCTTTGGCTCCAAATGTTGGAAGCGGCAATGTTTTTGTTACGGCCGGTACTGAAGGATGCGGTACCGTTCACGCGGGGGGAATTTACAGCCATTGTAACGGCTATAAAGTTGATTTGAGATTAAACGCCAATCTTAATAATTACATAACGAAAAATTTTTCAAAAATAGCGGATAGAACCAGTGATGGAGCGGCGCAATACGTTTCGCCTTCCGGCGCGGTTTATGCTCTGGAAAGCGATCACTGGGATATTTTAGTAAAATCATAATTTTATGAGTAAGAAAACAATAATTATTATAGCGGTGGTTTTGTCCGTTATTGCTCTAGGGGTGGGAATTTATTTCGCTTGGCAAAAAACAGGCGCCATTTTGAATCCGCCCGCGAATATTTCTTCGGAAAATCCGGTTAACGGCCAATCAGTTTCGGTAAATGGTTCCGCGAGTTCGGTTTCGGGCGTGCCTGCCGCTTCAAAATTGAGTATTATAAGCGATAAGACAATTTACGGTTATTGGGTTTTTAATTCCGCAATTTCAACTTCAACGCAGACCGCGTCTTCAACTCAAATGGTTCAGGGGAGCGGCGTATTTTATATTGGCAGCGATGGATTAATTTATAAAGTAAAAGCCGATGGCGCGGATGAAGCGCTTACTTCGGCTCCGATAGATAATTTTCAATCATTAAAGTCGTCGTTCGACGGCAAAAGAGTGATTATTAAAAGCAATGATTCCGGCACGTTTAAATTCGCCGTTTATAATTCCGAAAATAATATTTTTGAATCTTTACCCGATAAAATAACTGCTGCCGATTTTTCTCCGGACGGCAAAAAAATCGCTTATTTTCTGGCAAATGCCAAAGATTTAAATAAGAGCGATTTAATAACAAAAAGTTTGGTTGATTTAAAACAAAAACCGGCGACCTTACTTTCAATTTATCAACAAGATTTTGATTTAAATTGGGTTTCTCAAAATAAAATAACATTAGTCCCTAAGGCGTCGGCTTTTTATTCAGCTTCAATTTGGGCGGTTGACGTCGCCAAAAAGACTTTAAGTCTGCTCACGGGGGAAAAAGAAGGATTGGCGGTAAATTGGTCTTCTGACGGTAAAATGGGTTTGCAATTTTCAACTACTCTTGAAGGAAGAAACAGAATTTTGAATTTAATAGGTGAGCAAGGAGAAGTTAAGGCAAGTTTAGAATTTACCACTTTGCCGGAAAAATGTTTTGTTTCCGATCCGAAAATTTATTGCGCTATTCCTCAGAGTATTCCCGATAAATCGGCTTTGCCCGACGACTATTTTAAAAAAGCGGTTTACTTCATTGATTCGATTTATCAAATAGACATAATGCAAAATGCTTTTGAGAGAATTTTGGATGGCAGCGCTGCGGCAATAGACGCGGTTAATCTTAAATTTACCGACGGGAAATTATTTTTCATGAATAGATACGACAATAAGTTGTACGTTCTGGAATTACAATGAAGCGTTTTTTCCAAAAAATAGCTCTTTATTCAAAATTGCCGGAAATGCGGCTATTTTGGTTTTTCTTGCCGTTTCTTGTGGCTCTTTTTGTAATTGATTTTATTTATTTGCCTCAACTTCTGGTTTTTGCGGTACTGGCGATTTTATTGGTTTTGGGGGCGGTAATATTGGTAAATAATTTAAGGCTGGCACGCTCCAATTTGGAAGTGAAAATTGAAAGGAATGAATTACGAAGCATTATCGCGAATTTAAAAGACGGCGTTATCGCTTACGATCCCAATTTTAAAATTCTTATTTTTAACAGAGCGGCGGAAGAAATTTTCGGTCTTAAGGCGAATGAAGTGTTGTATAAATATTTTGCTCCTGAGACCGCCCGTGAACCGAAATTCAAGTTATTAAGCCAGGCGATTTTCCCGTCATTGGCTCCATTGGTTGTCAGGCGTTCGGAACCCGGAGAATATCCGCAAATAATAGATATTTCGTTTAACGAATCCGATTTGAGTTTGCGGGTCGCGACGGACAAAATAAGCGATTTAAACGGCCAGCTTTTGGGGTTTGTCAAAATCGTTCGTGACAGGACCCGCGAAATAAAACTTTTAAAATCAAAGACCGAATTTATTGCCACGGCTTCTCATCAATTGAGAACTCCGGCGACGGCAACTCACTGGGCGATAGAGGAGCTTTCAAAACAAAAAATGTCCGAAGAGCAAAAACCGATAATTGAGACGGCCTTGGGCGCAGTGACGAAGTTGATGAAAACAATCAACGATATGCTCGACGTTTCAAAAATAGAAGAAGGGGAATTCGGATATCAATTCGAAAACGTCGAGTTTATAAGTTTTGTGGAAGACATTATCCGCGGCATGGAACCTTTATCGAAACAATTTAACGTAAAAATTTATCTTGAAAAGCCGGCAGATCAGTCAATCGCTTTATCTATCGATCGTCAAAAAATATCAATGGTACTTTCGAATCTTTTGGATAATGCCGTTAAATATAACGTCGCCAACGGCGAAGTAATAGTTAAAATCGAACGATTGAAAGACGAGCCGTATTTGGAGGTCAGCGTTAAAGATACGGGCGTGGGAGTTCCAGAAGAAGACGTCAAAAAATTGTTTACTAAATTTTTCCGTTCCGATAACGCGGTTAAATTTGCCACCGAAGGTTCGGGCCTCGGACTTTATATCGCCAAAAACATCATAAACCGCCACGGCGGAAAAATTTGGGCGGAATCGGAAATAAACCGCGGCTCAACTTTTCATTTCACTTTACCTACGGACCCCAAACTTATTCCTTCAAAAGAAATCGTTTACGGCGAAGAATAAAAATATGCCTGAACTTCCCGAGGTTCAAACAGTAGTAAACGGCTTAAATAAAAAAATCGTCGGCAGGAAAATTACCGGCGTTTGGTTTGATTCTCCTAAAATAATAAAAAAGCTTAAATCGGCGGATTTTGAAAAGCAGATAAAAGGATTAAAAATAGAAAAAGTTTCCCGCCGCGGCAAGAATATACTTATATACTTAACTACAAACAATAAACTACAAACACAAAAATATTTACTCCTTATTCATCAAAAAATGACAGGTCATTTGATGATTGGAAAATGGAAAATCCATAAAGTTTCAAGTTCCAGGTTCCGGGTTTCAAGTATTGTCGGTGGGCCATTAGCCGAGAAAGTTAATGGTTATATCCACCTGATTTTTTATCTTGATAATGGCTGGCAATTGGCGCTTTCGGATTTGCGGAAATTCGCCAAAGTTTTATTCGGCAAAAAAGAGGATATTGAAAAATTGCCGGATTTGGCCGAGCTTGGACCCGAACCATTGGATAAAAGTTTCAATTTTGGAAAGTTTTTAGAGTTAATAAGACCGGAAAGGCGCAAGATAAAGCAGGTTTTAATGGACCAAAAAGTTATTGTCGGTATCGGGAATATCTATGCCGATGAAATTCTTTATGCGGCAAAAATTCATCCAGTCAAGCCGGCGGATAAATTAAAAGATGGGGAGATAAAAAGAATTTATCTCGCGATGAAAAAAATATTAAAAAAAGCGATTAGCTTGCGCGGGACTTCAACCAGCGATTTCCGCGATATCTCGGGTGTTGCCGGAAAATACGGGAAAAAACTTTTGGTTTATAGGAAAGAAGGCGAGAAGTGTCCGAGCCGTTGCGGTGGATTAGTGAAAAGAGTTAAGATGGGTGGAAGAAGCGCGCATTTTTGTCCGAAATGCCAAAAATTATGATTATTTTATTATACGGCCCCGATTCATACCGGAGGCAGAGAAAACTTAATAAGATAGTTGAAGAATACAAACAAAAACATTCAGGCATGTCCTTGGAGAATTTTGATTTGGAAGAAGAAGGAGAATTTGAAAGATTAAAAGATTTTGCCGGCCAAATGTCGATTTTCGATACTAAGAAATTGGCGGTTTTAAAAAATATCTCCGAAGCCGATTCGGATAAAATAAAAGAGTTTCTTAAAAATTATTTGAATTCGGAAAATCTGACGATTTTAATTTCCGAAAATTCGGTTCCCGATGAATTTGAAAATTTGCTTAAAAAAGCGTTTTTGACCGAAAAATTCGACGAACTTAACGCGGAAAAGTTGAAATTTTTCGCGCAAAAAGAAATTCAAAATAGGGGAGTTTTAATTTCCGACCCAGCTCTGAATTTATTGGTCAGAAATTTCAAAGGCGATACCTGGGGCTTTATGAATGAATTGGAAAAACTGATTTTGTGGCGAGCAGGAAATAAAACGGAAATCAGCGCTTCAGACGTTAAAAATATGGGAGATTATTCTTATGAGGCGCCGAATATTTTCGATTTTATAAATTCCATTGCCAGAAATTCATCTCCCAGTCAAAAAATCGTGAATTTGGAAAAATTATTACTGGGGCAGGAAGAGCCGGCAAAAGTCTTCAATTTTATGGCCGCTTCAAGGTATTTATCCAGGGATTTAGTGAAAAAACTGGCTGATTGCGATGTTTTGGTAAAGTCAGGTAAGTTTGATTACGAAGACGTTTTCTTGGATTTGGCGTTGGATAGTTAAACTGCTATAATTTAGGAAATAAATGGTTCTTCTAAAAAAAGTTAAATTCGGAGTTTCGATTCTTTTGCCTTTATTGGCTGGTTTTATTGGTTCATTTTTTACGGCGTCTACGGTAAGTTCCTGGTATCAGGAATTAATAAAGCCGTCTTTTAATCCGCCGGGCTGGATTTTCGGCCCTGTTTGGACATTGCTTTATATTTTTATGGGGTTGGCTCTGTATCTGGTTTGGCAGAGCGAAATTGAAAATAAAAAAAAGAAAATCGCGATTTCGGTTTTTGCGGCGCAGCTTGCGTTAAATGTTTTGTGGTCAGTTTTGTTTTTCGGGTTAAAAAACCCATTCTGGGCCTTTGCCGAAATTGTTTTGCTTTGGGTTTTAATTTTGGCAAATCTGATTCTTTTTTGGAAAATTAAAAAATCGGCCGGTTGGCTTTTGTTACCATATCTTTTTTGGGTTTCATTCGCTTCGGTTTTAAATTTTTCCATCTGGCAATTAAATTATTAAATTTTAAAGGTCGAAATTATTAACATCGGATTGCCAATTAAAACATGATAAAAAATTTAAACGCTCTTGATTGGACCGCTTTGGTTTTGGCGATTGTCGGCGGATTGAATTGGGGATTGGTGGGAATTTTGAAGTTTGATTTAGTAGCGGCTTTGTTTGGCGATATGTCGGTGGTTTCGCGTGTTGTTTACGCTTTGGTCGGTTTGGCCGCGATTTATCTTTTAATTATTTGCGGCAAATTGGCGCGAAAATAGTTTTAGAAAGTGGATTACCGAAAATTTCGGGCATCCACTCGCCGCGCCGAACTGATTTTCGGAGCGGCGGGTGGACGATTATTTTTGTTTATGAAAATTAAACATTTTTTATTAATGATTTTATCCATTATTATTTTTGTTTTTATTGCTCTTGTGTTTGTGTCTGTTTTTGCGTATTTTTCGGATAACAAACAGATTTCCGGTGAGGCAAAATTCGCTCCGGTTTGCTTTGGTAAAAATTGTTTTAACGCGGAAATAGCTTCTTCTTTTCCAGTGTTGATGAGGGGCTTAATGTTTAGAAAAGCTTTGGAAGAAAATGGAGGAATGCTATTTGTGTTTTTGGACGAGAATAAGCACTCTTTTTGGATGAAAAATACGCTTATTCCGCTTGATATAATTTGGCTGAGCGGCGGCAAAGAAGCCGTTTATATCGCTAAAAACGTCCAGCCGTGCGAAACTCTTTATTGTCCGTCCATTTCTCCCGACAAGGCGGCGAAGTACGTTTTGGAGGTAAATGGCGGAAAGGCTGATGAAATTGGCGTAAAAATAGGCGATAAGGCGGATTTTGAGTTGCGGTAAATTTCCAGAGCTGTATAATTAGGTCATGGCTAATAAAATAGAAGGCGTAGTTTCGATTTTGGCGGCGCTTTTGGTTTTATTTACCGCCATGCTTGAGCCGATAGTTTCAACAATAATAGCCCTTGTTTTTTTGGTCGGCTTGGGAGTTTATGAATTAATTAAAAAGTAAAATGGAAAAATTTATTTGGGAAGAAAAATACAGCGTCGGGATAAAAGAAATAGATGAACAACACAAGCATTTCTTTGAAATCGCGAATGGGATTATCGATTTGACGGCGAAAGAAAATTTAGCGAAAGAAGAGGCTGTTAAAAGCTTGCAAGAGCTTGGCGATTATGCTTTTTACCATTTAAGTACCGAAGAAAGTTATTTTGACAAATTTAAATATCAGGACGCGCCTCTTCACATAAACGCACACAATGAATATCGCGAAGCCGTGGGAGAATACTTCAGAAAGATGGCCGATCCGCTCATCGATATTAAAAAATTGGCGGAAGAAATGGCCGCGTATTCCGGCAACTGGCTTTTGGCGCACATTATGGTAGTTGATAAATTATACACGAAGTTTTTCAACGAGCACGGATTAAATTAAATTCAAAGTAATGGTAAAAAAAATAAAATCGACCAAAAAGCCGAAAGTGGTTGCCGTTAGCGGGGGATTTGACCCGGTTCATGTCGGCCATGTGAGAATGTTTAAAGAGGCAAAAAAACTTGGCGATAAATTAGTTGTTATTTTAAACAACGATAATTGGTTGAAGTTAAAAAAGGGATATTTTTTTATGCCTCAAAAAGAAAGAAAAGAAATATTGGAAGCATTTAGAGCCGTTGATAAAGTTGTATTAACAAAACATAAGCCGGGGACAAAGGATATCAGCATAGGCAAAGCGTTGATGGAAGTAAAACCCGACATTTTCGCCAAAGGCGGAGACAGGAATGCGAAAAATATTCCAACGATAGAATCGGCGGTCTGTGAAAAAATCGGTTGCAAGATAGTCAATAATATGGGTCGCGGAGGAAAAGTTCAGTCCAGTTCTTGGCTTTTGGCTAAATATATTGATAAAATAAACAATAAAAAATTAAAAAAGTCGAAATAAAAATAGATTAATTTAATATAAAAACATGAAAGGATTTTTTACAAATATAGAAAAAGATACATTGGGAAATAATAATTTTCGCAAGGTATTATATACGGGAAAGCACAGCCAGTTGGTGTTAATGAGTTTAAAACCCAAGGAAGAGATTGGCATGGAGGTGCATGCGGACAACGACCAATTTTTCCGCTTTGAAAAAGGTTTGGGAAAATGTATTATTGACGGCAACGAATACGAATTAAGCGACGGTACGGTGATTATCGTTCCTGCTGGAGCTGAACATAACATTATTAATATTTCCGATACGGATGATTTAAAGCTCTACACGATTTATTCGCCGGCTCATCATAAAGATGGCGTTGTGCGATCGACTAAACAAGAGGCGGAGGCCGATTCGCCTGAATTTGACGGAGTAACAAGCGAATGAAAAATTTTATCAAAAAACGAAAAACTTTAATTATAGTAATCTTAGTCGTGGTTTTGGCGATAAGCGGTTATTTTTATCTTAACCGCAAAACTGGTTCGGGAATCGAAACGGTTGAAGCCAAGCTTGGAAATATATTTCAAGAAGTAAGCGTTACCGGAAGCGTTAAGTCTTCGGAAAACGTCGACTTGGCTTTTGAAACCGGAGGAAAAGTTTCAAAAATTTACACCGAAGTCGGCGATATGGTTGTCTCGGGTCAGGCACTTATTCAACTTGATGATTCCGAAGTTTACGCTAAACTTGCCGGTGCAAAGGCGACTTTAAAAACCCAGGAGGCTGAGCTTAATGAATTAATTCGCGGTACCAGAGAAGAGGAATTAATAATTAGCCAGACGAAGGTTGATAACGCCAAAACGGTTTTGGATGAATCCAAAAAAACTCTCGTCGAAAAAATAAAGAATTCTTATACCACTTGCGATGATGCTATTCGTAATAAGGCGGATAGCTTCTTTAAGACGCCGGCTATTCCCGCGCCTCAGCTTAATTTTTACGTTTCAGACAGCCAGCTTAAAATAGATATCGAAAATCAAAGGTTGGCCATGGAAGAAGCGTTGATTTCTTGGAATTTGTCTCTGATAAAAATAACGGTTGATTCTAATTTAGCGTCGTACATCACGGAAGCCAGAAATAATCTTAATAAGGCAAGCGTGTTTTTAGACAAAGCAAATTCGGCTTTGAACGGGCTTAACGCCGGCGCCAGTATTTCGCAGACTACAATAGATAGCTGGAAAGCGGGAGTTTCGGCGGCGAGAACAAATATTAACACCGCGATAGACAGCATTTCAACTGCTGAAACGAGTTATAAAAATGCCCAATCGGCTTTGTCTTTGGCTCAACAAGAATTAAATTTGGAAATAGCCGGTTCAACGGTTGAAGAAATAAACGCTCAAGAGGCTCAGGTTGAAAAAGCCCGGGCGGACATTTTGAATTATCAGGTTCAAATGGATAAAACAATTCTTCGTTCGCCGATAAGCGGAACGGTAACGGCGCAAGAAGCCAAAATAGGCGAAATTGTTTCGGCTAACGTGATAATAGTCTCGGTAATGAGCGGGAACCAATTTGAGATAGAATCAAAAATTCCCGAAGCCGATATTGCCAAAGTTAAAATCGGTGATTCAGCTAAGGTTACTCTCGACGCTTACGGTGATGACGTTGTTTTTGGAGCGAAAGTGGTTAAAATAGACCCGTCGGAAACAATTGTCGAGGGAGTGGCGACTTACAAGACGACTTTCCAGTTTGATAAAAACGACGATAGGATAAAATCGGGCATGACGGCGAATATAGATATTTCAACGGATAGGCGTGAAAATGTTTTGGTTATTCCACAAAGAGCCGTTATTTCCGAAGGAACGGAAAGATTCGTAATGGTAGATAATGGAACTCCAAATCTTGAAAAACGGAAAATAGAAACCGGGCTTCGGGGAATTGACGGCAATATTGAAGTTGTTTCCGGCCTTAATGAAGGTGAAAAAATATCCGCTTCCGGCTCGGTTAAATAGTTATACCTAAAGATGCCTTTAATAGAATTAAAAAATATAAATAAATCGTACTCTGACGACGATGTTGAAACGCCTGCGCTTTGCGATATTTCTTTTGGTATAGAGCAGGGAGAATTTGTGGCGATTATGGGTCCGAGCGGTTCGGGTAAATCAACACTTCTTCATATACTTGGCTTTTTAGACAGCCAAACAAGCGGAGAGTATTTTTTTGGCGGAAAAAAAATGGATGATTATTCAAAAGAAGAACTCGCTCATGTCCGCAATAAAGAAATGGGATTTATTTTTCAGTCGTTCAATTTGCTTCCCAGAACAACGGTTCTCGAGAACGTGAAATTGCCGCTTTTTTATTCGAAAATTAAGGAGCATTCATGGGACAGAATCGCCATGGACGCGATTGAAATGGTGGGTCTGGCTCATCGAGCCAACCATCTTTCTTCCCAGCTTTCGGGCGGCGAAAAACAAAGAACGGCAATAGCACGCGCTTTGGTTAATTCACCGCAAGTTATTTTTGCCGATGAGCCGACGGGAAATTTGGATTCGAAATCCGGCGGGCAAATTATGGAATTTCTGGAAAAACTTAATTCCATGGGACACACGGTAATTCTAATTACTCACGAAACTTATACCGCCGAATACAGCCAAAGGATTATTCATTTGAAAGACGGTAAAATTGAAAGTGATAAAGCGGTTGACCACGACCATAGAAGGAGCGGCAAAGATCATTTTATGAAATAATTTTATGACATTGCGATATACGTTTAAAACGGCCGTCATTGGCCTTAAAACGCATAAATCCCGTTCGGCTCTGACGATTCTTGGAATTGTTATCGGTATCACGTCGATTATTTTGGTTATGTCGCTTGGCGAAGGGATGCAGAATTTGATACTGGGACAAATACAAGGGCAAGTCAGTTCAAGAGTAATAGAAATAGCTCCCGGCAGGCAACCGAAAGGACCGTCCGATTTTATGTCCATGTTTTCCGATTCGTTAAAACAAAAAGACGTTGACGCGCTTAATCAAAAAGGCAACGTGCCTTACTTAAACAAGCTTATGCCTATGGTTTTTGGCAGTGAGAGCGTGGCCTACGGCAGCGAAACATATCAGGCGACTCTTTATGGCATGACGGATGCCGCCGGCAGTATGTATAATCTTACGGTTGGTGAGGGCAGATTTTTAATGGAAGATGATGCGAAAAGTTATGCCGATGTCGTTGTCATCGGGGCAAAAGTAAAAGAAAAGCTTTTTGTCAATAATGAAAACGTTCTTGGCGAAAAAGTAAAAATAAAAGGAAAAAATTTTCGGGTAATCGGGGTCTTGGAGAAAAAAGGCGCCAGTTTGATAAGTTTTGACGAGGCAATAGTAGTTCCTTACACGACCGCTCAGCAATATATTTTGGGAATAAAATATTTTAACCACATTATAATAGAAGCGGATACCGATGCTCATGTTGAACAGACGGTCGGAGATATTGAGAGGACACTAAGAAATTCTCACGATATAACCGGTTCGGAAGAAGACGATTTTAACGTTTCAAGCCAAGCCGACGCATTGGAGATGGTGGGAACGGTTATGAGTATAATAACTTTGTTTTTGGTTGCCGTTGCCGCGATTTCTCTTTTGGTCGGCGGAGTGGGCATTATGAATATAATGCTCGTTTCGGTTACCGAAAGAACTCGGGAAATCGGTTTGAGAAAGGCCATCGGCGCCACGGAAAAAAATATCTTATTTCAGTTTCTTTTAGAGGCTGTTATTTTGACGGGAGCCGGCGGTTTAATAGGTATAATTTTGGGTTCATCGCTTGCGGCGCTTATGGCGTTTGTTCTGGGAAAAGTTCTTTCTTTAAACTGGCAGTTCGCTTTTCCTTTAAGCGGAGCATTATTGGGTTTTGGAGTAGCGGCTTTAATAGGTTTGGTTTTCGGGCTTTATCCGGCCCGCCAGGCTTCAAAGAAAAGCCCAATAGAGGCGTTGAGATATGAATAGTGTTTCAAAAATAAATTTAAAAGATAGCGTTAATCTCAAAGATGCAATTCTAAAATCGGTTGATGAAATCGGTGGGTTTAAAAAATTCGTTAAAACGGGCGACGTGGTTTTTTTGAAACCGAATTACAATACCGCCGACCCGTCTCCCGCCTCGACGAGCGTTGATTTTTTGAAAGCCGTCGTTGAATTGGTTTATGATTTTGGCGCCAAGCTGGCGATGATAGGGGAATCTTCAACAGTCACGTTTAATACCAGAAAAATAATGGAGAAAGCCGGAGTTTTTGAATTATTGAAAATGGAAACTCCGCCACGGATATACGTTTTTGAAGACGAGGTTTGGGTGAAAAAAGAAATTCCCGGTGCTAAATATTTAAAAAGCGTGTCTATTCCGGAAATTTTAGGAAGAGCGGACAAATTAATTCTTTTGCCATGTCTTAAAACTCATAAACAGGCGCAATTTACCGGAGCTTTAAAAATTTCGGTTGGCTTTATGAAGCCGGCTCAGCGCGTGCCTTTACACTTAATGAATCTTCAGGAAAAAATCGCCGATTTGAATAAAATAATCCATCCCGATTTGGTTATTATGGACGCGAGAAAATGTTTTATTTCCGGCGGGCCGATGAGCGGCGTTGTCCGCGAGCCGGATTTGATTCTGGCCTCCGAAGACAGGGTGGCGATAGACATAGAAGGCATAAAAATAATTCAGAGCTTTAAAGGAAATTCATTGGCTAAAATAAATCCGGAAGATTTACCGCAGATAAAAAATGCCTTGTTGTAATTTTTCCCGTTGAGTTGTAATATTTATTCGGCAATCAGTAATTAAAGGTCGTTTGGTTAAATTAAAATAAAAATGAAACATCTTAATTGGATTCAGCTGGTATTGGGCGTTTGGATTTTTGTTTCGCCCTGGGTTCTGGGTTTCTCGGAAATAAACGTAGCCTTATGGGGGAATATTATCGCCGGCGCGCTAATGTTGATAGTTTCTTTGTGGGAAATTTTTGGGAAGAGCTCGTCCCAATAGGTGTTTTATCAAAATATAAAAATGGTTAAAATTTACAGCACGCAAACCTGTCCGTATTGCGAAATGGCAAAGGAATATTTAAACGAACAGGGGATTGAATATAAAAATTACGACGTGGCGAGCGATGAAACCGCTCGAAAAGAGATGGTCGAAAAATCCGGCCAAATGGGCGTTCCGGTAATAGACATAGACGGCAAAATAATAGTCGGCTTTAATAAGCCGGAAATAGAAAAAGCTTTGAATCTTAATAAATAAAACATGTACGAATTGATAATAGTCGGCGGCGGTCCCGCGGCAATTTCGGCGGGGATAGTCGCTGCCAGAAAAAAAATAAAGACCTTGGTTATCGCCGATTCTTTCGGCGGGCAGTGGATTATGGCGGGCGACATCCAAAATTTTATCGGAACCAAATCGGTCTCCGGTTTTAATTTGGCGAAAAATTTGGAATCGCATTTAAGAGATCAGGAAGAGCTTGAAATAAAACAAATCGCGGTTTCAAAAATAACGAAAAAAGACGGCGGTTTTTCCGTTGAAACTGATAAGGGAGAAGTTTTTGGTTCAAAAACGGTTTTGGTGGCTTCCGGTTCCGGTCACCGGAAATTAAATGTTCCTGGTGAAAAAGAATTAGAGGGCAGAGGAGTCTTTTATTGCGCCACTTGTGATGCGCCATTAATGAAAAATAAGGCTGTGGCGGTTGTCGGAGGCGGAAATTCGGCTTTTGAGTCGGCAATAAGTCTTTTAGAATACGCTTCAAAGGTTTACATTTTGGACCGCTCGAAAATTTTGAAAGCGGACGAGGTTAATCAGGAAAAGGTAAGGAATTCAGGTAAGGCGGAAATAATCACTGGAATATCAATAACGGAAATTTTGGGCGATAAAGCGGTCTCCGGATTGAAATATCAAAGTTGTGAAGGCGGTGAAATGAAAGAATTGGCGGTTGAGGGAATTTTCATTTCAATCAGCCGCATGGCGAATAATGAAATTGTGAGTGGTTTGGTTGAAACCAATCAGGTTGGCGAAATCATTGTTGACCCTAAAACCCAAAGAACTTCTGTCGACGGAATTTGGGCTGCCGGTGACGTTACAGACGTGCTTTACAAACAAGGGAATATTGCCATGGGTGATGGCATGAAAGCCGCATTGAATATTTACTCTTATTTGAGAATAGAGAATAAAAATTAAAATTACGGGGAGCCGCCCGCGACTCTCGTCCCGCATTTGCGGGATTCGGTCTGGGCACCGCCTCGTCCCGCTAAGGCGGGACTCCGGCGTCCGACTCCTCTTAACACAATAAATAAATTGCCCCACGCCATAAAGGCGTGAGGCAATTTATTTATGAGCGGGTAAGGGGAGTCGGACCCCTGTCATCAGCTTGGAAAGCTGAGGTAATGCCGTTATACGATACCCGCCTTCGCTTCGTTTTAGCGGAGCAAATCCGCGTTTTTTCTATTATATTCATTCTTGCCTTTTGAGGCAAGTGGTGGTATTATAGTTTAAAATGTTTTCTGAAATTTATTCAAAAATTCCCAAAAGGATTAAGATGTTAATCCTTTTTATAATCATTATTTCAGCGGCTTTTCTCGCTTTCCAGTTTTGGTTCGCGGATGCTAAAAAAGTTCCCAGTGATTTTTTGCAGGCTCGGCAGCAGGCTTCTATCATCGCTTCGGAAATAGTGGGAATATCCGGCCAATCAACAAACACTCTTAGCCAAATTTCCCAGCTTGATAAAGACGGCAAATACACGGAAGCTCTTATTTTGGTTTCTCAAGAGCTTGAACGGAATAAAGAATCGAGAGATAAAGCCATAAATCTTTCCGTCCAATTGGAAACAATGACGAAAAATTTATCGGCGATTTCTCCGGATTCCGCAAGCCGGACCGCGCTTGAGGCGATAGCTTCAGAAACCTCTTTAATAAGCAAGCTTATTGATTATAACGACGATCTTACTAAATTGCTTGAAATTTTGCAAAATAAATTTTTGGGGAAATACAGCGGAGATAAAATTTCCGAATTGGTAGCGAAAATAAATGATGACATTAAAGTAATTAACGAGTTAAACAGAAAGTTTAACGATGTTATGAAAAACTTCGATAATAGCTAAATAAAAATCCCGCATTAAGCGGGATTTTTTTGTTGGTAGGCCAGCTTAGCTGGTCTTTGACCAAGCTTAGCTTGGTCGGGGTGCCGGGAATTGAACCCGGTCTACATGCACCCCATGCATGCGTACTGCCGGTATACTACACCCCGTACGCTTTTAGGTCCTTTTGCTTTTAAGGCATTTGGCGCAGGCCAAAACTCGTCCGCCGTCAGCGGATTTCATCCATTGGAGATTAGGCTGTTTCTTTTTTTTAGGCGTCGGGTTATAATTGCTGCGAAGCTTCTTTCTGGCTCCGCGGATAATTGAACCCTTGCCGCATATTGCGCATTGTTTCATAGTCGTTAAATACTACTAAATAAATTATAAAAAGTAAAGTATGGAAGATTTTTATACTAAATTTTTTCTTTATATCATAATCGTACTTTCGGCGAGTTTTCATGAATTTGCCCACGCTTTTGTCGCTTTTAGGCTCGGCGATTCAACGGCTAAAGACGAAGGCAGGCTTACTTTAAATCCTTTAAAACACGTTGATTTAACGGGAACGGTTATCGTTCCTTTATTTCTTCTTTTTTTTGGCGGGATATTCATCGGTTGGGCTAAGCCGGTGCCTTATAATCCTTATAATTTACGCGACAAAAAATATGGTTCACTTAAAGTTGGAATTGCCGGGCCGGCAGCTAACTTTTTAATAGCTTTGATTCTGGGAATTTTTATCAGGTTGGCTTTTGTCGGTGTTTTTGGGACAACGATTTTTTCAGGAATATTTTTGTCCGCTTTGGCATTGATAGTTTATATTAATATCTTTTTAGGGATTTTTAATCTTATTCCGATCCCGCCGCTTGATGGCTCAAAAGCGTTAATGGATTTATTCCCGAAAACCAGCTATGCCGTCGCGGCTCTGGGTTTTGTCGGAATATTTTTAGCTTTGGCGATTTCTTTTTTGTTTCTTTCTCCTTTAGCGGAGTTCGTATTTAAATTAATAGTCGGACAGTCTTTCGGATTTTAAAATTTTAAAATGTTTGAATTTGAAATTAAAAACAGCCGCGGGAAATTTCGGACGGGGATTTTAAAAACTCCACACGGCAAAATAGAAACGCCCAATCTGGCGATTGTCGCCACCAACGGAGGAGTGAAATTTTTTGACAAACAAGACCATGAAAAGGCAAAGCTCAAATTAACGATTTCAAACACTTTTCACCTTTTCGTTAATAAAAAAATACCGGAAATAAAAAAAGCCGGAGGCATTCATAACTGGAGTGGATTGAAAAACCCGATAATGACGGATTCCGGCGGATTCCAGGTTTTTTCGCTTGGTTGGGGGAAGACTCATGCGATTGGGAAAGTTTTAAAAAGCGAAGGTGTAAACTCTTTACATATAAAAGGAAATAGCCAGGTAAAAATTTCCGAGAATGGGGTAGTTTTTGAATATAGCGATAAAAAATACGAACTTACTCCGGAAAAATCGATAAAGCTTCAAAAAGACATCGGCGCGGATATTATTTTCGCTTTTGATGAATGTACTTCGCCGCTTCATGATCATGCTTATAACAAAAAGGCTGTGGAACGCACGCACAGATGGGCGGTTCGTTGTTTGGAAGAGTTTAATAGTAAACGACAAACTACAAACAACAAACAAATGCTATTTGGAATAGTTCAGGGTGGAATTTATAAAGATTTAAGGGAAAAGTCTTCAAAAATTATCGGTTCTTTGCCTTTTGGCGGATTCGGCATAGGGGGATCTTTTGGCGAAAAACAAATGAAAGAGGTTTTAGGCTGGGCTTTAAGTGGTTTGCCGGGCGATAAGCCGCGGCACCTTTTGGGGATAGGCAAATTAAACGATATTTTTATCGCGGTGAAACAGGGGATCGATTTATTTGACTGCGTTATTCCCACGCGTGAGGCGAGGCACGGCAGAATTTACGTTCCGGGCGGAAAACTTGCTATTGAAAAAGAGATTTTTTCCAAAGACAAAAAATTGATAGATAAAAATTGCGATTGCTGGGTTTGTAAAAACAAGATTTCAAGGCGTGAGCTCAGGGAACTTTTTAAAAATGATAAAATGCGCGGCCAAAAATTGGCAATGTTGCACAATATCCAATTTTATAAAAATCTTTTCGCCGAAATCCGCGAGTCCGCCGGGAAAATGGAAAAACTTGAGAAAAAATATTATAATTATTTAAAGGGCCGGAATTAAATAAATAAATATTATGGCTAAAAACGTAAATATTCAACATTTCGAAAGTCTGACAAGGATGGAAAAATTTGCCGTTTGGATAACAAATCGTGTTGGTACAATGGGATTTTTCTTGATTGTGTTTATTTGGACATTAGCATGGTTGGCTTGGAATGTTTTCGCTTTCGAGGAATTAAGATTTGATGCGTACCCGGCTTTTGCGCTTTGGGCTTTTATTGCAAATATGATACAACTTTTTTTCCTTCCTCTTATTTTAACCGGACAAAATTTGCAAAATAGACACTCTGAATTAAGGGCGGAAAACGATTTTGAAACAAATCTTAAAGCTGAAAAAGAGATAGAAATGATTTTAAAAAAATTGGAATTGCTTGAAAAGCGGCAAAAATAATCAGGCTTTTGCTGCCACCAGGGCAATTATCTTTTTCACACCATTTTCTTTCAGGATTTTTACGGCTTCGTTTATTGTGTCGCCCGTGGTAAAAACGTCGTCAATCAAGATGACGTTTTTATTTTTTACGGAATCTGGATTTGGAATACTGAAACACCCGGAAATGTTTTTAAGCCTTTTTTCTTTATTTTTCATTTTTGCCTGAGGTTCGGTCTTTTTTGATCTTTTAATGGTTTTAATCAGCGGCAGATTAAAATATTCGGCGATGGACTTTGCTATAAGTTCTGCCTGATTAAAACCTCTTTGTCTTTCACGGCTTTTGTGCAGGGGGATAAAGGTAATTTGATAATTAGATAATTGGGGAATTTTAGACTCGCAATTTTTAACGTATTTGATGATTAATTTTCCTAAAACCGGCGCCAAGTTTTCAATTCCTTGATATTTAAAAGATTTGATTATTTTTTGAAGAACCGGGTCGTCATAATTTCCGGCCGAAGCAAGAATAAAACGTGATCCTGGATGGCAGGTTTTTTCCACGTCGGGCAATCGTCCTTTGCAAATAGGACAGAAAAAAGCGGAATTTATTTTTATTGATTCAAGGCAGGCATTACAGACAGGATCAGTCTTGTCATTCAGGCGTTTTTCGCAACCGATGCAAATACGGGGGAAGATAATATCGAGCGCGATTTCTTTTGCTTTGATTAAAGTAAAAAACATAGTATAATTATATTGCAATGTTTAATTTTATAAAATCTTTAGTCGGCGGCGAGTCGCATCTTGGTGTCGATATAGGCACGACTTCAATAAAAATAGCCGAGATCTCAACCGGTAAGGTGAGACCCAGACTTAAAAATTACGGTTTTTTGGAAAGCCACGGGCATTTAGAACGTTTAAACGACGCCATTCAGACGAACTCTTTAAAAATAGCCGAAAAAGAAACAGCCGAACTTTTGAAATTGCTTCTTGCTAAATTAAGACCCGGGACGGATTCCGTCAGCGCTTCAATCCCGTCGTTTTCCGCGTTTATAACTTTAATAGATTTACCGAAAATGTCGGATTCCGACACCGCGAAAACGGTCTCTTTTCAATTAGATCAATATATTCCTTTGCCCGTCTCTGAAGTAACGATTGAATGGTTTAAGGTAGGCGAGAAATCCGATGATAAGGGTTTTGACAAGCAGGAGATATTGATAATTTCCATTCCAAACGAACAGATAAAAAGATATCAAAACGTTTTTAAATTGGCGGGTTTGCGGTTGAAATCTTTGGAAGTTGAAAGCTTGAGCTTAATAAGATCGGTTGTCGGCAAAGATCCGACGCCGACGCTTTTGGTTGATATTGGCGCCCGTTCCACAAATATGGCGGTTTCGGAAAACGGCTTATTAAGATACAATTACCAAACTGATTTTTCCGGCGGTTCTTTGACTCAGGCGATAGCGAGCGGTTTAAGCATTAATCCTCGCAGAGCCGAAGAATTAAAAAGGCAAAGAGGGCTTTTAGGAGGCAGGGGTGATTATGAGTTATCCACATTAATCTTTCCCTTTTTGGATGCTATAATTAATGAAGCGAAAAGGGCTTGCGACAATTATAATAAAAACAACGAACGTAAAATAGAAAGAGTCGTTTTGTCCGGCGGAGGCGCCAGCCTGTTGGGAATCGATAAATATTTTGAAAAACAGATAAATTTGCCTACAGCCATTGGAAATCCGTTTTCAAAAATAGATTATCCTCCGGCGGCTGAACCGTTTGTCAATGAACTGGGGCCGTCGTTTAGCGTAGCGATAGGTTTAGGATTAAGAGAATTCGTATAATAAAAAAATGGCAGACACAAGAAACGTTCTTGAAGAACAATTAAGAAAAACCGGAAACAAAGTGCCAGTAGAATTGCCTTGGCAGCTTTTAATTTTTTCTTTCGCCATTTTGGGTTTGATATTGGCAAGTTATTTCGGAATGATTTTTGGATACCAGCCTTATTTGAATTCTCAAATCAGCGCGGTTAACGCCCAAATAAAAGAATCGGAAAAAACCGTTAACAGCGAACAGCGAACAAATTTAACCAACATTTATTCACAATTGACAAATATCAGGGATTTATTGGATTCTCATGTTATAGCTTCTAATTTATTTGATGAATTGGAAAAAGGCACTTATCCGCAAATTTATTACACAAGTTTAAGTTTTTCGTTGGTTGAAAAGAGATTGGATTTACAGGGCGTGTCGCAAGATTACACTACGCTGATTAAGCAGTTGGATTATTTCAGGAGCAATCAGTTATTTGGCGATGCCGTTTTAAATAACGCGAAATCAACAGCGGACGGAATAAGTTTTTCAATAAGAATTAATTTATCGCCGGATAATTTTAAATAAAACATGCGTTCTTCATCAAAAAGATTCATAAGTATTTTATTATCGGCATTAATGTTTATCGCGGCGATTTTCGTTTATAGTAATTTTGTTTCGCCGGCTTATTCCGAAATAAAAGATTTAAGGGCGGAATTATTGAGTAATTCGCAAGCGGCGAACGAACAGCAATCGGCAATAGCTCAAATACAAAATCTTTTAAAAGAACAGGAAAATATTTCAAGCATTGAAAATGTCATTGGAACTATTTTGCCTTTGTCTCAGAACGTCGGTCTGAGTTTGAGTCAGATTTCAAGCTTGGCGGCGATCAATAATTTAAAGCTTGAATCGCTGACTGTGACAAAGAGGGCAAATAAGCCTTCAAGCAACCAGAAATTGGTAAAAAGCATCGGAGTTTTAAGGTTTAGTTTTCAAGTAAGCGGAACCTATGAAAATTTTAAAGCTTTTCTTAAGGCAATTGAAACGAATATCGCGTTGATGGATTTGGTTGATTTAAAAATAGAACCCGTTCAAATTTTAAAGACTGGCGGTGGGAATTTTTCCTTTACGGCTAACATGGAAACGTATTATCAAACTGATTAAAATTTATGGCTATAATTGTTGAAGAAGAAAAAAGAAGAATAAATTGGTTTCCGCTTATTTTGTGGATTTCATTGTCAGGAATAATAATAGCTTTGGCTTATTATTTATTTTTCGCGCCAACACCATTAATAGAAAAAGTTATTTCTCAAAATACGCAGACATTAAAAGATCTTTCGGGCATTAAATTGAATCCCGAAGAAGTAGTTAATAATCCTAAATTCCAAATTCTTAGGCAGTATATCAATCCGGTTGAAGCCGGAATGCCCGGAAAGAGCAATCCATTTTTAAAGTAAAATAAAAAATCGTGGAAAATAAAATCTTAATTCAAGAGTTAACAAAAGCCGGCGTTTTAGACGAGGACTCGTTAAAAAAAGTTTTTCAAGACGCGTCTCTATCGGGAAAGAAAGTTGACGAATTATTTTACGAAAGGCGGCTGATAGACGAAGACAAGCTAAATGAAATAAAAAGTAGGATTTTAAACGTCCCTTATAAAAAGATAAAATCCGAAGAAATTCCCGATGAAATTTTAAAGTTTATTCCCGAAGAAACGGTCAGAAATTACAGAGTCGTTCCCATCAGCCGGTCGGCTGATGTTTTGGTTGTTGGAATGATAAATCCCGATGACATCAAGGCTCAGGAAGCCTTGAAATTCATCGCCAAGCAATCAAGATTGAATTTGGGAATTTATCTTATTAGTTATTCTCTTTGGGAAGAAATATTAAGACGTTATTCTCCTTACAGCAGCGAGGTTGAAACGGCCGTAAGATCTTTAAATTTGCATTCGGTCAGAGAAAAGGGGAGCTCTCAAAAAATAGTTACTTTGGAAGAAGGAGCTTCCGTTTCGGAAGAAGCGCCGATTATCAGAATAGTGGCTTCAACTCTTAAAGAAGCGGTTTGGCAAAAAGTTTCGGATATTCACATAGAACCGCAAAGAGACAGGCTGCGAATAAGATTCAGGCTTGATGGAGCTTTATCGGAAGTTTCGTCTTTGCCAATAGAACTTCACCAACCGATTGTTTCGCGTGTTAAAGTTCTTTCAAACTTGAAAATAGATGAAACGCGCGCGCCTCAAGACGGCAGGTTTAGAACGGTTCTTTTTAACCGCGACATCGATTTCAGGGTTTCCACTTTTCCTACGCCGATAGGCGAAAAAGTCGCCATCCGCGTTTTGGATCCGACAGTCGGTTTGAAAGGATTGGGAGATTTGGGTTTAGTTGACCGAAATTTTCAAATAGTTGAAGAAGGAATAGAAAAACCCTACGGAATGATTTTGATTACCGGTCCGACGGGTTCCGGAAAAACAACGACTCTTTACTCTTTGATGCAAATTTTAAACAAAGAAGCGGTTAATATCGTAAGTTTGGAAGACCCGGTTGAATATTTTATTGATGGATTAAACCAATCACAAGTTAAGCCGGAAATCGGTTATGACTTCGCTTCGGGTTTGCGGCAAATTCTTCGCCAGGACCCCGACATTATCATGGTTGGAGAAATCAGGGATAACGAAACCGCGGGTCTCGCCGTTCACGCCGCTTTAACAGGCCATATCGTGCTTTCAACTCTTCACACGAATAATTCTTTAGGTGCAGTACCGCGTTTAATAAACATGGGAGTCGAGCCGTTCCTTTTGCCGGCAGCTTTGAATTTGGTCGTAGCACAAAGGTTGGTTCCGCGGCTTTGTGAGAAATGCCGCAAGCCGGAAATCGCTCCGGAAAAAATTCAATCCATAATAAAAAAAGAAGCGGAAAATATGCCGAAAGAAATGAAAGAATTCAAACAACCGTACGAAATTTATCAGCCCGTCGGCTGCCCGGCTTGTAACGGCAAGGGTTTCAGCGGCAGGGTGGCATTATTTGAAATTTTGAAAATGACCCCGGAACTCCAAGATATAATAAACAGCAGTCCGACCGAACGAAAAATTCTTGAAGAAGCAAAACATCAGGAAATGATAACATTAAGGCAGGACGGAATTTTGAAAGCTTTAAACGGTATGGTTTCTATGGAGACGGTTTTGAGAGAAACCACGGAAATGTGATATAATATAAGCATATGGATTACAAACAAAAATTAAACGATTTGTTATTGGCAACGGCGCGGCAAAACGCTTCGGATTTGCATTTGGCGGCCGGACGCCACCCGACCTTAAGGATAGACGGAGTTTTAATTCCTTTACAAAAAGAACCTTTAATTACTTCGGAATTAAGCGAAGAATTGGTTTTTTCGATGCTTACACCGGAGCAAAAACAAACGCTTTTGTCGGAAAAGGAAATAGATTTTTCATATAGTTATGAAGATAAAGCGCGCTTCAGGGTAAACATTTTTTATCAACGCGGATATTTGGCTGCCGCTTTAAGGCTTATTCCGGCGCAAATTAAAACCGTTGAAGAGTTGGGCTTGCCGCCGATTCTCCATGATTTCTGCAAATTATCTCAGGGATTTGTTTTGGTTGTCGGTCCGGCCGGACACGGAAAATCGACAACTTTGGCGGCGATGGTAGATGAAGTTAATCACGCGAGAACGGATCACATAATTACCATTGAAGATCCGATAGAATACATTTTTACTCAAGATAAAAGCATAATTTCTCAAAGAGAGGTCAAAGCTGACACTTTGAGTTTTCACAGGGGATTGAAATCGCTTTTGCGCCAAGACCCGGACGTCATAATGATCGGTGAAATGCGCGATAGAGAATCAATGGCTACCGCCATGACGGCAGCCGAAACCGGACATCTCGTTTTTTCGACTCTTCATACGAATTCCGCTTCACAGACAATAGACAGAATAATAGACAGTTTCCCGGTTGAACAACAAGGTCAGATTTCTTCGCAGCTTGCGGCGACTCTTGTGGGTATTGTTTCCGAGAGGTTGATTCCGAAAATAGACGGCGGCAGAGTTCCGGCCTGCGAAATCATGCTTACCAATCCGGCCGTCCGGAATCTTATCCGTGAAAGGAAAGCTTATCAAATTGACTTGGTTATCGAAACTTCGGTTCAGGAAGGAATGACTACGCTTAACCGTTCTTTAGTTTCGTTGTTGAAGAAAAAAGAAATTTCTTTGGAAAACGCCGAATTATACTCTTTGAGTCCGAGCGAACTGAGAATATTATTGGAGAGAAGCTAAAGTTATGAAATTTAAATATAATGCCAGAACTCAACAAGGGGAATTACAAACCGGATTCGTGGATGCCGCCACTCGCGAGGCAGCTGCCAATATTTTGACGGGCCACGACCTTTTTGTTTTAAGTTTGGAAAGCGTCGAAAGGCGGCGCTGGTACGATTTTGTTTTAAACTTTTTTAACAGGGTAAAATCTGTTGATTTAATGATTTTTACCCGCCAATTCGCGACCCTTATGGAATCAAAGGTTCCCTTGAACACGGTTTTAAAAACTCTTTACAAACAAACAAACAATTTAATTTTAAAAGAAGCGGTTTTTGAAGTGTCTTCCGATATCGGCGCTGGTCTTTCTTTGTCTCAGGCTTTGGAGCGCCGTAATGGAATTTTTTCGGAATTTTATTTAAACATGATTCGTTCGGCGGAAATAACCGGACGGTTGGAAGAAGCGGCGAAATTCTTGGCCGATTATTTGGAAAAGGAATCGATTTGGAAAAGCAAAATTCGCAGCGCGATGATTTATCCGATAATAGTCGTTATTATGTTTTTGGCGGTGGCGGGAATAATGGTTGTGGTAGTTTTTCCGCAAATAGCGCCGGTATTTCAGGAGACGGGGATGGATTTGCCGATACTGACAAAAATTCTTTTAAGTTCCGGAGATTTTATACTTCAGTGGTGGTGGGCGATTTTCTTGATATTGATAATTTTCATTTTTGTTATTGTTGATTATTTCCATACGCCGGAGGGCGAAGCCGTTTTTGACGAAATAAGCATAAAATTTCCGATATTGGGAAATCTTTTTAAAAAGATTTATATCAGCCGTTTTGCCGAGTCGACGAACATTTTGATTAAGGGAGGCATTCCAATTACTCAAGCGATTGGGATAGCCGCCAATACGATGGGAAATGTCGTTTACAGGGATATTTTACTTGAAATTGCCGAAGGAGTAAGAGGGGGAGAATTATTATCCGATCTTTTGGCGAAAAATGAATATTATTTCCCGATTTTAGTAAGTCAGATGGTTGCTATTGGAGAAGGAACGGGGCGATTAGATTCAATTTTATCCAAAGTGTCCGATTTTTACACCCGCGAGGTAAATGACGCGTTAAACAATCTGGTTGAACTTATCCAGCCGCTTTTAATAGCCGGAGTAGGCGTTTTAATCGGTTTACTGTTTGCTTCAATCTTGATTCCGATATATAATTTAGCTCAAGCATTCTAAAAGTCGAACAAAATCATTGTTATGAATTTATAATTATGAAAAAAGAGAAAGGCTTTACATTAATAGAAATTCTTATAGTTGTTGCTATTATCGGGCTTTTAGCCTCGGTTGTTCTAGTGGGTTTGGGTTCTTTTAGATCCCGGGGGCGCGATGCCAGAAGAGTGGCGGATTTAAGAGAAGTTCAAAATTCGTTAGAGCTTTATTACTTGAAAAACGGCAATTATCCGGCGTCTAATGATTGGGCTGATTTAAAGAGCGTTTTAGTGAATGACGCGATAGGAATTACCAATATACCGAACGATCCTCTTAGTGATTCGTCGAGCGCGACTTACCTTTATGGTTATTCCGCGGACAAACAAGGTTATGTTTTAGGAGCCACACTTGAAGATGTTAATAATTCCGCTTTGAAAGACGATATTGACGGTACGGTTTATGGAGTGGGTTGTATGGATTCGGTCTACTGCGTACAGTTTTAACAAGAGTTTAATATGAGCTATCTTTCGTATTTTTTACTTTTTATTTTCGGCTTGGCGGTTGGGAGTTTTTTAAACGTTGTCATTTTTCGTTATCGGCCCGGGGAAAGGCTTCTTTCTTTAAAAACAATTGGCGGACCGGGAAGCTCAAAAAAACGCTCTCAATGTTTAAGCTGCGAGAAAAAGTTGAATTGGTATGAATTAATCCCTCTTTTTAGCTTCATTATTCAAAATGGAAAGTGCCGCGGATGCGGAGCCGCGATATCATTTCAATATTTTTTGGTTGAATTGTTATCGGGATTGATTTTTGTTTTTGTGCCGATGTTTTGGGCGGCCGCTCTTCCTTTACTGCTTCTCCCTTCTTATATTTCGATGTTCGCGATTATTTCTTTTATTTGGATATCGGTTTTTTTGATATTTATAGTTTTATCGGCGATAGATTTAAAGCATTTCATAATTCCCGATTCGGTAAATTTAACTTTGGCTGTTCTGGGAGCGATTTTGCTGGGGGCGAATTTTTATTTTAAAAAAATCACTTTTTTTAACGGTTCTTTTTTGGGGAGTTCGGCGGCTTTTTTAAGTTTGACGGACAATATATTCATAAATTATATTTTTGCCGCTGCGGTTATGATGGTATTTTTCGGTTTGATTATTTTTATAACAAAAGGAAAAGGAATGGGGTGGGGCGACTTTAAATTGGTTGGTGCTCTGGGACTTATTTTCGGTTGGCCGGATATTTTGGCGGCCGTTTTTTTGGCATTTATAATTGGCGCTTTAGTCAGCTTGGTTTTTGTCTGCCGTAAAAAGAAGGGGATGAAAGACATCATTCCATTTGGCCCTTTTTTGGTCTTGGGAGCGTCTTTGGTGTTTTTCTTCGGCGGGCAAATAATGGATTGGTATTTTAAATTATTGTCCGGTTTTTAAACAATAATGAGAAAGAAAATAAATAACTCTTTGCTTTTGGCGGGTTTTACAATGATTGAACTGTTGGTAACGATAGGCATAATAGTTTTGCTTTCTTCTCTTGTGATAACATATAGCCGGACAGGACAGAATCAAATAATTTTATTCAAAGAACAAACCATTTTGGTTGAGTTATTGATACGGGCGAGGTCTTTGAGTGTTGGAACGTTGGGCGAGGCGGTCGCTCCTTGCGATTACGGAGTTAATTTTAGCCCATTGGGAAGGGTAATACTTTTCAGGGAATATTCTCCGAGTAACGATCCTAAATGCTCGGATGCCAACAGGGTATATAATTCGGGAGATGAAAAGCTGGAAGAATTATATCTCGGCCAAGCGATTACATTCAGTGAATTGGGTTTGGCGGATGTGGTTTTCATTCCGCCCGATCCGCGAGTAGTGATAGATAATGATGAAACCAAGCTTGAAGCAACAATAAAAATCAAAGTAGCTGGCGGATTAAGTGAAAAAGCTATAAAAATAACAAATGCCGGACAAATTACAACACAATAAAAAAGAAGCTGGCGGGTATTTACTTATCGAGTCGATGATAGGCATTAGCATCGCAGTGGTCGGGCTTTTAGGAGTCCTTGCCTTACTTTCGCATTCCATTGGTTTAAACAGGGTTATAGGAAATCAGTTAATCGCCAATTATTTGGCTGCCGAAGGCATTGAGATTTCAAAAAATATCATAGATTCAAATACAATACAGGGTAATCCGTGGAATCAGGGGCTTGATATGGACGGAAAATTCGAGGCCGATTATTCTTCGGTGAACTTGGAACCCAGCCAAAACAGGAAGCTTTTATTCGATGATATATCCAATTTTTACGGCTACACAAACGGAAGCCAATCGCCGTTTACGCGAATAATATCGGTTTATCCGGTAAGTCCAGATGAAGTCAAAATTGATTCGACGGTAAGTTGGACGGATCGCGGCAGCGCGAAACTTCAAGTAACCATGGAAGATTATTTTTTCAATTGGCGGTAAAATATTATGAAGACAAAAAAGCTAAAAATTTTTTCCGGCTTTGAAAACGGCTTTACGATGATTGAGCTTTTGGTGTCGATGGGAATTTTTTTAATTTTAATAAGCATAGTCTCGGGAAGTTTTATTAGAACGTTGCGTACTCAAAAGGAATTGGTTGGGTTAATGTCGATAAACGATAATGCCAATTTAACCTTGGAACAAATAATGAGAGAATTAAGGACGGGATATAATTTTTCCAAAGTTTCTCAAAATGAGTTTCAATTCGTAAATGCGGAAAATAAAATAATTTATTATAAAGCCGTGAACGGCGCCATTGAAAGAGGGGAGACAAGCGAATTGGCCGTTACGACTTATAGGAAAATAACCGCCGATAACGTTGAGATTAAGAATTTTAACGTTAATATTGCGGGAGGCGATGCCGGCGACGGCTATCAGCCAAGAATAACAATAGGGATTTCAGTAGTCGGAACGGGAAAATATCTTAAGAGTGTTCCCGTAGACATACAAATGACCGTAAGTCCGAGAACATTAGACAGCTAAAATGAAAAAAATAAAAGTAAAAAAACTTAAAAATTCCAACGGCGGACAAGTCATGCTTTTAACGGTTCTTATTCTGGGAGGAGTGATTTTGAGCGTTTCAACCATTGCCGGATATATTACCGTCCAAAAAATAAGGCAATCTTCAGACGTGGCAAACTCCACTAAAGCCATTTTTGCCGCTGATGCCGGAATAGAATGGGAATTGTATAAAAAATTCGGCGGGCAGGCCGACAAGCCGATTTTTTCCAACGGCGCCGATTTTGAGACTTCGGGGACCGGAGACATAAAAAAATCAATAGGTCATTCTGGTAATTCTTTTAGGGCGTTCGAAGTCGAATTTCAAGGCGCATCATCGACAGTTCCCGAGTAAATATTAAAAAGTTAAAAATAATTAAAATTATAAAAATATGGCAATATCTTTATTTGTTATTTCAAGCTCAATAATTTATTTTTTGTGTTTTGGCGCAATAAGAGCCCTTACTCAAGTTTCCGCTTCGCGTATGTCTTTTTATTTAAGCGGGAGATTTAAAGTCTTTTTCTTTATTTTTGTAATTCTCCAATCGGTAATGAGCATGACTTATATTGGAAAATTCGGCGTTTTTGAAAACAATGTTTTAATTTTCCCGTTTTTGTTTTTGGTTGGAGTAATTTTGATTTTAGCGGGAGTGGTTTTTTCGTTAATGTCTTATTATGAATTGCGTAAAATGGATTTTACCGTTAACGGGTTAAATCAGTTGAAATTCGGAATTTTTAATAAAATAAGATGGCCGATTTTTACGGGATTTATATTGATTTTATTTGGTGAGGCTTTAGTCTTCAATAATTCGTTTGGGTTATCGGTGTGTTTGGTTGTCTTTCTGCCGTTATTGATAATTCAATCACGGTTGGAAGAAAAAAGTTTGTTTAAAATATTTGAGGCAAACGGAAGGGGAGAAGACTACAAAAATTATTTAAAAAATACCGGTTTATTTTTCCCTTCGATAGTTAAATTTTTCAGAGGCCATATATACGGTTAAAAACAGAACGATCGCGATTATAAAAGGTAAATCTCCAAAATAGCCGTAAAAAGTGTTTTTTGGAGATTTTTTATATTGTAATTCGCCGGTTAAAACTCCGGTTTTATTAAATTTCATTTCTTTTATGATTTTGCCGTTTTCATCAATAAGAACAGAGCTTCCAAAAAGATTCGCTTTTACGATCGGTCTGTTATTGCCAGCCGCTTCAAATTGTAAAATGGTAAGATGCCATTTATCCGGCACTTCGTTAGAAAAAGAGGCGTCGGAGCCTATAGAAAGCAATATATTGGAATTAAGAGAGCCCTTGCGTATTAATTTTGATTCAAATAATTCCGAACAAATAAGCGGTTCAAATTTAATATCATTTATTTGGATGGGTAAATTGTTTTTTAAAGATTGGAGAGCGTCTATCGGCGTGGTGAATAATCCGATTTTTTTGAAAAATTCGGGAGTGTAATCAAAGAAAGGAAAGGTTATCCGTTTTTGATATTCGGCTATCTGTTTTCCATTTTGCCAAAAAATCATTTCCGGGTAAACTTTTTCGTCTTTTATCACATTAACCCAATTTATGAAAAACGTATCGGTGCCGGTAAGTTTTCCAATCCACTTGTCGAAGTTTTCGGAATCAATAACGGCTTCTTTTTTAAGTCCGGAATTTTGTATTTCATCTATTTTAATGGATGATAGATAACCGTTAAAAGGGCTAAATGGATAAATTATAAAATCGGGGTTTTGATATTTCGCCTCGGAAATCAATCCTTGATAGGGAAGATGGAATTTTCCGTCTATTATATTCCCGAAAACATTTTTTCTGTCGGAATTTTGAATAATGGAAAATTTGGCCGTTTTATAATCTTCGTCGTTTTTAAGATAAAGATTATTCGCGGCGTTAATGGTGAAAATTACGGCAAAACTCGCGAGCGCCAAAGAGGCAACTTGTTTTCTATGTTCGGGACGCAGAACAAAATAAGCGATAAATGAATTAATAAGGGCAATAATGAAAGAAATTCCAAAAACGCCGGTGATTGAAGAAAACTTTAAAAAAAAGAGAAATTTATAGACAGTATAGGCTAATAATCCGCTGTTTAGCCCGAAAAAAATTTTAAATTGCACTATTTCGGCAAGCGTATAAATAGCGGCCAAAACAAAAATATCGGTTGGTTTGCCGGAAGAAAATCTTTTATACGCCAAAAAAGAGAAGCCAAAAATTGTTCCGGTAATTGCGGCGATGAATAAGGGCAGTAGTCTTACAATCCAAACAAAGAGGTATGTCTCTTCAAGCCATATAAATTTAAAAAAGATAAACAAAGAAAGAATCAGCGAGAAAAAGGCGCCGAAAATAAAGCCTCCCCAAAAAATTTTTTTGCCGGGGATTTCGTCTTTCGCGTTAAGAAACAGAAAAATCGGGACAAGGGCGATAAAACTTAAAAACTGCAATTCAAAAGGGTAAAAAGAAAGCAGTAACAAAAATCCGGAAAGCAAAGGCAAGGCGATCCAGTGTTTTTTAAATTGAAAATCGCGTATTGACCCCATTTAATAAGTTGATATTATTAATTGTAGTATATAATTAGCGTATTAACAAATTTATGAAAAAAGGCGGAATTTTAACGTTAAAAGAAATTCTTTCGTTTGTTTGGGAAAATAAATATTCGGATTTTTATAGAAAAAAATACGTTAGCGTCGGGCTTAGTAAGAAAGAGGTTTTAGACCCGAAAAATTTTTCTAAATTGCCGTTTTTGACCCGTACCGAACTGGAAGCGGTTCTGCCCGGAGACAGAACTTTTGTCGGCCCGGAAGATGTCCGTTTCGCCGTTTACACTTCGGGCACGACTTCCCAAAAACCATTAGTGGTTTATTTTAGCGATATTGTTGAAGGTAAGCGGAAAGATCAGACTTTTTATTTGGGGATAGACCCGACTTTCGGAACGGGCGCCAAAAGATTATATAGTCTTCTTCCGCCGTTAAATAAGTCTTTTCACCATATTTTTATTCAAAATTGTTCAAGTACGCGGAATAAATCGTTTCCGATTTTCGGCGATCTGCAAAATCTCCCAAATAACGCAGTGATTATGGCCGAGACAAAAGCCGACGCTCTTTATGCCACTCCGACATTGGCGGAAATTTTTTATGAAATTTTAAAGAAATATTACGATACGAGCAAAATAAAACTTTTGGTTTTATGCTCGGAAACTCTTACGGCGAGCCGGCGCCAAAAACTTAAAGAACTTTACCCTAAGGCTAAAATAGCCAATGTTTACGGTTCGTCCGAAACGGGGAATTTTATCCTTTATCCTTGTTCTAAAATCCTTAAAGAAAATAAAGATCTTTTTCATGTACTTCAACCGCTTATTACAAAGGCGGAGCTTATTGACGGTGAATTAACGATTACCTGCGCGAATAACAGGGCAATGCCGTTAATACGTTATAAAACCGGAGATTTCTTTGAAATAGCCAAAGAAAAGTGCGGGTGCGGCCTTTCGGGCCCGGTTTTAACTTGGATGGGCAGGGAAGGAGTGGATAAAATCAGAGCCGGCGGAGTCGAGATAAAAATTGGCGATGTTGAAAAAACATTTAGCGGTTTGAACCATTTAATAGGGAACGGCTACCAACTTCATTTTTATGAAGAACGCGGTCAATCCGGCGCGAAAACAAAAATAATAATCGAAATAAAAGAAGAAAGCGTTAAGGCAAAATTTATTCCGGCGGAAAACTTGAAACATGAAATTTTGAATTATTTAATGGCGAATTGGCGGTTATCGGGAACTTCAACTCTTAAAGACGCGATTGAAAAGAATTTTTTTGAAATTCCGGAAATAAAACTGGTTAAAGAATTATCTTGTACGGGAGTTAAGGCGAGAAAATTAGTCAGCCATTTGACTTAAGAAATTTAGTTTAAAATTTTAGGGAAAATCATTCCGGTGTTTTGGGAATAATTTAAATAGTCTTCACTAAAAATTTCCGTTAATTTTTTTTCTTCTATTTTTACGCGCCAATAAAGCAGGGGGAGAAGTGCGAATATCGCGGCGGCAATTCCCAGCCAATTGACGTACACAAAAGAAGCTCCAAGCCAAATAATAAAAAGCCCGAGACAAATGGGATGTCGGACTATTTTATAAGGGCCGTCTTTTATGAACGGTCTTTTATTTGAAGCCACCGCCAAAAAGCTCCACCGCGAGGAAAGATAGTACCTTGAAATTATCGAGAATATTAATCCGATGGTTAAAAAAACAATTCCCGCGATGAAAAAGGAAAAATAAAATTCGTTAAAAAAATAAAATTCACGCAGAGAGCCAACGCCGGCGCTTAAAAGGGGATAAACTAAAAAATGAAGGGAAAAAAACAAAATAAGCGGTTTCTTACTTTTTGGATTGGAAGAATAATCAGTATCGGTTTTTTGAAAATGGCCTTTTTTCGCGCTTATTATTAAAAAAGCCAACAAATAAAGAGTCCATGTCGCGTTAACAGCCAAGTCGGCTTCCGGAAACATGGTTAAATTATGGAATTACAGCCGTTAAATTTTGGAGAATTTAATTCTGATTGATTGCTATTGTCGGCGATTCTTATTTTTTGGCTGTCGGTTAATCCTTTATTGACGAAGGTTTGGATTTTTTGCCAGACGAAAGCCGAAACAACGGCGAAAACGCCTATAACGGCGATTATTAATGATTTTGAGATTTTATTTTTCATTGTTTTTAGTGGTTTTTAAATGCGACCATTTCTAATTTTTAGCGCGGGATTACTTCGTGGATACTTGAAGAATATCCATTGCCGACGGTTACTTGCAGAGATTTTGATCCGTCATAGCCGTCGCAGTGTAATGTGTAAGTTGTTGTTTCGGCGGGCGCTACTTCAACCGAACCCGAGCTTGCGCTTACGCTGCCAATCGCGTTGTCGATCGAGCAAGCGGTGGCATAATTACAACTCCATGATAACGTTGACGTTTGCGGTAAAACAATTGTTTCCGGATTGGCGTTGAAATTGCATTTTGGCACGGAAAGTACTTTGGCCGTTTTTGAATCTATGGCGGAATTGCCGTAATTATCCGAGCAGGAAATTGTGAAACTGTAATCTCCGCGATTAGAAACCGCTGTTGGATTAAAAACGTCTTCGGTACCGCTTAATGCTTTTGAACCGTTCCAAACGTTGGGATCAGAACTTGCCGTACAAGAAGACGTGTAGCTGCTGCTCCAGCTTACTCTTAATGGATCAGGAACTGTAACGTCTTGTATTGCTTGCATCGTAACTTGCGGGCCAACGGTGTATATTAAAATACTGTCTCTGGCGATATTACCATCCGCGTCAGAGCATTCTATGCCGTAAGTAAAATTTCCAATTGTGTTGTTGGAAGCTTGGGAAGTTCCGGATGTTCCGTAGTCTCCGGACCAGCTATCCGTGCCCTTGCAAGATTGAGCGTTCAAGGAATCCCATTCAAGTTCAAACGAAGCGGGGATTACCAGCGTGACCGGTCCTTGAGAATTATTAACTTTAAGGTCGACTTGAAGGGCTTTTATTCCCGAGCCGTCTCCGCCACCGCTTCCGCCACCGCTTCCGTCACCGCATTCTCCTGCGTAAACGTGGACGGCAGAATCACCCATATTTGATAATCGGCACTGTCCATCTTGAAAAATAAAGTCAAGTCCAGGAAGCACGCCTATGCTCATTTCGGCTATTGCTAGAGGAGCGTTAATGACAACATTTATTACATCAGCAACAACATCTACGACGCTAGTAATTACCTCAACAACAGCTCCGGCCTGCGCCTGATGAACGAAAGAAAAAGACATTACTATAATAAGCGCGAAAACTAATGATTTATTTATAGTTTTATTCATAATTTAATTATAAGCTAACCGGGTAATAGCGCAATACTGGACATGTGGATAAAAAAAGTGCCCGGTCTCAAGTAGCTAAAAAGCTAAGAGAGACCGGGCTAATGGTGGGGTCAGTTGACGTCGAGATTGTACTCAGCCAACTTTCCCGAGCGTTGAAAAACGAGTTTCAGGGTTCCTTTTACTGTGGTGGGATCGTTCACTTTGAAGCACAGAAATCCCTCAGTGTTTCCCTTGGGAAAGTTTCCAACTTTCAGTAGCTTCCCCGTTGTCCCTTCCGCGCCGTCGAGATCCTGCTGGATTCGCTCATTGGTCTTGTATGTTTGGTACGCTAGAATCGGCGCTCCAATATACAGGCCAAAGAACCAGCCGGCGACAGTTCTGGCGCCGTAACCTCTTTTCATGACGGCGTAGATTTCTTTAGAATCCATGGAAGATACGGGAACGCCGCTTTTGGGAATCAAGGTGGCAGCGACTAATGTGGTTTCCACGGAACAATCCGCGTGTACCGCGACCGCAAGAATTCCTGCGCTGATGAAGTCTTCGTCGAAGTACTTTTCAGCTTCCTCCTTCTCTTTCACCGGGCAGATTGTGATAGATGCGTCTGTCCCGATTTTAGTAGACAGTCTTGCTCTGTCTGTAGAGGAGGGATTGTTGAAATCCGGCATCTTGCCAGCGGCATTGAAGCTGGCGCACCCTGTTGTGATTGCGAGGAACGCGATCAGCAACACCGTCAAAAAAAATCTTGTCGTCTTCATGGAACATCCCTCCTTTCATGAGGATTGTTATATAAAGGGTTTATTTCTTTTCAACCATATTTATTTGTTAACGTCTTGCTTCTTATATTATACCAAATTTTCATAAAAAGTCAAATATGAGTTTATAGCTATAAATATTGAATATATGGGTAAAAAAAGTGCCCAGCGTATGTAGCCACTGGGCACAGAGTGAGAGAAACCGCTCAGAATTCCAAGTTGTATTCAAGTAAATTCTCGTTTTTTTGAAAGATTAACTTTAATACCTTCTTTTGCTTCATGTCTTTTTCGGGGACTCTGAAGCAGAGAAAACCTTTCGCTTTTTCCCTAACTGTGCCAAGGTTTAACATCTTGGACTTTTCAAGGTCCTCTTTGATGTTGCTATTCGTCCAGACTGTCGCTGCCACACTGGGGAAAAAACCGATGTAATACGTTGACACTCCCCAGGCGCTTGCTCTTGCCAGCCACCCTCTTTTGACGACTTCGTACATTTCTTGGGTCGTCATCGGAGATTTGGTCGTGGTGTTGTCGCCGTTTTTGATATTGAGGGTTGCCGCGATGAGGTTTGCGATGTCAGTCCCGTTTTTTTGAATGTCGACGGAAACGAAGATGGGGACGATGGATTTTCCGAGGAGATCTTCATCGAAATACTTCTTTGATTCTTCCTCGGTTGAAATTTCGTATCCCGACACCGTTATGTTGCCTCCCATCTTTGTGGCGACTTTTTCTTTGTCCGCCACGAAGGAGGGATCATTGATGTTAGGCATTACACCCTTTGCGCCATACGTAGCGCATCCCGTCATGGTCGCGAAGAACGCGACAAACACCACCAGCACCAAAAACATTCTCGTCTTCATGGAATATCCCTCCTTTCATGAGGATTCTGATTGGGTTATTTTGCGGCGCCTTATATATAAAGGTGTTAAATTTTCGCTCTTTGTTAAATTCTCAACGAACGAATTTTAATATCTACGTTATACTAAATTATTCTAATTTGTCAACTATCTGATTTTGACACCAAAAATAAGGATTTTAGAGATAATTTGCTATAATTTGCATATGGACTTGTTAATTATTTTGATTTTACTGGCGATTGTTTTGCCTACCGCTTATGCCGCGGTAATCGGGGCGCCCCTTGCGGGGACAAATAAAGAAACTGTTGAAGAGATAGTAAAAACAGCCGATTTGAAAACAGGCGATGTTTTTTACGAGTTAGGAACTGGAACCGGCCGGATAATAACCGCTTTTTCGGAAAACGAGAAAATAAAATGCGTCGGCTTTGAGCTTTCACCTTTGTATTGGTTTATCACGTTTTTAAATCTTAAATTGAAAAATAGAAAAAATTATAAGCTCTATTGTAAGAATTTTTTCAAAGCCGATTTAGGCGAGGCCAACGCGGTCTTTTTCTTTTTAATGCCAAGAGTGATGGAAAGAGTCAAGGAAAAATTTTTATCCGGATTAAAGCCTAAAACGAAAATTATTTCTTACGCTTTTGAAATTAAGGGCTGGGAGCCTTACGCGGTTATAAAAAAACCGGGTAAATTATCTGTTTATTTTTATTTTACGCCAGAGGCGTAATTTGGTAAGATTAAACCATGATTGGCTCTAAATTCTCAAAACTTGCCGAGATTTTTGCCCGGTTGGAAAGCACGGCTTCAAGCCTGGCGATGATTGATATTCTGGCGGAGTTTTTCCCCAAAATTTCACCCGAAGAAGCCAAGATTTCGGCTTATTTATTACGTGGCGAATTGACTCCGCCCTATGAGGGTTTGGAAATCGGTTTGGCGGACAAGATGGTTATTCGCGCGCTCGCACTCGCGCAAAAATCAACAAATGAGAAGATTGAAAGTTTATTCAATAAAACGGGAGATTTGGGCTCGGTTGTTGAAACTTTAAAAGCTGGAGATAAGGGAAAGGGCTTAACAGTAAAAGAGGTTTTTGAAAAGCTTATTGAAATTGCAAAAATGGGCGGTGCCGGTTCGCAAGAAAAGAAAGTAAGCTATTTGGCGGATTTGATTTCTAAGGCTTCGGGAGAAGAGGCAAGATACATTATTCGAACGATTTTAGGAACCTTGCGTTTGGGCGTGGGCGAGATGACTTTTTTATATGGCCTTGCTAAGGCGTTTTCTGGTAATAAAAAAAATAAGGCGATTTTGGAATATGCTTTTAACGTAATTTCAGATTTGGGCGAAATAGCTTACGCGGTTTCAAAAAACGGTTTCGATAAAATAGGCGATATAGAGCCGAAAGTGGGAGTGCCTATAAGAATGATGCTTGCGAATAGGGTTGAAGAGCTTAAAGAAGTTCAGGAGCATATTTTGGCCGATGTTTCGGTTGAGGATAAATATGACGGCGAAAGAATACAAGCGCATATAAAGAAAAACGGAGAAATAGTTTTGTTTTCCAGAAGGCAGGAAAACATTACACATCAATATCCCGATGTAATAAGAGCTCTTGAAAAATCTTTTAAAGGCAAAGAGGCAATCGTGGAAGGCGAAGTTTTGCCGTTTGACGAGAAAACCGGAAAACAGGTTCCTTTTCAGGTTTTAATGTCGCGTCGCCGGAAGCATGAAATTGAAGAATACGTTAAAAAAATTCCGGTAAAGTATTTTCTTTTTGACCTGCTTTATTTGGACGGGCATAATTTTTTGGGAAAATCGCTTAAAGATAGAAAAATGGCTCTTAAAAATTCATTCGCGAAATCAAAAATGATTGAATTTGCCGAAGGCGCAATAACGGACGATTTGGCGGAAATAAAAAAGCGTTTTGAAGACGCGATAAAAAAGGGAAACGAAGGAATAATGATAAAAGATTATTCGGGGATTTATCAGGCGGGTTCGCGCGGCTGGCTTTGGATTAAGTTCAAAAAAGATTATCAAAAAGGGACTGTGGATACTTTTGACTTGGCAGTGGTTGGCGCGCTTTATGGAACCGGCCGCAGGGCGAAGACTTACGGTTCATTGCTTGTGGCGGCATATGACCCGAAAGCGAACAAGTATCATTCTTTTACTAAAATAGGTACGGGCTTTACGGACGAAACATTGGCTGAACTGCCTAAAATGCTTGATAAATACAAATTAAAGGAAAAATCTAAGCTGGTGGAAACCGGAATGAATATGGACGTTTGGTTTGAACCGAAGATTGTTTTGGAAATCTCCGGCGCGGAAATAACAATCAGTCCGACTCATACCGTGGCGAAAGATAAATTAAAAAGGGGTGGTCTGGCGTTAAGATTCCCCAGATTTTTAAGATGGAGGAAAGATAAATCCGTGGAAGAAGCGACAACGGTTGAAGAAATTTATGATATTTACAAAATGAGCTTAAAGAAGTAGTTTTTAAATATGGAAAATGAAAAAGATTTTTTGAATAATTATGAAAAAGAACCGCAGCATAATGAGGTAGTAGTTGATTTTTTACGGCATGGTGAGCCGGATTATTCCCCGGAGAGTAACGGGTTGACCCCTGAAGGGGAATCTCAAATTCGCAATAATGCGGAAAAAATTGTAGAAAAAATAGAACCGGATAAGGAGAAAATCATTCTATGGAGCTCTTTAGCCAAGAGGGCCCAAGGGTCGGAAGAAATCATTAAGGATGTGTTGGCTAAAAAGGGGATAGAAATCGATAGAGATTCGGAAATCAGTTCGATGAATAATTTTAAGGTTAAAGACTGGGATTTTGTAAAAAATTTATTTAGGAATGAGGCTAAAGAAAAAGGCGTTTCGCCCGAAGTATTATACACTCAGCAAGGACGCGATAAGAGTAACAAGCTTGAAATTCAGGAAGACGTGAAAAAACGCGCGGAAAGAACGTTTAATTGGATACGGTATGTTGCCGAAAATGCCAATCTTGAAGGAAAAAAGTTGCATATAATTGGCGTAAGCCACCGCGAATTTATAGGCCCTATAATAGAAGATATTTTTGGTCCGGATGCGGGAGGTGAAAATTATATAAAGTATGGCGAAGATTTAAATATTAAATTTGATTATAATCCCCAAAATAAAGAAATGGTAATCTCGGCTGAATTTAGAGGACAGAAGGTAAATAATATTGTTTTTAATAAAGAAAAAAGGAAGTTTGCTGTAAAACAAAATGAGTAAAATTATTACAGGCAAGGCCACAGTCATAAAAAACAATAAGGATTATTATAGGATTAAAGAAAAAACGATTTTAATCGCCTGGCATACCCATCCGGATATTGTTATTGTAATGGATAAAATAAAAGCAATAGTTTCCGAAGTCGACAATAAACTTTGTCATGCGGCCATTGTGGCCAGGGAATACAATAAGCCAATTTTGATGGGCGTCGAAAATGCCACTAAAAAATTCAAAACAGGCGACAAGGTGGAAGTTGATTTTATAAAAAAAACCATTAAAAAATTGAAAAAATGAAAAATCTGATAAAAGACACCTATATGCTTGACGTGGGCGCGATTAAAAAAGATATTGAACGGCTTTGGAGCAGGTACCAAAAAATAATCGGCAACAAAAAAGCTTCCTGGGATGAATTAAACGAAGCGAGAGCGATACTTTATTTTCTCGGTAGTTTGTATTCCGAAAAAATAGCTCTTGAAGCGATAGATAGAAGAATAAAATTCATAAAACCGAAAATCACCTTGGATAAATTTTTTGTGATTATTGACAGGAATGACGTTAAAAATTTAAAGAAGTATGGTAAAGACGAAAAATTCAACAAATTGAAAAAGTTTTATTTGGTTGTCAAAAACATTAAAAACCGGATTAAAAACGGAGTATATTTAGACGAAGAAAAGTTTAATGAGGCCTATGCGAGGCTTAAGCCGAAAAATCACTTTTAAAACGCTTCAATTGAAAAGGGGCGTTTTTTAAGTTATTCTTAGTTTATATGCTTATAAACAAAAAAACTCTTGAATATCTTGCCGAGCTTAGCCGGATAGAGCTTGATAAAAAACATGAGGAAAAAATGCTGGAGGACCTCCAAAATATTTTGGGGCATTTCGACGAACTTAAAGAAGTTGACACTGAAGGCGTTGAGCCGCTGGCAGGAGGAACGGTAGAAACCAATGTTTTCCGTAACGATGATGGTTTTAATAATCAGCCTCCGGCTTCTGATTTAATAGACGCGTTTCCAGATAAAGAAGGGGACTTTTTAAAAGTTCCTCCAGTTTTTGAATAATATCAATGAGTTATCTACTATCATATATGATAGTAGATGGATTTATGAATTTGGCGGAAGGTGAAATTTAACCTTAATTTAAATTAAATGAAGGAAATAAAATCTTCTAAAGATAAAATAAAATACCTTGAAAGTT
>Ga0265297_10000771_pt1 | contig 88338 bp, 101 predicted proteins | sample Munlanlwell13791_FD_192502 | JGI IMG/M metagenome (GOLD analysis project Ga0265297, IMG submission 192502) | Leachate microbial communities from a municipal landfill in Southern Ontario, Canada - Leachate well 137-91 | ecosystem: Engineered > Solid waste > Landfill > Unclassified | place... | reverse complement strand
CAGGGTGCGTCTGGTTACACTGGTGCGACTGGAATCGACGGAGCATCAGGTGCAAGTGGTGCGACAGGCGTTCAGGGTGCGTCTGGTTACACTGGTGCGACTGGAATCGACGGAGCATCAGGTGCTTCGGGTGCAACCGGCATACAAGGCGCGTCTGGAACGGAAGGTGCGGCGGGTGCGACTGGAATTGATGGTGCGTCAGGTGCCACAGGCATTCAGGGTGCTTCCGGCACGGCAGGTGCGACTGGAATTGACGGAGCATCAGGTGCAAGCGGTGCTACAGGTGTCCAGGGTGCTTCTGGTGTCGGTGCTACAGGTATTAATGGAGCCTCTGGGGCTACTGGTATCTCGGGTGCATCGGGTGCATCTGGTGCAACAGGCATTGTTGGTGCGAGTGGGCCAGCAGGACCAGCGAAACTCGCTCACAGAATTTATGTTGGGTCGAATGGAGATTATTCGACCATTAAAGCCGCTGTTGACTGGTTCAATGCTAATGCTACATCGCCAGTTGAAATATTGATTGATGGTGGGCATTTCCCGGTCGCCGATACTATTACTGTCAATAATGCGACATATGACCTGCAAATCAGAGGTTTGAGCTCTGAAGTAAGCTATGTTGAAGCGGCTACCGGATTAGCTGGTAAACCGATGTTCAATCTTAAGAGCAATTGCGACATCAACAAAATCACTGCCACTGGATCGACGTTAGCGAGTTATGGTACAGCAGCTAACGAGAACTTCATTACATATGATACCACTGCTAATATCTATTCAGAAATAACAGATTTGTTCATCGATACTTTCAAGATAGCAGTAGCCGATTTGATAGGTATCGACTTTTATCTATTCAACTTCGGCATAACAGATTGCGGCACTGGTGTGTCGGTCAACAACACGACTGCAAGCATTGTTACCACACAAGATATTGAAGTCGGAAATTTTGATAATTGTAATGTTGGTATCAGCCTTGCGCAGAATGGTGCTGGAGCTACCAGCGATTTTTATCTGGCCCATTTGATATTCAGTCAGGGAGCCAGTGATACGGCTATATTATACAATGGTACAAATTACAAAATCGGCACTTATAACAACATATTCAACTGCACCTACAACAACGTCGGGACTTTTACCAGCGGATTTGATTTTTCATTATCTTCTGGTAGAGATGCGAATGTTGAAATTATCGGTAATGCTGGGGTTCCAGATAACGGACCACACTCCAAGCTAAACATTGGTGATAATACTGTAACAACTACTTGCACAGCTGCGAGCACATATTATAAAGTCAGCGGTTTGAATAGTAAAGTTCGCATTACCTTTGATGCAGCTGCAACGGCTGGAACCTTCACAATAACTGTAGGAGGTCAAACAACAGGCGCTATCGCATATAACGCCCCAGATTGGTCAATTAAGGCTGCTGTCGAAGCTTTGAGCAACGTCACTACTGTAAATGTTGTAGTGATAACTTCAGCACAAGATTTTACTGTAGAATTTGCAACCGATGGAGAAGGCTGGGGAGTTATATCTGTTGATATTTCTGGGTTAAGTACTACAACATCTGTTTTAGTTGTTCCAAACCACATTGAGTGCAGGATAGCCACACTCAATAATAAGATCACTTATTTAAGTGACCATCCTAAAGATGGAATGTTCTGGATTACTGGTAATCTCTCAGTCAATCAGAACAATAGGAACATAAATATTGGTGTCAAGAAAAATGGTACTGGTCCTGTCTTGGCTCCATTTACGGTGAGAACCACTACATCAACTCAGCCTTATCCATTCGCAATCACGTTATATGCGGAAGGTATCAAGAAGAACGATTATTGCGAACTATTTATCTCTAGCCTGAACGCTAATGATGTGGTTACTGTAAGCGATGTCTACTGGATGGTATCCTCTCGTTAGAAATTAGAGATATTCGATGTATCCAACCAAACATAATAAGGATGTGCAAATTTGTATCTACCGCGAATGGCGACTGATATATTATGAAATTCAATGAATTAAGAGTTATTCAACTCACAAGTCCGCCCGCGCTTGGTATCAATCCGCCAGAAAATACCGTCTATGAATGGTATACGAACGTCTCTAGTGACATGCAGACGCTACATTATCGGTATCAGGATGGATCAGAGAGATCTGTTGCTGGCGGTGGTGTAACTGGTGCTTCTGGTCCCATCGGTCTCTCTGGTGCGACAGGGGCGGGTATACAAGGTGCGTCAGGTGCAACTGGTCCTGGCGGTGGTGATCCTGGTGCCACCGGTTCGACAGGTCCTGTAGGTGCTACTGGTGCTGGTCTCGCTGGTTCAACTGGTCTAAGTGGTGCTTCCGGTGCGACGGGGCCTTCGGGAGGGCCTATTGGGGCTTCGGGGTCTACGGGGGCTGTCGGCCCAACTGGTGCAACCGGACCAAGCGGAGGGCCTACGGGAGCCACAGGAGCCACGGGTATTGCTGGCGCTACTGGTTTAATTGGGTTAGCAGGTATTCCAGGTGCCTCAGGGGCTACTGGCAGTTTAGGTGCTAGTGGACCTATTGGTGCTACGGGACCAACTGGATCGGCGACAGCAAGTGGTGAGAATGTAATAATCAATGGTGGATTCGATTTTTTCCAGCGTAATACCAATACTGCTGTAACGACATTTACTGCTGCTGATGATATATATTGCTTTGACCGCTGGATAGCTTTAACTCAAACTAATTCTTTAACAGCCTTACGCTGGAACGCTACAACAGCCACGTCAGCTCTGCCCGGTCCTTTTGGTGGGAAACTCACGCAACCGAATATAACAGCACAGAGAATAGGATTATTGCAAATCGTCGAAGGGGCTAATTCTTTTCCGTTGCGTGGTCAAACTATTACATTGCAGGCAGCGATAACCAATTCAAATGCTACTAATATGCGTTACGCCATATTAGAGTGGACTGGTGTCGCTGACACTGTAACGAGCGATGTGGTAAAAGACTGGACCAGTACGACTTATACGCCAAATAATTTCTTTCTTGCTAGTAATTTGACTGTAGCAGCTGTCGGTTCTGTGGCAGCGGGTACTATGAGTCCGATTGCCTTAGAAGCAACAATCACCAATTCTTGCGCTAATTTAATTATTTTCTTTTGGACTGAATCAACATTGGCACAAAATGAGTCGATAATTATATATGATGTGGATTGTCATATTGGAAGTTCGCGTATCAGAAATCCTAGACCTATAGCACAAGAATTGTTATTGTGCCAACGATTTTATGAAAAAAGCTATGCATTAGACACTAAACCAGGGACATCAAAAAGTACTGATGGATTAGAATGGGGCATCTTTTGGAATACTTATAGATTGTACAACACCTCAACTAAATATCGCGTGCCAAAACACCATATAGCTACAGCTACTTCATATTCATATGACGCAGCAAATAAAAGTGGTTACGGGTCTTTGCATTCCACCATTACTGTTTTGATTTCTGAAATTCCATGGAGGGCGTATTATTCTGGATCTATTGGGGCGAGCTGGTATTCTAGCACACACGTTGGCGATCCTTCAGAAATTTTATTATGGCATTGGGTTGCGGAAGCTGAATTATGAAATTCATTGAATTTTTAATTTGTCATAGGCGGAGATTTAAGCGATATGAAATTTAAAGAATCTAGAATAGTTCAGCTTACGACCCCACCACTCTTTGGTGATAATCCGCCAGAGAACACTATTTATCAATGGTTAACTGAGGGAAGTGCAACTACTGTTGTAATCAACTGCCGATTTTCTGATGGATCAGAAAAAACTGTATCTGGCGGTGCTAGTCATGTTGGTGCTACCGGTAGTACAGGTCCGATTGGAGCGACGGGACCATTGGGCGGTCCAACTGGGGCGACGGGATTAGCAGGTGCAACTGGCATTCAGGGTGAAACTGGTGGTGCTTCTGGCCCAGTTGGTGCAACTGGCCCTAGAGGTGCATCGGGTGCAACAGGTCCTACCGGTGGGCTGACTGGCGCGACGGGTTCTACAGGTGCAAGGGGTGCATCTGGTGCGACAGGTATTGCGGGTTTTAATGGTGCGACTGGCTCAATTGGACCAAGCGGTATACAGGGTGCCTCAGGAATCGATGGATTCACTGGTGCTACTGGTCCCTCAGGACTTGACGGTTCTTCGTTCGGCGAAAACGTCATAATCAATGGTGGATTTGATTTCTTTCAGCGAAATAATAATTTAGTCTGGACCAATTACACAGTAGCCAACGACAATTATTGTTTTGATCGCTGGATAGCGTTAACTCAATCGAACTCTATCGCTACTTATCGTTATAATCCAAACACTGGTACATCCGCGCTACCAGGGCCATTTGGTGGTTGGATGTCGCAAAGTAATGCAACTGCGCAAAGAATGGGTTTGCTGCAAATTGTCGAGAGCACTAGCTCTTTCCCGCTGCGTAATAGAGATATAACATTACAAGCTAGAGTAGCTAATGCGTCGGGATCTACTAATATGCGTTACGCCATATTAGAGTGGACTGGTGTCGCTGACACTGTAACGAGCGATGTGGTAAAAGACTGGACCAGTACGACTTATACGCCAAATAATTTCTTTCTTGCTAGTAATTTGACTGTAGCAGCTGTCGGTTCTGTGTCTGGATCTGCTTGGCAAGATATTACATTGAATGCTACTATAAGTGCTGCTTGTAATAATTTGATGATATTTTTCTGGACCGAATCTCCAGCGATACAGAATGGTACAGTAGCACTTATGCAGGTCGATTGTCATTCAGGCATTTCACGTCTTTGGAGTCCTCGAACTATTGTACAAGAACTGCAACTTTGCCGTAGGTATTATGAAAAAAATTATTCTTTAGATGTTCCACCAGGAAGTAATGCCGGCGAAAGCACTTGCTATGGATGTGCAATTACAGCTACTCGTTTATCGAATTCATACATAAGTTATTCTGTGTATAAATTACACACAGGAACAGCTATTGTTTATGCAGTGTGGAGCGGTGCTGCTGATCATATCTCAGAAGGTTCAAGTGGTGACTATACAGACAGAGCAGTAACTTATAGATATCGAGGACCAAACGGGTTTTCTATTATTTCTGCTTCAATGACTGTAGGAAGTTCTCTTAGTTGGAATTGGGCGGTAGATGCAGAATTGTAGTAATTGGATGTTAACAGAATGCGAGTTGTAATATGGCTGTGATCACAATAGATATTGGTATCACCGGGCTAACTAATGTTAAGGCACTGCCATTTAGTGCCGACTTTTCGCAAGTTTGGAATGGTGATCAACTAGTAGCAATAGAGACCGCCACACCGGCCTTTATCGATCTATCTGAGATTATGGTGGGTGGAATTGGTGCTGGGATATATAGAGCAGACTTGCCGACACCATTGGATATTATAAATGATAACGATGGACTATGGATCTCTATTTACAATGCTAACTCACCACCATCTGTCAGCGATCCTTTATATGGATATACTCCGCCATCTTGTAAATCGGCACTCATCAATGCTGTTGTCGACGCGATTTCGAGGCTCGAAATAACTATCGATCCAGCTGATTTACAGAGAGCTTTAAAGGGTGCAATAATCAAACCAACTCGTGTCGTTATTGGGCCATGCCAGCGGCCACCGTGCCCCAACTAAGTTGTTAGTGCGACTTTTCTACGTAATAATTTTACTAGGCAACTACCTAAATCCATAAAATAATCATGTTCTGCCATAGCACCAATACATTCGATACCGAGTTTATCAAATTGAGTTAGATCAGGTCTCGGACCTTTCGGTATTGCCTCGGTAATTGTCGTTCCATCAATTAAGTCGAATTGCTGAATGAACTGCATGAAATATGGACCAGGGACCGGTATGTCACGCGAGAAATAGAACAAATAACGATTTTCGGCGATATTGCTCACTTTGAAGAAGTCGATCGTGTCATCAACAACTAGAACCTGGTTGGCTCCTTCGAAATTCAGCCCGTTTGTCTCGACGTGATAATACCAGATTTGTGCTGTTGGTAGTTGGATGCGTGGTAGCCGTGTGAGTGTGAAGAGTCTATCGAGTTGAATAGTGCTAATCATATGGTCGAACTCGATTCTTCGACCGCCCCAAATCATATAATGGTCACCAATTTCCGATATCTGCCCCCTATTGCTGTCATCAACTAATCTCTGACTATGCTTCTGTTGTAGTTGGTTGTAAAGCTGATTGACCTTGATATTATATATGAAGTGATTGCCTCTCGATTTGATGCATGGTAGAGCTTGTGGTGGTACTTGTGATCCGAACACCTTATTTAACCAAGCGTTGATCACAAGATCTTCTGGTTGTAATAAACTTCCGCTGAGAGAATAAGACGTTTTGTAGATGAACGATATCTTGCCACCGAAATGAGCTATCAGATCGTCTATTCTTTCATCTCTGATGATGAAATTGTCGGCTAACGCCGGTCGAAAGCTATAGAAACGGGAGCGCGAGAATGGCACTACTAACCATTGATCACCTAGGATTTCTTTAGCAAGCAATCCTACTATCCCGCTCCCTAATATCACTCCTTGCATTTCACTCTCGACATTTTTTGGGCGACAGTAAGTGAATCATCATCTGGTATGTTATTCACCGATGTCACGGTTTCATCTAATTCGCATCGAGTCAGTTGATTACTACTAAATGGATTGACAAATGGGTCGATGAAAGGAGGAGGCGGAGTTTTTATTTCGGGCTTTCCTATACCGCATTCTGGACACGCTACGAATTTATAACCATATTGTTCTATGATCTCATTTGAATAGACATAGAATCCAGCACAACAGAACGGACACATAGCAGAGAATCTAGACGGTAATTCGAATTCAAATTCAAAGGGTCTCGCTTGTGTTTGGGCGGCTTTGTCTGGATGGTCTGATGGAGCAGCAACCATCAATGTTACCAATTGATATTGCTCCGGGTGTGTATTTGGCGACAGTGTTATTTTGTTGTTATCGCTTGCGAGGACCATTCTTGGTTTCCTTTGTTTTTGACTTCTGTCGCTTGACTCTTTAACTTATCGAAAGCTTCTTTAGATATCCATAACTCTACATACTTATCATCCATGATATTAACTGACGGTTTCATATTAATGTCGACTGACACGGACGACACACAGATATAATAACATATGAAAGTTCCATTCATCTTGACGCCGGTGAAATCACAAGTTATGCCCTTTGGACATGTCTTGTTATCGATTATCCTGGACGGTTTATAACATTTGATAATAATTGCCTTAATCTCATCCATGCATCGTTGGCAAATGTCGAAGGAATGAGATGGCTCAGCTGTTTTTGATAATACTATCGAGTTGTTCGTGACAACGGCTTCTTTAGCGTCGAATGAGAAATATTGAAATCGTTCCATCATCGTGAGAGCACAACGATCGCAGCACACACCACGTTTGTCTTTTGTCAGCATAGTTATATCCTGAAATTATTGCTAGTATTATTTACCTATGGATCTTCAAGAATTTGACTGGCAAGCCGGGCCGAATCATCCATTCGTGCCGCGAGAAATAATTTCTAGTTGGGATGTAGCAGTTATGGGATTGCAAGAAACTACATATGATCGCAAGTTAAGAATGCTTAGGCAGTTAAGTAATACTTGCCGTGCTTGTACTATGTGTGAACTTGGACGTAAAGAACCGGAAAGAAATGGGACCGCTAGAGATCCACATGTACTTAGTAATATGACCCCTAAAAGGGTGGTTGTCGTCGGACAAAACCCTGGATGGGAAGAAATAACGCAAGGAACTCCATTTATAGGACAATCAGGTAAAAACTTCGATAAGGAACTGGCAAAGCACGGTATCGATAGGAATCGATTCTATATTACTAATGGTGTTAAGTGTTTTACTGCAGATAATGCGAAACCGAATTATCAGCATATCACGCGGTGTAAACCATTCTTGATGATAGAGCTAACACTAATTAATCCATTATTAGTAGTCACATTAGGTGGAGCTGCGTTTGATATATTATGTCCGGGTACTGGCTACCAACAATCGCTAGGCAAAATAACTAATAGTGAAGAATTTGGCGTGAAAGTATTTGCTATTTATCATCCATCACCATTAAATTTAGCAGACAGAAGCAGGCGTGCAGATTTTGAACGCCAGATAGCTATTTTAGCAAAACTTGTCAAGCGTCTTTCAGAGTCTGAATAATATTGATCTTGAATCCTTTACATCTACCATCCTCGCCGATTTCACATAGTGACGGGATGGTGCAAATACCAGAGGAATTATAGATGCAAGATATAGCCTTGCATTCTATATCTTGCCAATCACGCGAAACTGGATAACCATCATGATGCGGCATCAATGATTTCATCGGGAGTCTCCAGATTATACGGAATTAGGCGATATACTGGCTTTCCGGCACGTGTAGTTCTACGTAGAATGTAATCGTTTCCCTTTTGTCGCAATAATCCCTTCATTCGCATCATGAGCGCTGAAGGATTTGTCACAGCTGGACTGGAAGCTTCAAGTAGTTTACTGATCTCTATTAGTTCTCCGGTGGCAATCGCTTCGAACAATAGATTGTAGGCAGCTTCAGTAGCTAAAGTCTCAGGGTCGGTCCTAATTGGACCTCTTATTTTGTCGTTTGCTGCTGCCTTGATGTTTTCGAGCGTTTCTTCGCTTAATTGTCGAACGTCCTCGGCAATGATCTTTTCAATTGGGTCGCCTAAGTCGACAGATATAACATTGATCTTTGCCATAATAATTTCCGTCTTGTTCGTGTATTTAAATAACAGGAATTTAAATACGATCGCAAGATAGAGATGAACAGATGCAGAACAATAGTTGCATAATATGTGGCTCTGATAAGGATCTCAACACCGAATTTGTTGTGACCGTCGATGATCAGAAAGTCACGGTCAAGGTTTGTGACGAGCACGCCGACGACATAACTCCGAAAGCAGCTAAAACTGCATATCTCAAGTGGAAGTCACAGCATGATATACAAATGCAAGAGTTTCTTGCACAAGCTGCCAAGTTAGGTATGACTGTTGTTCCACAAGGTTCTTTAGCTATAGCACAAACCACAACGACACCGACACAGGCACCAAAACAAACAATAGCTGAGTCTCAAGTCGCAGTAGAGTTACAAGGTTCAAGAGAAGACGGTATACTGCCATCATCTGTAGTTGATAATGTAATGCAGCATCGTGTTTCTGGTGTATCAGGATCTATCGGTGGTAAGAATGTCGAAAGACATGACGCATATGACCCAACACAACTCAGTGATCAATTACCAGAAGGTGCTAGAGATGGGCTTGTGAAGATGGAATTAGCTGAAGGTAGACACGGTACGCCTTTAGCAATTCCGGCAATAAGACAAGATGGGCTTGGGACGACGCGAGTCAGAATCGCTAAAACGATGACCGATGCAGAACTGCAACGTAGATTCAAACAGCAAGCGTCTACGGATCACTTCTTCGTGGAGGGTTACGACCTGCATCGTTGCCCATTATGTAAGGGCGATGGTCAGATAGCAAAGAGCCAAACGGAAGTAATCCCGTGCCCGAAATGCAATGGTTCTGGACTTCTCTAGATACCTGGGGGCGTGAGGCTAAACTGCCTTGTCGAGACACCCAAGAATTTGCGGTGTCTTGGCTTTCGCGGAACGCCCGTTGGTTGAGATGTAAAACCAGCAACTCTTGAGCCAAAGTCTTCTCCATTCTCTGGCTTGACGTCTTTAGTGCTTAGACCCAATAGAGATTTGCGGCCATAGGAAGCGCCAGAGGCATGTTGTAAAGCCCGCATGAAATCACCTTCGTTTAGAAGCACTAATTTCATTCTGCACTCCCTGGTGATTGTCCTGGCTTACTAACAGCAATTATACCTTCCATGTCCGGATGATATCCGGCATCTTGTTCACGCCACCCATCACCTTCGCTAACTTCTTCCTTGATGGTATTGAGGATACCAATAGCTTTTTCTTGTTCGACACCACAGATGCCCTGTGATTGCATCTCTTGCATCATAGCCTTCTCGAACAATGGGTCGGTAATATATTTGTAATTATGAACTTTACGGAAGGCTCTACAGACACTTTCATGGCAAACTAAGTCCACCGACTTGAGTTCGAACAAATCATTGACTTGTTCGTGCAAATATTGCAACGATTTGGCATCAGCATCAGCCAAATCTTTGGGCGGATCTGGTATGCCTAGTTGTACTTTGTGTTGTAGATATGTCTGGATGGCTTCGGTTAGCAGTCTTTCGTTGCTGTTCATAAAACGTCTCCTGTATAAATCTTTGCTTGGACGACAGATGGATAGTTCCCATTACTTACCAGAGGAACCCAAGCCAATAGTTCAACAACTTGATCAAGTTGAGTTATTGACTATTAAGCGAGTTAAGTACCTATCTACTAGGCCGGGATATTCTCCTAGCCCACATGGCAGGTGGAGTGTCGTAGGAATTATTGATGGTGATGCTCTATTAGCCAAAGATGATACTCTCATACGTATTCCATTAAATGACATTAGGAAAGCCTGCACACACGACCGCCAACAAATCATTGATTGCTTGACGGATATCTGTTACAAAGGTAGAAGAAATAATGGCAAAGAAGAAACCATCAGTTAAATCCGATGCCCAACTTGAAGCAGAGCAATCTGGCAAGTTGATCGACTTCGACGATATGATTGCCGATCTTGAAAAGAAATTTGGCGATTCAGTACAATGGGGTGGTGCAGCATCTATTAAACCTACAAAATCAACATCTACTGGTTTAGCTAACTTAGATATTGCTCTCGGTTGTCGTGGTATACCAGATGGTAGGATTATAGAAATATACGGTACTGAATCAAGCGGCAAGACAACGTTAGCCTTACAGATTGTGGCGAGTTTCCAGCAACAAGGCAAGCTAACGGCGTACGTCGACGCAGAACATGCTCTTGATTATGATTGGGCAACACATATCGGCGTCGATGTGAAGAAATGGTTGTTGTCTCAGCCAGATAGTGGTGAGCAGGCTCTAGATATCGTCCAGGCACTCGCTACGTCTGGGATCGTCAAGTTAGTTGTTGTTGACTCTGTAGCGGCGCTTGTGCCACAAGAGGAATTGGACGGCGACATTAGAGATAAGCAGATCGGTGCACAAGCCCGGTTGATGTCTAAGGGTATGCGCAAATTAGCGGGCATATGCCTTAAGACGGGTACGACAGTTATATTTATTAATCAACTCAGAGATAAAATCGGTCAAGTCGGGCCGAGTTACATGCATCCCGAAATAACACCTGGCGGTAGGGCACTGAAATTCTATTCGTCGATGCGTCTTGAAGTGCGTAGGGCTGAAACACTACGATCCGCCAACTTGCCTTACGGCATGACAACTAAAGTGAAGGTCGCTAAAAACAAAGTAGCACCACCATTTAGATCTGCTTCACTTGAAATCCATTTTGGTGCGAAGAGTGGCATTTATGGCTTCAATAAGGCACAAGCATTGATAAGTGGTGCTGTTGAAACGTCTGTTATCACTCTTAGAGGTTCCAATTACTATTTTGGTGATCGTAAGATTGCCGTTGGTAAGGAGAAGCTCGCCGAAATATTAGGGTCTGATCAAGAGTTATTCAAAGCAGTCTACGACGAAACATATCGCCTCATGGAAGCAGGCCAGATTACTGGCCCTATTGAAGATGACGACACCAAAGATACGGAGGCAGAAGAATCGAATTTTGATGAGGAAGAATAATGGCAGTAGCACCGATATATAGTATTGGGCAGACAGTATACCTAGCAGAATCAGCTGCCTTAGGCTTCTTGGAAGCTTATATTATTAAGGGGATTGCATATCAACCGAGCGGTAAGATTGTTTATACGCTTGCCACATCACTAAAGCAGCCATCAGCTGTTCAAACTATCGGCGATAGAGTAACTGGTCAGCGTGCTCTACCAATTAAATTCTATGAAGAAGATCTGATTGGATATGAGCAAGCACTTGATTCGTGTATTGCAAATTTGCAAAATCAATTAGCCGCTTTGCAACGTTTGCGACAAGGACTGACCTAATCGCAAATATATCGCATGAGATATTTCGACCGAATTCTATCAGAAGTATTAGATAAGACTACGGCTAAAGATGGTGTCCCGGTCAAGAAGAAGGGTTTGCAGGGACAAGCACTATACAATGCTATGAAACGCCGATTTAATGAAATTGGCGATCAAAAAGAAGACGGTGCAGACGAACAAGAAATGGATCGGCGGTGGAAGGCATTCGATGCCCTCGCCACGGAAGATAACAAGGAAGAATTTCTTGCGTTCGAGAAGAGAATAGCTATTGATAATAGGTACGACAAGAAGTTCGTTAAAGCTCTAGAACACAGAGCACATCAAGGCGATAACCTGATACTCTGGATGTTACGCCTTCTAGTTAACAAGGCTCAGACTGGTGGCTGATCGTTCCTTACCGGCTCGATAGCGTCCCAAATTGCCTTGATGATTTCTTCGCCGACTGATAATTCTGGTCGGCAGTAGCGAGAATAACGCCACGCTGTAATTCTAGTCCATGACTCTCTAGTGGTAATAGCACGCATCATTCTCCACCAAATCCGTTGGATTGGCGTTCGCTCGATTTTCTTTTCCTGCACCACTTCTGCTGCAATTATTTCGGCCATATTTTTAGTCCTTGTTATTTCGTTATAGCACGAGGAGTATTATTCTTTAATTTAATCTAGATACCATTATAGAGGTATATTAATTTGACTAAAAACAGAGTATTTTTTAGTCAAATATAAAAGTATGCAGATAAAGAAAGCTATCAAACTTAGAGCTTATCCAGGCAGAGCACAATCCGAACTATTAAATAGACATTTTGGGTCTGCCAGGTTTATTTATAACTATTTTCTGGCTTATAAAACTGAGCAGTACAAGATAACCGGAAAATCCGCTAGTTATGTTGAGATGAGCAAAGAATTAACCAGATTAAAGACTATTGAGGAATATGCCTGGCTTAATGAGATCAGTAGAAAATCATTGGAACATTCTTTAGCCAATTTGGACTTCGCTTTTAATAGCTTCTTTAGAAAATTATCTAAATATCCAAAATTCAAATCGAAATATCGAAGCAAGCAGTCTTTCAGCATTGGATCTCCACATTGCAGCATTAAAAGTGATGGCATACATTTACCATTAATTGGTGTCGTAAAATGTGATATTTCTAATCTACCAGATAATTATAAATTATTTTCGGCCACTGTTTCAAGAAATCCAAGTGGTAAGATATTTATATCATTAAGTATCCAGATAGATATACCAGACCCGGTTGTTGATGTCTCCAAGCCTATAATCGGCTTAGACTTCGGCTTGAAGACGTTTATCACTACATCAGATGGTGTTAAATATGAACATCCGAAGCCAAACAAGAAACATCAATTGAAGCTAGCGAGAGAGCAGCGTGCATTAGCAAGAAAACAAAATACAAGTAAAAGGAGATTTAAACAGAAGCTGAAAACAGCACGTGTTTATGAGCGGATTTCGAATATCCGGCAGGATTTTCTTCATAAATTGAGTAGGAAACTCGTCGGCGAAAACCAAGCCATTTATGTGGAAGACTTGAATTTAGAAGGAATGAAATCCAAATTTGGAAAGTCTGTGAGCGATTTGGGATGGGCTGAATTTGTTAGACAGCTTACTTATAAAGGTTTGTGGTGTGGTTGCGAGATAAAGAAGATCGATAGATTCTTCCCATCAAGTAAGACGTGTTCAAAATGTGGATGGATTAAACAAGATTTATCGCTAGAAGATAGAATATGGGAATGTCCTGTATGTCTAACCAAGCACGATAGAGACATAAACGCAGCTATCAACGTATTAGAGTACGGTCGGGCTGATCGGAATTTACGCACAGGGAGAGAAGATCAGCTTCTCGATGAACTGTGTAACTCGAAGGAGTAAGCCACTAATGATTGAGGCCCTTCAATCAGAGCAAGATTCTGGTACTGTCGATACGCCGTTTGGTCCGAATATGGAATCGGGTATCATATCTCTTTTATTAGACTTTCCGGAGTTATTTGTTCCGACGTCCAAGTTTATTACTATGGACTTGTTTACTCGACCAGAAGTGAAATATGTAATCGGGTTCTTGAAACAAGACTTTGATAAGTTTGGTGTTTTGCCAACACGAGCATTATTACATGATAGAATAGCTAAATTACTGACAGCAGACGACCCGCATCAAGAGATTTTGTCTGTAGTCGATCGGGCATCAGACCCGCGAGAAGCGCCATTTTTACGACAGTCATTGCGTGACTGGGTAGAACACAAATCATACGAGCAGCTCTATTCTGATGAAGCTATAGCCGCACATCAGCGCGGAGATCATGAGTTTTTACGCAAGATAGTTGATTCAGCATCCAGCATTAGTATGGTCGGAAACCAAGGGTTTTGGTTTTTTGATCAGATTGATGAAATATTTGCCGATACTGCAATAGAACATATCGGCACTGGGTTCCCAGGACTAGATGCCAACCTGAATGAGGGTGGCCCGTCGACTGGAGAAGTGCTTATTATTTTGGCTCCCACAGGTGTTGGCAAGACACTAACGCTAATCAACATGGCACATGCTGCTATGTTGGAGGGCCACAACGTTCTGTTCGTAACATTTGAATTATCGACATACAAGACGGCTATAAGACTCGCAAGCTGTATGTCGATGACAGAGATCGGCGCATTCACACGAGCAAATATTGACTCGCTACCAACAGAACAGCAGCAGTCGATTCGCGATAACCAAACAACCGTTCGCAATAGAATTCAAAGCAAGCGAGGACAGTTTGGTGAGTTGGTTATTTATGAGTTGCCGCCAGACGAATGTAGTGTGAATGATATATATGGAATTATAGAAACCAATCGCAAGACAAAGGGATGGGTGCCCAAGGTTGTTGTCTTGGACTATCTCGAATTGATGAATAGCCGTCACAGTCATAATAATGACGAAGGCGATTACACCAGACAAAAGAGTGTCGCCACAGAGATGCGAGGCTTGGCAAAGAACGAAAAGGTTCTAGTCTATTCTGCAACGCAAACTAATCGTGGCGGTGTGAAAAACGGTGGCGGAGCACAAGGCGCAAACGGCAAACCAGCAGAAGCAGTACATATTGATTTAGATAAAGCAGCAGAAAGCTTCGGCAAGGCGATGCCAGTCGATTATGTTGTTAGTCTAAATCAGACTGAGGATGAATACAGAATGGAACCAGCAATAATTAGGCTATGGATAGCCAAGAATCGTAATGGGCCAAAGTTCATCCCTATTACTACTAACGTATTTTATAAGAGAATGGGAATCTCCGAAGTCCACTAACCCCCGAAAAAATCATGGCTGAAGACGCTCTGTTGGCTCGATCTTTCTCTTCCGTTATTGAGATGATCCAGCCGAAGAAAGACAAATATCAAGTAACTCCGATTTTGGTCGGAAATGACTTTGTTGCGATTGCACCAATCACAGCGAAGAAAGAAAGCACCATTTTCGTTCCGGACGAGGAGCCGACTATCGGCATCATTGTTGGTATCGGGCCACTTGTTCCAGAAGACATGCGATCTGCTTTCGTTGTCGGCAACGTGGTCAGATTCAATCCGAAACAGTTCATCTGTAATTTGGATGGGTTGTATCCGGCGTACGGCAAGGCACGTATCGTATTGACCCGCTACATCAACATTTTGGCGGCAGTACCCGGCGAGTCAGTTATGGTAATTGGGCTCGACAAGGCAAAAGAATAATGGGGCGATAATGCCGCGATATAACTATATTTGTAATGATTGTGTGGCTGCTCGTGAGAAAGAAGTGGGCAGGCCGCTTACTGACGACGAGCAATCAGAAATCGTCTTTGAGGTTTCGCACAGCATTGTATTTCCGCCAAAGAAGAAATTACAAAAGCTGACGAAATGCCCGTTGTGCGACAGCCACGACACGCATATCACTTTGCTAGGAACAGACCAAAGTATTCGTATTCGCGGTGGCGATTGGCGTGAGTTCAGAAAAAAGAACGCTAAAGCATTGCAGCGTGATATGGCATTACATCAGCTGCAGAATAACGACCCATATGGGTATATGAGAACACCAGACGATAAGGCAGAACTTGTCGATAAGCTTCGCACTGGCGGCAAAAGACAGACCGACAAGAAACATTTCTTAACATAATAATGGCCCGTACTGATGATATTATTAGCTATTTCTGTGCGCTGTACGACAGAAAGATGCTGCCGGTTGCTGCTGGGGTGAAAACTCCGAATAGTAGTAGTATCTTCCCTCTTTATCATGTCGGTGCCGGTAGGTCAATTTACGATATCGAGCAATCAGTTAAGAAGCTCAATCGCTGGATGGAGAAGTCATTACTACAAGATAGAGTGCTTGTTGTCAATGACTTCAAATCGATATTGACCGGATTCAAGCTCGCGTTACCAAGAGAAACTCTGAATGTCTATGACGTCTTCACACCTCTGCCCAAAGTGCAGATGACGTTTGATGAGACTTCGTTTGTAATCAACGAGATGCTCTCTGATATGCAGAAGCAGAGGCTGCGGCTTTGGCAGAAAGTTGCGGCAAATGCATCTATTGTTTATGAAAGCCTAGAACGGCAGGGGATCTTGGTTGGTGGCATACATAAGTTTCCACATTGGACGCATCGAACAGTTAGTGGTCGCAGCAAAAACACAGGTTTTAATCTTCAAGGCACATCTGCGAATGATAGTATATCTGATCCTTACGGTAGCGATTCAGATTATTTCATCAATTTCGATTGGAGAGCAGCTGATATACGAATAGCTGCCATATTAAGTGGTGACGCACACCTAGATGAAATGTCGGCTGGAGCCGATCCATATCAGCAATTATCTGAAATATTACAAATACCACGCAAAGAATGTAAAATTATGCTATTGCGTGCTATTAATTCGATTGATATCGATAATCCGATATTTCAAATGTTTCCTGATCTCCGGAAATGGATGATTGTACAGAAACAAAAGCTCGACGATGGGCAACCAATAGGAAGCTTACTTGGTCGTGAGTTCTTTAATGCAGAGAAGCCACGATCAGCTTTTAACGCCACAATGCAAGGTTCTATTGCACAAGCTATGCAATTGACAATCAAAAGGGTGTGGGAATCATATTTTAGATTATTGGCTGAGACACATGATTCGATCACCGTAGCATGTAGTAAGAATAATCTAAGGCCGACCATACGCGCAATATCTAACATCATGTGTAGGCCATTCTTTGGAGTACTAGCTAGTAATCCAGTATTCCCAGTCCGTGTGAATGTTGGTACTAAATGGTGTCAGTGGGCACCCAAGATGCTATGTTTGGATATAGATAAATTTCGTCCCTGTTGATGTATTTAAAACAAGTTATGGATGAACTAGAACAAGAACTGCCGACAGAAGATTCTGGGATCGACGAGAGTCGACCAGATGAGTTGCCAAAGTGGTTCCGTGAACATATACCGCTTGATCTTGCTACTAGTAATTTATTTAAGTTTAAGATCAGGCTACAAAACGGTACCGTCTGCGAAGTCAACCTAGCACAAGATATAGACATCGACTTTGAGATATTAGAAGAGCAGCACGAACGTATCCCAGCCCAGTACATTTACTGGGCTGCAATCTATAGCGAATTGCGGAGTGCTGTGGCAGTATTGGAACTAAAAATCAAATCACGTCGTCATGCCTTGGTGCGTAGGATATTAGAAGAATACAAAATCAAGGGGACGAAGCTCACAGATAAACAGCTGAATGCTTTGGTTGATGGTGAACCTGGTTTAGTTAAAAACGAGGCCGAGCTTACTATTATGCAGAAGAATTGTGGTAAAGTATATCACATGGTAGAGGCGATAAGACTGCGATCGGAGCATAGTCGATCGTTAGCCGGTTTCAAACGACAAGAAAGAGAACAATCTGGTAGACAAACTTAGTAGTTATCAGGTAACTACAGGACTACAGAAATCTAGGAGACTCACATGAGCAGTTATGATATCGAAGCCATCAGGGCTCAAGTCAGAGCCAAGATGAAGAAGGGCAAGGACCCGAGCGAATTCCGTGCACCGAAGGTCGACGAAGGCAAGACCGTCAAGTACCGATTTTACATCTTGCCGCCGTTGCAGGAAGGTGACGTTTGTAATGAAGGTAAGTCTGTTTGCGAGCGATCAATGGATCTGTTCGCAATTTCGAACGGTGCCCATTACATCGACAACAAGCGAATCGGCTGCCCACGGATCATCAACGAAGAAGATTGTGCGATCTGCGAATACGCATTTGATCTGCTTGCTGAGATCGATGGCACAACTGTCGAGGGCAAGAAGAGACGCAGCGAGATCGGCAAGGCCCTGCTCCCAGGCCAATATCACCTCGTGAATCTCTACTTCCCGAAGATCGACCTCAATCCTGAGGAGGTCAGAGACAAGGTTTTGTGGTTCAACGCCCCGAAGACTGTCGTCGATATTTGGCTCGAATGCTTATATCGCGACGATGACGGCGGCGACCCCGACGACAAGCTTGCATTTGGTGTTTTCTTTGACGAGTGTAACGCTAGCCAATTTCAATTGGAAATTGTCAAAGACGGCCAGATGAACAGCTACAAGAAGTCGAAGTTCATCGGCGACAAGCGGCCGATTATCATTGACAAAGCTGGCAAGAAGATCGATTCGCGGATTGCTGAGATCCTTGCCAAGCGGCATAACCTCTGGGAGAAGATGCCGGAAGTGAATCCGGAAGAGTGTGCTCGCGTTGCTGCCGCTCTTAGTGGCCGTGCTGCTGCCAAGGCCGCTCCTTCTGGTGGATTCGACCACGATGAAGACGCCACTGGTGCAGAAGAAGCACAAGAATCTGCCCCAGTTACGAAGCCCGCTGCCGCTGCGAAGCCCGCTGCCGCTGCGAAGCCCGCTGCCGCTGCGAAGCCCGCTGCCGCTGCGAAGCCCGCTGCCGCCAAACCAGTTACGAAGCCCGCTGCCGCCGCTGCGAAGCCCGCTGCCGCCGCTGCCAAACCGGCCACGAAACCTGCTGCTGCCAAACCGGCTCCGAAGGAAGAAGTGGTTGAAGAGGCGGTTGAGGAAGCCGTAGAGGAAGAAGCCGTAGAGGAAGAAGCGGTTGAAGAATTGTCTGGTGAAATTCCAGCAGAAGAGGAAGCGGTTGAAGAGGTGGTTGAAGAAGCCGTCGAAGAAGCTGCTGCCGAAGAGGCAGGCGACGACGTTGATGGTGAAGTTGATCGCCTTCTCGATGAGTTGAACAGCTAGGCCGACCAAGGCGAAAAATACACAGGACGAGGGAGCAATTCCTCGTCCTGTGTCTTATCACGACATGAGGATTATGATGGATGAGCCGAGCGAACCAATCCAGAAGTGCACGTTATTGGTTGATGCTAGGAATCTGATGTATCGTGCTATTTTCGCTGGCAGGAAGCCGCAAGCTAAGTTTCAGCATCAACATCCATTCACTATAATGCTGCGTTTTATGGTCGGATGGATCGATCGATTCAAACCACAGAGTGTGAATATCTTTTGGGATGCCAAAAGATCAACACTGTGGCGGATGAAAATTTTTGAGGGCTATAAGGATAAACCAGATAAGTATACCATAGATATTAAGGATGAACTAATTAGTACGCAGCTTGCTGCGAAAGCTATGTTCAGTCATATGGGGTGCAGGCAATTCAGTAAGGCCAATATGGAAGCGGATGATTTGATTTATGCTGCCTGCAAGGTTTTAGCACCAGCTCCAGTAGTTATCTGTTCTGCGGATAGTGACTACAATCAGATAGTATTTCGTATGTCACATGTTCGCTGTTTTGATCCAATGAAGGAATGTTTTGTTCAGCAAGTTAATTATGACCCAGTAATCCAGAAGGCACTTTGTGGTGATACGTCTGATAGGATTAATGGATATGTAGGAATAGGCCCAGTCAAGAGCACGGCAATGGCTAAGTCGAATAAAGACAGGGCGGCATTCTTAGCGCAGGCAGGAATACAATTATTTGTTAGAAATATGTTGCTTATAGATTTATCGCTGTGCCCTGACCTATTGAAGAATCAATTATATGTTCAGCGTGTGCTTGACACAGAACCTACTTTCAGCAAGAGTGAATTATTCGATCTGGCTCGTAAATACAAAGTCGGTGGCTTTGTCACTGAATATAATGGATTAGCTGCCAGATTTAAGCAGCTTGTCGCTCAGCCAGAGGTAAGTGATGGCCAGAACAGCAAGCCAGGTGGGAAAGTCTAATGTGGCTACGGCGAAATGCCATGAACGCCGAGTAGCAAAGCTGTTAACCGAATGGTCTGGTAGAGAATTTCGAAGACGTAGGGTTGAGGGTAGAGAATCTGATACAGTTTTACGTGATCTAACTGGTGATGTGGTGCCAGCCGATACCAAAAATCGATGCCGCTTCAATCTTGAAGCGAAGAAGGGTAAAGGATTTAGTCTTACATCTATTATTAGCGGATGTTCTACCTGCAAGTTTTCAGAGTGGTACCATCAGTCCACCTATGATGCTAACTTAGCCTCTAAGGCTCTAGGTCTAGATATCAAACCGATGGTGTTTTTCAAACCCAACCCCAATTTGGATTGGGTTGCGTTTGACTGGGCGGCTATGGAATATCTGCGTTTTAAGGATGATATAAGCAAGGGTAGTACTAAACCGTGGTTCCCACACCTCTTTTTCGATTACTACGCTCATTGTGGGCCAATTTCATTTAATATAAGCCACACCAAAAATAGGAAGAACAGGGTGATCATTCCGCTGCAATTGGCACCATGCTTCATTTGCTCCTGGAATGATTTCGCCGCTAACGTTAATCCCGATTCTTTCTTCTTTGGTGAATCATGGCATGTGGTGGATGTGGCAACCGAAAGCCGGTTAGAGTTGCAAGGACAAGCAAACCTGCAATTATAAAACTACCAACAAATACCCCGAGGTCAATACCACAAACACATCAACAAGCACACATTCAACGCATTGGCGTAAGAAAGGCAAGACAATAATGGGATGTGGTGCATGTGGTGGCGGATCTGCGGCGAGGGTGATGCAAAAGAGAGCAGTCGGAACACAGCCAAGAGCAAAACCTGCTCCTGCGCCGACTTCGACTCCAAGGATGCGTCCGGCATCAACTGCGAGGATTGTGGTTGCGACACCAAGCCAAGCAATTAAAGTGAAGCAACAGTTGAGAGATTTGAAGACATGCCCGCTATGTGGGTCGACTTTATCACCAATATTATCAGGTAGTGGCGTTCGCAATCGTAAGCGATGTTCACGTTGCAATCGAACATTTATATGACAGAAATAATAGCAATTATTGGTGCTTGGTTAATCTGTGGCATTGCTGCAGAACGTGCAGCTGAAGCAATAACAGTTTCAGTATTCTTTTCACCACTGCGGCAAGCTCTGGCGAAGCTTGCTCTGATCCAATTATATCGTAAGAATAATCCCGATGACATCTGGATGTCGGACGATAATATGATTTATAAGGGGAGAATATATAGCTTGACAAAAATGGTTGGGAGATGGGCTTCTGATCTCGTGTCGTGTGGATGGTGCACAAGTTTTTGGACATCATCATTCTTTTCTATCTTCTTGCCAGGCAAGTATATATCCTTCGACGCTGGCGACAACATCATAGTAAAAACGATAGCTCTTTGGGGATTTGCCAACCTCTACCATGCCGTATTTAGATTGTTACACAACGGTCGTGTCGCTGCAGTTGACGTCAATCTACGTCTGGTTGATTCTGAGATAGATAACGTTGGAGGAACTAATGGAGAATTTGGAGAGGGAGTTGGCCAGGAGGACTCAATCGGAGTTGAGCCGCCAACGGTTTGAATCACCGGTTGTCCGAACGGCCTCTGATATAAAACGTGTTTTAGCACAATTAGAACCAAACTCTCGCCTTAATATCAAAACGGATGACGTCACTCTAGCTACTAATATGATTGGTACTGACGCTAACAATCGCAGTCAGACATATCACGTATCAGCTAAGACGAAGACAAATTCTGCACGAGATATTTTAATTGAAGGTTTAAATATCATCAAGCAGCGTGAGGAGACTGCTCAAGCGGTGCGTGATAAGAGGGCGGTAGTGGCTGTAGACGGCAAGGAGATGAAATCACCACCAGTTATCGCCGAGAATAATTTCTCATCAGTAGATCCGATTATAAGCAGGACTCTCGGCGGATATCGTAGTAGTTATTTTATTCAATGGGATTTAGCTGACGGTTTCACCTATCGTTATGATATTTATAGTCATCGACTGACCCGATTCAAGACTGAAACAAAATGAGAGAAGTAGCACTACCACCATTAGCAACCTATAGAGCGTTATCGACGTGGGCACCACGATACGGTGATTTCGTTGTCTGGGCTGGGTGGTTCAGAGTTTGGTTTGGTGTCGTTAATAATTATGATGCGAAGAACGGTAAAATATCGATATTATTCGAAGGTACGCCGCGTCTATTATTTACGATGACAGAGAGTGAGATGCAAAAGAATGCTTTTGTGTTCGATCTCAATGATATTAGAAACAACAAACGAGGACGCTGGTACATTCAGCAGACTGTCGATGGCAGTACAATCTGGTATATCTAGAATTATTCCGGCGATGCTACCGCATCCAGAGCCATTATCAGATACAAGCTTCGTATCTGACATGCTGTGTTATGTCATTAAATATTACCAAAACGTCGGTATTAGTTGCTTAATATCACGCAATGAAGGTAATGTTGCTGTGTCAATGGGTGATTGGAATGGACAAACCATCGACTTATCTAACACAAAAGATTCGATGTCGCTTGTCGCTGTCGATTTTTTACAACACCAAGCGAAGCATCTTATAGCAATATCACATGCCGCTGGTGTTAAGCAAGCTATCTATTATTTCGCACTTGATACTGGTGCACCTGTGTTGGTCGATATCAGGTTGAGCTTGAATAAGTTTCTCGGGCCGGGCATGGTCAGAGATGTGTTTGGTAAGACTTTCGACACACAACAAGTATTAAAAATAGATATCATGTCAGAGCAGTTGTTGGAACAGATAAAGAACGGAGCAGGAAACTACAATAGCGGCGTTATTATTAAGCCAAGCAAATCGCGATTTATGGAAGTTAACGGACAATCAGTACCTCTTTATGTGGGAATACCATACTCATCATAAAGAGCGGAATAGAATAGCGGGAGGTGGCATTATTCTGATTATAACTTGCGGGATGCCCGGTTCGGGTAAATCGAAGACTATAGATATTTTAGCTAAACATAAGAATTATAAATGGCATATCATAAGACCATCTGACTGGGTACCGGAGAATTTGACTGCTCTCGACGAACAGACTCAACGAGAATATAATATTGGTTGTTGGTCGTTGGCTCTAGAAAAATGTAAAGAGGCAATTGAACAAGTACCACCGAAAGAGATTATCGTGTTAGATGCATGTAATTCGAAAATTACTACACTTTTGACGCTGATTACGGATGCAAAAACGGCGTTACATAGGGTTGTGTTATTGTTTGTTCAAGCTAATGCTGATTTATGTTTAACAAGAAATGCGAAGTTGAGTGAGCCATTGCTTCGTGACTATGTTGAGAGATTCAAAGCGTCTCTTCCAAGATATAAAAAATGTTGTGATATGTTTTTTGTGGTTCGCAATAATGGCACTTTTGAACAACTTGAAACTGAATTATATGACACTTGGAAAACATTGTGCCAGAGTATTTAAACCCGCACCCGCACGATTTATATTTAGCTGGGCCTGATGGCAACACTATCCACATACGTAAAGGGCGTCGTGTAAGACTACCAGAATTCTTTGATCGTTATGTTAGTAAAGATGGTGGAGTCAAGGGATATTTGGTTAATGTCGATAAGTTACCGGCAATACCAACAAAGAAAGAATTTAACATCTCTCGACCGCAAGCCAGGCCAATACAGCTTAAAAAAGTAATATCAAAGGATGTTAAGCGCCCAATAGTCGGTCATATGAGAAGGAATGTCGACCCCTCTTGTTCTAAAACTTTTACGAATAGTGCTTATGCAATTAGCAATGGTATTGGTATAGGCATTTTAACTTACAATCGCCCATTATCATTACGGCGACTGGTTGATTCGATCTTGAAATTTACCGACACATGCCGTACTACGATATTTATAAGCGATGATGGTAGTGCAGATTCAGAACAATTAGCCTATCTATCTGAAATAGAATCTCGTGGTGATATTATTGTTCTGAAGAATCAAAAACAACTTGGGGTCGCAGGCAATAGTAATCGTTTAATGCGATGTTTATCTAGATTCCCTAAGAAGATTTTGTTGAATGATGATGTTGAAATACTTAATAAAGGGTGGGAAGATTTTTATTTTGCAGCAATGCATCGTACTGAATTTCATCATTTTTGTTATCGCCAACCCGGTGTGTACGGTGCCACGAAAGGTGATAGCGTTAAAGTTCATGGCACAGTTTTGAATGTCGTCAATGACAAACCGCACGGCGCTGTGATGGCGTTCGATCATATAGCATTCGCAAAGGTTGGTTATTTTGATGAGCAATTTGGTCAATATGGTGTTGAACATGTTGACTGGTCTACTAGATTATCTGATAGTAAATTACAGCAGCCGGGGTTTTTCGATGTCGATGGTTCTAATGCATATTTTGTAGTACATCCAGAACATTCATCTGTTGAGAACAGGGTTGAAAAGCTCAAACGTGCTAAAATTATTCTGGGCTCTATTGGTATCAGACCAACTTACGTAAATGCTAGTGAAGCGACTGTCGTCCCGCGCATCTCTTGTGTTATACCATTTCGTGAAATCAATCGCAGGGAATCAATATTAACTGTCCTTGGAAATATTAGAGCACAACGCTATCCAGATATTGAAATTGTTATGACTGAAGAAGATTCAGCACCGAAGATGAAGGATGTAGATTGTGTCCCCGCCAGACATGTTTTTACCACTGGTCTGCCGGGTGCTGCGTTCAACAAGAGTAGAGCTTGGAATTTTGGTGTTGAGGTATGTACATCGGATCTATTGGTTCTACATGACGCTGATACGATAGCGCCGAGTAATTATTTTCAAGAAGTAACCAAAGAACTAGCAGAAGTAGAAGCTTGTCATCTTTGTAGGCAGATTTTTTATCTCGGATCACAGGCTACTCACACTATTAATACTACAGGCATCATAGATCGGCCCAGATATGATCATATGGTTGATTATTTTGAAGGTGGATCTATAGCATGTCATCGTAAAACATATTGGAAGATAGGCGGCTTCGTAGAAGAATTTGTCGGTTATGGCGTCGAGGATTGTGATTTTTATTTTAGACTATCGAAAGCTACTATATGGAAAGAAAATCGCCACATCGATTTGTTGCACCTACATCACGATAGAGTCGACAAATGGACAACGTTTCATAATAGGAATAAAGAACTTGGCACTAAGTTGAGTTCTTTATCACTCAATGATAGGATAATACGACAACGACAACTATTAATTCAGAGTGGTCGAAGTCGTTGTTTGGAATAAAGGAAAAAACATGCGTGTTCTATTCTGTAGTAGAGTAGGTGGTGCTTGGTCATTTATTACGGACGGGATGATTAATGCCCTACGTGATATTGGAATAATTACAGATAGATGGGACGGTAAGAGATATAGCTGGGATGCATTTTCTCCTGATTTGTATATTGGTGCCTCTGGTCATCGACAAGATATACCAAATGACCGTAAATGCAAAGTCGTTGTCCATGTTAATCCACATGGACCGACAAAGATCGAACCGAACATCAATGAATCTCAAGATGCTATTAACTGGGTTAAAGCGATAAAGCCAGATGCTGTGTTTGGTTATGGTCATGAAACCGACCGCCATTATTGGTCTTTTTGGGATAAAATCGGCATACCATGGGTGCCTATGGCAACCGCTGGCGATGCTACGATATTTAATATTGCCAACGGAGAGCACAACAAGTATGACATTGGATATGTAGGCGGACGTTGGCCATATAAGGCGAAAAACATAGATGCCTATTTGTTTCCGGTTTTGCGAGATACAACAATATCGCGTATGGTTCGTGGTTGGGGAATATGGCCGGATAATCTATGTGGTGGCCCAATAACTGATAATGAAGTCCCTGTACTGTTGGCGAGCTGCAAAATAGTGCCATGTATCAGTGAGCCACATACACTAGAACACGGTATCGACTTGCCAGAAAGAGTTTTTAAAGCTGCTTTGAGTGGTGCTGCTGTTATTCACGACCCCGCAAAAGGTCTTGATAGATACTTGCCGCATGCTATAATTGGCAGTAATCCAAAGTTATTTCACTATGAAATCCAAAACTTATTAAAAGACCATTGCCGCCTTACGAAAATAGCTCAACAACAGCGTGAAGATGTACTAATGGCACATACTTATCATCACCGTATGGCAGTACTAATGACTGCATTAGGATTCCAAGATATAGCATCTTCCTTGCTGTTGGCGGTGCAGAGGTTTAAATGATCGCGGTTGACTTTTCTATGCTTAGCGATAATAGATTACCACGCTGTGCTTATCAGCTTGCGAATCTAGCAGAAATCGCTGATAGAATGCATTTACCGGTCAAGGTAGTAATAAAAGGGCAACACGAACGCCACCCAATCCTTCGACGGGTTAAACATTTGCTATCTGATAACTACGATAACGTAAGATTGTATATCGCAAAATCAGATACTTTCTTTTTTGATGATAATTGGAAAAATATCGCCAATTTACCAGCATTCAAGGTCTGCTTATGCTCATCCGACAGATTATTTAGAGAAAAGCGGATGATATGGCAAGGCAAGAAAAGTGGTATAGGCGGACCTGTTCAGACGCGATGTGACCTGTTTATGCCCGTTAATTGTTCGCTAGAATTACTACGTGATTATGGGCATAAGACGATAGTTGTCGCCCACCGCCCATCAACACAAGTATTCGATTTGTTTGCCAGGATGCATCTTGATTTTGCTTATCTCGATGATGACATACAAATGATAAGAGACGCCTTTAAATATGACATTGTTGGTCTTGCTGGTTTCATGGGTCGTGGTGGTTATGGTGAACGCAGATGTGTTGACGGGATGCCGAGTTGGGTTGATCTGGTTTTGAGGGCTGATGCATCTCCGACACAGTATTTGAAACATCTGCTTTCCTACAATGCATGTGTAGACTTGCGCGGTGCTGGGGATAAGAGCTTACGTTTCATTGAGGCAGTACTATTTGGGCGAACAATCATAACAAAACGGCAAGTGTCGCCTTATCAACCACCGTTAGTCGATGGGCATAACGCAGTAGTCGTAGAAAAATGGAGCGATCTCAATTCTAAGGTCGACTTGGGGCTATGGAAGACGATAGCTGAAAATGCGACCAAAGATTATCTGGATTATTGGTCGCAACTAGCACAATTTAGGATGATTTTGAAAAGAGCGAATTATGGTTAATGTAGTTATCGAATTCGACAGTCAGACAAAACAAAAGCTTTGTAGGTTTACTATAAAAAACCGCCCAGATGATTATGTATGGCTTAATAAAGGTGACGAGATCGGATTCGATCTTGTAGAATCCAAAGAATTCTTCTATGTTGAAGTCATAAGAAAAGTTTACTTGGATGGCAAAAAGAACCCAATCTACATAATTTGCTTACCGTGCTATTTTCCTAGTTTGGATGAGGTTACAGAAGCATTAGAGAAGTTTAAACTACAATTTGGTGACGATGTATCAATCGATCCCAATACTATAGTTGCATAGCCATCTCATATTCCAGCTCATATTCCAAAATCTCGATATCGAAATCTACCACGTCTTTGAGTTTTCTCGGATAATCTAATTTCTTGGCTCGCCAGCCTCTACTATCCATCCATTCTGCATCACGCCTGCGTAAGTCTATAATTCCGCACAACCAGTTGGAGGGGAGATTCCTCCTAGCAAATTTGGCTGCGACATGCGGCGAATCGAATACCGGCACTACTGGTCCGGGTTCCTTTTCAGACCGCATTACCAATATCGGTAACCATTTCTCAACTCCGCACTCTGCTTTGACTTCTTGAGCAGACATATAGCCCTGCGTACAGAATATGCAATATGGCACTGGTTAGCCCTATATCAGAAATTAGTTATTCATGCAAAATTAATATGTGGGCAGAGAACGAATAGTTAAATACACAAAACCAAATTCTTTAGGAGTTTGACACATGAGTGCACAACCAGCCAATACGTCCATTAGTGTTTATCGCAATGTACGGGCCTATCGCCAAGCTCTTCGACACGAGGCCGTCGCTGCTTTGACCAAGCGGCTACGCCCGTTGATCATGAGCGTTCCTGGTGAAGAGATTTTGGTCGGCGTGCTGACCAGAGATACTACTCTCCAAGATTTCAGCCCTTACTGCGGCGAAGCCCGCTTCGGCGCAGGCCGTGGCTTCCCGATTGTTGTGGGTTTGTACCAGGTCAAGACCTTTGGTGCCGCACAAGAGGGTTTGCCGAGCATCGACTTCGCTTTCCAAGTTGGAAGCGATATGTTCTTGGCCAACGTTGCTGCCGGTCTCACCCGAGATCTGCAAGGCGACCTCCGGAACGACACTTATGTGCCTCCGGTTCCGGCTCCTGGGGCCTAATGGCTCTCTGAAACGTCTAAGTCAGAATAAAACGGCAGCCTCACAAAGGCTGCCGTTTTTGTATTTAGCGATATACATTGCAAAGATACTATATGAGATACTTCGATAGAATGTTGTCCGAGATTTTGTGTGAAGAGACAGTTCACGGAGATGATCTTCGACGTGCGATAGAGAAATTAGTTAGAAAAGGTATCGAGATAGAAGAATCGGGTTTGAATGATCTCGATAAGGAGAGAGAACTTAAAAAACTAAGACCACAAATGCATGCTCTGCGGCAAAATGATAACGCAGACGAATACGACGAGTATATTGAGAAGTTTATTGAAAACAATCCGCATTATAAGAAAGCGGCTAAAAGAATGGCGCAGTCTGGCGACCCGTTGCTATTGTGGATGTTCAAGCATTTAGTCAGTAAAACCCAAACTAGCTCTTGAAAATTCCGGTGATTTCGTCAAGCAACATCACCATATTTTCACCAAGCGTTAGATCGCTTATATCCGCACCGGAGCCTTTGAATAGCTTATACAGCATAATTCGTTTCTTCCATTTGCTCGGAATGAGATAGCGTCTAATGTTACTCCACACTCTTGTGCAAAAAGATATTTCTCTTGTCGTGCTCATTCTATCCTCCGAAGAGGTTATAGCACGATGAGGGATGATTATTAATTTATCTCAACCCACTTAACACTTTCTGCCTACGGATATCACAAACTGCTCTAACCAAGACATTGACTACTGGCTTGACGCCCCATAATGTTCCGAGGCTGCCTTCGTCATTGGTGATATCGAAATATCCCTCATAAGCATCGCAGCTGGACATCTCGATCTTGACTGCTTCCCCGTCGAAACTTAAGAAATCGCCATCTGCTTTAGATGGGATGTTAGGGAAGACTTCGTTCAGAGCTATAGTAATCCTGTTGAATGATTCTGCTCTGATTTCATCGCGGGTCATCTGTTCTCCTTGTAAGAGTTCCTGTTTAAAATACGGCTCCAAGAGAAAGTTTGCCCGCCAAAAATAATTTGTAACACAGCAGATCGGAGATTTCGATATGTCAGCATTAGTACCATTCACTGCCTACTTTCGAACTGTGCCTGCACGCGGTAAGAGCAAGTGGGACTACATCCGAGACCTGCAGCGGTTGGGTATTCAACTTTACGGAGAACTGAAACTCGTCTCACAGATTACGATGCCGGAGCCTGAGGGTGGGCAAAATCAGCTGAGCGAAAAATTCGGCAGCATCGCCAACGGAATGGGCGTGCGCCCACAAATCGGAAACAATCCATCGCTATTGATGGTTGAGGGATTCTATACCGTAAGCAGCAATCCGAGTGCCCAACCAGCGCCAGCACTGACGCTAATCCACACAAATCAAGTTCTTACTGGCCCTCGCGGACCCCGTTTGTGGGATGGGACGGTAGGCCAACCGACAGCGACTGTTGTGGCGGAAGTGAAAGCATTACATACCGCTCTCGACACAGCGGCATCGACTATTACCGATGACTCTGGCAATCATCCAGAAGTCTTTAGGCTCGTCTATAAGAACATCACTTATGGTGACGCAGGGCAAACTTTCCCATCCTGATTGTAGATAAGTCATGAATCTACATGACTTATCAATATCTATGACATTGTTTGAGAACCGTCATAAGGTCATAGACACTCTCAATATTATATTACAGCAGGCTGGCGTCCCAGCAGATCTCATAGGTGGCGTAGCGCTAGGTTCATATAATTATACTAGAAATACCGAAGACGTCGATATATTAATCGACAGATCCGATTACGATAAAGTTGCAAATGCAATTATTAAGAATGGTGGTGACAGTCTTGGTAAGAACAATAAGTTTTCATTATCTGGCTATACCATACAATTATATTATAGTGGTCTCAAAGTCCGACATACTACGTTCAAGAAACCATCTAATACTAAAGCTGGGTTGAAAGTAATAGATTTACCGCAATTGCTTGTGATGAAGATTGAAGCTGGTATTAGCCAATTTAGACATCGTGCTGATTTTATAGAGCTAGTTAAGAGAAACGACATTTCATTGCAATATTTAGAAGATAACGTCTTCGGCTCGCTAGATGAAATGGCAAGAGCCCAAGCAATTGAATTATGGAAAAGAGCACAAGAAGAGCGAGCGTCTTAGTTTAAATATATCTCAGAGGAGTTGCATATATGGCCATTATCGGACCGAGTGATTTGCCTGTGGTTCTGAAATTGAATCCGAACCCAATGAAGGCATATGTTCTAGCTCAACTTGGTCATCCTGCAGTGAATGTTGAGGTGACGGAAGCCCAATTCGAGATAGCTCTGCGCGTTACTTGCGATTTCATCAGCGGTTATTTCCCAAGAGAGCAAAAACTGGCTCTCTTCTACACAGAGCCACTGGTACCGACATACCCGATGCCAGAAGACGCTTATTGGATTCAAGAGGTGCAGTGGGATCCAGTTACGACACGTATCGATGACGTATTCGGTGCTGAGAGCTTTTTGTTCAATATCGGTAATATCTCTGGTATTCAGAACATCCTTACTGATTATTATTTATTGCAAGCGTATCGCCGATCTTCACAACAGATTCTTGGAACTATAGGGCATTGGGATGTGCTTAACGAAGGTGGTGATGGTCCTGGTGATCAGCTAATCAGACTATATCCGACGCCCAAAGGTGCTTTCCCGGTAACTGTTTTGTATTACCCGACTATTACACATTTCCGTAGCCCGCAAGCCAAACTACTAGCCTCGGAGATGTTGCTTGCTGAGACTAAGATAATGGTCGGAGCTGCACGTCGCAAGATTGCCGGGATACCGATGCCTGATGGCGGCAGCCTAGCATTAGACGGAGAAGCACTTGCGGCAGAAGGAAAAGAAGAAAAACTCGCCATCATAGAGAAAGCGATCCATCTTGGAGAGCCTATGCCCATCGTGAAAGCGTAACCCGATAGAGATAGTGTAGAATAACAATAGGAGGTGTATTGTGAGTCCATTGAATAAGGTGTGTTTTGCGGTTTGCATTGTGACGATTGTTATCAGTGCATTACTTGGCTTAGCTATGATCTGGACAAACATTGATCCAGAGATAACGTCGAAGACGTTTCTGACTCTGCTGATATTCTTTGTTAGCTCGGCTGCGGTCAGTGGTGTCAATGCATTCTTTCGTGCTGGTAAACAGGAATGATATGCGATTATATTTATTGAGTGAGTCCGGTCCGCAATTTGATACTCTAGAGAAGAATAAGGTAGAATTAACAGACGCGGAGCGTGAACGGATTATGGCCGCTCAGGCTGTTTGGCACTTTGGTTCCAACGGCAAGCCAAGCCCGGCTATCAAAAAAGCAGTTGTGCGTGGTGAGACCTATTACTATTGCAACACACATCGTTGTTATCAATCAGCTAAAACGTTATCGGGTGCTGTAAAGAAATTCTTCGATGTAGTAGAACCATCAAGTTAAATCTATATTATGCGACTTAACATGTTAACCGAAGGTATTGCTGCATCTGAGCTGGGCAATATTGCCATATTGAAGAATTCGTTGGCTGATAAATTGGTATCTGCATTACGTGCTCTTGGCTTTCGCAAACCAAGCATGAAACCAGCAGAAAGCCCGACAGACGACGCCATTGTCTATATAGAAGCTGGACAGAATGCTCTGACCCCAGAATCTCAGACGATAATGGTTACTATCGAGGACGACGACAGAGTTAGAATTCAAATTCCTAGCGATATAAGCCAAACTGGTAAAAATAGCTTGGCTGGGATACTAGGAATAGAGGATTTCTTTGTCACCGGTTCTCTTGGCGAGGCTATTGCTAGACTGAAAGATATCAAGAGTAAGGCCGATCAGCTAATACAAAATAGTAATCTACGTGGCTCCCTATCTGCCGGTCATATAGGCGAAAGTGAAGATTCGGTCGCCGACTGTTAAATTAATGCTATAGCTGATAGGCTTGAAGAAAGAATGCGTTCTAGTTGAAATATATGGTAGCGAGGTAAGGCTGCCATGCGACAGATCTATATAGCTAATAAATTGGAAGTGGTTGGCGCAGACAGTGTTGCAGTACCAGGTTGTGAACCTGAAGCGTCGTTTACCACTACCAGCCTTTCTTGGATGCACAGATGCAAGAGTGCGTATGTGAAATTGTCAGTTGCGTTAGCTGCAATTCCAGGATCGACAATCGAATGGCAATGGAATGCAGGACAATCTAATGGGTCGACACAGAAATGGTTTGTTCTACCGCCACATTATGTCGATTGTCCATGTGTTCCAATGCCAGATTATTATGCAATTCTTCGGAGCCTTGCTGACTCTGATGAAGAAGTAGACCAGCAACCTAGTTGTATTGTTTCAGATCAGGGGTGGTGCCCGTCGAAGAATTTCCAGCAACAAATGCCGCCACCGGTGAAATGTTATGTTCCAGAAGGCAAGGTTTTTGGTATTGCTCCATCACTTTTGTTTGGTCCGTATTATTACGGAAACGACCCGCGTGACAGTCCAGCGCCGACAGATGACATTCCTTTGTCGATGTGATAAGATATGATTTATAGTTTTAGTTCTATCAATGAGCAGGGGCCGACTGGTTTACAGACCGATTTTCGTAGCGATGTGGAACAGTTCAATCCACTATTCCAAGCTCATGATGTAGATTCATCGGATATAGGGCTAGCTAAGAAAATTGCACTAGAGATGATCCAAGTTAATGGTGCTCTTGTCCGGATTCACACGAGAACGGACAATATGGATCATGATAAGACATTCGACGAAGACGCAGATCCAACTTATTGGAGCCCGATAACTCTCAAAGGATTCTTCGTCCCTAATCCGATGGAATACGAGCTTACGCTATGGGGTGTTGATTGCCCGAATAAGCAAGAAATCGTTTTTGCACTTGAACAAGTCGTAGAAGCCGCACCAAATAGGTTATTTCGCCCTGGTGATCTGATAGAATTGCCGTTCGATTCACAATCGCAGCAGAAGCCGAAATATTTCATGATCGATAATGCTTCTGAAATCGGAAATTTTAGATATACCTGGCTCTACTTGAAATGCGTGACTACTCTTATCGTCGGTGACGTCAATCTACGCCCAGCACAAGACATCGTTACTAGTACTGACGAATATACGGATGAGGTCGATGGATGAAGTTAAGAGCCATTCACGAGAACAGCATTGCTAGCGATACCGCTGATCCAAAATATTGGGATAAAGACCCAAACTTCATCGATACGATCCATCTATTAAATAAGGCTGGTTTCAAAACCATTAGCTCATGCATGGGTCATGCGCCAGGTACTCAATATGAGCACGTAGATGAATGGATGGAACCATATTTAACGTTTGTTGGTGATAATACTCGTATCGCCACAAAGCTGTTAGCTGACGGTGGGTTTGTCGATCATAGTACGCACAATGGTGATACCTACTACGTTGGATTACACTTAGATGTTGATTGGGTCGATGTGTTGAAATATATCAGATCACGACTATCATGAAAGAATTTTCAAATCCGAGAGAATTAATAGGGCAAATCGCTCTCGATCTAGATAGCCGTGCTGGTATTGTTGGTAGTGCATTCCGCACCAATCTTCGTAAGGAGCTTTTAGGACTGGGGTCGAAAGACAGTGTTACTGTCTCGATCGATCAGACGTCTTCTGGGACTATGATTTCATTACAGATCCAAGAATGGGTTGATAAATTAGAGCACAATACGATAGTAGAAGAATTCAAAGATTTAATGGATCGCATCGGTGCTACGCCATCTGGTACTTGTGTAGGACCAGTACCAGGAAACTTAGTAGCATTTCTGAGTAAAGGTGGCAAATAATGGCTGTCTATGAATTTACACCTGATGTGCTTGAACAGGTGAAAACATCTCGCCCTGTTCCTGGGCCAGAACTAAAGCCGCAGATAGACCTAGTGCCAATAGCTGTCGCACAAAGCAGCGATGTTCAAGGTGGTCGCAGTAAGATATATGGCGAACCATTAGGAACACAGCCAGAGTTCGTTCAAGAATTTTTAATGCCTGGCTTTCATGCACTAGATGAAGCCATGAAGACATATTGGTCTGGTATTAGGGTGCCGACTAAAGATTCTTATCGATTTATGAGAGTCAAGATAGCTGGTGGCGATAAAAGTATTCTTATTTGGCGAGATCAGTTGAAGGATGGTAGAGTAAAATTCCCAGTCGCTTCTATAAATAGATTGAGCCATGAATTTAACCCACAGAAGTTTAGCTCGCCAGTGCTAACTATGGCTCGCAGATATACCAGTAGCCGCATGGACCGTGTTGCTCTAATCAGACGACCAGTACCATTCTTGGTTAAGTATACTATGACAATATGGGCGTCTTGGAAGAGAGACGCAGATAATGCGCTTGAACAAATTCTGACACGTTTTAATCCATTGGCAGAATTTGTGATGAGTGACCAGCATCTTCAAGGTAGTGTGCAGCTGAGGTTCGAGGGGTCTGCCGATACTAGTGAAAAAGAGGCTGGTTTCGACCAAAAAGCTAAGACGCGATATGAATTCTCTATGACTGCCGAAGCGTGGTTGCCACTACCAGAGCTTATAGTACCAACTATACTTGGCCACGTTAATGTCATTAGGGAATCTAGCACGAACCAACTATTATCTATCGGTCGTGGAGATACAACCAAATTATTTTGTAACCCAGCATCTGGCGGTTGGGATGTGTAGATAGAAGATCTGAGATGTAAATAGTGGCATGGTAATTATCGTTCCATCAATAAGGTAAGTTTATGAAACAACCTACCAGAGAAGCAAGCTTTGTCGTGCAGATTTATAACTCTAGCCGCCAGATGATACCCATTTCTGTTAGGCCACCTGGGGGTGATTTTTTCCTGCATGAACAAACAATCTATCTCAGACCGGGCAGAACGGTTCGACTGCCAAAGAATTTCTTAAACGATTCGCAAATTTCTAACTTGACCACTAAGCGAATGATAAGAATTCTACACGACAGCGAAAAGACCGTCGCTACTCCAAGCTAATATCTGCACACGAATAGTGCGGCATTTTGTGGATTGCTATAGATATCGAGCTAAATATAGTTTAGGACGACTATCAGTTCTGTAATATTGAGCTGATAAAGAGAAATTGTGATTTGCTCCGTCGCCCCTGGTTGTCGGCAAATCTATGATAGTTTGGTACTCGACAACGGAGATTAGACAATGCCCACATATCTGAGCCCTGGTGTTTATCCAAGGGAAATAGACCTTAGCGCAGTCACTGGCAACGCCGGACCACTCCGTGCGGCTTTTGTCGGCACCGCCAAAAAAGGTCCTATGAATACTCCGACCTTTGTGACAGGTGCACAACAGGCAATCGACATCTTCGGTGAGCCGTTTGTCGAGAGCTATTTGATGTATGCGGTGCTTGCTTACTTGGAAGAGAGCAACCAAGCATATGTCATTCGAGTTGGCATTGAATGCCAAGATGGTCAGCCTGATGAACTGAATGATGTCTGTATCGATACATCTGGGAGCCGAATCAACGGTTGGAGCCGTATTCCGGTCTTCACTGGAATCGATTACGGCAAGCTTCAACTGAGGGCTGTGTCTACGTCATCCCCCGTCATATTCCATGACGCTGGGGTCGAAAACATCGAATTCACTGATGTGAGTGTGTCAGTTACGGAAGGCCCAACAGACGCGACATTACAATTCGACGGTGAAACTGATTTGAGCGACAGTTACACCGGCTGTCTCGACGACACTTTCTCTTTGTTCATCACCGGAAGGCCAGATACTGGGTTCGCCATCAGCGGAGCCACATTCCAATTATTCCGTAGCCGAGACAGTGCTTTGATGGTCAGTGGTGTTTTATCCGAGAAGGTACCCGGTACCAGCACCAACATCGAAATCGGTGAAGGGCTCGTCTGCAACATCCTGGTTACGAGTGGACGGCTGGATACCAATGATGTATTCTCTTTCACCGCTAAGCCATACAATAGGGCATTCGAGGTTGAAGTTGAGGGTACTGGCAGTCCTTATATTATGCCAGCCGCTACCTATACGACTGCGGCTGATCTCGTCGATGCGATCAATTTGCTCGTCACCGTCGAGGATTATGTTGCTGTTGTTAATAGTGATGGTTATCCGGAACTTCGCACGAAAGTAGCTGGCCATCGCATTCAACTCACCAGCTCGTGTGCCTTTGCGAAGGAAGTCGGAACAGAACAATACGTCTATGATATCCCACGTAGCTTCCTGTTTGGGACCGACGCCGAGCCGTACTTCATCAACAGCCAAAGCAATCGCATCGCAATCGACATAATTCCGGCAGATAGAAGCACGACGGTCAGCATCGCTTTCACGATTTTGACAGGGACAAATTTATCTGCTGCCACAATTGCGGCTGCGATCAATGGAAATGGCACATATGCTGGCGACACGTACTTCACATCGTTTGCAATCACGGCTCCTGGAAATATCCAGCATGTCGTTATCGTGACGTCTGATTCACACCAATTGGATCAGCTACAGCTAAAAGCCAGTTATTCGAATCTTAAGACGTTGACGTTTGCAGAAGAGCTTGGTATTCTTTCACCATACACGAAGGCATACCGTGGGTTCTATGATAGTCGCGTCTCACTACCGGCAACTGGCGAAGTGACACCCGCCGTGCCGTTGTCCTGCGAGTTAGATCCGAGCGGCCCAGAATGTGCTTTGGATGCTGCATATTTCCAAAACATTGTCGGTTGGTTTGTTGCGACAAGTGCCGGAACGTGGCTTGATGATTATACTCTGACACTTGCTCTGCAAACGCAAATCGCTGGTAATCCAGCTGCACGCTATCAATTGGTTGTTACTGATCCGAATGGTGCTACTGCTGATAATGTACAGAACATCAGCTTTGACAAGACCGATGCTCGTTATATCGGAAATGTCTTGAATCCTGGTACTGTTTATGGCGGTACTAACGGTAACGATTACGTCAACTGGGAGGATCGCCCGGCATTCTTGAACAATGACGAACTCGATCCGAGCACCTATGAAGTCAGGCAACCAGCCCAGCTTACGAGCCATATATTCAGCGGCGGTGCTAATGGTATTCCTGCCGATCCAGCGTTTTCGAGCGAACTCGATGCCGCAATTATCGGCAATCCGCAAGATTCGAGCGGCATGTACGGTGTCCAGAACTCCGAGACATTCGACATCAACTTGCTCATCATCCCTGGTATGACATCTGGTGCGGTGATCGGTCAAGGTCTGCAACTGTGCGAAAGCCGTGGTGATGTGCTCTATTTGGTTGATCCTCCGTTTGGACTTCGGCCACAGCAGGTCGTCGACTGGCATAACGGCATGTTGCTTTCTGATTTGTCTCATGCAATCAATAGCAGCTACGGTGCTCTATACTGGGGCTGGTTAGAAATCTACGATCAATTCAGCAAACAAAACATCTGGGTTCCGCCATCTGGGCATGTTGGTTCGGTTTTCGCTCGTACGTCGAGAGTGGCCGATCAGTGGATGGCTCCCGCTGGTATCAATCGTGGCAAGTTGCTGACGCCTTTGGCTGTCGAATACAACCCGAGTCAAGGCGAGCGTGACTTGTTATATGGTAGCGGCAATGCCGTAAACCCATTGGTTGCATTCCCGAAGGATGGTATCGTGGTCTTCGGCCAGCGGACGCTACAGCGTACCGAGACGGCTCTCGACCGGGTTAATGTACGGATGCTGCTGATCTACCTAAAGAAGAATTTGGTACAGACACTTCGGGCTTTTGTGTTTGAGCCGAACGACTCTACGACTTGGGCACAAGTTCGAACGCTTATCAATCCATTCATGGCTGACATTCAAGCCCGACGTGGATTGGATGCTTACAATGTGGTGTGCGATGAGTCGAATAACACTCCACAGCGGCGTGACATGAACCAATTATGGGTGTCGGTGTTCATCAAACCGACGCGTGCGATTGAATTCATCGTGCTCAACCTGGTAGTCATGCAATCTTCGGCATCGTTCAGTTCCGAGGAAGTCCTGGCAGCAGGCGGAGTTGTGGTGAGCGGGAGATAGTCCGATGATGTGACAAGAGGGCCAGCGAAAGCTGGCCCTTCCTATATCATAGGTGATTATCTACAATTATTGTGTGCTAATTGCCATAAAGACCTTTAGCTTTATTGCAATTAGCACACAATAATTGTAGATAATCAGGATAGCCGTTTGCAATAATCCACTCTGGCTTTAACTGCCCTATTGCTTTACGATGCTTGGCACCGTCGTTATTGATATGGTCGAATTCTAGAAAAGCCCAATTCGATTCGCCACAACAAACGCATTTGCCGCCATAATGAGCGATAACTTTTAAGCGTCTGTTTCTGGCCCTTCTACCAGATGGAGAATGCGGCATTTGTGGTTCTGTTTTATGCGGACATGTTTTATAATGGCCGATTCCGCGATTGCAATTAGCACACAATAACCTTAGCCAATCTGGGAACTTGTTTCTAATAATCCAAGATGTAATATGTCTACCAGTAATTTTCCTGTGTTTTACTCCGTCTCCGTCTATGTGATCTACCTCCAAGAATTCATAAGTTGTTTCACCACAACAAGCACATTTAGCACCATAATGGTCTAAAACTTTCTTGCGATCTCTGTGCCACTTGCGTCTACTGGCCTCTACATGGATGCCGTTGCAAGACTTGCAACGTATCGATTCACCAACAACCAAATCATTACCACAGACAGTACATTGGTTGCTTAGTCTGCGATTATTGTATCGTTTCATAATAATCGACGTTTGATAGGTAGCGTGAGTAGTACAATAAATCTTACCAGGGAGCGGATCTTTACCGCACCTAGGGCAAAGTCCTTTAGCAGCCCAACGTTTGTCGTGTATTACTCTTTCTCTTTTACTCTTCTCCTTACATCTGTCGCACATCTTCCCTTTTGAAATTGGTCGGCCACATAAGCAGACACCAATAGCTTGTCTAGCTTTACGAGCAGCTTTTCGTCTTTCGCTTTTTCTTGTCAGACATTTAGAGCAGGACGATTTTTCTGAATCACGGGGACCACCACACATCAAACATAAATTAAAAGCAATGCGATGTTGATGGAGCCTTTGGTACTCGGATTTGAGATCTCGCATGTAATATTCCAGTGCTAGAAGCCACAATGTCCATTGTATCACGTGAAGGAGACCCTGACAATTCCTGGATTCAATATCTGTGGTACTGGTAATGGCCCAGCCGCCAACTTGGAAACTCGCAGAAAACACCGTTGGGTTTTCCGAACGCTTGGATCAGTGAACCCTGCGGCGTTGCTTGTTTTGCAATCCGCCTCACGTCCGAATTTCAAGTTCGCAGAACCAGAAATGCACCATGACCAGGAAGTAGCTTACTTTGCCGGTAAGCAGACCTGGGAACCGGTCAGCATGAAGTGGTATGACGTCGAACAGAATCCCGACGTGTCGGACACGATTTACCAATGGTTGAACACCGTTGTCGATCTGCCGACAGCCACCGTTTACGCTCCGTCAGCATATAAGCAACAGGCGACATTGGAGATGATCGGTGCTGCTGGGAACACGACCGAGACATGGACTATGTGTAATGCATGGCCCAAGGAAGTCAACTGGGGTGATCTGGATTATACAGCGACTGATATCGTGACAATCGAAGCGACGTTGCGGTATGATCGGGCTATCAAAGGCTAGCCATCCGCCATTCAGCGATATAGAAGGCCAGCAATTGCTGGCCTTCTTCGTATATATAACATTCATATCAAACTTAAAGTAGTTGTTCTGTGATGTCTTGCTCTATACGTCAGGAGAGATTCTTTGCCAGGATTCAATATCGGCCAGAACAACCAAGCACAGCAACCCGGAGCTACGGTCGAAGTGGCACGCCAGCATCGTTGGAAGTTTGCTACCCTTGATCCTCTAAAAGACATATTATTATATGCCCATAAGTCTGGTAGGCCAAGGGTAGAATTCGATAAGGCGACTTTACACTACCAGCAAGATTGTGTCTATTTCCCTGGTAAGCAGAAGTGGACACCAATAGAAATAAGTTTCTATCACGTCGTCACTAATACCGACGCCGCCTTCCAGATTTATCAATGGTGGTCGACTGGTGTTATAAACATCAACCGGTCGCAGATTAACCTTAGAAAACGCACCTGTACGTTGGAAATGCTTAATGGCACTGGTGCTGCTATCTATAGATATACAATGCATGGTTGCTGGCCGTCTAAAGTAACTCCGGATGAGCTTGATTACACTTCGTCTAAGATATCCGAAATCACATTTACCTTGGAGATGGATAAGTCAACTGAAGAGAAAATCGAAGTTAAAGATCAGGCACCAGCTACATAGGGAGAATATTACGCCAGGATTCATAGTTGCTACAGATGTCGGTACTGGAATTGCAGCTACAGAGAATAATCTGAAGCCTGTTTACCAATATACTTGGGAGATCATTAATCTATTTGAGGACAATCGGAACTTATTCCCAACAAAATTGTTAGCAAAAGAGGCGACACTACCTACTTTTACAATCACGAAAGATACCGTTGATGGTTCTTCGCTCGTTTATAAATATGCTGGAATGGTTACTTGGGAAGATATCAGAATCACGTTCTATGATGTTGTGGTAGGCTCTAATAAGGCATCACAGATTATTAAGGATTGGCGTGAGAAGGTATGGTCGGTGAAGACCGGTCTCAATAGTCCAGTTGACTATAAAAAAGATTCCGTCATCAAGGTTTATAATCTAGATTTCTCATCATGGACTACTTGGACTCTTTATGGTAGCTGGCCGCAGAGCGTTAAAGAGGGCGATCTGACATATACTGCTACCGAGATAAAGGTGATCGATGTAACTATTGCATACGATTGGGCCGATTCTACATCAGATAGCTCCGCGTCAGAAGGCTACTGATGGTTTTTTGCTTGGTAGATATAATCTAGACCACATAAACAAGCTACTTATAGGTGGACCAATGGCAGATCGTGTAGAAGAAGAAGTACATCTTACCGGTGGTGACGCTCCAAGTCAATTACAAGCCCAATCAGCATCAACAACGCCATTGAGCGAGAAACCGATCTCGGATATCTCGAAATTGGTTGGTAATGCTACTTCTGATCTCGATGTCGTCGACATCATTTCAAGAGCTACACCAGAACAGCTAATCCCTTGGGAAGAGACGACCTTGCCAAGCAAGGGTCTATACTATGGTTGGAGTTCTGGGGTAATAGGCGTGAAGGCATGGTCGGCAAAGGTTGACAAGATCTTAGCTACTGCGCGATTAGCACAAACCGGCCAATCTATCGACTATATGTTGAAGGAATGTTGCCGTTTTCCGGATGGATTCGACGTACAGGATTTGTTGGTTGGTGATCAGATCTATCTCCTGTACTATCTGCGCGGTATTACTCACGGCAATATCTATGAATTCGCATCGACCTGTCCAAACCAGCAATGCCAGCAGGTAGCCACTCACTCCATCGACTTGAATGAGCTTGTTACTACGATCGTTTGGGCAGACGAATCACTTGGGTCTGAACCATTCAAAGTATCATTGCCATATTTGAGTAAGACGACCGGTAGAGAAATTACGGCGTCGATTAGATATCTTCGCGTACGAGATGCAAATGGTATCCAACGTATGAAGAAGGCTCAAAACATGATCGTTGGCGGCTCTAGAGCTAAGATCAAACCAAGAGAGCGTGCTCAACAATTCGTCGACCATAGTCATGACGAGATAGCCCTCGATGATCTGGTTACTCAGAATATCGAGACGGTTATTGTCGACATCATGGGTGTCACAGATCGATTCAAGATAAAGAGCATCGTTAATAAGATGCATTCTACGGACATAGCCGTCATCAGAGAATGGCTATCCGAAAATACCCCCAGTATCGAAACGATGGTCGAGATACAATGTGCGGCATGCAATGAAGCATACCGTGCTATGTTGCCGATCACCGAATCCTTTTTTCGTCCACAAGTCACACGAACAGTGTGAAAAAGAATGGAATATGCTGATGGAGCAGCAATTCATGTTGAGAGCAGGAGTGGGCGGCACTGGGGAATTAACGCTATTCGAACAGAATTCGATGACTGGCGAAGAGCGTGCGTGGTGGGCTAAGAAGTTAGAGAAGGTGGCTGAGGAACGGAATAAGAAGGAATCCTCAGCAATGCCGTCTACTCTACCTCACTAATAATCTTCGGCTTAGCAAAGATATTGAAACGAGGTGCAGTATGGCTGTATATCAACGAATCTCTGCCAGGCGTGGCAACACAGTGCAATTAGACACGCGATTCTTACGAGGTGGGATCCCCACTGCCCCGTATGCGATACGTAAAGTTGATATATATAAGACCCAGATAATTCCAGCGAACCTGGTCGCATCATTCGTCGTTGTCGACCCCTGGGAACCAAACTACCCATCTCCTGTTGAATATATTAGAGGTGATACGCCTGATGGAGCATGTGGAACCGAGGGCGAGCAAGGAGCAATATTGCCCGGTGAATACCGGCTCTTATTTGATATTCCAGCAGATGCAGCGGTACCAGATGTTTATTATGATGTTTGGAGTTATATCCCAACAGATCCCTGTACTCTCGAAGAATTTACTGGTGCATGCATCATTGGTACTGATGGATATACAAGATATCCAGATCTGAACGATCCTGCATTGAGCGGTCTAATTTTGCAAGCATGCAATAAGTTTTGGGTATATGCAGACGACTGGGATGTACAAGATTCACTAACATCAGTTAGGCTTGGTTTCGAGCCGCTTGATCAGAAATTCAACCAATCAGAAGTTAGGCCACTTGAAATTGGTATTATGCCTTTGCCGTTATATGATTATGATTTCAATTTGGTGGCTCCTATCCTACCACAGCTTATTGGAACTATCACAATTCAGACAGAAAATCACGAGGTATTGGTCGAGGAAGAGCCTCTAACTATAGGCTTGCGGCAAGGGTCGTATCGTTCAAATCCATATGTATTCAGATATATGGTCGATACGACTAAATTTTTGAAGGGGACATATACCTATTCTGTCAAAGCCACACTTCCAGATGGTTCGACGCGATGCAGCAAGCAATTTATTTTGACGATATCGTAGAGAACAATGATTATACCGCCGCCATCTACAAAAATCGGATTAACAACATATGTTGAGGTGATTCAGGTCACGCCATTGGTAGGTAAGTTTACTATAAGTACTGTAATATTGGGTTCTTCTAAATGGCAAAATCCTGGTAATCGATTTGATGTAATGGGTGATGGTGTAGTCGATATTAATGACTATAATGCTATAGCTAATTATATCGCTACCCATGGGTCTGGACCACTGCCGAAGAACAGATCAGCAAACCAGCCATATGTTGATGTCAGTGGCGATGGCATTGTTGATGATCGTGATATCAACCAGCTTCTTGCCTATATGCAGAACAAGAAGTTGGTTGATACGACACAAATGCCTGAGTATAATATTACTGACATCAAACTTGAACGCGATCTAGTTGATCCAACCACTGTAGCGACTGCTAAGGATGTCGCCGCTCAGAAAAATATCTTTCCTACTAACGATTACTTGGTTTTCAAACGTGATTTATCAACCAACGATCTGACTGAAATAGCATATTCAACACCAATAGCAAGCCGAGATAGTCTTGTTTTTATTAACAAACAAGTTATTGTTCCTGTGCATCCATTTACGCCTGGATGCTATAACGATTCATGTGTTTTCGGATTGATAAAAGCGAGAATTGCGGCAAGCGAAATATTGCCAATACGATTCAATAAGACGATTGGAGTTACAGAAGCTGTAGCTGGTAGTGGGTTACCGCTGCCTGGTATGGATACAAGTGAAATGCCAGTACAACCAGTTGTAGCAGAGCAGGTTGTTCCAACTATTACATATGTCGAACAAACTACAGTTGGCGAAACAATTACAAGCTCAATAGAGCCAGCTTCAATAGATATCGCACCGCCGCCAGTTGTGATTCTTGATATATTCCCGTCGCCATGTGTCATTATCGGTGAAATAAAACTGGTCTGTATGTCGACTGATGGTAGCAATAATGCTGAAACTACAACTTGTACTGCGAAGATGACTTCCAATACGACACCAGCACCATATGTAGCTAGTGCAGATAGCGAACGATCGGAAAGTAACCCTACACATCTTGGGCAATACGTTTTCAGATCTTATCGCTATGGCGTTCAACAAATTGAGACGACATTAGATCCGACGACCTCAGATTTTTATCACTGGATTGGCGGTAATTATGAAATAAATTGGGCGTTAGCGGGTGGTGACAGTCCTAGTCGTATGGCTGGTTTTATTGATCCGAGGACTATCCCAGGCGCTTATCTAATTTGTATAGAGGACCAATCACCTCCGCGTAGTTCTGTGTTTGATGCGTGTGTCTTAGTGCGTCCTTTATCCAACGGTAAAGTCAGTTGTTTACAAAACGGTGAATCTAACCATACTTACACACATAAACTGTTCGGTCCAAATGGCGATGTAGTTTTTGACCCATTCGCTCATGGTAATGCATGGACGACCTGGGAAGAAGCATCATTCTTTTGTCCGGCATGGAAAGCATTTAATAGATCTAGTCTTGATGAGAATGATATATGGGCTAGTCAATCGACGCCGTTTCCGCATTATTTGCAATATGACTTCTATACTGCCGTAGTTATAAATAAATATGCGATACAAGAGCGAAATTCATTCAATTATGTAGGTTTCCCGAAAGATTTTAGTCTTCAAGCTTCTAACGATGAAATTACTTGGGATACGCTTGATACGAGAGTCGATATTAGCGCACCTGGTCCAGCGTCTTGGAGCGATTACTTCTCGTTCAACAACGGGACGGCTTATCGTTATTATAGATTAAGCATCGCTGCTGTTGTTGGCGGTGGGACTGCGACTAATATAGCAGAGCTTAAACTAATCTGTATTTCTGTTGATGGTGCGAATAATGCTGCAACTAATGCTTGTACTACTATTATGGCATCTAACACGGTACCAGAGCCGAATGTTGTTAGTGCTACAAGTGAATATTATTCTGAATATCGTTCAACATATTATTCTGCATGGAAAGCATTCAGTGGTACAAATCTCGGTGAATCGGATAGATGGATAAGTGCTACATCGATCGCACCGTGGTACATTCAGTATGATTTTGGAGTTGGCCATGCGGTCGCTATAAACAAATATGCAATTCAAGAACAGAATTATAATGGCACGACTGTTGTAAATGGTGAAATTATTAATGAGCAGAATTATAACAGTGGCGACGGATTCCCACGCGATTTTACTTTTCAAGGCTCACACGATGGCATAAATTGGATCATCTTAGATACAAGAATTAATACCGAAGCGCCAGGTATAAACGCTTGGACTCCGTACTTCACGTTTAGCAATGGTGTAGCTTATCGTTATTATAAAATCCATATCACCACTGTTAATGGGCAGCTATCAATGCCAATTACGGGTACGACATCGCCAACCGATTGTACGATTGTTGTCAGCTCAAACGCTACGATCCGTAATGTTGTGATCACGCAGTACGATGAGGCCGAGCGGACAACACCTATATTTCAAACAGCAGGGCAATCACAGACAACCCTTTATTCCGGTCAAGAGTTAATTATAACCTTTAACGCATACGATCTTGCGAAGGGCGTTTATTCAGCATCACTATGGTTGGATGGTGTGCGGATACCGATCACCACCAACCCACATACTAATACAAGCATAGGCGGAGTAGACTTTAATGTAGCAATAGGACAACGTGCTGCGGGTGTTCATAGCTATACCATTGTAGCTATAAATAATGATGGTGTTTCAACAACGCCACCATATACTTGCTGGTTTACTGTACTGCAAGGCGGAGCGTAATATGGCGTTATCAACTAGACAAATTGCACAATCTTCTCAGACTTCTGTGGTGCAACAATATCCAATTTCGTTTAATAATAGATATATGCTTACTGGCTTTGTGAGTGCTAGTTTGATGCCAGGTACACCTTTTATTAATATGTGGGGTAATGTCACTGTAGCCAGTTTATTAGTAACAGATAAAAAAGGCGTCACATCTAGGATTAATAGGCGGCTGCAAACGCTAAATCAAGATAATGTATCTGTGGCTTATGACCAAGAGACATTAGATTCTGTTTTGGCTTTATTGCGGATTTGTCGCTGGCCAGATATAGATCATTATAAAGCGTTTCTATCGGATGCAAATACACTATATCCATGTACTGTTGCGAATCTTGAAACTAACCAATGGGTATCACAACCGCTCGAAATCGATATTGACCATACAATATTCACAACACAATATGCTCTGTGGCAAGTTCAACAATTAGAGTATTTTGGTTACGACCTGCCACAACTTGGAGATATTTGGAGCGGTGGTTTGGTTTTAAAATTAGAAGATACAACGATTGATCTAGGTGCTTATCGTACTCAAGATGTGTCATTTGGGAGCTCTGCTACAAGTCCAACATATATTGAGAAATTAACGGTTACTTTGCCGGTTGCTGGATATCAATACTTGCGTGCAGCTGGCTATAGTACACCTTTTGTCAGAGCTGATTTGCCTTATACGTTAGAATGGTACAGCGATTCATCCGATATCGTGGTGACAGAGCTGTATTGCAGAGACTTGTGCTGTTCTGGTTGTGATGGGGCTTACTACGGTAGCTTTTCACCATCAGGCTCTATCACTGTTGATGGACACCCAAGTGGAACTCAACGTCTATGGCTTGTTAAGGGTAAGGATGCGTCCGGTGCGGTTATTACGCAGATGTGGTTCAGTGCTGTTGCGACTTGTCCGAGAAGGCTGACATACTTCGGTGATTTTATAGAAGATTGCAAGTTGCCGCCTTCACCGCCGCCGCCACCTCCTCCACCGTCACCGACTCCACTTCCACCACCGCCATCGCCTTCGATAAGCCCGTCCATGTCGCCATCGCTGTCTAGGTCGTCTTGGCAGTCACCCTCGCCGTCACTATCGCCTTCATTATCGCTGTCGCCCTCACAGTCGTTGTTGTCACCGTCGCCATCACCTTCACCATCGGCATTATCTTTATCACCTTCATTATCTTTATCGCCTTCATTGTCGTCTTCGCCTATAATATCGCTATCACCATCAGCTTCATTGTTATCGCCGTCGCCATCACCATCAGCTAGCCTGTTGTCACCTTCGCCTTCGCGATCATTGTCGTTATCGCCCTCGCTCTCACCTTCATTATCATTATCACCCTCGCCATCAGTAGAAGTAAGTCATGCCTACGGCAAACCACGTGTTGCCGATTGTATTGATGGTAGTTTTGCAATAACTTGGGTTAATAGTGATGATCCGACTAGCCCAGTTGTAATGGCACAGTGTTTTGATGCAAATGGCAATCAAACTACACCACAATTTATCGTCCCATCTTATGATGATAAGACAAGTAATGTACCTGATATAGCGATGGCTCCTGACGGTAGCTTTGTTATTGTATGGCAGGGGCCTGATATTGATTACGGACAAAATATTCAAGCTAGAATGTATTATGCTGATGGTACACCAAAGGGCGATCAATTTAGAGTCAATGCATTGTCTGCTGACGACTTTTCTGATCCGGCTATAGCTATGCGTGACAATAGCGCGTTTGTTGTAGTATGGAGGCAATTGTATGATGGTACAGCGTTTCCAGCTATTTGCGGACAGCGATTCACTGCAGCCGGTGCGAAAACTGGCACTACAAATTTTGTTGTTAACTACATTAGCGGCCATAGTGCGGGTCATCCGGATGTTGCTATTAATCGTTCAACTGGTGCGTTCACGGCTGCATGGCAGCAGTATGATGTTGGAGCCGGTTCTGGCTGGGATGTTTACTTCCAGAGATTTACAGCGTCTGGAAGTAAAACGGGTAGCGTAGTTCAGATGAATACGTATATAACTAATCCACAAACAGATCCGCAGGTAGCTGTAGATGATAACGGCAATATTGCAGCTTGCTGGGTAAGCGCACACCAATGGGTAAGTGGAAAATATGGTATAGTAGCTCGCACATTCAATTCAAGCGGCACTGCACTGTGTGCAGAAATACAAGTCAACACTGCCTCCGATAACAGCGAGAGTGCTAGTATTGCTTGCGACAGAAATGGTAATTTCACAGTTGTTTGGCAGGCTTATAACCATCCCGATGATCCAATAACGTCAGATTACGGTATCATAGCTAGGCAATATAATATAAATGGTGTCGTGAAGACGTCTCAATATGTTGTTAACAATCCAAGTTTGGAGCACCGTGGTATCGATGACCAGGTAACTCCGGCTGTTTCTAGAAATAATGGAACTGGTACTTGGGTGTGTGCTTGGTGTGGTCCGCAAGGAGTCGCTCCTAGCGGTGGAGTGAATGGTGTGTGGCACGCTCAAGTAGCAGGTACTCCTCTTCCAACTTGTACTTTTACTATCAGTACTCCGGTCTCTGGAACCTATGCTGCCGGGACCATAATTCCAGTCACATGGACAGCCTATGGTATTCAAGCTGGTTATACTGTTAATTTATGTTACACGCCTTTATCAGCTTGGGGCGGTGCAAGTGACCAATATCATTGGATTTTGATGGCATCACCTGCTGCGAATGGTACGACTGTGTGGAATTGGGATACAACTGGCGTACCTGCGGGAACTTATTATATTGCTGGCTATATTTATATAAATAGCTCTACTAATGTTAAATATATCGCCACCACATCATTTAAGATAACTTAATTATAATTAGCTAACCCTATAGCCGCCTAATGGTATTTGTCGTATTTCAGATCAGATGCACATACCAATACCACCTGAAAAAATATCTGCTTGGGTTTATAAGAATTTCCCTGAATGCAAACCGCGAAAGGGAGGCGATGAATTACGTATCAATAACCCCTTTGACGGTGATGATGGTTATCATTTCAATATCAGCATTGAGAAGGCTTCTGTTCATGATTGGCGTGGCGACTCGACATGGGCTGGAATTAATCCGAATACTGGCAAAATAAATAAGCGGACGTTCCTGAGGTTTGTCCAACATTATTTGACTCTGAAGAAAGGAAGTTGTTCGTTCTCACAAGCCGTTCAGGACGTTTTGGGGGCATCTTCCGGTGCTCATGCGTTATTCAAATGGCACAGAACACGTCTGATGCCAGAAACAAAAGACGAAGTATCTCTTGAACTTCCAGAGGGCACTGTAGAGTTCGGAATATCATCACAACTCGAATTAGGCTTGCTATCGTGGCTTGCTGGTAGAGGTGTAGATGTTAAAAAGATCAATAAATATAGAATAAAGCATAGTGGCTTTAATATTGTTTGGCCATATTATGAGTACGATCCAAATACCATAGTCTATTGGCAAAGTAGATCGCGGCTGAACAAGAAGTTTATGTTTCCACCAGAAAGCGTTGGGGTAACGAAAGGTCAGTTTTTTTACGGGTTTGATCAAGTCGAGCCAGCTAGTTTTATCATAATAGTCGAATCAATCTTCAATTGTCTAACATTAGAAGATCAATGTCTTGCTTCTGGTGGCTCATCACTAACTGAGACTCAGGCCAAAAAGATACGGCTAATCGGTCCCAAAGATGGTATTATTCTTGCGCCAGATAATGACAAGGCGGGCATAGAGAGCATATTTCATAATACTGCACTATTACAACCTCTCGGTTACAAAATTTTCTATACTTTACCGCCAATTGTAAAGCTACCAGACGGCAAAATGAGCAACGATTGGAATGATTTAGTAAAGGTTGCTAGTCTGTCAGAGATACGACAGATATTTGAGAAGAGTGTAAAGCCGCTCAATATACAACAGCGGTTATACCTAGAGAATAGGTTGAAGAATGTAGCAAATGTTGTAAGGCCAAGACTATTTGAACAATCTTAACGCTTGGTCGCCGCAGCTACTTCGGCCATAATGGATAGCTTGGCCTGTAGTTGGCCAATCTTGACCCCATCTTCTTCGGCGTTGCTGTAGCCGAAGCCATATTTTTCTTGTAATGATTTCAAGATGACGCCAATCTCTTTGCTGGTAAGGTGCATTTTATCTCCTACGTAGTCCATCAATGATCCACGTACCTAGAATTAGAACGGACATAGTACCAATAAATTTCTTTGTTATCTGACGCAAGCTGAGTGGGTCGTCCGTAGACTGATATTCTTTTAAGGCGGTATCCAATTCTCCTGATAGCTTCTGCCAAGCTGGATCGCCTGCCTCATGCAAATGGGTGAATAGTTTCTCGTCCTCGGCTAGCTCTGCACCAAGGCGATCGATTTCTTGGCGGCAGTCAGCCAATCGGGGTGCAGACAATTTGCCATTTGCGGCTTTTTCTTTCAAATCCCCCACCCTGGTGGCATTTTTCTGACATTGGATATAGCGTCGTCTCAATTCTTCATATCTCATCATGTTTCCCTCTGGATAATTATAGCAGCGACGGCGGTAGTCTTTAACTCGTTAAATGTCGGTAGATAGGGTATACTACTTCAAAGGATACTCCGATAGAATGGTAACTTTGGCTTTCGTGAATTGCCGATACGCTGTCTTCCAAGATCGCAATTTTCGGAACCAGCCCATTTTCTCATGGGTTGGCATTCTAGATAACTGCGATGATGCTGCGCGAATCATCGGAATTTCTGATTTATCCATTGCAGCATGCTTCAAGAGAACGAGCCTCTTGCCGTCATCGTCCAAAAGGAGGAATAGTTCTGGTCTTTTCGCGGGGTCAAAATTGATAAAGAGGAGTTTCATGTGGCTACCAATAAGCGTCTTGTGGAGCAAGGTATTCCGCAAGGTGGATCATCACCGATAGTTGTTGTGAAGGTGCGTTCGCCTTCTAACCCGGCTTCGGTTGGTTTAGATGTTGGTGGAAACTGTATTAAGTACGAATTCATCGCAATGCTTAATGGAGGGGAGCAAGTCAGAGCTAAGTTCTATGATCCTCACTTCACTATCTACAAAAACTTTGTTGGTAACGAATATTTCGATTACAGTAGGTCAGAGACGATAGCACCGGTTGAAATACAAAGTTTTGTGCGTTGGCATGCTGATTCAGAACTGAAAACAGAGGTTCAGAATCACGCATTGGTCACGATGGCACCATGTGGTCGTACCAACGCTTCTGAAATAGAATTCCTCGCTATCGACTACCCCTCGTATGTGCTAACTGGTGGTGATGCTGGTGGTTCAAGTTATCAGGGTAATGTAGCATCGGTAGTAAAGCAGGTAATAGAGAAATATAGCAAGGCCAGATGTGAGGTGGTCTTTGACGGCGATACGAAGGATAGTAAGCTTAATAGATGGTGGCAGATGCGTATGGATCCAAAGACTTTCATTATGTCTTTGTTGGAGTGGTCCACGAGTCTGTCGGATAATAAAACTAGATGGTTGCTCTACCCAGATGGTGAGAAACTCACTATAAAAGAGCAAGCTGCAATGACGTCACAACATCGTGCTACCTATGAATGGAGAGGATTTGGTGGTACATCTGACAAGAGAACTGGCGATATCATTGACTGGGAATTCATAGGTGATAACGCTTTACAGATGGTAAATCATCAATTGGTGACGGGTGGTATGTCTGCGGTATCTGGTGCATATTTCGACCAATCACAATATAAGCAGAAGAAAGATGTAGTATTCGTCGGTGATAGGCAAACTGGCAACAAATTAAAACCAAAAGTTGATGTGACCGGAGGCTTATCTAGATCATATCGCAAACCAGAACACGACGCCGATCCACTTGACGGTGGCTGTGTTGGTTGGAGTGATGTTGCGACCATACCCGAACTATCTGCTGGCGATATGGGAATGAAATATCGAGACTTCATAGATGGTCAAGCACGAGGTATTTATCTTGCATCAAGCTCTGCTCTGCTACGTATGCGGTTTCGCGTCATGGGCCATTATATATGGTCTGGATCAGAAGGTTTAGGTGTCGACACCATCGATATCACCTTAACGTCATCATTAGAGAATGGGCCTCCTTACTTTGTTGCCGGAAATTGGATTGTTTACGGCTTTCACCACATTTACAAGCCTGGTAGCTGGACGACCGATCTATATTGCTATAGGCTTGATAGGAATGCTGCAGCAAAAGCTGTTGGTAAAGGGTCATAATGGCAGATGATATCAATAGCTATGCTTTAAATCTGGCATTCAGCATTCAGACAGCACCAGCCATAACTGGACTTAGTGGCGTTTTGAGTGCTATCGTCAATATTCAGAAGGGGTTACAAGACGTCGCACAAACGTTATCAGATAAGGTCACTAAGACACTGGCGTCAGTGCAAAAACAAGTAGAAGCTATTGCTATATCTAACGAACAGATAGCGAAGACGACAACGAAGTTTAGCACCGACTTTGCGAAGACAAGTAAGACAATAACCACGGCATCTAAAGATTACCATAAGATAACCCTAGAATTAGAAAAGCAAATAAAACAATATAAACTACTCAATCAAGCTATCAAGACGCAAAGCATTGATACTGGCGACTTCTTAGATCAGTGGCAAGAGCAAGCTGATATTGGTGAACAGATTGCATCTACTTGGAATCGGATAAAGGGCTCTGGTAAGGAGATGCTCGGCCAAGGCAGAGAACAGGCCAGTATTGGTAACAAAGTCGCCGCCGCTTGGGTCAATGTCTACGATGCTTTAGGCAAATCGGCAAGTCAAGGCACAGCACATGTAGGAATAGGAAAGCGTGTTGCTGCTGCATGGATTAGTGCTAAGGATGCTGTTGTCGACACGGTTATGGGTTTTGCTTCTATGCTTGTTGGCATCCAGGGGCTCAGAGCTGGTTTCGCTGCATTCTTGGAAGAAGAGAATAAATTTAACACCCTCAATTATCGTATTTACGGAACGCAAAACCAGATTCTTGGGCAGGTTAGCAAAACGACTTCGGCATATAGATTAATGTGGAAAGAAGGTATTGCCGGGTTCTCTGAGCTAGGTGCAGTTATACGCTCGAATGATGACGAATTGACTGATTTTGTCACGACTAACGCTATGTATTCAAACTCACTTGGTGTCAGCCAAAAAGATTTAGCCGCTTGGCAGCGTGCTATGAAAGGTGTTGGAATAGATAGTAAGGAACAGACGGTTCTATTAGGTAAGCAAGCCGACGCCATGTATAAGCTTGGCTTATCTGCCCAGCAAATGGCTAGTCTTCTAGGCGATCAAGCCAGAACGGCTGCAGCACTCAACATTATGTGGGGTAAAGCCGGTGTTACTGCGATATCTGAGATACAAGCGAACATGATGGGCTTAGCTAATACTATGAGCTTGCCAATGGCACAAGTTGATGCAATGCAGAAGTCGTTGAGCGAGGTTTATACAAACCAAGAGGCCGCTAACTATTATAAAGGCATAGGAAAATTATCAGAAGAAGCTGCTGCGAGAATCAGAAATGATATATCACTGTCGAAAGAGCAAAAACGAGCAGCAATGGATTTAGTTCGTCAAAATGATGGTCTTAATCAACAAATGCAGACGCTTGCAGATTTATACAAGAGAACTGGCGGTCAAGGAGATGAGTATAACTATACATTACTAGCTATGGAAGGCTATACTCATATGTCGCGCGATGCACTGGATGGCTATGCTAGAACACAGATGCAGCTCAATGCAACATTGAAGGCCGGTGAAGCTCCGTTCAATATGATCACCGCTACTACAGATCAATTAGCAAAGGCTATGAAGGGACTTGAAGACGCCACAACCAAGGATATGACTGCGGAACAGAAGAGGTCGTATTATTACGAGAAATCGACCGCAACTGTTGCGAAGAGCTTTGGAAAAATGTGGGCCAATATACAGGGCGCTTGGATGGATGCATTCAATGCTTTGAAACCGGCTATGATGTTTTTCCTAGATAATATTCTTACACCAATCGTCGATAGTGCCGCTTGGTTTATAAGATTATTAGCCGGTGCCTTACCACCGGCGAAGCAGGCAGCAGGAGCAATAGATGGTATCAATAAGGCAGCACAACCAACAGTAACGTGGTTAGGTTGGATGGGTGATAAATTATCATTATTGTGGTCATATCTAGGCCCAATAGCAAAAGGACTTGTTGCAGTCTCTGCTGGTCTTATGGCTATCTTTGCAGTATTTGCCGGTGCCGCCGCCGCCATCGCAATGTGGGATTGGTTTATGCGTGTTACGAACGCGACAAAATTGTTTGCTATAGCCACAGCAGCCTTTGCTGTCGGTGCAAGTATTTTGGCTATAGCTTTTGCGATCAAGATGTTAGCGGATCTTGATTATGGTAAATTATGGAGTGCAGTTGGGGCACTCGCAGTCGTATTTGGTTTATTAGCACTAGCTGTGTTCGGTATGTCGACTGGTGTTGGAGGAGCCGCAGCAATAGCACTAGCTGGCGTGCTGATAGGAATATCTGTCGCGGCAATGATTGCAGCCGGGGCCGCATATGTATTAGCTCTGGCGTTTGAAGTTGCTACAAATAGTATTGTCAAGCTCATGGAGGTATCGGCTGGTGATTTATTGCTTATGGGCGGTGCATTGATCATATTCGGCGGTGAATTATTGGCAGCAGCTATAACAATCGGAGCTGGTGGTGTAGCAATGGCTGCCGCATCGGTCGCCTTAGGGCTTGGTATGGGCGGTTTGAGTGTAGCAATGTTCTTGATCAGCAATAATGCGATTACCAAAATGGAGAGACTTGGTGATGGTGGTCTCGCGAACTTCGGACGTGCTCTCGTTATTGCATCACCTGGTATTGCGGCGTTTATAGCATCTATGGGTCTCGGTGTTGTGTTTGCTAAAGGTATGGGCGGGCTTGCTAGTGGTTTATCTTATTTGACTGCCATAGACGCTGCGGCACTAATAACAACCAGTACCGCATTGCTCGTATTCGGTAGAGCGATTAAACTGGTTGCTGGCAGCACCGCTAATTTGGTATCCGTGAGCGATGGAATATCATCATTTGGTAGTGCAATCAGTGGCATTGTTGATGGTCTTGCGTCATCGATTAACAGTATCGCCAATGCAGTGTTGGTTGGTGGTTATAAGATGATGTTTGGGTCGATTTTATTTAGATCATCTATCGCACCACTGGCAACCGCAGTTGACGGCTTAAACACTACTGCTAAAGCAGCCAGCTTATTGACCCCCAGCATCACCGGATTGGTTGACGCTATATCACAATTACAATCGAGCGATATTATAGGTGCTTTCACCGATCTCTTATCATCTGTGCCGGTCATCAGCAGCGTTACCGACACAATAGCATCGGTTATTCAAGCTGGACAAGAGAAAATACGAGCACAGATCGACGAATTGAAAACGTCATTTTCAGCATTAGAGCTGATAGCAGCTAAACTTGATCTTCCTATTGGCTCGACTGAGACAGCTACTAAGAAGAAGGTGGTTGCGGAAACAGTTTCGACGATACAAGTTAAGACAGAGACGAGCGGGGGCGTGTCGGCACGCTGGCAGCAGCAAGAAGCACAGGCTAAACAAGTAGAGCTGATAGGAATTATTGCTGACGCTGTAAATAAGCTTAGCAAGGGTAACGTCGATGATGTTGGTGCAATTAGAGGCTTGCTTGAAGAACATCTCCCCAAGCTTGGTGAGTCGCCATCTAAGCTTGGTACAAGATTGAATAGCTGGACATAATCATGGCAGCAAATTTGCTTGACATCGACACACGATTGGCTAAAGCGGTCGAATTCAAGATCGGACGCGATAACGTTCGTACCATTGAGTTTCAATTTCCGCCTAAAATAACTACAGATAACAGATCTGGAACATGGTCTGAAACCGAAGTACCAGGAGATCAACCGTTTCAAGCTTGGAAAACATCTGGTGCTAGAAAATTCACATTAGAATGGACATATATCATTGGTGCCAATGGTTGGGATGTCACTAAAGTAAGGAATCAGATACTTAGTTTACGTGGATATTATACAGCACCATTAGAGACGATAGTTAGTGCTTATATCGTAAGTTTTAAAATATGGAAGCTTGGTGGTACTGATCCAATGACATGCAGACTTGGTAATATTGATATTTCACACGGCAAGGCACTTTATATTCCTACCGTTAATGGTAGTCCGAATATACATCAAGCACATCCTGTGATAACCAATATCAAGGTCGGTATGCAATTGTGGTCTAGAGGTAATGTTCCGCAAGATACCACAAATCAATCATCGCAAGTCCAGCCACCCAAAGTTGCTATTGCAGGATTGATTTCCGCAGTGCCGCCAGATTGGCAATAAGGATTATTATGGATGCAACAGACTTAAACCAATATGTCTATTCTAGATTCAGCCAAACTGAACACGTATTGTTTGATAATCAGGATACGTTCGGAAGATGGAAGAATCCTATAACGGATTTACTAGCCAAAAGCGCAACTGCGTACGTTGTAAGTAATTCTTTTGCCGGGAGGCCAGATCTTATCGCTTTCTCTTTATATGGTAATTCGTCATTAGACTGGCTGTTGATAGCTATCAACAATGCCTCTGATGCTCTAAATTGGCCGCAAGCCGGTGATACGATTATGGTTCCGTCGAGATCACTCATTGCAAGTGAATTAGTATGAATGAAGAAAATGCTACGATTGGGTTAGATCGCTTGCTGATTAATCGAGAGCGTCCTCTTAATCAGCGATTTCCTGGCATATACAGAGCTTTAGTGGTGGAAACGAATGATCCGCTAAATATGCATAGAGTTAGATTTAAATGCCCGGAAATGCACGACTGGGATTTGCAACCCGAGGAGTGTCCATGGGCCGTATCTCAGTTTCATCTTGGTGGTAAAAGAGCTGGCTCTTGGACGTCACCATGTATCGGTGATTGGGTCTGGATAGGTTTCGAGAAGCAACACCCCTATGGCCCTATTTGGACCGGCTTCTGCACACCAACAAGGCGAAAGTTTTATCCGTATCCAGCTATTTACGGTGTGACGCCGCTGCCGGTCGATGCGGAAGGAACCGCAACTAAGGCACCAGACGATTACAACAAAGATTACCTTCCAAAAGATTCAAGACCGATGAGCACTGGCTCTTCGGACCGCTACGGTAATTTGGACTTTAGTTGCTCTGTTGGTTTCTTTCCTTCTGAACACAAGCAACAGCCGCCAGGGCCAGACAATGACCCATTGCAATCGCAGACAAGTACAGATAGTAATGGTAGTAAGACGCCATATAAACAGACGACTTTGCCACCGGAGATGAACAATCCCGATGCTAAGTTTATGGTGCGGTTGAGCAAATACGGTCATTTGCTGTTAATGGGCGACCAAGGGTACCATTGGCAGATATCTAGTGATGGGTCTAACAATTCGAAATCTGATAGCGGTGAATTCTATGGCGATGTAGAAAAAGACGAAGAATGGGAAATAGCACGTTGGAAATATCTACAAAAGTTGATCAACGAGGATACAGCTCATGGTGCAGATCAGCGTAGAATGATGTCGTTAACCAGATATGGCCACAAATTCGAGATGCGCGATGTTGGCTGGAATAAGACACGTGAAGGAGAATACGGCCAACCGCGTAAGATATCTGATAGCACTAATGATGAGCGGTGGGTGAAGTGGCGTACGAAAGGCGGTATGCTTTTTCAGATGTCTGATATCGGCTTCGATCCTGTTGATGATGACTTTGTTAAGCGTAAATTGCTTGATGAAACAGGAACGAAAACTGAACACGAAAATCAATACTGGAAAGGTGATGCGCGGTGGATACGGTGGGTCACTAGATATGGCATTAAATTAGTACTCGATGATAGAGGTTCTGATACAAAACATGCAGATACACAAGAGAACCCGCGAGCTCATGGTGTCTTGATTAAGGGTCGTCGAACACCTGGGGCGCAAGGTAAAGAGGTAGAAGGCAACCCAAGAGGATTCTATTGGGAATTCAATGAGCGTGATGAGTTAAACCAGACCACATGGGGCAGCCCTCTTGGAATTACCGCCCAACTAAACGATAAGTTGCAATATTTCATGGTTGGCTCTAAGCCACTATATCCAATGCCGTGGGCTGGGATCAAGGCTAACGAATTTCTTGAAGATTCTTTGGTTGCTGGTAATACCGAATTGACATCGCATCATATGAAACTAGATTTTCACAATGAATATATAAGATTCAAGACCGCTGGTGGTAATACGCCGGATGATGTGCCATGGGGAGATATAGTTAATCCGCCAGCACGCCAAGGAGTTCAACAGGGATTAGAATGTAGGGATGGTAGTAAAGATGATGATCCATGGACTGAACTTGTCGATCTTGATGATCGAGGCTTGTGGTTTTCTGGCAAGGAGAAGTTGACAGTATGCAGAGCGAGACAACAGCCGGACGCTGTTAAGATTTGTTGGTGGTTCGATGAAATCAAGCGCGAAATAGTTATCAGGAACGATGAACAGGGAAAAATCCAAATAGTCTGTGCCGGTGATGTTGAGGTAATAGCCGGTCAAGATGCTAAGGTGTACGCAAATCGCAATATTTCTATGCGTAGCAATAATGCAGTGACACTAATGGGTGGTAGTGGAATGCTTGAAATAGATTCTAATTACATCAAGATCAACAAAGTTCTGCGGTGGATTGGTTACGACTCCTTCATTCCGATCCAGCCCCCAGATGTGCTTATTCCATCTGATTTACCACAGCTTGAACCGAACAATCGTGGTGCCAGATATAATAAGGATTTAGAGTACAATAAAGACATTGTTTGAAAAGATATAATGTGATTATAACCTACCCAACAGCTTTGTATCTTGCAGTAATCCCGCAATCTGCGTCGGACAGTGGCAATGTCACATATATTATAAGTATGACGTCACCGCCGAACGGGCCGCTTACGGAGATTCAACTTCCTGCAGCAATAGAATTTCGGCAGCGGAAACCAATTGATACGAAGAAGCCGGATGGGCAGCGAGTCTATACCAACACTCTATCCAATGCATCATCTATAGGTTCTGCAAAGAAACAATTCGAAGTAGGACAAATTCTCGAATTTGGGATATCTGAGGAATCGACGCTTCAACCGATGTTAGCTTCTAACCCTCTGCAAATCAGACATGATACTAATATACTAGATTTGTCATCGCTCGGAGTGTCACAAGCAGATATTATCGCTATAAATAATTCCGCAGACAACCAATTTACAATTCTCAATGCTGAGCTGGGTGTTGTCAGACAAGCCAGAATAGATACTGAAACTGATATTATAGAAAACCAAAAGAATCAGAATGAAACGAAAAAAGCTATCGCGGCTCTTGAACAACTAATCCAATCTGATCCATCATTACAATCGGTTTTGGATTCTCTAAGATCGAAGCTAGTATTATTTGTGGCACAGATGAATGCTTTGGTCATAATGGCTAATGAGCAGGCGAGTAATGCGACAGACTTAGAAAATAGAATTTTGGCAGTGGCACAGATGGTGAGATGAGAGGTGTAGCATGAGTAAAGCAACATATTTCGGCTTTAACCCGCCCTTCCTCAACGCTGTGCAGACATTTGCTAACACAAATCAGTCGGATTCGGAACCCAATCGATATCGAGGTATACTACCACGCCAGTCTGATTTGCGTCTTGTGAAAAACGATGTATTACAATTATTGCTTACGATACCAGGTGAGCGTGTCCAAAGACCGAGATTTGGAACGACTCTGCGATCTACTGTGTTTGAGCCGATGACGGACGAGGTGTTAGCAGATTTACGTACTAACATACTAACAGCATTAAGCACAAATGAACCAAGATTGATCAATGTCGATGTTCAATTGGAAACTGTTCCTGCGGATTTGCTATTAAAGGTAACTGTAATGGGTAATATGAGTTACGCACCAACAGAACAGTTCTTACTGAATACCTCGATACCAGCCCCTGGAGCCGCGATATGAGCGACGAATTAGAAAACACAATGTTCAAGTTGCCGCTGACGCCTGACGAATTCGACGTCATGTTGCCACCGGCTAAGCTACGTCGTATCGATTTTAGTGCATTGGATTTCGATACGTCTCGACGTGCGATTATAGAGTATATCCGTACATATTATCCAAACGATTACAATGATTGGGTTGCTCATAGTGGCATCATGATGCTGATTGAAACCCAGGCCAATAATGTAGCAAAATTAAGCCTAAGATCTGACTTGCTTTCGAATGAATCATTTCTTCCGACATGCCAGACTGAAACCGCACTCATTGAACATCTTGCATTGATTAATCAGACGATCAAATCGCAAACACCAGCAGTGGTCGATATCGAAGTTGCAGTACAATCAGCTTTGACGATAAATATTGATATCGATGCTGGTGCAAGATTCACAATCGCAGGTCCAGACGGGCAACCGGTATATTATGAGCTATTTCGTGCTCCTGGTGATTTTAAGAGCCCATTAACCATACCTGCCGGTAAGCGTGGCGTTATAGGCTATGGTATTGAAGGGCGATTCGCAGGTCCAGCTAATTTATATAGTCCAGGTGGCCCAAATCAAGCATTCTCTATTAAGGTAGCTAATATTCTACAAGAGCCAATAACTGTCGATGTTTATACCGGTGATTCACCGGTATCGTGGACAGTTACGACAAATCCACTCGAAACATATTCGGCAGACGCAGAAGTCGTTAATATTACGTATTATTCCGATAGGATTGATTTACTATTTGGCGACGATATCAACGGAAAAGCACCACTAGCCGGTCAACAAATCGTAGTTAATTATCGTATCGGTGGAGGTGTAAGAGGCAGGATCGGAAGCTATGCAATAAATGAATCGAGGTCGATATCACCTCCATCACCGGCTACTGCACCAGTTCAAATCACATTTAGGAATTTGGTTGCTAGCTCCGGAGGGACCGACAGAGAAACGATGGAGCAAGCTAAGAAACGAGCACCACGCGATTTTGTGGTGAGAGCTTTTGCTTCTGATAGACCAGCTAGTATTACCACTAGCTCTGATTATGCACAAGTTGTTAGCAGTTTTGCAAGTCCTGTATATGGATCTGTTGCAAAGGCTGTTGCTACGGTGCGTACAGATCTCAATGCAAATCTGGTTGAACTGTATATACTAGCATATGGTGCAACCGGTCTGGTTACGCCAAGTTTAGGTCTTAAACAGGCTGTACAGACTTATGTTAGTGGATATAATGTATTGACTGATACTGTGAGTGTTCTTGATGGTGCAATTAAATCTATTACTACTGATATGACTGTTGTAGTTAGTAAAAATGCCGACGCATCAGTTGTTCGTACGAACGTAAATGCAGCCTTAGACTCGTTTTTTAACGTAGATAATAGAGACCTTGGACAACCGTTGTACGTATCAGATATCATTGAAACTGTATCGAAAGTTGATGGTGTTTCATACGTCGATTTGTTTAGTCCAGCGAACAACATTCTTCAAACCAATAAACTCGCTGACCCGACCGATACCACTGGTGTTGGTATAAATGAAATTATCGTGGAAGGCGATCGCAACGTGAAATTCTTCTATGAGAAATCACGTATCTAATCCATTATGAGCATACCAATCGGTCCAGTCCAAGGTAAGGCGTGGGGTACAACGCAGAGTATATTCAATTTTAACGGCATAGATGTCAACAGATTGACTTCATTTGCACGCGGTTATTGTTCAGAACATCGTCATGCATGTAAATTCTCTCGATTCTTCGTTCTTCGAGGGAAGATGAAAATTACCATTCTTAGTGGTGAGATTGCAGATGAGACCGTATTAACGGATGGAATGTGTACCGATGTACCGCCGGGTGTATGGCATAAATTTGAGGCTCTTGCAGATTCTGATACCATCGAAATTTATTGGGTAGCGTTAGACAACAACGATATTGAAAGGCGGACTACCGGTGGAATTTCTACCGAGTGAATCGCACGAGCTAACGTTAAACGGTAAGATTATCCCGATGTGGTTAATCGTATTTGACCAAGATCCTACAAAAGCATACTTATGTGCATCGAAGAATAAAGTTCTAGCCTCTGTTGAAGGAGCGATTCGCGGCACATACGGAGATGAATCTGATTTATTGGCCCCACCAGTCATCCGAGAGATAGATAGAACTTGGGGGCAGTCATTTATTAGTTTGCGATGCCCCCCGTCTTTAGATCTCTTCATTCACCGATTAGAGATTGATAAACATAATCCTATATGTAGGATATTGCTTGAATGCTACGACGCATTACCATACGACACATTGCGTGCTAAGATAGCGCAATTATTTGTCGATGCAATGGTTTAAGCGGATATGTCTTCTATTATCTTGCGTTTTAAATCACGTAGTACGCTTGCTAAAATCGATGCTTGATCATATATGTGACCATGATTGTAAATAAATGGAGTTGTCGGGTTTTCAGCATCGACGACTATAGCTATCGCAATAGGTACTTTGGCTTCTTCACAAACTGTGCGGAATTGAGTCATAAAAAAATCAAATCGCTGTTCAAACTCTACCCGTGCGTCAATTGGTGGTGCTTCCTCAGTGACTTTTTCTTGAGGTTTCTTAACGCTATCTTTCTCTGATTTTGCCATGAGTGTCTTCTTGTATTAGAGTGGTATCAAAAGGCGAACTAAATGACTCAAATACTAGAATCTCCCACAACTGTAATGCGAACGTGGAAATGGTGCCAAGAAGCGTTCGCAACACAGGGTGTGAGGTTGTCGTTTCCAAAGAATACCGATCCAAAGAAGACCTACCAATGGAGATATATCACAAGACTAGCTAATAAGATTGATGAGTGGGAATTAGATAAGCCAACAGCAAGAGCATTTATCAATTTCGCGGTTGGTTATATGAAAGAGAAGAAATTATTACACAAAGGTTTATCTGTATTCTTTCAAGGTAATATGATGGATGTATGCTTTGATCGCATGCAGAAACACGCAGCCAGCTCTTCAAATTGCCTCACACAGTTAAACACCGTACATAAGTTTATCAATGATAGATGCAATAGCAAATCCGCTGCTGCTTTGTTGTTGAATCGTGAGTCATTTGGCAAGTTGCGAAATATTGTAAGGTGGTATAAGAGTGGGGATATCACCGAAGCATATTTGGCTATGTCGGTTGCGTGCACCGAAGCTTTGTCAAAGCTTGCAATAGTAGCACCACACGAACGCATTTTGCTACCGACAGAATCAGAGTTGTACTGTTTGGCCATCAACCTCACGAAAGATGGCGATTTTCGAGCAAAAGCAAAATCAATATTAGATGATGATTGGAGAATGGTACTGTGTCAACAACGATAGTTAAACCAACACCAAAAACTTATAAAAACCCGGTTTCCAAGAATGGGCGCAAGACGGTAAGTGATGATTCGCCGTTTAAATTGGACCCTGCGTTCATAGCCAAGTTCACCGGTAAAAAGCCTAAATTCGGATATAACGGTCTTGGTGAGTTTGTTTTCTATCGCACATATTCACGTCTCAAAGAAGATGGCACTAAGGAGACGTTTGTTGATATGTTGCAGCGTGTTGTTGAAGGCTGCTACGAAATTCAGCGTGTGTGGTGCAGCAAGAGTAAGAACGACAAGAATAAGAATAAGAGTGAGAGCGACAAAGAAGACAACATCGCTTTCGGTGGTATGGCGTTGCCGTGGACGCGATCAAAAGCTCAAAAGTCCGCACAAGAAATGTTCCAACGTATGTGGGACTTCAAGTTTTTACCGCCTGGCCGTGGCCTGTGGGTAATGGGCACTCCACATATGTGGAAGTTGGGTTCTGCAAGCCTCAACAACTGTGGATATTGTAGTACCAAGGATATCGCGGAAGACCCAGCTTGGCCATTCTGCTTTGTTATGGATATGTCTATGCTTGGTGTTGGTGTCGGATTCGATACACGTGGTGCAAATAAGATAACTGTCGTTAAACCACACGATACAGAGACTCCGTGGGGAATCGAAGACTCACGGGAAGGTTGGGTTGATTCATTACGAGCATTGATTGAATCATTCACAAATCGCCCAGATCTTGGGACACTTAAGTTTGACTATTCTGCTATCAGACCAGCGGGGTCAGAGATAAAGGGATTTGGTGGTAAGGCTAGCGGGCCTGACACTTTACATGGTTTGCATAAAATGGTCACGCACCATTTTAATAATATCCTACGACGTAAGAGCCAACTTCTAACTAGCGTCGATATTGTCGACTTTATGAATTTCATTGGCAGATGCGTTGTTGCTGGTAACGTACGCAGGTCAAGCGAAATCGCCCTTGGTGATCCTGCTGATTGGGATTATATGACGATGAAGGATAAGACGCTCCATAGTGAGCAGCTTGAATCTCATCGCTGGGCTTCAAATAATTCGATTTTTGCTACGGTCGGGATGGACTACCATGGCGTAGCAAAACAGATCGCCGGGAATGGTGAACCTGGATGTTTATGGCTCGATAATGTACAGAATTTTGGCCGCATGGTTGATGGTCGCCAAGAAGGTATCGACAAAAGAGCACTTGGGACAAACCCATGCGGTGAACAATCATTAGAAGACGCTGAGTTATGCTGTTTGTGTGAAACGTTCCCGGCTCATCACCAGGATGCCGAAGACTACCATCGGACATTGAAATTTGCATACTTGTACGCCAAGACGGTTACGCTATTGCCGACACACTGCAAGAAAACCAACGCAGTGTTATTACGTAATAGGCGTATTGGTTTATCGCAAAGCGGCATTGTTCAAGCATTCGCCAAATTTGGTCGCCGTAAAGTCCTGACCGACTTCTGCAGCAAGGGATATGGTGTTATCTGCAAGTGGGACGAAATTTACTCTGAATGGCTGTGTGTGAGCAAGTCGCTTAAACGTACTAGTGTGAAGCCAAGTGGCTCGGTATCATTGGTGGCTGGTGCTACAGCTGGTATTCATTTCACAATCGCACCAACGCGATCATATTGGCGAAACGTCCGTGTTTCCAGCGAGAGCGCATTACTCAAAGCAGTCATCGAAGCCGGATATCATGTTGAAGAATGCATCACAGACAACAAGACCAGCATTGTGCGTTTTGGTGTGTCAGAACCAGATATCCCATCGGTGTGTGAAATCTCGATATGGCAGCAAATGAAAAATGCTGTCGATTATCAGCGATATTGGGCTGACAACCAAATATCATGCACAATTCAATTTAGACCAGAAGAAGCAAAGGATTTGCCGTACGTCTTAGAAGAGTTCGACGATGAACTCAAAGGCATTAGCTTCCTGCCATATCTCGATCACGGCTTCCCGCAATCGCCATATCAACCAGCGACAGCGGAAGAAGTAGCAGCATATAATGCGAAATTGAAGCCGCTCAATTTCGACAAATACTTCATGGAAGATGCTATCGGCACAAAATTCTGCGATGGCGACGTTTGCCAGATTTAATGGCTTTATGGCGGCTCCAATAGGCGGCGAACCGATGTATATGATAGGCGAACGCCCAGTCAGAGGTTTTATGGCGGCTCCAATAGGCGGCGAACCGATGTATATGATAGGCGAACGCTGGTTTAATGAAAAAGATGTTGATGCGATCTGCACCGGAAAGAAACCTTACGTCTTAGATGACGGTACCGAGTGCTTTTGGAATGGAAATGCTTGGTCAAATAAAACGAGTTTAGAATAGTCTCTTCTGACCGGGCAAATCTTTCGTCTTTTTAGCCTTCGCTCTCGGTCGATGGAAGCGAGATTTCAAGAACTTCTCGCCTTCGACGCTACAATCGTTGAAGATGACCTTCGATACATAACCGGCAGAGACGGCTGCTTTAAATCGCTTCCTTGAATGTGCATATAGATATTTATTACACATAAAGTAGATATCGAATATTCTGGCACTACCTTTCTGATTAACTCTAGCGGCTCTAGCTACACGCTGTTTGAATTCTGATGCGAGCTTACCGCCTGTTGCTAATATCAGATTCTCACATCCGCCTTTGAGGTCCAGGCCACGTCTGACATTCTTGCCGCCAATTAGGACCTTCAATTTACGTGATTCGAAGTCTTTTAGAATTTCAGGTCTTCTCTTTCTCGATGTCTCTCCGTGTATGAATTCGGAATCTGGTATTAGTTTTTGTAGTGCGTATCCTAGATCGTCGCGTTCAACTAGGATTAATGTACCTTCATCGGTGAATCGCTTGCATAATGCGGCAATGAATTTATGGAACTTTTCATTATAGACTATCATTTCATTGACGGCTATATCGAATGCAGAGGCATCATCTTTGTTGCCGTCTTCGCCGAACGCTAGAGCATAATATGTGATGGGAACAGTTAAACCAGTTTTCTCAACCGCCTCTCTGTTTTGGACATAGATAACCGACCCCATGTGTTCTTGCAATACGAGATTTTCAACAGGCTTGTCGGCATCATATGGGGTGCCTGTCATACCATATCTTCTTCGACCATTAAACCAAAATCTGAACAAGTTCTTATATGTTGATGATGTAGCCAGATCTGATTCATCAACCAACAACATCTCGCAAGCACCAATCAGCTTATGCAGTGTTTCGGCTTTCTTACATCTGCTGCGAAATCCTTTAAGCTTGATTTCGAAATTCTTATATGCCTTCTCGAATTTCTTTTGAGCTGTTCCAGATTTGCTATCCTTGAAGTTCTCAAGCAGCGGCTTTTCTGGGCGATGCTTTGGTTTTACTAACGATTGGATTGACCCAATTATAATGAGCTGCCCGGATGGCATTTTACCGGCATAGAATAGTCCAGGTTCGGAACATACTTCACGCATTAAGAGTCGTTGCTTAAGCTGTTCGATAACTTGAATTTGTTCTGCTATGATTACCGTTGGACACGGCATCGCCTTACAAATTCCCGCAATTAATTCCCCCTTACCGCCACCCATCGAAATATTGATAACCCCTACTTCTGTCCTATAGATTGTCTTGATAGCTTCAATCTGGAATGGTTTCAGCTTGATGCCGGGCAAGAAATCTTCGGTGATAAGAGAAGCATCTATCGGTTTATACTTCATCCTTGGTCTTTTATCGATAACAGCTAATTGTAGACCCTTCTCCTTACACAGTGCACGTAATTCTCCCAGAAAAGGTCGTGCTATAGTTTGGTTAGCTCTGTTGTATTTGCGATAGATTCCATCCCAACTTGAACCGCCAGATACATCAATATATCTGGCGCTGGGACGCGATGCACTAAATCTGGCATCGATAATCTCTTCTTCCCAAGCAGTTAGATTTGATAGCTGAATTGTCTTATTGGTGATTATTGTCGCGATCATGGTCCGTCTTTGGGATCTGCATATTTGAATACACTCCTTAAATACTTAACATTCCAAGAAGTAAATAATTTTTGGAGAACCCTATTATGTTGATTGAAGAAGATCTAGACGCTGCCGATTTAGATGAGTTGACGGAGTTCCAGTCTGACGATGTAGAGGAGGTTCTTCCTGACGATCCAGCCCTGCTGTCGAAGAAACATTATTTCATCAACGAGTGTGTAGAGGATAAACTTCGGCGTTACATTTGGACTAATTGTACAGATGTCGCCATACGTGATTCTATAATGACTCACGCCCCGGAGCTGATTAAACAGATAATCAGAAAACAGAACCTGCATATGATTTATCCAGGGCAAGAAGAATCTGCCTTTGGCGATCTTGTGCAGACGGCTTGGGTCCAGGTCGAGCGAACGTTATATAAATTCAGGGCTAAGCCACATTGTAGGAATTGTTATAATCCAGATAGACCGATCAGTTCTGCCCTTTATATTCCAGCCGAATCAGAATATAGCATAATCACATTCGACCAATTATTCGACCCGAAATATTGTCCTCCTGGTAGTAAGAAGTTTGTTATTGGCCGCAGCGGCAGGAATCCTCCTAAATGCCCATATTGTGGTATCGCACTAAGTTCGCATCCAGATGTAGAGCCGAAGCAAGGAACATTTGGCGGGTCGGTAACAGTTTTGTTCAGGGGTAATTCCAAAGTCTTTAATATGTGGTCACAGGTCAGTAGGACCGTTATTTTAGCCTTTGTGAAGAAGGAAGGGCGTGATAGGAAGAACGCTACGGCATATAAGGATCACCTCTGTAATACTAATAGAGTTGACGAAGATCGGTTGAAGAGATTTTTCCTAGAAGTGTCTGAACTTTGCAAACATAATAAGGATCATATGCGATGCGTAGAAGCATTATATCGTGCGATCAAGACGGACGACAAACCATATGATGGTTTGATAGGTAAGTTGGTGGAGTACTCGGGGTTATCTCGTGTCCAAGTCAATAGTTTCATCAAAATGCTGCGTCTTCGTTCTCATGAGTTTACAGATTCACCTTTAAGTCATGAGAACGAACACGACAAGCAATTAAAGAAACAATTTCTTTGTCAGGATGAAGAATAATATGCCAAATTTCGCATCACCATTTTCAGAGCCTCTAAACGGCAGGAAGCTGACTACTGAGGAACTTATTAGAGCTATTCGTTTTGTTATAGCTGCTGAATATGAAGCAGCTCAGATGTATATGCAAATTGTGGAAGCGACGGACAATGAGCTCGTTAAGAAAGTGCTGACGAGCGTGACCGACGAAGAACGTGTGCATGCTGGTGAATTTTTAAAGGTCTTACATGAACTTGCCCCAGATGAGGTTGAACACTATAAAGAGGGTGAGAAGGAAGTCAAGAAAGAAATCAAGAAGGACGAGACGCCGGAGGTAACGGAGTCGGCTGAATCGCCCAAGGATATCTGCCCTATTTGCAACGAAAAATCGGTCTCCCGATGCAGGTGTAGTAATATCATCAAGCATACTACCGAGGATCTTGAAAGGGGCCACGGATTGCGATGTCCCAATGGCCATATCTGGTCTTATCAAACCGAAGACAGTAAACTACTTCTTGGCGTCGATCTTAATACGTGTTGTGACGCAACACCTGTTAGTGAATCGATCAAGAACATACTGCGGATGATCGATGAGAAAACCATAACTGCTGAAGACTTTGACCGGTTTATAGCTGAAACCAGTCCGACTAGCCTTAATAAGCGAGTCCAACGGCAGATGAAGCACGATAAAATCGGGCCGCAATCTTCAAGTCTTGGTCGGCAAATTGATGATAAGACAGACCATGAACCAGCCGATCATAATGATCCGACTACTACCTTACGTGGCAAACACGCGCTACGGAGACAAATCAAGCGCAATAAAGCACACCCGGAACAATTTCGAGAGGCCATGGAGTTTCTCGAAATGAATCGTTGTAAGCCACTAGAAGAATGTCAAGCTAAGTTGGTTAATATAGCAAACCCTGTAGCACTGCAAAGACTAACAGCAGTGCTCGCTAGAAGACCTGGTATGAATAAAGAATGGCAAGACTGGCTCGTCGGCCTTGACGATATGATATCAAAACACTATGGGAAAGAGATCAATGGCTGAAGAATCTGTCCAAGGTATGGATGATGAACTACAATCACTACTGGCTGATCTAGAGCAACCTGAAGAGCCATTGGCTGACGCTACGAGTGAGGCGACCAATGGCAATGAGGTAGAGGTTGCTCCAACAAGTACTGAGTTGATTATCCCAGACCCAGAATTAATTGATCCTATAATAGACACAGGCGAAATAGAGCCATCTGATTTACCACTGGCATCTGATCAAGCTCCGATTAATACTGAGATTAAGTCGGTTGTCGATAAATTCGACCGCGATTATGGCGAAGTCCAATCGAATCTGAAAGGCGATCGCAGGAAAATTGATTCTGTGATCGATATATTATTAGCTCGTGTTAGAGCCAACACCGACGCCGAAACAGACACAATGTCTCTTGTAAAGGCGCTCGCAGTTTTAGCCGACACGAACGGACATGCTGTAAAATTACTTGATTCTCGCTCGAAGCTGTTAGCAGCCACTAAGAGTGCTGTTAATGCAAATCAAACCAATATTAATATTACCGGTGTTGATGCGGAACTGCAAAAGATATTAGATCAGCCACAAGATATATAATGGCAAAACTTTTGTCTCATTTATCTCCGACACAGGCTGCAGTAATGCGTCGTTGCCAACAGTCGACGATGTTTTTTCTTCGTAATTTCGGTAAAACTAAGCATCCATCTGCTGGCGTTTTACCATTGAATCCGTTTAGTTATCAAATTAAAGCCTTAACTGCCTTTAGAAAACACAGATATAACATATTCAAAAAATCACGGCAAAGTGGTGCTAGTAAAATAGCCGGAGCTTTTGCACTGTGGTTTGCGATGTTCTTCATGAATAAGACAGTGTTGATAGTCTCACGTACCGACGAAGACGCTATCAACTTTCTCAGAGAAAACATCATTTTCTTGTTTCGACATCTTCCACAATGGATGCAGGATGCTTGGAAGCCGATTAAAGAGAACGAACACGAGATACAATTTCCGAACGGTTCTCGCATTCGTTCTCTTACCTCACACCCCGACGTATTGCGATCTAATGCATCTTCTTTGAATATTATCGACGAAGCTGCGTTCATTAGAGATATGGGTGTAATGTGGGCAGCTGGCCAGCCGACTTTGATCCACGGCGGTAGCGTTATTGTTGTTTCAACAACGTGCGGTGTTGGTGGTTGGTATTGGAGCACTTGGACCGATGCTGTTGCTGGATTTAATAACTTCAATCCCATTCAGATTGACTGGTGGGATATGGATTGGGAAATCCGATATCGTGATGCGATGACCGGTGATCTTAAGGTTATAGCACCGACAGCAGGATTGCGAGAGTGCGTAACTCCCGAGGAAATAGAGAAATATGGCCAAAAATGGTCGCCATGGCTTGAAGATCAATATCGCGAATTGCAGGAACGTGGCGAGACATGGAAGTTTAGGCAAGAAATATTAGCTGAATTTGTCGGATCTGGTAGTACTGTAATCGATATGAAAATTTTGGCATATCTGCAGACTATTATCAATGACGATTTTAAGCGAGTTAAGGGTCCGCAGACGTATGTTCATCCTGTAAAGAATCAGCACCTTAAGATTAATTTCAACGGCAGCAATAAGCGAGAACTCGATAAAGATGAGGGTTTGTGGGTTTGGAGAAAGCCGAATCATGGTAAACGACCTGTCTATGAAGGCAAGCGCCTTATAGATCCAGGCGAGCAACCGCACCGCTATTCGATTGGGATTGATGTTGCAACTGGTAAAGGTAGGGACTATTTCGGATTACAGGTTTTAGATATCGACGCACAAGAACAAGCCGCAGAGATGATGATACGATGCTATCCGAAGGATTTCAAACTATTAGCTGATTATGTTGGACGTTGGTACAACAATGCGATGATGGTAGTAGAGCGTAATAACGGCGGTGACGCATTTATAGATGATATGCGATACGATCTGATGTATCCGAACTTATGGCGGAAGAAAGACATCAACGACAAGCCAAGCAAGACAGCGAGAAAAAATACCATCAAATTGGCTGAGTATGGCTTCTATACCGGTCAGGCTTCAAAGCCGACTTTGAATAAGGCATTGATCGATTATTTGCATCCCGAAGGTGGTTATAAGATATATAGTCGTCGATTATTGAAACAATTACAAATTTACGTTCGTAAAAAAGATAGGACCGGGCGTGATACAGATAAGACCGAGGCTGAAGAAGGACCAGGCAACCATGACGACTTAGTTATGAGCCTTGGCCTTGCCTGTATTGGAGTTAATGATGCAGCTAGCCAGGTGATTGGTGGATTGATTCCGTTCCAGGAATCTATGCAAACAGATCTCAGTGTTCCTGATAATTATAGTCCAAGCCAAGTTGATGCATCTGTTTTGGCACCTATTGGTGGATTCACAGAAGTTTCGCCAGATATCGGTATAGCTGGTGAAATCGTAAAATTCGCAGAGCAGCTAGGCGCGATGCCTATTAGCGTGCAGAATATGCCGCCAACATCAAATAGAAAGCATGTTCTAAATGTCCGATAATTTCACCTGAAAGATATTTTAGGTGAAAATCATGCAAGGCTCACTTAGCTTACCATCATATATTGTCAATAGTAGTGCAGAGACCATAAATTGGGGTCTGGTTTGTGAGGGTATCCCTAATTTATGGAAGATCACTAAGGGTAGAAACGTAAAAGTCGCTGTGCTTGATACAGGTGTAGCACAGCGACATCAAGATTTAGCTGGATCTGTATTTGCTGGTGCTGATTTCACTGGCAGCAAAGGCATCGAAGACAAAATAGGCCACGGCACATTCTGTGCCGGTATCATTGGTGCGAGACAGAACAATTTCGGTGTTATTGGAGTAGCACCAGAATGCCAGCTATTAATTGGTAAGGTCGTAAACGATAATGGTGTTTGCTATGATCAGGCTGTTATCAATGGCCTTAATTGGGCTATTGCACAAGGCGCTGATGTTATTTCTATGAGTATAGGTACGCCCCGCTCTACTGATTTACTACATAACGCCATTATCGCGGCATCGCAAAAGGCATGCATTGTTTGTGCTGCCGGTAACAATGGGGCAACATTGGATGCTATAAACTATCCTGCTAGATATCCCGAGACCATCGGCGTCGGTGCAATAGACCGTAATAAACGTCTTGCTGATTACTCGTCTCGTGGAGATCGCGTTGATATTGTAGCACCTGGTGACAATATTGTATCCTGCTGGCCACCGAATGGAATAGCAATGCTAAGTGGAACTAGTATGGCATGTCCGTTTGTTGCTGGTATTGTTGCACTTATGGCTGCTGACCGTAAGAATGACGGTAGAGCTCCGCTTACCAAGGATCAAATAGTGAGTTTATTGTCTGAGGCGTCAATTAGTATCGGGCAGATTGGCAGCGGCCACGGTCTTATCGATCCTGCAGCATTGCTACGCGAATCTGAAGAGCACTATCCAAAATAGAATGTGTAAAGGTATGATCGATTCAATTAATTCGTTTAATGAAACATAGTTTTTCGCCGCCATATTTCTTAATATAACCATATTTTTCAGCGAATTCATATTCGGTCATCTGAAGGCTTCTGGCTCTGCCATAGAGAGTCCGTTTATGCATCACATATCCTTTTGGGTCAATATACCAATAATCAGCAGGAACGGTGTGATGTAATTCAAAATTGCTTGCTTTATAGATCGTACCAGTATGTCCGACTGTTGTATCAGCATATGCAATTATAAGCTTACAATCAATAAACCTTAATGTTCTACTTATCAACCAGGTCGCGAAGTTGTCTTTGTGATACGACGGATGTATACATAGTCTTGATAATTCCCGAACTTCCCCGTCTTGCAATCCAAATTGGCCAGCTGTGTTCTGTCGTAGCGGCGGACTGAAAATAACTACAGCAATTAGTGCACCATCTAAATAAGCACCTATTGCTCTTCCACCACGCCCTTTCCCGATATAATGATAGCGGTCTAAAAATCCTTTAACTTCATCTGCATTCGCTTCTTCGATTATGAGATCGGAGAAATTGAATTCTTTCGTTTCTATGTTCAAGCCGAGTTTTAACTTCAACCTATCGAGAACTCGGTCTTTGCAATAAAATTCGTGTTCCCAAACATACATGATTTCATATTCTGGAAAATATCGCTCGATATATGTAAATTTAGCTTTATCGTTCCTTTCGGCATTAGAAAGAGAATGCCAATAGTCGCCTTGACATTCAATTAGTAAATTTTTATGACCGATGTTCGGTATCAGGCAGTCGAATACAAAATACCCTATCCGTGTCTGTTCGCCTTCTTTGAAATATGGTATATCGAAATTATCTAAGAATTCGTACAGCATCTTTTGAATAGACGATGTGCGACCTAATTGAGCAGCCCTAGCGATCGCGAGTTTTTTACGGTAGTCGTGTCGCTCCCAAACGAGCTTTGAATTTTGTGATAATCTAGCTTTAGCTTCTGGTGTTGCTAGCGCAGCTCGGACAGCCGATGATACTCTATTTCTGTATGTCTCATTCTTCCAGAGTTCTTTCGATATAGCAGAGACAGCTTTTGCGTGTTTTTTTAAGAACTCTGGGTCATTCCAATATGCAGCAATCTTCTCTCTATACTCAACGCTTTTCCATAATTGTTTTCCACATTCAGACATATGTTGTCTTAGCGATAGATGAGAAAGACGCATTTTCTCTTTGTATTCTTCGGTCTTCCAGGCAGCTTTTGTACCGTCCGAACATAGCACACGTATGGCTGACGACCGCATAATCAATAAATGTAAGGCACGTAGTTCTTTATTTTGCCAAGCTTTAGTAGATGCTTTTCTAATCTTCTCTCTGGCTGCTGGATCTTTGTATCTTTCCTTTAATATCGACGAAACATCGACATTCTTCATGCTTTTTTTCGTTGCGAGTTTTTGTTTTTCTCTGAAAGTTTCACTTTTCAATAAAGCTGCTGTCCCAGCAGTCCTTCTTTGGCGATATTTATTATCCTCCCATTGTTTCTTCATTCTTATAGATATCTGATCTGACTCTAATTTCTTGACACAAGACGGACATAGCCAAGGCATCTGACCATTTATTATTGTGCTTTTGATTCTTATAGCAATGGTACGCGGTTTTTGACAAGTATCACAACGGCAAATAACTTTCGGACGCTTGTTATTAGGTATCTCTGAATATCCAAACTCTCGTTCTGTTTCTATCCAGTCAATCATTTTACCTAGTAGATACAATATGCCACTGTTAGAGGTATCTGCACTTAAAAATACTTTAAATTATAGCACAGGTTGGCTATGCCCGCAAATTGGTTAGTTTGGGATCGTATTAGGGAATTTACCCGCTCTAACCGTATATACCAGCAAGAACGGATATTACAAGATCAGTCTTCTATAGATAAGCTAGCTGTCGGCGGGGACTTCCTAGATTTCTCAAGTCAAAATGCAATTCTCCAGCAAACGAATCTCCAAATCAATCGCTTGGAGAGATATAAAGATTATGAGCAGATGGATCAGACCGGCGAAATTTCGCTTGCGTTAGATCTTTATTCTGATGAATGTAGTCTTATCGACCCAGAATATAAGCATGGGTTGATTATTCGAGCTGCGAACCGAAGAATAAAAGAAGAGCTAGAGGAATTATTCTTCGACACATTACTCATCGATCGCTGGCTGCGTCCGGCTGCTAGATATCTCTGTAAATTTGGTGACGCTGCGTTTGAAGTTGTCACTGACAGAAACCGTACAGGTATTTCGTCGCTGCGGTTCATGAACATTTACAACTTCACACGCATCGAGACAAGGTTTGGCGACCTAGTAGGGTTCTTTTATCAAGACGATATGTATCCAGAACCGGTGTTTATGCACCCATGGTCTTGTATGCATATGCGTCTGACGAATTTCGAATCGGTCTATGCGCCATACGGTAGGGCTATTATAGACGGTTCCCGTAAGCCATTCAAGCAATTGAGACTTATGGAAGATGCCTCGCTCATTTACAGGATTACAAGAGGACCGGAGAAGCGAAAATACAAAATTCCGGTAGGAATGATTCCTCCTAAGGAAATTCCCGAATATCTATTAAGCATTGCTCGAATGTTTAAGAGACAGAGGTTTTATAATCCTACCACCGGCACATTTGATGAGCGTTTCTCACCGATTGTTCAAGAAGACGATTTCTTCCTACCGGTGCGTCCTGATGGTTCTGGGCCAGATATTGAGGTTCTCCCTGGTGGCGAGAACATGGATAAGATATCCGATATCGAATACTTCAAGAAGAAGATGATTTCTCCCTTGAAGATACCGTTTGCTAGGGTTGGTATTGGCGAAGGGGCTGGCGAACCAAACGAGAAATCATTGGCACAATCAGATGCCGAATTTGCTAAAGCAGTCCAATGGGTGCAATCTGAAATAGCTCTTAGTCTACAGAAAATAGGAATTATTCATCTCGCTTTACGTGGATATACTGTTCAAGATATTAAGGGATTCAGCCTATCCTTGGCTTCTAGCTCGGCGCTTGATGATCTCTATAGGATGGAGACATGGGCTACTAGAGTTAGCGTAATGGCTGATTTGAAAGAAATTGGTTGGTTCCCGAAGACTTGGATAGTTACTAGGTTTACTGACTTATCACCTGATGAAATTCAGGAGATGGAAGAATTAGCTGAAGAAGAATCAGAAGGGGGAGAAGGCGGAGAAAGTGGTGGTGGCATCGGAGGGGATATGGGCGGTGATTTAGGTGGCGGAGAGGGTGATGATTTTGATATGGACGTGGATGTTGATACCGGCGAAGGAGGTGGAGGGGAAGGTGAAGGAGGTGATGAGGGTGAGGAAGAAGGCGGCGAAGAGGAATTCGAGATAGAAGGTAGGAAGATCGAACGTAAGGTAATTTTGGAGATACGTAAAGACGCCAGACGTAAGAAGCGATATAGTAATTTGGTTAAAGTATCGCAGCGTGCTAGGAGGGCTTCAAATCCATTCCAATTCTTATTAGAATCTAAGGAGTTGGATGGCCTCACAAGATCACTACCAAAAGATAGCGATATATTGACTGAGGATGTAAACAGTAGTGAAGGTTTGTTGGTTGAATGGTCTGTACCGGAAAAAGACCGTAATGAGGCTATTGCTGAAATCAAGAATGTCCTTAAAGGACAACCGATGGCTATAGCAGGTGAAAATGATACTGATATTAGCCAAGATGACTTACCCACTTAGAAGCAAACATTATTATATAAGCCAATCGAACTCTCCGAGTGTCGGAGCTGGTTGCAATCAAAGGGAGCTACTACATGGCCACTAAAGCCGAACGCCTCGTATTGGATAGCAGGAAGTTTCTTGGGACTATCAACAACTCTGCTCAAAGCAAAGTGGCTATGTATGAATCATTAGTCACCCAGCTCGGACAGCGTGTTGGAGCTAAGTGGCGGCTTGCGGCTCTCAATGAGGGCAATTTGTTCATCGAAGACACCAGCAATGGCGGTTATTATGCCGCGATCTATCAGCACTTGCGTGGTGGTAAGGTGAACATAACGAACGTTCGCCCAATCAAGATCGTTGAGGGTCAGAAGCAATCGTTGTTCGAACAAGATTGTCATGGCTTGGTCAATGCCATTGAGGCAAATGACCAACGAGCCATGCGGACGACATTCAACAACCTTGCCGCTCATAAATTCTCTCCCCGTACATTGCCGTCGTCCGGCGTCATTCGTACACGTGATGGTGTGATTCGTCGGCTTCAGGTCGAATCACATTCACATGGCTGGGATGATACCAGCAAGCAAAAGCTGGTGAAGGCTTTGGTTGAGAGTCTGTCGGATTCAGTCGTGCTTGAAAATGGCAGGGTCATCAGCGCCAGCTTCAATAGCGAGCGTCGTCAGAAGTTGCCAGTAAGCGAATGGACATGCCGTAAGGTTGTTGGCACCCATATGCGTGAATCGGCCAAACAGGCTTATAAGTCTGACGGATTCCAGAAACGAATTTACAAGATTGCACAGTTGGTCGATGGTGACAAGATTTCTGAGGCCGTCGCTGGCATCAAGGATTTTTTGGCTGAACAACAAGAATTCTGTCTACTGACGCGCCAAGAAAGTAAGACGCTCATCGAAAATACTCTGGCGTCAAGAGCGGTTATGAATCAACAGCTGTGTAATGACGTTGCTACGCTGTTCTACCGCACAAATCTAAAAGTCAACCGTGATTCTATCGTTAGGGAGTGGCGTGCTACCGCCGTGAAGTCACAGCACCCAACACTTCTAGAGAACGTGAATGTCCTCGAAAAGACGAAAGATTTCGATGGCGACTACGATAAGTTCTTGAATATGACCTTCAACGAAGCCTTGTCGCCACGCGACGAGGAGGTGAAGGCATATCGTACAGCACTCGACCTACTCCGCAACAGCCCCAAGATTCAAGAGGATGTGGAGCTCAAAGAGAAGGTCGACGAACTGATCGATAAATTATCCGAGTCGGAAGTCGACGACGCTACGGTTTATCTAGTTCGCGAGACATTAGCTTCTGCTCATAAAGAGCTTGAAGCTATGGATACGCTGAATGATTACGATACACAGGGTGGTCCTGAAACTAATGCTGGTATCGACGCCGGTGAAGAGCTTGGTGATGAAATCGGCGACGATCTCAATGCCGCTGGTGGTGCTGGCCAACCGAATATCGTTATCAACTCACCTCTCATCCAGATCGGTGGTACATCTGGTACCCCAGAAGGTGGAGAGGCCGATCTCGGTGCTGATCTCGGTGGAGATGAACTCGGTGGAGAAGAGGAAGGTGGAGAGGAAGATCTCGAAGCACTCGGACTCGGCGATGAGGAAGAAGGTGAAGAGGGATTGGACGATCTCGGACTTGGTGGTGAGGAAGAGGATGAAGACGTCAACATCAACCTCGACAGCAAGCAGAAGACCGAAACACCAGTATCTGAGCGTGTCGCACGTAAGGCTCTCGGTATGGCCGAAGATAAAGAATGGCTCAAGAACAAGATTGCCGAGAGAGAAGGCAAGAAGGACGAGGGCGACAAGAAGGACGAGGGCGACGAAGAGGTTGACGAGTGTGAGATGGAATGTGATGAAGACGCTGATCCGTACGCCATGGGTGAATCGGTCGAATTCACTTCGAGCATGGGCATTGATTACGGGCGGTCTATTCTCCGCGATGAGATGAACGACGTAGTTTCCAACATGTTCAAGCTCGCTGAATCCAAAGATGTCGATTTCGAAGATATCGACACACACAAGCTGGCGTTGGAAGCCATCACAGCTTCTGGTCTGCGAATTCCAGAGCATCGCATCAACGCCACTGTCGATAATATTGTCGAGCAGTTCAACCAGATTGCCGAAGATCAATACAAGAGCGGTACTTTGATGCGTCGGCGCAACCCTCGGCGTTCAAGCTTGAATAAGACTGAGCGGAAGAAGCCGTCCGGAAACAGTGTTTCTGAGATCGACGACGGTACACCGCCAGAGGCTGATGCTGGGATAACTGGCGAAGGCCCGAAGAATGAATCGCGTATTCGACGCAACATCGTTTGGCTTGAACACGACGAGAGCGGCAAGGGAATCAAGGGCGACCTTGATGGCGTTCGATTCATACTCGATTACGCCGAACCCTTCGTCATTCTCAGCGAAGACGGCAACGTGAATGTACCGATTCCTGAGAGTCTGTTCGAGAGTGCGTTGTGTGCCGCTGGTTTGAAGAACGGCGACAGCAAACCGTTCTCGAAATGGCTCGCCCAAGGTATCGAACAGTTCCGGCCAATTACGGAAGAGGAAGACAATGCTCTTCAAGAAGCCGTAGCCACCATTACTGCTGGTAGCGATGGGTCGGTTTCGGTCTCGGTTGACACCGGTGTTGAAGACGGCGGCGAAGAGCCACAAGTCGATATCGTTGGTGTTGGTGGTGCAGAGATGGGCGAGATTGGCATGGGCGGTGCTGGCGAGCAAAACGAAATGCAGCCAGTGACCGATCAGGCTATCGAACCAGAGGCACCAGAAGCCCCGGAGGCCATTGCCGATGAGATGCCTGACTTTGAGGCTGGTGGAACACCTGAACCCGAAGAAGAGCCCGAAGAGGAAATGGGCGAAGAGAAGATCGTGGAAGATAAGGACATCACTGATCCGAAGAAGAGTGACTACGACACGACAACGCAGGATCACCGCGAGCCTCCAAAGGAGAAGGGTGCCCAGAAGCCCAAGGGCAAAGGCAAAGAGCTAGAGGGCTTCGACTCGAACGGTAAAGTCGACGTCAGCGTTAAGGACGCTGGTGATCTTAAGCCCGTCAAAGCTGGTGAGAACAGAATCTAGCATCATGCCAAAGAGCTGGAATAATATTCCCGGTGACTCGTCATACAATGTCTATCTCGATGGTGGGGTTTTGTACCTAGAGAACGACAATGAGGTACCGGGAGTAGTTCAACGCGAGCTATTCCCGGTACTCAGACGTGTTGTTGGACGAAGGTTTCGAGCTAGCCAACTGTTAATTTCTTTTTCTGTGGATTGGCTAACGTCTGGTGCCTATTACGAAGGCAGCCATGACACACCGGCTGATGTCGACGCTGAATTCAGATTAGCTGGCCCTATCGAATACAACATCGAATATGGTGATAAACGCCATCGTGGCAAACTATCACCTGAGGCTAGTCAGGTGTTGTTCCAGCTAGTAGAGCAAGATATCATCGACAAGAATCCTGTGGATAATTACATCTACCACGATTCTCTGGGCGAATCGCATTTTGAACGCTCTCTCAATCGAGCGTTGCTTTCTTAGCAAATATATAGCGATTCGGATAGTAAATAATTTTGACATTATCTGAGGGCTATATGCTTACAGGTATAATGGCGATTTTTGGTGCTATTTTCAATGTAATCGCTAAGATTGTAGCTGCTATCCCCTGGCAAGTTTGGGCTTGCCTGGTGATTTTCTTTCTCGGTGGGTTGACATTTTATGGCGGCTCTTGCCGTGACTTCTTTTTCAGTAAACACCGTGATCCGAAGCCAATTAAGTGGCAGGAATTAAAAGTATCTAGTGCACTTACCGGCACTAGTCTCGAATGCAGTCTGGGTTCTCGTGGAAGACGTACCAAGACAGTAAATTTATCATTTATTGCTGCACCATCTAACGATCTTGCTGATGAAAGTCGTTCATCTCTTGAACGTCTTGCGGGTAATGTGATTCGTGTTCCATACGAGGGGCTATTTAAAAAGCCACTAGTTAACCCGATTAAGCCTGTTTCTGCTACTCCCGATGAGCCAAAAGAAGCAGAAACCGTAAAATGCGATGCATGTAAGGGCACCGGCGAAATTTGGGATACTTGTGTAGTCGTATGCTACTTCTGCCAGAGAGATCCGAAATGCCCAGAGTGCAAGGGTACTGGTAGGCTAAAACTCAATTATGATACTGTCGATCAGTGCGAAGCGGCCATACTGAGACATATAGGTGAGAATGGATGTAAAGAATGCCAGGAATTAAACGGGCCGTGTCCATTTTTAGCACAACAACTAAAGAATATTATAGCGGTAAAGCCGGATCAACCGCAGAAGATAAAATGCCTTGAATGTGACGGTAGTGGCGAATATCCAGTAGAGCCGCTAGAAGCACGATTATATGTAGGATTGGTATACAGCGCATATGGCCAATGCCTGAACACTGAACAAGTACGGCTAGGCATGGCAAAGTTACTACCAGAAGCTCCAAAGGAATGGAAGACATTCGAAGACGAAGCGAAAAAGAAAAATCTTGGGATTTGGAAGAAGAGTGGTCGTCGCAAATGATTCCCACTTGGTTAACCTAACCGATAGAGGGTGATACCATGACGCAGCTTATTGGTGTAGTAGTTGTTGCACTAGCATTAGTCGCACTTGCAGTTTGGGTATGGATTACATGGGGCAAGGGCTCTACAATCGGCCAAACCACAGGAGGCAAGATTGTTAGTGCTGCACTTGATACGGCAACCCTGACAGCCAATCTTGGCTATGTTGAACTATTGAGCAAGATCGATGTCGTGAAAGCATCGCCAGATGCAGTCAAGGCATGTGACATCCTTGCAGATACACTCTGGCAAGGTGCAATTGCAGCATGGAAGACTGCACAGACTGCCGATACTACGACCACGACACCTGTTGTTGCTAAGACAGCAAAAATCACAACTACTGACGGCACTGTTGTGGAGGTTCCGGTCCAATGACGAAGAAAGTACTGCCGCCAATCATCATCGTCTTGTTTCTCGCTATCGGTTTGACGATGATCGTCAAGCCTGACGTAATTCCCTTTGGCTCTACTGGGGTTCCAGAGAGGGCTGTGATCTTGCGTGAGACCAAAGTCGACAAACCACTATCAGAGGAGTGGGTCGAGTTGTTTGCCGGTGCTGAGAAGCTCGGTATATCGGTATGGGATAAGGATGTGCTAGGGAAGGCTAAAAAGCCATCCGCCGAAGCACAACCGTTTCTTGACGCTGTTGGTGATCAACCACTTCCAATTCTGGCTTTGAAATGGCCCGGTGGGAAAATTACCACGATGCCATGCCCGTCGAAATTGGACGCACTTAAGAAAGCCGCAGGCAAACCATGAGCTTATATATTAATGACGACAATTTCGCTGATGTTGTAGCCGAGAGTGAAGCTGCTGGCTTTACTTTTGGTGCATTGCCACGGCAAACGCAAATTGGCGATCTTGTATGTGCGCCGGTCTTTGCGGAGCATGTCCCGCTCATTCCTGAGAGTGAATGGAAGGACCGAATTGCACAAATGACGGCAGCGGGTGCTTTCATTGGGCAGAGATGGAAGAGTGACCCGAACGCCGACTACCAGAATGGTTTTGGCTTTTGTTGGGCATACAGTTTGTCTCAAACATGTATGTCTGTTCGTCATGCGATGGGTCAGCAGTTCGTGCAGTTGTCGCCAGAATCATTGGCTGAATGCACTGGATATCGCAATGCCGGTTATTATCTTGATCGTGCATTGGAATACGCTTCGACGAATGGTATTGCGACACGGGCAACTGTTCCACAGCACAAAATCAGCCCATCACAATGGAATCCGAGTTATAAGGACGAGCGGCAGAACTACATGCCGCAGGAGTGGTGGGATCTTGGTGGTAATGACGTTTGGGCCGAGACTATAACTGCTCTGCTCCAAGGATGGGGCTGCTACGTGGGTTACGATTGGTGGCGTCACGCCGTGTTTCTTGATATGCTGCGAGTCAATAACGGCAAGATCGAGGTCCATACTCCGAATTCTCATGGCCCAGGTAATGATGCATGGCTCGCAGGATCAAGGGCCATCCCGTCAATGGGTTCATTCGTGCTTCGTGGTATGACCTTAGCTGGCTAAGCTGAGGAACCATGTCTAAGAAGGCGATGATCACCGGTATAACCGGTCAAGACGGTGCACATCTATGTGAACTTCTTATCTCCAAAGGTTATGAAGTTCACGGCCTGATACGTCGTTCGAGTAGCTTCAATACTGAGCGTATTGAATCTATGTATCAGGACCCGCATAACAAAGATGCAAGGATGTTCTTGCACTACGGCGATATGGCAGATAGCTCGTCATTATCGTTTCTGATAAAAGAGATAATGCCAGATGAGGTATACAATCTGGCAGCCCAGAGCCATGTGCGTGTGAGCTTTGACATACCAGTTTATACTACGCAGACTATAGCCATGGGTACAATTAGGCTATTGGAAGCTATAAGGTCCACAAACAAGAGCATAAGATTTTACCAAGCTTCCAGCAGTGAGATGTACGGTAAGGTTGTTGAAACGCCGCAAACAGAATCAACGCCGTTTTATCCGCGTAGTCCATATGGGTGTGCTAAAGCATGTGCTTACTGGCAGACAGTCAACTATCGTGAAGCCTATGACATGTTCGCTTGTAATGGCACACTTTTCAATCACACAGGCCCCAAACGTGGTGAGACATTTGTCACTAGGAAAGTAACACGTGCAGCGACTCGTATCAAGCTAGGACTACAGGACAAGCTATTTCTTGGTAACTTAGATGCCAAGAGAGATTGGGGATATGCTGGCGATTATGTCGAAGCCATGTGGCTCATGCTGCAACACAACGTCCCCGGCGACTACGTAATCTCCGCAGGCGAGACCAGATCAGTTCGAGAATTTGTCGAAGAGGCATTTGCTTTACTCGATTTAGATTGGCATAAGTATGTCGAAATAGATCCACGATATTTTCGACCGACAGAGGTTGATTTATTGCTTGGTGATTCTTCTAAGGCTAGGCAAGTGCTTGGATGGGAGCCCAAAGTTACCTTCAAGCAGCTAGTGAAAATGATGGTCGAGCACGATATGGAATTGGCTCGATCTGAGAAGATCTTACGAGACTCCAAGAGATCATGATTGATTTTGCAAATGACCGTATCTTAATAACTGGTGCTGCTGGCTTCCTTGGAAAGAATGTACAAGCCATATTCCGCTTGGCTGGCGTACCAGACAAGAATTTACTGACACCGGGAATCGAGGACTACAATCTCATCTATGAAAATAGTGTGTCGCGGATGTATCACGATCTCAAACCAGATGTAGTTGTGCATCTTGCGGCTCTTGTTGGTGGCATCGGAGCAAACCGAGAAAACCCTGGTAAATTCTTTTACCATAATATGATAATGGGCGTGCACTTAATCGAGCACGCGCGACGCAGCAAGGTTAAGAAGTTCGTTCAAGTTGGTACCATTTGTGCTTATCCGAAACATACAAAAGTCCCATTCCGCGAAGAAGACCTATGGAACGGCTACCCAGAAGAAACAAACGCACCATATGGAATTGCGAAAAAAGCATTGCTTGTAATGTTGCAGGCTTACCGGCAGCAATATGGCATGAATGGAATCTTCTTATTGCCGGTCAATCTTTACGGCCCAGGCGACAATTTCGACCCAAAGAGTTCTCACGTCATCCCGGCACTAATTCGCAAGTTTCAAGAGGCCAAAGACAAAGGCGAAGATCGAGTCGTTATGTGGGGAAGCGGTAAAGCGAGCCGCGAATTCTTGTATGTCGAAGATTGTGCTAGAGCACTAGTGATGGCGACCAGATCATATGATCATCCGGAGCCAGTGAACATTGGAGCCGGATTTGAAATTACTATCTATGATCTTGCTGTGAAGATCGCGAAGCTTGTCGGGTTTGAGGGCGAGATTTTTCATGATCTCACCAAACCGGATGGTCAGCCACGTAGATGTCTTGACGTACAAAGAGCATGTATGGAGTTCGGATTTAGCGCCGAGACGCCGTTTGATGTCGGTCTAGAACGAACGGTCCAATGGTGGAATAGTCACAAATGAACCATGTGATAGCCTGCGTCTCCGGTGGCTGCCCAATAATCGGCAGACTCTTCTGCCTATTCGGATTCCACGTCTGTAAAGACCCGACGCATATGTTCGAAAATTCAAATCCAGACTACTTCAAATGCTGTGTGTGTGGCAGAACGATAGAGACGTACCAAAAATGATCGAGATTGTTACTCATTGCTTTGGTGAGAGATTTGCTACTCTTCTGAATTATCATTTAAGTTCTATTGTGCTCAATGAGAGTCAGCCGGTCACTGCGACCGTTATGTTCGCCACCAATGATAAATTGACAACAAAGGTGCTGTCGTATTTCGGTGTGATTGATCGCCCATGGATAACATGGAATTTTATCCATATGCCGATCCAGTCATTGTATCAAAGGCCAATAGGCCGCGATCTTGCCGCCAAATCGTCGAAGGCCGATGTCATATGGTTCACTGACGCTGATTATGTGTTCGGTGATGGATGCTTGAACGCTGTATGGGTGCCGCAAGACGATGGCATATATCGCCCAGAGCATGAATATCGTATTGCTCGTCGATTGAAAATGCAAATGGTTGGTGCCTTACTGAAAAATGGGGACATAGAACCTAGTGTGGTTGATATAGATCGATCACAATTCATATTAACTGATATCAGACGTGCAGTAGGCGGTGTGCAAATAATCTCTGGTGATACAGCACGCAAAATTGGTTATTTGCCTGATTACAAGGAATGGCAAAAACCATTAGAAAAATACAACCGCGATGATGGTAGTGCGTTTTGGCGTAATCTGTTTACAAAATTCGGAACGATGGCAATCCCTAACGTTTTCAGGATATAATGGTCGTCATTGAAAAGAGTCGGCTACAGTCGTTCGAAATCAAGACGCTTAAGCATAGTATACTGTGTAAATGTGGTAAAGGGACTATGATAGGGACTGGTGCCGTCAGACCTGCAAACGGTGCTTCGGGACCGGCAAGCAGATATGATCATCAGCACAAGTGCAATAAATGTGGTGAGATTGAATGGTTTTCAGACAAATATCCAATGCGCGAAGAGCGTGAAGTCCCAGTCATTCTAGATGAAGGGGTCGTATAATGAAGAAGATATTGCCTGTCGTTGGTTGTGTATTGCTAGTCGTCGGCATATGGCTCATATTTCATGCTAGTGCTGATACCGTGGCTCCGAATGATGTTCCTGTGACGCCAACAGAGCCTATCGAACCAACAAAACCAAAACCTGGTTCTGAACAAGGCTCTACTCAGCCGCCAGCACCACCGGTCCCTGCCGATGAGCCAGTTAAAGCTGTTAATCCTTTGAAGGCACCTGTGGCAGATAAACCTTGCACCGAAGATACATGCCCTTGCAAGGATGCAGAACAACCTGTTGGTGCCGCTAAGAAACAATATACGCCAGTGCCTTGGGCATCGGTTCCAGGTCTTCCAGAGCCAGAGCCGCCGCAAGCAGCGCCACAGGCTAGTGAATCTAACGTTGAAACTATTACAGTAAGAGGCCCTTTACGTAGGCTGCTAAGGAGGAACTGATGTTTTCATTACTTAGCACCGATCAGAAATCTGTTGAATATTGGGAAGGTTGGCAGGCCGTTGAACTCAAAAGACAGTGTGCCTATACCGACCAGAAACAACGCAAGGAATGGGCAAAGGGATTTGCTGATGGTGTGAAGGAGATGCGTGGATATAAGGCGTGGTACAGAAGCAAGACAATGATTGTCGGTTTGAGTCTTCTCGGCATCGGCATCGGATTTCTTGTTTACGGATATTACTACGATGCTTCTGGCGTATTTGGCGCAGGCACAGGCATAACTGCAACGAGTGTTTTAATGGCTGCGTTGCGGCTGATTACAAATACTAACATCACTATTGGCGGGCCGGGCGGCGGACAGTTTACCCCGCCACCTCAATAGGATAAACCTTCATCCCTAGATCACACTTATCTCTGTCTGGGCATGCATAGCCGCAGTATAATTCACGCATCAGCCAACCATATTTCTTGATAAAATCGGCAATTCCTTCTTCTTCATCAGGAATTGCATTGAACCATTTATGTCTTGCTAGATGCCGTTTGATAACGCCAAGCTCACAATCAAGAAATTCCTGTAGGTGCTCACATCTGACTGCTTTTTCTTCAATCATCATGGGTCCTCTGTGGTTGCATTATGTTTCCACAAAATTATCATACCTATGAAATTGAAACTGCTTAGTGAAGGACATTGGGTGAAGGCAGATCCGACCAAACGGATGTCGTTCTTGCTACATCCATCCGATAGAGAAAAATTCATTCGGTGGGGTCAGAAGAAGTCGAAACGTAAATAGTTCTATGAAAGCTAAATGCCCATTCTGCATCGATGGATGCCATAAGTGCGACGATACCGGAAAAGTAGAAGTCGAATTCGCAAAAGGTATCCTCTGGACGAGGACTTGTACTATCTGTGGTTTCGAGAATGGTGGTAGGATTCAGAAGGGCGATAAAGAACCTACTGAACCATCTGGAAAGTGTGTAGTATGTGGTGCTCCCACCAGATGGATTATGGTTGGCAATATGGACGAAATACTAGGTGATGCTGATGAAATTCCTGTCTAAGTTAGAACACAAGAAGGAAGATCAGTTGGTCCGGTTTACCATTACTGCTATATTAGCTGGATGCGTTATGTCCGGCTTTATTCGATGCTTTCTATAATAACAATAAGTCTAGAAACAATGAAATTAATAGTGTTTAGCAAAAATAAGTTCAGAACGACCAGTTCCCAAGTGACACAGGAGTTGACCTGATAATGGACAAGATCAAGCAGCTTTTGCAAAAATGTGGTCTTACCGCCGAGGTTTCAACGCAATTATGCGAAGCCATCGACAACCACGCAAGCATGCTGAAAGAGCAATCGGAGACTGAATTTCAGGCACGCCTCGCGAAAGCGAAAAAGGTGTGTTTCGAGGAAGTCGAGGCCCACAAGGCTGAGCTTGCTCGTCGGCTCCAAATCTTCTTGGAAGCTAAGAACTCTACTATCGAAGAGCTCGTTATGCGGCAGTCGGCCAATAGGGAAACTGAAGCTGTTGCCAAGCT
>Ga0265297_10000770_pt1 | contig 88463 bp, 94 predicted proteins | sample Munlanlwell13791_FD_192502 | JGI IMG/M metagenome (GOLD analysis project Ga0265297, IMG submission 192502) | Leachate microbial communities from a municipal landfill in Southern Ontario, Canada - Leachate well 137-91 | ecosystem: Engineered > Solid waste > Landfill > Unclassified | place... | reverse complement strand
TAGGCTCAAAAGAAAGCAAAATCCCAAGCTACTTGAGCCTGGGCATGCCACAAAAAATCCCGATAATATCATCGGGACGTGGGCATTATACCTGAAGAAATACCGAAAAGTCAAGTTTTCTTAGGAGGCCACGGAGGGAATCGAACCCTCGCATAGCTGTTTTGCAGACAGCCGTGTTTCCTCTTCACCACGTGGCCAAGTAGAGTCTATTTTATCTTATTTCCTTCCAAACACAAAACTATTCTAAGAATAAAAATTCGTACGGGATTTCATTGTCAAGAGGTGTGAATTTTGTTAAACTTCCGGGAGTAAACAATGACAAAAATAAAAATAGTTGCGTTCGCACTGGGTTTGGTAGCTTTAATAGTTTTGTCTATTTTTTTTGTTGTTGGGTATTTTAAACCCCGGAAAGCAGGCCTTCTAATTGATACCAATCCTTCCTCCATTGTGTACATTAACGGTGAGCAGGTTGGAAGAACGAAATATGACGTGACCAGGGCTCCCGGAGAGATCGTTGTTAAATTGGTACCTGAATCGGCTGATAAAGCCCTTCCTCCTTATGAGACTAAAATCACTCTGGTTGGTGGGGTAAAGACAATTATTCAGCGAGATTTCGGTGATTCGGATGACACCTCCTCAGGAGCCATAGTTTCTTTTGAAAAAGTTGGCGGTGATGAAACAGCCATTTCAGTAGTAACCGTTCCTGATTCAGCCCAAGTGAGTATTGACGGGCAAGTTAGGGGTTTTGCTCCTTTTAAATCCTCAACTACGACCGAGGGAGAACACACATTAACAATATCGGCTACTGATTATCAGGAAAAATCAATTAATGTTCGAACTTACAAAGGATATAAATTAACGGCGATTTTTAAACTGGCACCTTTAGTTTTAGGGGCCGGGACGGATACTCCAGTAAGTCCGACTCCTACGGCTACACCAAAAGCAAGTCAGGTTGAAATTCTTGAAACCGAAGTAGGTTATTTGCGAGTCAGAAATCAGCCGTCTACTCTTGCCCCTGAAGTAGCTCAAGTTAAACCAGGCAAGCTTTACAATCTATTAGATACTGATGACCAGACAGGGTGGTTCAAGATTGAATATGAAACAGGAAAATCAGGCTGGATAACCAATCAATATGCGAAAAAGGTAAGTGAGAATGGGGAAGCCTCCAAAACTCCGAGTTCGACCCCTACTAGTAGGTAGCAGAGATCCCTCCATAGAGGATCCAAACAGTCATCGTGGCCCAAAGGAGAACAGAGGCAATAAGAGGGATATCAGTTAAGAGGAGTTTCTCTGGAGCTTCAGACTTTTCTTCAAAAATAAGGCTTTCGTATCGCATAATACCAAAAATAACCACAGGGATGGTGACCATGAGGAGTTTGCTTATGGTGGTTGCTTTGGAAATCTCAGCTAAAAATAACCAAGCCCGGAGGTTAGTTTTAGGAGATTCAAAGAAGGTAAAGAGTGCCCAGCTCATCCAGGAGGCATTAGCAAACATGGTTACGTAAGAGTTAAGAAGTTCCCGAGGGTACTTGGCCAGTGATTTGCGGGTAAGATTTTTGGTATCACTAGTAACATTTAGTTCCGATCTTCTTTTTCCGGCTGCCAAGAAGAGGGAGGCTGAAACGACACACAAGAGAAACCAGACTGAAAGATGGGCGTTTATGGCGAAGGTCCCTGCATAAACTCTCAGCACAAACCCGGAGGCAATGATCAAGATATCAATAACACTAATATTTTTTAGTATCAAGCTGTAGAGGATTTGGAGAACGATATACCCAATTGTTGCCATCAAAAAAAGAGGGTTTATGATGTCGGCGATGGAAATAGCCAGGCAAGCTAGGATAATGGCCTCAAGAAGGGCTATGTTCTTTGGAAGCGTCCCGGAGGCAATTGGGCGGTTTTTCTTAATAGGGTGAAGCCGGTCTTTTTCTGCGTCAAGAATGTCGTTGAAAATGTAAGTGCTTGAGGTGGCGAAGCAAAAGGCGATGAAGGCAACAATGACTGTTTGGTAATAGACAGGAATAAAAAGAGTCTGGGTAAAAAGAAGAGCTGCGAAAATGGAGATGTTTTTAGTCCAATGAACTGGCCTCGCCACTTTTACCATGGCAAGCGCAAGATTGACTAATCTTTTACCCTTGATCTGTAAGTTAACCATAATATCAAACCACCGAGAGCGATGGCTACACCAATGATTGTATAGAACTTTTGGGAGGTGTTCAAATAGAGCGCTAGGATTCCAAGGACAGCAGTAACTAGCCAATAGAAGACAGCCACTCTTCGTTTGCCCCAGCCAATAGCCAGTAGCCTGTGGTGTAAATGCCCTTTGTCGCCCCAGACGGGAGATTTTCCACTAAGTATCCGTCGCACAATGGTGTATCCAGTGTCAATTAGGGGAATGCCAAGGGCTACAAAAAGTGCTCCAACTTTAGCCGTCGAAAGGATGGCTAAGATGGCCAGAATATACCCTGCGAGAGTTGATCCCGAATATGAAGGCATTATTTTTTGTGGGTAAAAATTCCAAGGCAAAAACCCTAAGTACGCGCCAGCTGTAACTGTGGCTAGGATAATTATTGGCCATTGGGTAATATCGGCTGAAAACTTCAACGAAAGAGCGGCAATAACCAGGGCGGCAATTCCTACGACTCCTGGAAGCTGTCCATCAACTCCTTTGGCCCCCATATTAAGCATGTTCATCATGAAGACGATCCAAATAACAGCGAATAAATCCGATAGTAACCAGATACTTTTGGTGTCACCAAAAAGTTGGAAAGTGATTCTAGGGTATGACAAATCTAGGATTCCTCCGAAGGGATTAGTGATAAAGGCAATTCCAATTCCAAAAGCGATGGGTACTCCAGCGATTAGGAATTGTGATCCTAATCTGACGTAGGGGTTGAGGTCAAATTTGTCATCAATCAGGCCAAGGATGGTGATTAAAAGTCCTCCTAAAAGAATTCCTATTAAGTGTTTATCTAAAGGTAAGAACAAAAGTGAGGTGATAAGAATGGCAAAAAAGATAACCATTCCTCCCCCTCTGGGAACAGGATAGGTATGGATTACTTTGGGATGGTGGTGTTTTTTGGGATCGTCGACCATGCCGAGCTTGTTGGCAATTTTAATAGCCACAGGGGTTAGTAGAAAGGAAATTATTGTGGCAATAATAAACGGGAAAAGGGTGGTCGATGATAAATATGGCATTTTAGATCCCTCCTACAAGTAAGAATATCCTAATTGTAGTCACGACAGAAAAAAAAGATGTGGCGGCACAGGCGACAATCAACATTTTTTTAATAAAATCGTCCTTGATTAGGGAAGCCAAAGCGGTGTTTAAAATAATCATAGCAAGGGATACCAGTGATGGAAGTGCCAAAAAGAGAGAATTGGAGGCTAACTGTTCCTCCCCTTCCGCTAAGCCGTAATAAAGGGGAATTTGAGGAGGAATAAAACGTTTGAGGATAAATATAAGAGCGATAACAACGATATTGGTGAGACCAACGGCGAATATGGTTTCGCGGTAAGGAATTGACACCAGGCCTACTTCTTTCTGACTAGAAGTGTCGATGGGAATAATCTTGGCCTTCAGTTGAGTGAGATTTAGTTTCTGGGCCAGTGTTTTTTTGGTATTAGCCATATTCTTGTCTCCCTGAAAGCTAATTTTACATCCTGGAAGGCAAATATTCTAATTGCATAAAACCCAGCCTGAGAAATAATGAGGTGTTATTTTTCTAAGGACTGTAGGGCTGTCGGGTTGAGGTTGATCAGTTTAAAGATTTCCGCTCCGTCAATATTCGAGAGAAGGATATATTTCTGCCTTAGAAGTGGCTTTATTTCCACAAAAGCTGATCCCTCCGGGAGAATGACAATAATGGTCGGGGGGTTATTGGTAAGTGCCAGAACAATTTCCTTTGGAGTGGAGAAATCCTTAACATGGTAATCGGCAACGTATTTTATTGGAGGGAGACGTCTCGAGAGGGCATAAATTGAAGAATCGTCCCCCCAGACAAACACCCTTTCTTCCCTCTGTGTTAGTGAACGGACAGTCTTGGCAATCTGGTAATTTCTTAATATTTGTTGCCTGAAGTTAGAGAAATACTCATCCTGGGTCTCGATTCTAACGGCAAACTTCAGAAATCTCTGGTAGTAGGAGAAAGTCGGATAGGTCCAGAACTTGAAATATACAGGAACCAAAAAAGCCAAAGTGAGAGGAATAATGGAATAGACCTGCACAAGAGTCTTGTCTGCCAGCAAGAGCCCGAAAAGGATTGATATGGACGGGATGGCTTGGATTAGGTAGTGGGGATATGGTCTTTCAGAAAGAGCCACAGCAAAAAGAGAGATCAAAAGCCAACTAGAGGTAAAAATAAAGTAAGTGGGGAGTTTCTTTCTTTTGATAGCCAAAAGTCCGAGGCCCACGGCAACGATGGCAGCTCTAATTAGAAGTGATTTGTTCTTTACCCAAAAGGGTAGTTGTTGAGTAGCTTGGTTTTTCCAACTAGAGAGATAGCCCAAGTTTTGCAGGAATGCCGCCACGAGATACTCCTTTAGAGCACCTCTTAGGAAGTACCAGACGACAGTTAATAGCAGTGGGGTCAGGAAGCCAATCGCCAGCCAAAGAACGTTAGTTATAAATTCCTTGATCCCCTTTTTATCTTTCTTGATGGTTACCAACCATAAAAAGACAACAGCGGCCATGTCAAACATTGCCGGAACTTTAAACAGGGTTGCCACCGAAAAAGAAAGGCCAGCAAAGAAAACGTTCTTTTTACTTAACCTTTTGGTTAAAAGAATCCAAAAACCAAAGATGATTGGTCCGATAAAGAAAAGTTCGGCGTTGGCAGTATTTCCTTCAATGAGAGGAATGGTGGTTAAAAGAGAAAAGATGATGGTTGCCGCTTTTATGGCTTTATTATTTTTAGGTAAAAGGGCTTGGGATAGTTTCCAGAAAAAGACGATGGTAAAAGTTGACCAAAGGGCGAGGATGACCTTAAACCAAAAAAGATTTCCAGCAATAGCTGCGAAGATATAAAGAAGTGGGGGTTTGTTGTCGTGAAGTCCCAGGTAAAGTGGAATACCCTGTCTGATTCCCTGTCCCAGGGTGAGATAAATCATCTCATCACCATAGTAGTAGGGTTCAAAAAAAGAAGGAATACGGAGAATAAAACAGATGACTAAAAGAATAAGGACCCATTTGGGAGGTTCAATCTTTTTGAGGAATTTCTCGATGGCAGGAGGCATAAATACAGTTTAGCACAATCTCTTTTTGGAGAAAATCTTTCCTAAACTTTTTCAGTTACTTTATATTCGATGTATTTCCCCAGCATAAGTCTGGTGTGAGCATCAAGTCCAGGAAGAGCTGAAAAGAAGAACCCAGCCACTGGCATAAGGACAAGTTCCAGGGGGGCTAGGACATATCTCCAGAAAGGTAGCTTTTCTGGTTTAGGTTTGTAGAAATAGTCAATAATAAGAGTGGTTAATAAAAATCCAATTGAGATAGTAAGTACAAAGGAGGAGATTTTAGGTACCATATATCCTAAGGATGTTCTTCCAAAGGCAGGGTTTAAGATGGTGGGGATAGTCAACCCAATGGTGATCAGAAACCAACTGATAGGCCAGGAAAAATGTGACCACAAGGCCCACAAAAGTCTCATGGTTTTATCAACGAAAGGCACTCCTGGAGTTAGGAAATAATTTTTAATAATCCAAGGATCGTCCGAAACTCCCCAAGCCCACCTTTTATATTGTTCATACTGGTTTTTCAAGGTTTTCCAGAAAGATCCTGACTGGGCTGCATCTGCCCAGAGGGGAAGGTACAAAGGTTCAACTTCTACCTGGCCACGCATTTTGTAGTAGGCTTTGAAAAATATTCCCCAATCCTCAGGAATTTTGTCAGCATCCCAGTATCCGGTTTCGTCTAAGAGCTTGAAAGAAAGAGAGTAGTTTTGTGCGTTTATCAAGCGGTCCCGTCTTGGAAGTTGGGAGAGGTTCCAAATAGTACCTAAGGTATTGGGGACACGAGTAATGGCGGGAAGTTCCCAGATGTTGTTGTAAAACATAACTACTGGTTGCCAGAAATAGTTATAGCGCTTGGGGTTATCAAGGAATTTATAGGTCAGACAAGCAAAATGGTTTGGATGATACTTGTGGTCAGCATCACAACTGGTAACGGTCAAGTAATCCATCTTGAGTTTGCCTTTATCGATCAGGTTTTCTTTGACCCAGATAGCGGCGAAGCGTTCGTTGGAGGCCTTACCAACCACTTCCCCGGTGGTTAATTCATGGACTGTAAAATACAATCCCCCAAAGTATTTTTTGAATTGTTTACTCAAGCTTTTTACTTTTATTAGTCTATCCTCTTCAGGTTCTTTCTTTTCCATGGCCAAGACAACGATGATTTGTTTGGTGGGAAGAGTTTGTTCCTTAAGGGAGTTAAAGGTACGTTCCAGGATATGGAGAGGTTCTTTGTAAGTTGGGATAATAACCACATTTTTGATTTTCTTGTAGTCAGGGAAGGCCTTAAGGTCACCCGCCCAGTCATATTTCATGGCTGCCTGGATTCTAAAATGAGAGAAAATCGAGGTGAAAGCAATCTGCATCGATTGGTAAAACCAATAGATGTTAAAGGCTAAGATAAAGTACGCAACAACATTGGGGATGACAAAGATTCCCCAGTAAGGAAAAAGAATAACGTTCCAGGAGAATAATCCCGGAAGAATTTCGAGCATGCGCTGGATAAGGTGGTCGTGTTTGATGACGAAATTTCTAAATTTGCTCATATCTTAAGTTAAGGCGGAAGTTATTTTAGTCGTGGGAATAAAGCCTCAGACGACTTAATAGTTGGTCCTGTAAACTGTTTTTCAATTTTTGCTGCTGTTTCAGGGAGAAATGGTTTTAGGTTAAAAGCAATGATCCTTATTTCTTGTACTAAATGATTTAAGTGCTTAAGTAGTGCTTTGTCTTTAGTTTCCCAAATCTTGTTGTCGTTGATGTATTTATTGGCTACATCAATTTTTTCATGCCACAAAACCTCAAGCGCTTTGTTTAGTAGGAAATTATCCCCCAGGGCTCTAGCAATAATTTCCTCCTGTTTGGAAGGTTCATCTGGGTTAAGACTATTTGTCTCACAAAGTTTAGCCACTCTGGCTACCAAATTTCCCAGCCCGTTGGCCAAATCCGCGTTGTAAACTTCTTTTAGTTTTTCTTCTGAGAAATCTCCATCACCAAAAGGAGTAACTTTAGCCAGAAGATAGTAGCGTATAGCATCTGCTCCATATTTTTCAATTAGTGGAATAGGGTCAACAATATTCCCTACAGTTTTGGACATCTTTTGGCCATTAACTGTTAAGTACCCATGAATGTAGATAGATTTGGGGAGTTTGAGGTTTGCGGAAAGCAAAAATGCAGGCCAATAGACTGCATGGAAGCGAGTAATACCCTTGCCAATAATATGGATATCAGCTGGCCAGTATTTATTATATTTTTCTTCATCCCAGCCAAAACCAATCCCTGATTGGTAGATGTTCAAAGCGTCAAACCAAACATAAATTCTCTGTAGAGGATCGTCGGGGACTGGCACTCCCCAGTTTTTTGCTCTCTCGTTTGATCTGGAGATACTAATGTCTTGGAGGGGTTCTTTTAAGAAAGATAGAACTTCATTCTTTCTGAACTCTGGAATGATTTTTAGCTTATCTGTGGAGATTAGGTCGATAAGCTGTTTTTGATATTTGGAGAGGGAAAAAAAGTAATTTTCCTCTGCGACTTTTTGGAGTTTTTTACCAGGATGCTCAAAACATTCCCCGTTTTCATTAAGTTCGTCAGGGGTGTAAAAAGTCTCACAACCAACACAATAAAGTCCTTCGTATTTCTTTTTGTAAATATCCCTCTCGCATAACCTCCAGAGTTTTTGGACCGATAGGAAGTGATGAGTCTGGTCACTACCCTTTTGCCAAACATCAAATTCGGCGTTGAGCTTAACTGCTAGGTCTCTGAAAAGTTCTGTGTTGGTGTCAACAAATTCTTGAATGGGGGTACCAGTAGCCTCTGCAGCCTGAACATTTTTCAGGGCATTTTCATCCCCACCCGAGAGGGATTTGGCATCAAAACCCAAAAGAGTGTGGTAGCGCTTAATGGCGTCGACCTGGACAAACTCCAAGGCATGGCCTATATGTGGCTTGGCATTAACATAAGGAATGGCTGCAGTGATATAGAATTTCTTGCTCATAGAGGTATTTTACCCTTAAGTAGGCTCTGAAGCTAGTTGTCTAAACCTTTTTGGTAAATTTCTTGATTCTCTCTGACCAAACATTGGCCCACTCTTCTGCCTCCATTTTTTTAATGGCCAGTTTGAAGCCTCTCTTCTTTGCGAGTAAAGCCACCTCTGAAATAGCGGAAGAGGTGACCTTGAGGTTGTCTTTGATATTTTTGTTGCTTCTGCCTTTTTTGAGCCAGTAAGCTACAGCCAGTCTTCTGGAAAAAATATCAACTTCTTTTTCAGTAAAAAAGTCATTAACAAATTCATTGGTTTCTTCCACGGTTTGAAAGTCGCACAGGGTTTGGACAAAAGTGGCTAGGATTTGCCTCTTTAAGTATTGGCTGATTCTATTGTTTGAAACGCGCATGTGCTAGTTATCTGAAGGATACAATAACGGCCTTAAAAGTCAAAAAGCAAAAGTCATTGCGGAATTTATTTTTTTAGAAGATAGATCTCAAAAGCTACAGCAACACCTGCAATGAGAAGAAAGTTGAGAATGTTTCCTACCCCAAAGTATCTAAGAAGTAAAAATATTGTTAGGGAAATGGAGACAACCAATCCTTCCCTGCGGCTACTAAAGATAATTGAGAAGAGAAATAGAAGTGCCAGAAAAAGAATAATAAAAAAACCAGGAACAGCAAAGAAAGAATAAGGACTAATAAAATAAACTATCCCCCCCAGGACTACCCAAAGAAGGACTGCAAAGATAAGGGTAGGAAAAAAATTGCGTCTTTTGGCCCGTTCTTGTTTGAACTTCTTCATATGGATTTACCTGAATTTGTTCTTTATCATTTTACAGCTTGTGGTGGTAGAATTGTAAAGCTATGGATCCTATTTTGGTTGTCGTTGTTGTTGCCATCGGTTTTGTTTTAATTGCGATATTTATAAATCGTAAACTGGCCGAGCTGAAAGAAGGTCAAAAGCCCTCAGATGAACTTCTTGAATACCTGCGAACAACCAACACTAGGCTCGATGAACAGAATAAACACTTCACCCGCACCATGGGAGAGTCAACAAGGACCTTAAACGAAAGATTAGATAACGCGGCTAAAGTAATTTCAGCGGTTCAGAGAAACATCGGGGAAATGAGCGAAATTGGTAGGGGAATGAAGGATCTTCAGGATTTTCTCCGTTCTCCAAAACTCAGGGGAAACATTGGGGAGCAAATCTTAAAAGAACTTTTGGGACAGTTCTTACCAAAATCTTCATTTAATCTGCAATACACATTTAAATCTGGTGAGAAAGTCGATGCGACTATTAAAACCTCAGCTGGCATTATTCCGGTTGACGCTAAATTTCCCATGGAAAACTTTAGAAAAATGATGTCAGCCCAGAGTGATGCAGAAAAGAAAATCTATGACAGAGATTTTGAGTCAGATGTTAAAAAACATATTGACTCAATTTCTAAAAAATACATCCTGACAGAAGAGGGCACAATTGACTACGCTCTGATGTATATACCTTCAGAGGCAGTTTATTATGAAATAGCTAATAATCAGAAACTTTTTGAATATGCAGGGGAGAGGCGTGTGCTTCCGGTCTCCCCGACCACCTTTTATGCTTACCTTCGAGCTATCCTCATGAGTTTTGAGGGACAGAAGATTGAGGCGCAAGCAAAACAAATTTTAACATCCTTAAGAGCAATTCAAAAAGATTATTCTAAGGTGGATGAAAACTTGTCAGTCTTGCAAAAACATTTAAACAACGCTTATAACATGATGGCTAGTGTCCTTTCGTCATTCACCCAGTTGGGACAAAAGATTTCCAATACTCAAAGTTTGGGAGGGGGAGTTAGGAAAAACAGCGAACTCGAAAGTTAGGTTCATGTTATAGACCCATAACATTGTGATAGCACGCGTTAAGTGATAGAATACCCCGTGTTGATTTTTCGTACCTAAAAATACTGATTATTAAGAATAGGAGGTTTGAATGGCCATTACCCCTGACCAGGCACAAAACTTAACCCAGGTAGAGAAAGAAACAATAGACTTTTTAGAGAGGCACTTTGATAGAATCTTGAAAGAGAGGTTTAACGGAGAAAAGGTAGCGATTGATGTACCTAGCCAATTGTTTGGGAAAGAGTGCCGTCTTACTGCGAGGGTTATTGACAGCCTGGAGCATTTATATAAACAAGCCGGGTGGATCGCTAAACACAATTATGACCAAAAAGACGGGAGCTGGTTCGAATTTGCCCCAATAAACAATCCATAAACATCTTTATTTGAGTAGTGCTCTTGTACACCAAGAAAGGAGTTGAGTTATGCCTAGACTTACACTCTGTCCCAGTTTGTAGGATTGAAAATTGGTGACTGATTGACCTACATGGCAGGCAGAGGTACCCATCGTTTTGTGGCCTATGCCGTTGTGAAGAGGAATCCGGTCTCTTCGGTGGCCGTGAGAATAACAAAGGAGCTGTTTCGTGGAAAGGATGTCGATCCTGAAACAAGGAAAGGTAAAGTAATTCTTGCGAGTGACTCCGAACTATACCTAAGATCAACGAAGATTTGCCCCACCTGCAACGGCGCCCGAGAATACAGGGAAGCGATTTCTGAGGGGTCAGGGGGTAGTTATGATTGTCGTGACTGCGGCGGCTCTGGCGTAAAAGAGTGATGAATAAGATTTAATTTTTTCTAAAGCGCTGGCTTTTAACAGATTTGTTTTCCTGTTTTAGCCAGCGCGTTTTTATTGGAAAAAATCGTGTTAGAATGTTGCCAGAGTCATGGCACAGGCTAAGAAACTAAACGAACAACAACTCAAAGCGGTCAACCACAAAACTGGTCCACTTCTAATTATTGCAGGAGCTGGGACTGGAAAAACTACTGTTGTTACCGAAAGGATTAAGTTTTTGATTGAGAAAAAGTTAGCTGCTCCTTCTGAGATTCTGGCTTTAACCTTCACTGAAAAAGCAGCCAGGGAAATGCAGGAGCGGGTGGATGAGGCTCTCCCCTATGGTTACTCACAAATGTGGCTTTCTACTTTTCATTCTTTTTGTGACAAGATCCTAAGGGCAGAGGCTTTACATATTGGGCTTGATCCACGTTATAAATTAATGAGTGAGTCAGAAGCAACCCAATTAGTAAGGACTAATCTTTTTGAACTGGATCTGGATTACTTTAGACCTTTGGGTAATCCCAACAAATTTATAGGGGGAATACTTCAGCATTTTTCCCGTTTGCAAGATGAAGATATTTCTCCCAACGAATACCTTTCTTGGACAAAAACCTTAAAAAAAAGTAAAACTTCTGAGGAACAACTTGAAATTATCAAATGGAAGGAACTGGCTGGAGCTTATAAGAAATATGATGCCATCAAAATTCGCGAAGGGTTTTTTGACTATGGCGACTTGATTGTTAAGGCCCTTGAAGTTTTTAGAACCAGAAAAAATATTCTAGTGAGGTATCAAAAACAATTTAAATATATTCTGGTTGATGAGTATCAAGATACCAATTTTGCTCAAAACGAAATAGTAAAACTCCTAGCTGGAAAGAACGGAAATATCACTGTTGTAGCTGACGATGACCAGGCGATCTATCGGTGGAGAGGAGCCGCGGTTTCTAATGTTATCCAGTTTAGAAAGAATTTTCCCAAGACCAAGATTATTACTCTGACCAAAAATTATCGCTCAACACAAGAGATCTTAGATAGATCTTATGATCTAATTCAACACAACAACCCCGATAGGTTAGAAGTGGTCGAGAAGATAGACAAGAAACTACTAGCTGAAAAACATGGGACCAAACACGAAATACGTTTTATCCACACGGATAGAGTAGAAAATGAGGCCGAGGAAGTGGCTAAGGAAATTAAAAAGCTGGTTGGGGAAAAGAAGTACGCTTGGAAAGATTTTGCCATTTTGGTTAGAGCCAATAATCATGCAGAGCCCTTCACTCGAGCCCTGGCCCGCCACAATGTTCCTTATCAGTTCTTAGGTCCAGGGAGACTTTTTAAACAACCAGAAATAATTGATCTTATTTCCTACCTCAAGGTTCTATATAACTTTGAGGATTCGGTTTCCTTTTATCGACTTTTGTCTCTGGAGTATTTCAATGTTTCTCCCCGCGATTTGGCAGCGATTGGTAACTATGCCAAACGTAAGAACCTTTCTCTTTTTGAAGCTGCAGAAAAAGTGGACGATATTTTCGTAAGTGACCAGACCAAAGAAAAAATAAAAAAGATATTAGCCATTATTACTAAACACATGGCCTTAGTAAGAAAAGAAACGGCGGGGCAGATTCTTTATTACTTCCTGGAAGACACGGGTCTTATGCCTAAACTTATCAATCCCGAATCTCAAGATGCCCAAAAAAGAGCCAGTAATATCTCTAAGTTTTTTGACAAGCTAAAAACATATGAGGTCGACCATGAAGATGCCACCATTCCGACGGTGGTTGATTGGATAGAGCTCTCAAGTGAACTAGGCGAGTCTCCACTGGCAGCTAATGAAGACTGGACTGATATTAATGCTGTTAACCTCCTGACAGTTCATTCTGCCAAGGGGTTGGAGTTTCCGGTAGTTTTTCTTGTCAACCTTGCTTCTCAACGTTTTCCGACATCAGAAAAAAGGGAACAGATTCCCATACCTGAGGAGTTGATTAAAGAAATTCTTCCTAAAGGGGATTTTCATTTACAGGAAGAACGCCGACTTTTCTATGTTGGTATGACCAGGGCTAAAGAAAGACTTTACTTTACAGCAGCGGATTATTACGGAGAAGGTAAGCGTGAGAAGAAGCTCTCACCTTTTATTTTTGAAGCATTGGGGGAGGGATCCACTTCATCTGAGGTAGATAAGAATAAACAACTGAGTTTCCTGGGTTATGAACCAAAAACTGAATCCTCTAAGGTTTTAGACAAAAAACTCTCGTTTCATATTGATTATCTTTCTTATTCTCAGATTGAAACTTTCAAAACTTGTCCGCTGCATTACAAACTAAAATATATTCTGAATGTTCCTACACCCCCCTCGGCATCACAAAGTTTTGGGACTTCCATCCACGCGGCTCTGAGGGATTTTTATAATTTGGTTGGTTCACAAAAAGCGACCCAGAAACTTCTTTTGGACCTACTTGAAAAAAATTGGATTACAGAAGGATATCATTCCAAAACCCACGAAAAGAAATTCTTAGAAAAGGGAAAGAAATACCTAGAGGAATATTTTAAAAGTGAGTTTAATCCAAAGGTAAAAACTGTGGCTACTGAAAAATCTTTTATTATTCCTCTTAACGTCTTAGACAGTAGGCCATTAAAAATTGGCGGAAGAATTGACAGGGTCGATACTCTTCCCGGTGGAGTAATTGAAATAATTGATTATAAGACTGGAGCCAATGTGCCAACACAAAAACAGATAGATGGTGATTTGCAAATGTCTTTCTATGCACTAGCAGCAATTACTTTAAAAGAAATTCCTTTTGCTAAAAATGCAGAGGAAGTAAAAATGACCTTTTATTATTTTGAGAACCAAAAGAAAATCTCCACGGTTCGCACAAAAGAACAACTAGATGAAGTGGTAAAAGAAATTTTCAAGACGAGAGAGGAAATGGAGAACTCAGACTTTGTTTGTTCTGATAATTTTCTTTGTCGGAATTGTGAATACAAAATGTTGTGCAATTCGACAAATTAAACTTCCAACAAATATACTACCTGATGGGTTAAGTTGAGAGGAAACGGTAATTGTTGTATCCGTTTTTGTTTTATTAATTTCAAACCAAGCTTTTTAAAGATTGATTTCCATTCACTATCTGAATGGAAGTTGAAGGGGATGTTAATTTCGAGTGATTCTAGCCTGTTCGAGACGTAATCGTTTAGGTAGGTCAGATATTTTCGAAATATGTTGTCATATGTTTCTTCAACAATGACGATATTTTTCTTTGCGACTCTTTTCATTTCCCTTAGTATTGAAATGTCATCTTCAATGTGATGAAGAGTAAACACGGCGCAAGTTGTATCGAATGACTTATTTTTGAAGGGTATCTTTTTGCCATCGTACTTCACCATCGGTAAATTTGTTTTTCTGTAGTCAAGAACATCAACCCCTTTCCAGCTTTTAATTTTTGCCAGTCTTTTGACTTGTTTGCCGAGCAGCATATCTCCACATCCAACGTCAAGGACAGAATCCGACTTCACAAAAAGGTCTTGTAGTTGAGTCGAAATTTTTCTATTTCTAGTGTTGGTAACCGGGGCGTAAATGTAATTTCTAATTTTGAAAAACGCGGCTTTTTTGTTCACAATGTTTTATTGTCTATTTAAAACCAATTACTTGCAAGCCGTGTTTTTTGATTTCTTCTTCCGAAAAGAAATTAAGATCTTTGGTTTTTAAGATATACTTAATTTCTTTTTCCATTACTCTTCCTGTGTATTCTTTTGTTTTTGGATCCCACTCTTTTAACACCAAAATGTCTCCCGGTTGACATTCCCAATCCGCGAGTCTAACTTCAAACCCTTTTTTGCCTTCAAAAATATCCTGAAAAAATTCTGGTGTAGTTTTTTTCTCAATATGTTTCATATTTTGATTGTGTTTGAAAAGCCAGGTTAGTATAACACCCAGGATAATGAATTTCTTTTCCTTTAAATAGCTTTTAAAGAAATTGCACAGTTGATTAATTGTTATTTAGCTTATTGGAAAGTTATACTAAGTCTATGGAGTTAGGACTTGTCGAAATAGGTGAAACAGAAGAGGGCGCTCCGGGGGTTGTGAGTAAAATGGAGCATCTATTGAGTCAAAACCCAGAAAAGTTTGTTCAATCCGCTTTTACCGACTCTCGAGAAACGACTCCGTGTACATTATGGGAGGCTGGATTGATGCTGCCTAATGGAGATTGTTTGAAAATTGATGTTTCAAAACATCCGGATGCCCAGACAGTTGAGATTCTCGTCTATGATTTCGACTTGCCGAAAGCTGCGCCTTCCATAGAATATTCTTACCGTGTAAAAGTTTTTGGTGGGAAATCTGCTGAGACCTATAAAGGTGGCTGGGGTTTTATAACGAGTAACCCCGCCTTTTTATTTAAGGGGCTTGAAGGAAGTGAGGTTATCGTTTCTGACCATTGGGCAGAAACAGAAAACACTGCAGAAGAGGTTGTTAAATTTATTGATAGCGGGATTTTGTTCAATCCAGAAAAGGAAAATCCTGACGATTTAAAGAAGACACTCAAATAGAGCGTGGGTAAATGATGTTTTTGTGTAACATCCAGGGTATTCAACTTCTTTTCCACTAAATGATTTTTTGAAATGAGTAAACCCTTTCCAGCTCTTGTTGGGGAAACGTTCGTCGTATATTCCTTCAAAATCAAATAATTTGCATTTATTTCTTTTTGCCCAAAGAATACCTTCCCAGACAACTTTATATTGCGTTTGTTTTTTTCTTCCTTCGTTATTTGTGAAGGCCTGCCAATAGTAGCATGTATCCTTGGTTCTTAAGAAGATTGCCCCACAGTTTTTATTTTTATCTGTAACGAATAAAGATTTTTTCCCAAAAGATTTCTTAAGAGTAAAAAGGTGAGCTAGGGGTGGAATATAGCGCTTCATTCCCACGGACTTTGTCCAGGTACTTCTAAATTCGTTTAGCTCAGCCGACTCGTAACTGATAATTTCCGTTTGTCTGTTCTTTTTGATAGCTAACCTGGCATCTTTTTTAATATTTTTTTCTATTTGTTTTATTGGAACATCTAAATTCAGCTGCAGGGTTTTGCTTGGTAAGTAGGGAGATTTGCTGGGTTTATATTCTGAGGAGAGGGAAATAGTTGAATTTGGTTCCAGGATAACCTGAAACACTCTATGTTTTTTACATAGTGCCTTTATTTCATTGTTATCAATGGTTTTCGGTCTTTGAATTTTTAGAACACTTCCAATAATTGGAAACTTGCGAATGAAATAACTAACTTGGTTTTTTCTTTCCACAATCCAACCAATGTTACTTAAATAATCTGCATATTCTGGAGTTTGGCGAATATCTAACATTACCTGGAAATTTTTGGTCTAAGGCGGAGCAGAAACCATCTTATGTTTTCAGCTAACCTGTATATTTTGTAGATGGGTTTGTTGATAATCAGGTCCCAAGTGCCAATAAACTTAACGACTTCTGGGTTATAACCTTCCTTGAATCTGGTAAATCCTTTTCCTTCTTCCCTGCCCCACAAATCAAAAGTAGAACAGTCTATCTTTTTACCGAAACGAATAGCCTCCCACATCATCAAGTTGTTGGCCATAACTTCCCGGTGAATGTCTGAAGAGGCACCGTAGGGGTAATAGAGAAAATCCTTCCAGGTAAACACAATCCAGGTGGTTAGAATTTGGCCTTTGTATTTTGCACACAAGAGGTGGGCAATGGGTTGTTGTTTTGCCTCTACTAAATCTTGATGGAGGTGTTTCCACATCAGACGGTGGTATTTGGGAGTGTGAGCGAAAAAGCCTTGTCTTTTGGCAGTAGCAAAAGTAAGTTCCAGATATTTTTCGAAGGCTTTATCTGAATTATCTTCAACAACTTCAACGCCACGTTTTTGGGCCACACGGATGTTGTACCTAGTCTTAGAGGAAAAGCTTTTTAGCAGATCTTCCTCAGACTTGGTTAGATCAATCCAAAACGTTTCTGGGGTAAAGAGTCTTCTTCCTTTAACACAATATTGCTGTAGGAGTTTTAAAGTTTTTTCCCACTCTAACTTCGGTGTTCTGGTCTCTGTAACATTAGGTTCGAGTTTAATGAAGATGATATTTTCTTGTCTGCCAAATCTTTTTAACTCTTCCAGTAGTTCCTTAGTGGGAAGCGGGCCTTTTTCAAAGATTCCAATTTTAAAATTAGTAAAAGGGATTTTGTGAATAGTAATTATCCCAAAAGAAAATTGTTGCACGGTATTTCCCCAGGCTTTTCTAAAATTTCCCCAAGCCTTAGTTTGAAGTGGGTGGCTGTTGTTAGTCTTGTTGATCATCTTTGCCTAAATATTTTTCTAAGATTCTGTCAAAGCCTGCAAAATCAGATTCCTGACTTTCTGCTCCTTCCACCTCAAATTTTAATTCATTGGCCCCACAAATCAAACTTTCAGGGATATCCATTAGGAATCTGGAAGGAGGATTGGTGGTTTGTTCACCAAAGTAAAGTCTGCGGGAAGCATACGAGAGGAACAATTTTTCTTTAGCACGGGTAATGCCTACATAAGCTAGTCTTCTTTCCTCTTCCAACTGAGAAATATCCATTAATGATCTGGAATGAGGGAAGAGCCCTTCCTCTAGGCCGACAATAAAGACGATGGGGAATTCCAATCCTTTAGCTGCGTGGAGGGTCATTAAGGTTACTGCGTTTTTGTCTTCTCCTCTCCTTTTAATTTTTCCTTTCTCACTTTGTTCAGCCTCAACTAAAGAAACGTTTTCCAAAAAATCATTGATATCAGGGAACTCTGTAGCTACAGAACGCAGTTCCTTGATGTTTTCCAGTCGGGCAATATTCTCTTCAGTTTCTTTTTGATAGAGCTTGAGGTAGCCAGTTTTTTCCATCACTAAATCAAGAAGGTCTAAAGTATTCATATCTTCCTCGACACTAACTTCTTCTTGTATTCTTTTGAAACGCTCCAGTCTTCTGACTCCCAGTTTCAATATCCTTTTCTCAGAGATTTTGTCTTTAGGATTAACCAAGAGTCTAACGTAGGAGAGGACATCTTTTATTTCTTTGCGGTCGTAGAAGCGTATTCCACCAACTAAGGTATAGGGAATACCAGCGTGCAAGAAGGCTTCCTCCAGAACCCTGGACTGGGCATTGGTGCGATAGAGGACTGCAATGTCTTGAAAGTTGACACTGGATGTGCGGGATGCAGTAAGGTTATTGATTTCGTTAACGACAAAATCAGCTTCATCAAAGCCAGATCTGGCGGTGTAAAGAGAAATTTTTTCCCCCTTTTTGTTTTCTGTCCACAATTTGAGAATGGGGTGAGAAGAGTTTTTGGAAATGACGCTATTGGCAGCTTCAAGAATAGTTTGTGTGGAACGGTAATTTTGTTCCAAGTTAATTGTAGTTACTTTTGGATAATCACGAAGGAGGTTGGTGATGTTGCGAAAATCTGCCCCTCGCCAGGAGTAGATTGATTGGGAAGCATCGCCCACTACCGTTAAATTACCACTTTGCCCAACCAATAGTTTTACCAAGGTGTATTGGATTTTATTGGTGTCCTGCCATTCATCGACGAAAATATGGGTGAGATTATTCTGCCATTTAGTCAGTGTATCGGGACTTTCCTTAAACAGTTGTACTGTTTTAATCATCAGATCATCAAAATCTAAGGCTCCGATTTCTTTCAGGAGTTTTTCGTAGGCAAGATAGACTTTGTGGACCACCGCTTGGAAATCTCCTCTGGCAAAGTCGGCATATTCATGGGGTCCAAGCATTTGGTTCTTGGCCTCTCCTATGGCGTAGAGAATACCTGTGGGGTTATATGAATCGGTGGAAATATTTAAGTCCTCAAAGATCTGCTTAATGGCATCTTTTTGGTCTTGTTCATCATAGATTAAAAATCCTTTGGGGATACCGATGTGTTCACCGTCTATTCTCAGGATTTTGGCACAGAAGGAATGGAAGGTTCCAGCAAAGGCTGGTTTGGCAGCGATGAGTTTTTCAATTCTCTCTTTCATTTCACCAGCTGCTTTGTTGGTGAAAGTCAAAAGAAGACAGTTGCCAGGTTGAGTAAGTTTTTCGGAAATAACCCAGGCTACTCGGTGAGTGAGAACCTTTGTTTTACCACTACCCGCTCCCGCCAGAATTAAAAGAACTCTAGCCGTAGAGGTTACAGCCTGGATCTGGTTGGGGTTAAGCCCCTGCAAAAGTTCATTGTCATGCGATATACTCATATTATTAATTTTCTTAGGCAAATGAATACGAAAGCTAGTAAAAACCCAGTCTTAACGTTGGACAAGGAACATGATAGCACGGTGAGTGAATCTCAAAAACCAGCAATGCATACAAAAAAACAAATTGCTCTCTCGCGTACTAAAAGGAAAATTCTTAAGCATGTTTGGCTCGCGCGTATAGGCCTAGGGATGATAGTTGTCGCAGGAATTCTCTTGGGTTTTCTGGCTCTGGGGAAGTTTCTTAGTTCAGCGGGTATTAATAACTATCTTGGTTTGATCGGTGATTTCATTTTTGTCCCGACATCCAAAATCGAGTCTTCCGAAGGAAGAGTTAACTTTCTTATTTTAGGTAAGGCGGGTGGAGACCATACGGCACCAGATCTAACAGACACCATTGTTCTTGTTTCCATTTCTTTAACCAAACCTTCCGTGGTTGCAGTGTCCATTCCTCGAGATATTTGGGTGCCGTCAATCAGAGCTAAGGTAAATAGTGCCTACTATTGGGGAAAGGAGAAAGATTCTATGGGAGGCTTGGTTCTTGCGAAGTCGACTGTTGAACAGATTGTTGGCCTACCTATTCATTATGGCTTGGTGATAGATTTTTCGGGATTCACCAAAATTATTGATGTTTTGGGGGGAATTGAGGTGGAGGTTGAGCGAGGGTTTGTAGATAATAAGTATCCAATTGCCGGGCGCGAGAACGATACCTGCAGCGGTGATGTGGAGTACAAATGCCGTTATGAAACGATAGAGTTTAAGCAGGGGACACAAAAAATGGACGGAACCACAGCTCTTAAGTTCGTTCGTTCCAGAAACGCTGAGGGTGACGAGGGAACAGATCTTGCCAGAGGCGCCCGACAGGAAAAAGTTATTGCGGCTATTAAGAACAAAGTTCTCTCGAGGGGGGTTCTTTTCTCCCCGAGAAAACTTTTGAATTTGTACAGTGCTGTTAAGGACTATATTGAGACAGACGCATCAGGTAGTGTGGGGGCAATTATGGCCAGAAGAATCCTGGTTTCAAGAAACAATATTGTTTCACAGGTTATTCCTGAGGACTATTTAGTTAATCCTGCAAAATCTGCGGCTTACGATAATCTTTATGTTTTTATACCCAAAGGGGATTCCTGGACCGAGGTTCAAGCTTGGATTGGTTCCCTGGTAAACTAAAAACCCACCCAACCAAACTTATTTATCCATAAGACCCCCCAGAGATTAACAGCGATTCCTAAAACAAGAAGTAACCAATGCTGCCATTTAAGACCTGTTTTGGTTACAGAGACTGTGGTTAGAAGAATTAGGAAAGGATAAAAATCGACGGCAAATCTATAACCAAATTGGGCAAAACCTGTCGTCCCATGGGAGAAGATGATTAAGCAAACCATAAGAATTGTTATCCACGAAGCCTTAACAACTCCTTTTTTGATAGGGGCCCATAGGGTATAAACGAAGGCCGGGGTAGTAATCCAAATAGCCAAGCCTGCCCAGGAGGGTTTAACAAAGGGGAAAGTGTTTTGCCATTTAGGTAGTTCCCAAAAGATTACTTTAAGATGCCTGGGGATGTAAGAAAGGTTGAGTATCCCTTTTTCATACCACGGTTCAGTAAGAACCCCCGGAATAAGGTAGTAAGCCCTGTCGAAGATGGTTCCGAAGCGAAGGAAGTTGTAATAGAAATTGAAAATAACAAAGGGTGCGGAACCCAAAGCCAACTTCAGAAAATTTCTTTTCCATTTTTTATCAAAGAGGAAAACGAGAAAGAAGGGGTAAATAACGACCAGATTAACTCGGCTGATGACAGCCGCACCCAGAAAGGTGCCGATGATAAACGGACGTTTTTTAGTAAACAACTCTCCAAGGGCCAGTGTTACGAAAAACATGGCCGTTAACTGCCCTAAGTACCACGAGGAGCCGGTTGCAGACAGGAACCAAACAACAGATCCTATCGAAGTCAAAAGGGTTGTCCAGATGGCGACACTGGTTTTTTTAGATATTTTTCTCGCCAGTCTGAAAGAAGCAACAGCAACCCCTGCACCAACTAGAAAAGAAAGGTATTCCTGATAAAACCTGGCCTTAAAAATAAATCTAAAAGGAATTGCCAAGATGGCGGGCATGGGAGGGTAGACAACAAAGAAGGCCTGGTTCCCCACGGGAATGAGTTCGTTAAGCCATGGGGGATTGTCCGTGAGGAAATACTGCCCTTTAATAAACGCGTCAGCTAGCCTGGTGAAATAATCATATGGAGTGTGGCCTGCAGAAGTTAGATAATATAACAGTAAAAAGAAAACAAAAATAACTGGGTAGACCAGATTTTTTTTATTGAAGTATGCAAAAAGAAATTTTTTCTGTTTCATTGCTTATTATTGGTTTTGTCTTTACTTTTTTTATTCCAGGAAGCTGCCTGGTTGAATTCTTTTTCCCTAAACTTCCCGTTAGGATTAAATTTCCACTCTATTTTATCCTAAGCTTAATTGTTTCAACATATACGGTTTATTTGGTTAGCTTCTTGATGGGTTTTTCCCGATCCTCAATTCTCGTTTCCTTCGCCCTCTTTCTCCCCCTATTTGTCCACACCTTTAAAAAGATCATCAGGACCATTAACTCGTATGTAAAAAATCACTACCTGGTACTCGTTGGTGGGGTGTTAATATTTGTTCTGTTTTTTGCCGCCCTCTATCCGGGGATTTTCACTTGGCATAAGGGCTACATAGTTATGTCGTCATCAAACTGGCAGGATACGGCCATGCATGCGGGGATTATTGAGAGTATTACCCAAGGAAATTTTCCACCCCAGGCGCCATATTATGCAGGTGTTCCTCTGACCTATTACTATTTTACTGATTTCCACAGCGCGATTCTTTCTACCCTCTACGGAAATTTTTTCCCAAGAATACTGGTATATGACAATCCTTTGTTCGCCTTTATGTTTTTTTTGGCCATTTATACCTTAAGCTATGAATTGACCAGGAAAAAGACAGTAGCTTTTCTATCCGCTTTCACCGGCTCGCTTTTCAGTAGTTATATGTTTATCAAGTTTGTGGCTGATCTACAAAGAGGTAGTGGCTGGCTTTCGCTTACCGATATAACTCAACTTCTCAGCAATCATAGTTATTCCATGGAATATGAGCAGCTTTTTCAAATGTCCAATTTTGCTGATTATTTTTTGCAAAACAGGCCAATGATGGTGGGTCTTCCAGTAGTAATTTTCGTTATTGTCTTATTGCTGTACGCCTTTCCCAAAAGAAATAAAAAAGTAATTCTTTTGTCAGGTCTCATTACGGGGTTTTTAATCAAGTTTCAATTTTTTGCGGTTGTTGCCTCGGTAATTTCTTTTGTGGTGATTTTGTTTTTCAATTTGAAAAAATATGGAGTGAGGGTTTGTAGCAAGTATCTACTGGTTTTTGCTTTGCCCGTAGCGGCATTGTATTTAATTTTTTCAAACCACAACATTAATAACCAATCTTTGTTTCTTTTGGCCAAGGAGAATTTTCAGTTTGGTCCTTGGGAAAAAGATAAAGACTGGTTGTGGCACCTTAGATTTATAGCTTCCAATTTTGGGGTTACGTTTTTTATTACCCTCCTCCTACCGGTATTTTTTGTTCTTAGGGCTTTCAAAAGGAAAGCAGTTCCCTTTAACGGATTGTTGGTTTCCTTGTTGGCGGTGATATTTTTTCTCATTCCTTACTGTGTTCGTTTTACAGTCTACAAGGGAGACATGTTCAAATTTTTCTACTTCATGGCTGTTTTTTGTGTTGTGGCCACCTTTTGGTTTTTGGGGACAGTTATTAAAAATAAATACCTACAAGCTGCAGTATTTATCCTAATCGTTGTAACTTCCGTCAGCTCGTCGTTTTTGACCTTGAGCAATAGCATGCTTAACAAGAATTTCGCCTACTCGAAAGCGGAATATCAGGCTGGGTTGTGGATTAGAAACAACACTCCGCAAAAGAGTGTTTTTATTACCAATCCGACTGTGCACTGTGCTGTGACCCAGATTGGAGGAAGGTTAAGGGTTCTCTCGTATATTAATTGGCCTTATTCTCACGGTTATAACAGCGGGGAAGACAATGTTTTTGCCAGGCTAGGAGACGTTAGAAGAATATATACTGCCGAGAGTAAAGGAGCTGTAAAAGAAGTCTTGACGAAGTATAATGCGAGATACATTTATTTGTCGTCGGACGAAAAAGAAGAATTTCCTGAAGCGGAAAATATTTTTAGCAGGGCGGATTATTTGAAGAAGGTATATTCACAGGAAGGAATAGTTATCTATGAAATCATTTAAATTTATTAAAGCCAATATTTTTTATGTTTTGCTGCTGGGTTTACTTTTTAGACTGACTTTAAGTTTTTTTGGCACACTAGAACTGGATTTCAATACTTTTTTAGCCTGGAGCCACCGTCTAGCAGAGGTCGGACCTAAGAGTTTTTATCTTGCTTGGTCGGATTATTTGCCTGGATATCTTTATACTCTTTGGTTTCTGGGAAAGATAAACATTCTTCCTTCACTGCAGGTGGTAGTGTATAAATTACCTGCGATTTTGGCCGATCTGGGAAGTGGACATCTTATCTATAAGATTGTTAAGGGAATAAAAAATGAAAAGCTGGCTCTAATAACTAGCTGTCTGTATATTTTTAATCCCGCCGTCTTTGCCAATTCTACCCTTTGGGGGCAAGTTGATTCAATACCCTCCTTTTTTGGGTTACTGACGATCTATTTAGTTAACAGGAGCTTGCCTTTATCGGCGATATTTCTTGCCTTGGGAACTGCCATCAAACCTCAAATGGCCCTAGTTGCCTTGGTGGTGTTATTTATTTTTTTTAGAGATAAATGGAAAGTCGCTAGAGCTTTTACATATGTTTTAATAAGCTTCGTTGTTTTTTGTGGACTGTTCCTTCCTTTCACCACCCTTGCAAATTTACCAAATTTTATTCTTGAAAGGATACTGACCACCCTTAACCAGTATCCTTATACCTCAGTTAACGCTTTTAGTTTTTGGGGCCTGTTTGGTTTTTGGCAGAAAGATGTTGGGAGGATCCCTCCTTCGGTAATAGGCTACGCTTTCACCATTCTATTTTCAGTTGTTGCCTCGATAAAACTTCTAAAAGTAAAACACGGAGAATATCCTCTATTGGCTGTTACTTATCTTGCTGGGTATATTTTCTTTACCAGAATGCACGAGAGGCATCTTCTCGCTGCACTTGCTCCAGTTATTGTTTCGTCTTCCCTTTGGGGAGAAATTGTCTTCGCCTACGGGATTCTTTCCTTGACTTATGTTGCCAATCTTTATTATTCATATGTTTGGATTACGGATGATTTTAAAACGGTCTTCTCCTCGGGACTTATTAAATTTGCCATTCTTGCAAATATTGCCTCTCTCGATTATATCCTTTTCGTTATCGTAAAGGGGAAGATCAAAAAGGTGACTATCATCGAAAGATTTTTCAAGAAATTTGAAAATATGTCCCTGTCTCCTGAGGGTACTGTGATTAAGTTTCCAAAAAGCGCTCTCTCAGAAAGTGGGGTAAAGAAGTGGTTATGGGTAATAATTATCTTCGCTTTTGTAACTCGAGTGGGGTGGCTTACTTTTCCCAAATCTGAATATTTTGATGAGGTTTACCACGCTTTCACAGCAAAGCTGGTCCTCCATTCTGACCCTAAAGCTTGGGAGTGGTGGAATCCTAACCCGGAGGGTTTTGCCTATGAATGGACTCATCCACCTCTTGCCAAATTGGGGATGGCTCTAGGGATGAAGATTTTTGGAGAGACCCCCTTTGGTTGGAGGTTTCCGGGGGCCATCTTGGGAGTAGTTACAGTTTTTCTTATTTATAAAATCGCCAAAGAACTTTTCAACGACGAACCTCTGGCCCTGATGTCCGCGGCTTTCTTTTCCCTGGATGGCCTGACGCTAACCATGTCCCGCATTGGGATGAACGACATATACCTACTGACTTTTGTTCTGGCTTCCATCTACTTCTTTTTAAAGAAAAAGGATTTTACCTCGGCTGTTATGTTTGGCTTGGCAATTTCATCTAAATGGTCAGCCGCTTGGGCAGTGCCTGTTTTTGGGATACTATTCTTAGTTATTAGAAAGAAGTTTTCTCCCAGTCTAATTTGGTTTTTCATTATTCCTCCTATTGTTTACATTCTTTCTTATTTCCAGATGTTTTTAACCGGACATAATTTTGAAATTTTTGTGGGGGTACAAAAACAGATGTGGTGGTATCACACCAACTTGGTGGCAACCCACCCCTATACCTCTTCCTGGTGGAGTTGGCCCTTGGACGTTCGTCCAGTTTATCTTTATACCAGTGATGAGGTGGGCGGTTGGGTGGCTAGAATCTATAATTTAGGTAATCCCTTTGTTTTCTGGTTTGGTCTTCTCTCGGTGGCTACCTCACTCATTTATTCCTTTTTGGAAAAAAATAAAAAATTGGCAGCAATAGTTTTTTCTTACCTAGTATTTTTTGCTCCTTGGGCAGCTTCTCCGAGAATAATGTTTTTCTATCACTACCTCCCGTCTCTTCCATTCTTGGCTATTGCCGCCGGTTATGTTTTAAGAAGATCTACACGCAGGTTGAGGATCGGGGTGTTTGTGGTAAGTCTTTTGGCCTTTATTTACTTTTATCCTCATTGGGCTGGGATCCAGATACCCCAATGGTTGGATAAATCGTACTACTGGTTTTCGAGTTGGAGATAGCCCCCCTAAGTTAGAAGGCGAGTACCAGAGAGATCGTTAAAAGAATCATTCCTCCCGCTATGCCAAGAAATGTTGGGTAAGAAATTCCTGCATCTGGAAGGGTAGTGATGGGAGTAGCAGAAGCTTTGGTAGTTGTTGTTGCTTTGGCTGTCGCCGTTGGCGAAGTGCTTGCTTTGGCAGTAGCTGACGAACTGGCTTTTGCAGTTGAGGTGGCTTTTGCGGACGAAGTAGCACCAGTCTTCGAGGTTGAAGTAGGTGAGGCCTTCAGTGTGGCTGAGGAACTAGCAGAGCTGGTAGCACTGGGCGAGGCTTTAATAGAGGGACTAGGAGAAGGTTTAACGGTAACCTCTACGTATGGTTGAACAGTGGCTATAGTTTCTACCTCTTCCACTTGAGATCTATTGGATATGAAAATAAAAACTACAATAGCGAGGACGATTAACACTATCACACCAAGAACAATGAATATCCCCTTACCGCCCCGCTTTTTTTCTACTGGTGGCATTAGTCCGCTCGAAGATCCTAGAGAAGAGGGACTGACGGGAGGAGGAGTTGGTATCGGTGTTGGTTCTGGTCTAGGTGCACTTACTGGTGGGGTACTCGCTTCAATAGGTTTTTGCATTATTGGAGGTGGGGGAACATCCACGTTTTCGGTTCCGATAATCTGCGGTGTGGCTGGATTTTGGTTGACAGGATTTTGATTATCAGTGGGCATAGTTTTTACTAGATAAATTCTATCACATTTTTTTTGCTAAGAAGTTGTCAATAATTACAAGGCCAAGGTGAGAGAGATCAAAAGAAGAACAGCTCCAATTCCTAAGCCAAAAATAGTGGGAGTACTTACTCCTGCATTGGGGAGTGAAGCCTCTGCCGTCGGGGTGGCCGTCCTTGTGACAGTAGTTGTGGTTGTGGTAGACGACGTTGCGGTAGCTGTTGCTGCTGTGCCACAACTACAGTCAGTTTCGGTTGGGCAGTCTGCATCTCTACAGTAGCCATTGTAACAATAAAGACCACTGTTGCAGTTATAGTTTGAACCACAAGTCCCGTTACAGGAGTTGGGGGTTGCTGTTGCTGTGGCCGTCGGGGTGGCAGTAGTTGTTGCAGTTGGAGTCGGTATTGGTGTTTCATCTTCGCTAGCAAGACTGAAACTCAAGGCTGAACAGGAAGAAACTGTGGTTGTTGGGGGGACAACTGTTCCTGCTTTGATATGGACAACGCAAGCCCTTTCTGGGTCAGAGGTAAGAGTCCCATCAGCTTTTTGGAAGTAGGCATTAATCTGCATGGTATTAACAACGCTACCAGTCATGGGGTCGGTATAGAACAAGCGCTCATATGGAATCGTGACTGATCCCGTTGTTCGTTCAGCAGTGTCTGGATCCTTATAAATCAAGTGACGTGTTCCAGTTGCTCCATCTTTTTCGCACTGTGCCGTTGACGTTAGGATACTAACGGCTTCTTCAGTGGAGTACCCCGTATCGGAGTTGGGGATACAAACACCCTTGGGGTTGTCACATTTGTCCCCAGAGCTAAGCTGTGGGAGAGTAGCCCAGATTGATGTCCAAATAGCATCTGTTGGGGCTGGGTCTCCTGATGCAACATCGGCAAAAAGGGCTACGTTACGTGGAAAGTCTGCGCTACAGGTATATTGGTTATTTTCGTTATAGAAAGCGTAAGTAAAGTTTTTTACGGCCTCTTTGGAAGTGGAGGTGATAGTTACTGATTCATTTGAATCAATAACAGAATCACTGACACTAACAGTGTTGCAGAGAGAAGGCCTTGCTTCCGTACAGGTAATTCCTGTGTAACAAATTCCCCAGGTTAAACGTGTGGGCAGAGTTGCACCTGAGCATCCTTCAATTTCAGTAACCCACAAATCCTCCTGGTAAGATCCGCAGGCATAGCCAACATCAGACTGTCGAGTAATGGTAACGTAGTCAGTCCAGTCATTAGCCGCATTGAGAGTAACCTGTGGAGTTTCGCTGCTTCCTTCGTTTTCTATATAATTCTCATCGCAAGTATAGTTGTCGTCTTGGTTTTTATTTCCACACTTAGCAGGGCACCAGTTAGATCCTTTTTTCAGTTTAACGGTGATTGGCGCAGAGAAGGTACCAGCCCCTGGCTTTGCTTGAATTCGGAATCTGGTTTTAAACTCGGTTAGTGCATTCGTTGTCGAAGGACAGACACTCATCGCTCCTGGACAATTATCTTCTGCTGCCTCCATTTCAACCGTGAAGACTTTTGCAGTTCCAGGATTACACTCAGTGGTGACAACCACACCCCAATGGAAAGCTCCGGGTTCGCTTTCTGGGCTTGTTGGTGAGACTGATTGTTTCCTGAGTTGAAAAAGCCTGACGGCAGTAAAAACAGCAACCCCTGCCAAGATGATAGTGGCCGCTGCTATAAGAATTGTAACTAGTTTATTTTTTTTCATATTTAGTACCAGGTATCAGTGCTTTCAAGATGAGACTTCGCGGTTACGGTAAAGCTATCTGTGTCGGCGGGAATTTTGTATGCCTGATAGAACTCAAGTGTGCATTTGGATTCTTTCTCACACACTGGAGTTTTGGCAGTGGCTGCGGACTGCTCAACGCTATTAATAGTAAATTTAACTTGATCAATGGGAGAAGCAGCGCTGCTGTTTGTGCCAGGGTAGGTAATATTGACTGCAAAGTAAATAGTGTCTCCTTCCTCGAGATCTGCTAAGTCTGATGAAGAAAGGGCTGTCCAGGTGGAACCAGAAACGCTGTAGGCCTTGACCGAGCTACACTGAATAGAGAAGGTCTCAACTGGGGGTGCGGTTGCAACTACTGTTGATATACATTCACATATTTCTAAATTGTCACTTCCGACACCAACATTCTTGGGATAGGTGCAAGTCGAGTTAGTGGCACAAGCATATCCGTATGTTTGATCTGAACAGCCTCCGGTGCTGTCAGTGCTACACATAATATCAATTGCAGCCTTTTCTCTGATATCTTGAGACTGCTTGGTGAGAAGTATTCCTGCTCCCAGTCCTCCAACTAGAACTAAAATTCCCAAGATCGTGGCTACCATTTTTCCTCCGCGAAAACTCCCACCAATTTTCGTAGCCGGATTTACAATGACTGGAGGCAGATCAATTCCACTCCCCGTCGAGGTTTTTGTCACTGTTGGATTTTGGTTCAGGGTTTGTGCTGGGGGGATACTCGGTGCCACTCCAGCCAAAGGGGGGGTTGTGTTTTGTGTATTTTGATTATTGTCGTTGGGCATTTTTCCTACAAAAAAGCTTTCCCACTAGGGGACACTTTCATATTAAAAGCTAGGTTAGTATCTGTCAATAAACTTTATTATTACAAGGCCAAGAACAAAGATCCGACTAAAAAGATTCCTCCTAGACCTATGCCAATTGTTGTTGGTAGCGAAACTCCAGATTGAGGAACCGGTACTGCCGTGGGGGTAGGAGAAGTCCATGATTTTGAAGTCGATGTAGATGTAGGCGTTGCCGTAGTGTTATCGTCCTCATCGTCGGATTCGGAAGTTGCTGTGGCTGTTGGGGTCGCGGTTTCCCCTGTCGCCGTAAAAGTCCCACTACTGTCAGGTATAAGAAGAATGTCCAACCCCGTAGTTTTACTCATTGCTTTAGTGGTGGTGGAATTGAAGTTGACGTTAATTACCCCGGCTTCTTGGGCTTTAAAGGTTATGGTGGCGACACTCTCCTCCCCGTCTGTTTGATATCCCTCTTGAGAGCTACTTAATCCCTGTATTTTGATCTGTACGGTTCCATCATTATCATTTATCGTTTTTACAGGAAATTTCCACGACTCGTCGGTGAGGAGAGAGGAGTTTATTTGAACGTCAGTTGCTTCGATCGGGGGCGTTGACCCAGAGTAGGAGTAACTAAGATCCAGAGTAAGAACCGAAATATACTGTCCGGCCGTGTTTACGAGGATATTGGCGGTGAAGGTGTCGCCAACTGCCACCGTCTTTGTTGAGGGGGAGATATAAGTTTTTGCCGTTCCAGTTGAGACAGAGGCCTTTTCGCTTATTTGTTGATTTTGCCTAACTAGTATCCACCCGGCAATTGCTCCGGCAATAACAATAACCAAACTTAAGATCAGGATAATTATTTTAGATTTATTGTTGGTTCTGGTAGGTGTGGTAACTATTGGGTCCATTTGAGTTAAAGGTTGTCTTCTTCGCTATTTGTCAGAACTTCAATTTCGGCCATATTATTTGGTGAGCGAAACTTGGTGACACTAGGATCGATCGTAAACGTTAAAGCTCCAGTATTTGGCGCTTCCAAAAAGGTTAAGGAGGCAAGTGTCACCTCCTTTGATATAGGGTAGGAACCACCTCCAGTATGAAAAGCAGATATTTCAATAACTACATTTCCATCTTGGTCCCTAGAGGTTTTTTCAAAGGGGAAGTACCATCCATTTTTAATAAGTTCAGGGTTGGGAACAATTTCTTTTACGATGGGAATACCTCTCTCACCCTTTAAAGTAGCTCTTAAGGATAAAGCAAGAAGGTCTGTAGAATCTCCCTCGGGAGAGAGGGTAATTAGAATTGTTGACTCCTCAACTCTGGTGCCAAGGATGAGACTGGAAATAAAAGTTTCTTCTGGGCTTGGTGTGGGGGTTGCAGCTATTTTTGTCCTAAAAAGCTGTGGGTATTTTGTAGTCAGATAGATAAACACCCCTGCTGTAATAGTAACAACGACAGTTAAACTAAGAACGATTTTGAATATTTTTTTGGCTGTGTTCATCTTGTTTTATTCATCACCGGGAACCACAAAATCAGACCAATTAAGAGCAACCAGAGCAACATCGTCGATAGTAATGACTCCATCTTTATTAATGTCTGAGGCAACCATCTCGGATTTTGTTGAATCAACAGTTATCGAGAAATCAGTATAGTACTTAAGGACGATGGCGACATCCTCGATACTAATAGCATTATCTCCATTCACATCCCCAGCTTTTAGTTCATCGTCAGAATCGGTCGATTTATTGAGCGTTGAGCCAGCGCATTTAATACTAACACCTTCGAATTTTTTGGCGAGGTGGGATTGTCCTTTTATAAACACGTCAAAAGTGTTACTTGAAGTGCAGAAGGCTGACGAGTCGACTTTTGTCTCAAAAACTCCACTCGAACTGGAGGTGGAGGCTATACCGGTGAGCTTTTTAGCCACAGAGTTTCCCTTCTTGATAGTAATAATGAATTCTTTAGCGGTTCTTGATTCAGTTATTCCCTGAAGTCTAAAGAAAATATCAAAAACACCGGTTCCTGTAGTTGGTGATGCACTGGGCGAAGCGGATGGACTGGATGTGGGCGTTGCCGTTGGGGTGGCAGTTGCCTTCGATGTTGCTGTGGCTTTAGGTTTTTGAGTTGGGGTGGCCGTTGGGTTGTTACCACCTCCACTACTTCCACCCGTTTTACATTTACAAGCGATTAAACCGTCATTTCCATATTCTACTTTGGCACCTTTCTGGCAGGTATAACCACTACCGCAAGAATCTCCAAGGTTTTTCCCATCACATTTAGTATTGCTTTCGGAGCTGCATTTGTTTAAGTCTCCACTACACGAAGAGGATGTGTCGCAATACCACTGCCCGTATTTATACTGACACATTTCTCCTTGATCGCAGCCGCCAGATGAACCACATTGGCCGGAAACAGAAGAATTACAGGTGATAATTTGTTTACAACAAACGTAACCATAAAGACTGCATTTTCCGGATACTTGGTCGTAATCGGTATTGCAGTGGTCACTTTGACAGGAATATGCACATGTAGCTTCTGTAGTTGCAGCTTTTTCCCTGATGTCTTGCTGTTGGTCTACTAAGACTACACCTGCAGTTAACCCGACCAAGACGAGTAATAGACTAAAGATTTTTACTACCTGCTTTCCTTCCATTTTAGCTTTCCTTTATGGCTGAATAGAAAATTCCTCCACCAAAAGTGAACAGAACCAGCCCCATCACAAACATGATAATTGTGGGGGTAAAGGTGCCTGAATCAGGTGTTTTAGGTGCTGCTGAGGAAGTGGCTGCTTTCGATGTTGAAGTGGCCTTTGATGTAGAGCTAGCTTTTGGCGTTGCATTTGAGGATGCCTTTGGGGTGGAAGAGACCTTGGGCGTAGGAGTGAGAGACGCAGAAGAGGATGCCACATAGGCTGGTCCCTCTGCCGCTTGAACAATGAAAGTTTTAGTTATAGTTTGCAAGATTCCATTAATGTCCCTCCATGAAAGGGTAATTTTATGTTCCCCTGGGGCAAGCCCTTGGGGTGGGGTCCAACTCCAGTCTCCTGAGGAGTTGACTTCAGTGGTTGAAGAAATTGGATTTTCTGATTCGACTAAAATCGTTATTTCAGTTCCTTCAGGTCCACTACCAAAGAACTGGGGTTTGGTGGACGTTATAGTTTCGTTTTCCTCAACACTCTCCAGTGTCACTTTTGAGGTATTAGTTGTCGAGGTGTCTGTGGCTGATAAATTGAATTTTGATTCTTGGGTAGCAATCTCTCCCGAGGCTTCAATACTTGAGACAGGTAGCTCTTCATCTGTACTGGCCGGAAGATTCTTGTAATCGTGAACTTGGCCTAAGATCATTGGGGGAACAGGTTTTGCGGAAGCTGGATAGATTTGTGCTGATGATGTCCCCAAGGCTCCAGCCTGGACAGATATTTCTATCACGTTGCTATTTGAAATGCTGTAGAGTTGGTTAAGGTTAACCTCTCTTGCCTGGGAAAGAGTTACCACCCACGATCCTTCGCTGGAGGTCGTTGTGGAAAGCGGACTTACTCCTCCGATAGATACATATACCAGAGCTCCTGAGGCTGCAGTTCCGGTAGCTGTCAGGACAGTACCCGAGATGACATAGCTGGCGCTAGGTTGGGATAAAGATGGACCGAGGGTTGTCTGCCAGGGAATTTTGTTGTTGTCGTACTCTTCTCCACCAGAGTTGATCTTGAAATAATATGTTGCTTGGGCTGATAAACCTCTGATTGTGACTGAATGGGTGTAGCTATCCTGACCGATTTCGTCATTTTCTGTTCTTGAAAGGTCAGTATCAGTTTCACCCCACAAGACAAATCCACTAGTCTCCTTTTCTGTAATCCAGGTTACGGTAAACGCCGAATCGGAAATATTAGTGATTCTGACATCCTTTGGCGGTGTGCCTCCTGACGCCCCGAGCCTAAATATCTGGGAATTTTGCACCAGTAAGACCCCAGTAGCTAAACCCATTGCGAGGATAATAATTCCGATTATTGTTGGTACTTTGATTTTATTTGGCATTGTTAGTTAGGGTGTGGCGGTTGGTGATACTTCAGCCGTTGGTGACGGGCTTGTACTTTCCTCGGGTGGTGGGCTAGGAGGCGAGGTAGGAGAGGATGTTGCCTCTCCGGTGGCAATGGCTTGGGCCGTCTGAATTTCTCCCTCCTCGATATACAATCTCTTGTCGAGATTACTCAAGGTGTTGGCATCAAGAGTGGGATTAAGAGGTTCAAGAACTTCGGCGGGGATGTCTACTGCCACAGGTTTAGTGAATGCACGGTAAACACTAAAGACGACCCAAAAAAGGGCAGTTATTAAAGAGAGGATTAAAAGTATAATGATGCTTGGGAGTTTGTCTTTTTTCATTGGTTACTTTCTAGAAAATAGGGAACTCGTCCGGTAATGGCAAGACCCAAAATGTCGGTGTTTCCATCCTTAGACTTGGGTCTGGTAATAATTAGGCTATCTATTTTCATCGGCCGTCTTGTGGATTCGGCACTAGAGACTAGATTTAAAAGCGACTCAAAATTACCTGAAAAACCAACAGAAAAAGTCAGAGGTTGTGCCCCCTCCGGGAAAACATCTTTATTCTTCGATGACTTGGAAGTTGAGGCTTCTCCAACAATGGTCATTTGGGACAAGGAGACCCCTAAGATGCCTGTATTATTAAGACCTGCAATACCTTCGATTTGTCTGGAGAAAGTAACTGGTTCAGGTCCATCAGGAATGGCACTTTCTAGAATGCTAATTCTATTTTGTTCTTGAGTAATTACGCCCTGGGCCTTTTTCAGATTCTGAATCTTGGTATCCATTTGGGCGACAGTATCTTCCTTTGCCTTAATTTCTTTGACTAGGTCGAGGATGGTTAAAATAGTTGGTTTTAAAGCAAAAACCAGAAAAACTCCCGAGGTGACCAATGTCAGAATAAGTTCGGTGAACATTCTGACATCCTGGCGTTTTTTATATAGCTGGTAGATGTTTAAGAAAAGATCTTTGTAGCGAAAGTATCCGCTTCTCCAATTTTCCTGCATTAGCTTTTGTCTCCTTTCTTGGTGTCTGTACTGGCTGCGCTAATAGCAATGGTGAAAGTCAGGTAACTCGCGTCCTCTTTATCTACCCCCAATTGGGTAAGAGACGCCGTTTTAAGAGTGTCGACAGATTGAAGATTGACAATAAACTGGGCAATGGACTGTTCATTAGGTGCCTTACCTACGAGTTTAATATTGCCGGCTGCAAAATCGATTGACGACAGAAGGATTTCCTGGGGGATCTGTGAGGTAATGCCTTTAATAGTAGTGGCATATCCTGTTGGGGTAGCTGTTAGTGTCGAAAAAACGGTTAGGCGGGACTGGATCTTCCTAAACTCACTTTCCAATTGCTTGGAAGCTGTAATCTGAGCCTTTTTCTGTTTTATTTCATCGTTCAAATCAGAGTTTTTGGAGTCAAGCCAAAATCTAGAAAGAAAGGCTAACATGACGACCATTTCAACTGAGATAACAATGACTCTAAAAGTTGAAAGAAGCCATGCCAGAACTCTACCTGCGGAGCTTGAGGCAAATTTATCTTTGGGTAGTAAATTTATTTTTACGTCCTTTGGTCGGGCAGCCATGAGAATAAGGTAAAGATTAAAAGATTGGGATTAATTGATGTTATTAACTCCAGTCTTTATTATTTACCTAGAATCACTATACCATACCATCAGGCGTGAAAGAAGCAGTTTTTTAGGCTCAAAAATGGGGAATTTTTGGTGAAAAGTAAGGGTTATTTAGAAGACTTTTTAGTTACAGTTTTTGTAGTAGTTTTCTTGGGTGCAGAAATCTCTATCTTAGAAAGAGAACTCTTTATTCTTGAGGATTTGTTTTTGTGAAGAACCTTTCTTTTGGCGGCAATGTCAGCAAGGGAAATGGCGGCAAGGACGTGTTCCTTTTTCTTAGTTCTTCTGGCAGTTCTTATAGAAACCTCCAACCTTTTCCTAAGAAGGTTGTTGAGGGCTAGTTTTCTTTTTGAGCCTCTTAGGGCTCTTTTAGCTGTTTTGGTAACCGGCATAATTATCTGGTTTATCCGCTATCAAGTTGTGAGTATAATCTAGCTAGACAATTATTTCAACAATATGGTTAATAGAATTATTAAAAAAGGGAAGGAAATTTTTACCTCCCCCCAAACATCCATTCTTTCTGCGGCCTCGGTAATCATGATGATGATTGTCGCCTCACGGGTTTTGGGACTGGTCAGACAAAGAGTTCTTGCCCATTTTTTTACCGCTAGTCAGCTGGGAGTATTCTTTGCCGCTTTTAGGCTTCCAGACCTGGTGTTTGAGGTTTTGGTTTTTGGAACTTTCTCTTCGGCCTTCATTCCGGTTTTTACCAAACTGGCCTCCCGTAATCAGGAAGACGCTTGGGAGCTGGCCTCGAAGATTGTAAATATCGGTCTGGTTATTTTTCTAGGACTGGCTCTGACGGTCGGGCTCTCGTCAGACTTTCTTTATCAACTTATTGCTCCTGGTTTTTCAGCCGAGTACCGTGACCAGATAGTTTCTCTTACGAGAATTCTTTTCCTGGCTCAGGGTTTTTTTGTGATCAGTTATGTCTTAACTGGGGTTTTAGAATCTCTAAAAAGATTTCTGATTCCTGCCTTGGCCCCGATTTTTTACAATATCGGAATTATTGTAGGTACTGCTGTTTTTGCTGGTAAATACGGCCTTTTAGCTCCTTGTTTTGGGGTGGTCATCGGAGCTTTTGCTCATTTTATGATTCAGCTGCCCCTGGCTATTAAACTGGGTTTTAAATTTAAACCGGGGATGTTTATTGATGACAATGTTAAAAAAATAGGTACGCTGGCTCTTCCAAGAATTATTGAGGTTGGTTTCTTACAGTTTTCTAAAACAGCTGAACTATTCTTCTCTTCCTTCCTCTCGACTGCTTCCTATGCTTACTACACTTTTGGGAATACCATCCAGCTTCTTCCTGTTGGGATTTTTGGAACATCGATTGCCAAGGCTGCTCTTCCCACGCTTTCTGCAAAGGTAGATTCAAAAGAGGAGTTTGCCAAAGCTTTATGGAAATCGTTATATGAACTCACTTTTTTGGTAACCCCTATAGCGGGAATGCTTATCGTTCTCAGGATTCCAATAGTTCGTTTAGTCTTTGGAACAGATATCTTTACCTGGGAATCAACAGTCCAAACAGGACTAGTAGTATCCTCTTTTGCTTTCGGGGTGGTCTTCCAGGCAGCCAATGCTCTTTTAGCGAGGGGTTTTTACGCCATGCATGACACCAAAACTCCAGTCTCAGTGTCAGTTTTGACCATTCTTTTGACCATTCTTTTAGATTTTCTTTTTATTAAGGTTTTTCACACTCCTATATGGGGTTTGGCTCTGGCCTTTTCGATTGGGGCTTTTATTCAATCGACGGCTTTGTACATACTGATCAATAAAAGGGTAAATGGTGGATTTCGTATCAAGAACCTAGCCCCCTTTATAAAACATCTTATTGCTTCACTGGCTTCAGGAGGCCTGATGTTTTTTGTCCTAAAAGTTTTTGATAAGAGCGTTTGGGTAAAAAGGCTATCCTTCTTAGGGAAGATTGAAGCTACCAGAGCCATCAATTTTCAGAAGTTTGTTCTTGATACCAACTACACCCTAAACCTTTTAATGTTGACGATTGTGGTTGGACTTCTGGGGGTAGGGGTTTACATTTTTGTTTCTTGGTTATTAAAGGTAAAAGAACTAAGGACTTTTACCAACTTGATTAAGAGGGTGTTTGTCTTCAAGAAGCTGGGTAAACTCTCGGTCAAAGAGCAGGAGCCGGTTATTCCCACACCCACAGAAACAACTAATTAGCCTTCAAAAGACACCCCTAACAGGGTCTTGACAACATTTAGCACTCGTGGTAAGTTATTGCTAATTACGTTATAGAGAGGGGAGTAAGGGTAAGAAGGAAGCTCATTTTTCTTTTTTCTCTCTTCTTTTTCTAAACTTATTAATCATGAGTGATGCATTAACAGCTAGACAAGCGCAAATTCTAAAGGCCTTGATTGATGAATATATTGAAACCGCCCAGGCCGTGGGCAGCGAGGTCTTGGAGAAAAAGTTTAATCTGGGGGTTTCATCTGCGACTATTAGGAATGAAATGGTTGACCTGACTAAAATCGGGTATCTCAAACAACTCCATACTTCGGCTGGTAGAGTTCCTACACCTAAAGCCATGAAATTTTACATTGACCAACTGATGGAGGAAAAACAAATGAGCTTAACCGACGAAGTTAAAACCAAAGAAGAAGTTTGGGATTCAAGAGCGGATATTGATAAACTGATGGAAGAGGCGACTCAGGCTTTGGCCGATAGAACAGAGTCTTTATCTGTTGCCGCTCTAGATGATGGTCGGACTTGGCATGCTGGATTAGCTAATGTTTTTTCCAACCCAGAGTTTGCCGATATTGCGATGTGTACCAATGTCTTTTCTTTCTTGGAAGAGGCCAGACAGATGCAGGAGTTGTTTTTCGGTAGGTTTCCTTGGGGCTCCTCAGTTGAGGTTCTTTTTGGTGAGGAATTGGGTTGGCCAGGTTTGGAACCTGTTGGGGTAGTGGCCACACACTTTAATTCCATGGGTCACAAAGGGGCCCTGGCCGTAATTGGACCTACAAGACTACGCTACCCAACCCTAATTCCAATACTTAGATATTTTGGTACACTGATTGAAGAAGTTTCAAAATGAAAAAGCAATTTAAAACAAAAGGAGAGGCAGAGGTAATTGAGCTTAAAAATCAGCTTATAAGAGCTTTGGCTGATTATGATAATTTAAGAAAACGCACCGACTTGGAGAAGGAAATCTGGATCAAGTTTGCTAGTGAAAGGATCCTAGTGGCCCTTCTTCCGGTTCTGGATAGTCTTGAGGAAGCTCTTAAACACTTGCAAGATCAGGGACTGGCCATGGCTGTGGGAGAATTTAAAAAGATCTTCAGTGAAGAGGGCTTAGAAGAAATTCAACCTAAGGTGGGGGAAGAGTTCAATCACGAGATCCATGAGGTAATTGAGGTTGAAGATGATGGCCAAAAGGATACAATAGCCGAGGTCACTCTTAATGGTTGGAAGTTTAAGGAAGGAAAAGTGATCAGGTTTGCCAAAGTAAAAGTCTTTACTGGAAAAAAATTGACTGACAAGTAAAATATAAATATATGGGAAAAATAATTGGTATAGATTTAGGAACAACAAATTCATGTGTCTCCGTGATGGAGGCTGGGCGACCTAAGGTCATTCCAGCTGCCGATACAGGACGCAACATTACTCCTTCAGTGGTTGAACCAGTTAAAAATCTGGTGGGTGATGTCGCCAAACGTCAGGTAGTCCTAAACCCCAGGAACACCATCTATTCCATCAAAAGAATAATGGGCCGAAGAGCTGATGACAAAGAAGTGGAGAGAACAAAAAAGATGGTTCCTTACGAAATTGTTGCTGGCAAAGATGGTGGAGCAGTGGTTGAGGTTGAAGGGAAAACTTATACTCCACAGGAAATCTCAGCCAGGGTCCTGATGAAACTAAAGAAAGATGCTGAAGCCCATTTGGGAGAAAAGGTTGACCAAGCAGTCATTACCGTCCCCGCCTACTTTGATGATTCTCAAAGACAAGCCACCAAACAAGCTGGAGAGATCGCGGGCCTTAAGGTCGAAAGAATAATCAATGAACCAACTGCTGCAGCTTTGGCCTACGGCTTGGACAAGAAAAACGCTCAGAAGATTGCTGTATATGATTTGGGTGGAGGAACCTTTGATATCTCCATTCTTGAACTGGGAGAGGGAGTCTTTGAAGTTAAAGCCACTAATGGAGATACCCACCTGGGGGGAGATGACTTTGATGAAAAGATTGTTGATTATATCTGCGATGAGTTTAAGAAAGAAAATTCAGTTGACTTAAGAGCCGATAAACAAGCCTTACAAAGAGTTCGCGATGCTGCAGAAAAAGCCAAGATTGAACTCTCCGCCGCTTCGGAAGTGGAAATAAATCAGCCCTACATTACTCAGAAGGATGGTCAACCAATGCATTTGACCATGAAATTAACCAGAGCAAAACTTGAAGGATTAGTGGATGAGTTGATTCAAAAGACTATTAAACCGGTTGAGGCTTGTTTGAAAGACTCCAAAATTGATGCTCACGCCATTGATGAAATCATTCTGGTAGGTGGAATGACCAGGATGCCTAAGGTCATTGATACGGTTAAAGAGTTCTTTGGTAAAGAACCCAATAAATCAGTTAACCCTGATGAGGTAGTAGCTATCGGTGCCGCCATTCAAGGTGGAGTCCTGGGTGGAGAAGTCAAAGACATCCTTCTTTTGGATGTGACTCCCCTCACCTTGGGAATTGAAACTTTGGGAGGAGTAGCTACCCCGATGATTACCAGGAATACCACTGTTCCTGCTAGTAAGAATAATATTTTCTCCACTGCAGCTGATAATCAAACCCAGGTAGAGATCCATGTTACCCAGGGAGAGCGCCCAATGAGTGCAGACAATAAATCCTTGGGAAGATTTGTTCTGGATGGCATTCCCCCAGCACCAAGAGGGGTTCCACAAGTTGAAGTGACTTTTGATATTGATGCTTCGGGAATTTTGAAAGTTACTGCCAAAGACAAAGCAACAGGAAAGACTCAGAACATTACCATTACTGGTGCAGTGGGGCTTTCAGATGATGAGGTTAAGAGGATGCAGGAAGAGGCTGAAAAGCACAAAGAGGAAGATACCAAGAAAGCTGAAGTGATTGAAACCAAGAATAAAGCGGATTCCTTAGTAGCTGCAGCTGAAAAAGCCTTAAAAGACGGAGGAGATAAGGTCCCAGCTGATGTAAAAGAAAAGGTAGAAGAGAAAATAAAAGCTGTAAAAGATGTTCTAGGTGAGGAAGATAAAGAAAAGATTGAAAAGGCAACAAGTGAGCTTTCAGATGAGTTACAGAAAGTTGGTCAGGCAATGTATCAGAACACTGGAGAGCCAAAAAAAGAAGAAGGGGAAGCAAAAAACGGTGAAGAAGTCAAAGAAGAAAAAGAAGGAGAAGAGAAAAAAGACGAGAAAGTTGAAGAGGGAGAAGTAGTAGAATAGCCGTTACTTGAACGATGGATAAAGAAAAACAGCCAAAATTGTCTTTTGCCCAATATCAAGATGCCATGCTTGAACTTCAAAGGCGGGAAATGGTTGGGGGAATAGGAGCAGAAGAGAGAAATATTGAAGTGAGTAGACTAATGAAGCTCGCCAGCGAAGCAATTAAGAAGCACGATGCGGAAAACCAAACAAGTGGATAGTAAAGCAAATTGTTGCTTCATGTTCTCCGAAACACCCTTTATTATTAGCGTTTATAATTTAGCATTATAACTATGGCAACAAAATCTGATTACTATGATATTTTGGGTGTAACTAAATCTGCTTCTGCGGATGAGATTAAAAAAGCTTACCGTAAACAGGCTTTAGAATGGCATCCAGATCGTCACCAGGATGACAAAGAGGCTGCAGAAAAACGCTTCAAAGAAATAAATGAGGCCTATCAGGTTCTGTCTGACACTCAAAAACGTGCTGCCTATGATCAATATGGACATGATGCTTTCTCTCCTGGTGGTATGCCCGGTGGAGGTTTTCCTGGAGGCAGTCCTTTTGGTGGTGGAGGACAATATGGGCCATTTACTTACACCTATACTTCTAATGGTGGAGCCAATCCTTTTGGAGATTTTGGTGATCCTTTTGATATTTTTGAACAGTTCTTTGGTGGTGGGAATCCCTTTGGGCAGGCCAGACGCCAGGTGCCCAGGTACTCCATCTCCATTGACTTTATGGAGGCCGTAAAGGGAGTTGCCAAGGAGGTAAACATTGAAGGAAAGAACAGGAAAATAAAAATTCCTGCTGGGGTGGACGAAGGATCACGCATCAATTTTGGAGATTTTTTGCTTTCAGTAAACATTAAACCCCATAAATTATTTGAAAGGGATGGGGCAGACATTCATGTTAAGGTGGCAATCCCCTTTTCTTTGGCTATTTTGGGAGGAGAGATTAGTGTCCCGACTATTGATGGGGATATTAAGATTCGGGTGCGTGCAGGGACCCAATCAGGAACGATAGTTCGCCTCAGAGGCAAAGGAACCACCAACCTTAGAGGTCGAGGTACTGGAGATGAGTATGTTCACCTTTTGGTTATGGTTCCGGAAAAGTTAACTCGTGAGCAAAAAAGACTTATCGAAGAATTAAGAGAGGGAGGTTTATAAATAATTTATTACTCGCTGTATTTGTTTTCACCCTAAACTTTTTTTGTTTCGGTTGGCGTAGGCACAGTGTTGGGTGAAGTATTGGCGGCTGGTGGGAAAAGGCCACCTCCTGTCCAAACTGCAGGGTCTTCAAAAAAGTGCAGCGCTCTATCGGCTGCGTCTTCAATCTTTTCTGCCGGGGACTTTTCTACTAACTGGCTTCCTTTTTTACCTTGAAGTCTTTCTCTACTCATACCTACCCTATATTAAGAGATTCATTTTTGTTTGTCAAACGAGCTAACTAGCGATAGAAATTGTTTGACTTCGTGAGGCTTCTAGGCTAAACTTACACTTGGAATTAGGAAGTTTTTGATTGGTGGGAGAAATGCCCACCTTTTTTAATAAATAAACATGCAAACACCAAGAACAGAATTTGCTCAGGCTCTAAAAGCCATAGCCACCGAAAGGGGTTTAGACCCTGAGGTTATTATTGACACCATTAAGCAGGCGATTATTGCCGCTTACAGGCGTGATGCCAAAGACCGTGGTGAAGAGACTGAAGAGTTAGAGTTTGATGTTGAGCTTGATCCCGGAAACGGAGAAGCCAGAGTATATTCTTGGCCCTTGGAGAAGTCTGAAGAGAGAAAAGATGTTACCCCTCCTGGATTTGGGAGAATTGCAGCCCAAACCGCAAAACAGGTCATTCATCAAAAAATCAGGGAAGCTGAAAAAACTTCTGTTATGGATGAATTTGAGAAAAGAGTTGGAACCTTGGTTTCTGGAATAATTCTCAGATTTGATGGTCCCATTGTCAGAGTTGATGTTGGAAAAAGTGAAGCTGTTCTTCTTCCTGACGAGAGAATTCAAAATGAGAGACTTAATATCAGTCAGAGAATGAGTTTTCTTTTAAAAGAAATCCGTGAGGGCGTTCATGGTAAAGAAATGATTCTTTCTCGGGCTGACCCTCAGTTTGTAGCTAAACTTTTTGCTAGGGAAGTTCCAGAAATTTCCTCAGGTAGTGTGGAGATTAAATCAATCGCCAGAGAGGCTGGAGTTAGAACCAAGATGACCGTTTTTTCCAATCAACAGGGAGTTGACCCGGTGGGGTCATGTGTTGGTCAAAAAGGTGTCCGTGTCCAGGCCGTCACCAATGAACTGGGTGGAGAAAGAGTAGATGTTATTCCTTTCAGCGAAGACATGGCTGAGCTAATTAAGGTTGCCCTTTCTCCAGCTGAGAATTTAGTAGTTACTTTGGATGAAGATACTAAAACCGCCCATGTTGCCGCTCCCGAAGACCAACTTTCTTTAGCCATTGGTCGTGACGGACAAAACGCTAGACTAGCAGCCAAGCTTACCGGTTGGAGAATAGAAGTCGAAGGAGCTCCAGTGGAAGTCAGTGAGGAAGGTAAGGTTGAAGAAGAGGTCAAAGAGGAAAAAGAAGTTGTGAAAGAACCTCCAAAGAAGAAAAAAGCGGCCAAGAAAGTGAAAAAAGCCAAGAAGGTTAAGGAAAAAGTTGCCGAAGAGGTAAGCCAAGAACCTACCGAAGTGAAGGAAGAGAAGCCGGAAAATGAAAATTAACGATGGACCCAACGATCTCTAATTTGATTTTCTAGTTTAGTCCCCCTTTTTCTCCGGTAGATACATAAACACTCATCATGACAAACACGAATACTCTTAAAAGACCACCCATTGTTGCCGTTTTAGGCCATGTTGATCATGGTAAAACTTCTCTTTTGGACAAAATCCGAAAATCTGATGTTCAGGGTAAAGAGGCCGGGGGAATTACCCAAAGCATTGGAGCTTCAGTGGTAGCTACCAAAGAAGGTGGCAAAATTACTTTTATTGATACCCCAGGTCATGCAGCCTTTTCGAATATGCGTTCACGCGGAGCCAATGCTGCCGATATTGCTATTTTGGTTGTTGCTGCTGATGATGGGGTAAAACCACAAACTGTCGAAGCAATTAAATATATCAAGGAAGCCGGAGTTCCTTATGTTGCTGCTCTAACTAAAATTGATCTTCCTTCTGCCAACTTGGAAGCTGCTAAAGGGAGCTTGGAGAAAGAAGGCCTTCTTCTTGAAGGACGTGGTGGAGACATTCCTAATGTTCCCTTGTCTTCAAAAACTGGTGAAGGAGTAGAAGAGCTCTTGGAAACAATTCTTCTTCTTTCTGAAGTGAGCGGAGTATCCACTTCCGGGGGTGAAGGCTTAAAAGCGGTAGTTATTGAAACTTCCCGCAGTAAGGCCGGTCCTTTAGTTTCAGCAGTTATCAGGAGTGGAACCATAAAAGTGGGCGAGACAGTCTATTCAGAATCACGAGCGACTAAGGTTCGTGGACTTTTTGATAGTAAGGGAGTGTCAGTTAAGGAAGTATCTGCAGGTTACCCGGTGCAGATAATTGGTTTTGAAACCCTTCCTGAAGTCGGTTCAATCATTACCTCCCTTGAGATGAAAAACCAGGTGGTTGAAGGACCTAAGGAAGACTTAATGAAAGGATATAAATCAAAACTGGATAAAGATGAATACCCTGTAGTCATTAAAGCTTCTTCGACCGGAAGCTTGGAGGCGGTTTTAAAAGGAGTCCCCAAGAAGTTAGTCGTTATTGTCTCTGGTGTGGGGGATGTGACCGAAAATGAAGTTCTGGCAGCCAAATCCTCAGGGGCGATTGTCTTTGCCTTTGAAAGCAAAGTTCCTTCAACTATTCAAAAACTGGCCAAGACCGAAGGGGTGGAAGTGTATAAATTCGACATTATTTATAAGTTGTTTGAAAAGATGGAAGAGATTTTACGGTCTGATGAACAGGTAATCTTAGGTACTGGAGAGATTATCGCCGAGTTTCCTTTTGATGGGAAGAAAGTAGCAGGGTGCAGAATATTAACTGGAGCAATCGCCAAAGGAGCAACGGTTATTTTAAAGAAGGGGGAAAAGGAGGTTGGTAAAGCAAAGGTTATTTCAGTTAGGAAGGGGAAACAAGAGGTTCCACAGGCTAAGCCCGCTGAGGAATGTGGAATCCTTCTGGAACCCCAACTTGATTTCAATATTCACGATGTGCTAGTATCGGTGCAAGTTAAGTAGTTTTTTCCTCTGCCTATCTCTGCCGTTAAAAAATGGATACAACTTTCAGATCACAAATCGATAGCGCTGGTTCTATCTTAATTCTCCTTCCACAGAAGCCCTATTTTGATCAAGTGGCAGCTGCTTTGTCTTTGTTTTTAACCTTAAAAGGTAATAACAAAAATGTCGAAATTTCCTGTCCGAGTGAGATGACCGTTGAGTTTGGTCGTTTGGTGGGGGTAGACAAAATTACTTCCGAACTGGGGAATAAAAATCTAGTTATCAGGTTTCCTAATTATGGAGCTACTAATATTGAAAGGGTAAGCTATGACATTGAGGATGGGGAATTTAAATTGACTGTTATTCCTAAACCAGAAATTACCCCCCCGGTTAAGGACCAAGTGATTATTAATTATTCTGGAGTGTCTGCTGATTGTGTCATTTTAATCGGTGGGGCTAACGAGAGCCATTTTCCTCCCCTTGGCCTTAAGGATTTGGCAGGAGCTAAAAAAATTCATATAGGCATAAGGGAACTGGCAGCTCCTTCGGTAACAGGAATCATCTCTTTTGCTCGTCCGTCTTCTTGTGCATCAGAGCTTGTTGGGACTCTGATCAAAGAAAGTGGCTATGAAGTTGATCCTGACGCTGCTACTAATCTCCTTTTAGGAATTGAAGTGGGAAGTAATCGTTTCTCCTCAGAAGGAGTAACTGCAGAGACCTTCCAAATGACCGCAGATCTTATTAAGGCCGGAGGAAATAGATCAGCCAGGACTCCAAGGCCACAAAGTTTTCCTCCTGGATCAATTCCCGGAGAAGTGCCGGTTGCACAAGCTGAAGAAGTGGAACAGAAAGAACCTCCAAAAGAGTGGTTAGGACCAAAGATATATAAAGGTACTTCAGTTAGCTAAGGAAGATTTACCCTTTTGAGTTTTTGGATTTGTGTGTTATTATACCCAAGATGAATTCAAGGTTCTTCCGGGGGTAGCCTTAAGGAATTACTTTGATACTCACGACATATGGCACTATCAGCTACAGACAAAATTGATATCATCAAGAAGTTCGCTCGAGAGAAAGGCGATACAGGTTCTCCAGAAGTACAAATCGCGCTTCTTTCTGCACAGATTGATAAACTAGCAGGTCATCTTAAAGAGCACAAAAAAGACATTCATTCTAGACGTGGGCTTCTTTCAATGGTCGGTAAAAGAAGAAGACTTTTAACTTATCTTCAAAAACATGATGAGGGAAGATACAAAAACCTCACTAAGGAGTTAGGTTTGGAGAAATAAATAAAACGGATAGTTTGCTACAATTTTAATTAGATAAGATTTTATGAAAAAGATAGAAAAAACAATTGAGCTTGGAGGAAGAAAGCTTATTTTAGAAACAGGCCTTTTGGCCCAACAAGCCACTTCTTCAGTCAAGGCCACATATGGTGAAACAGTAGTATTGGCAACAGTCGTTGCCGCTCCTCTTAAGATGGATCTTGGGTATTTTCCTTTGTCTGTTGATTATCAAGAAAGGCTCTACGCCGGAGGAAAAATTAAAGGTAGTCGTTGGGTCAAGCGTGAAGGTAGACCTTCAGATGATGAAATATTAACTTCTAGACTTATTGATAGATCAATTCGTCCACTTTTCCCCAAAACTTACTTAAAAGAAGTCCAAGTGGTAGTTACTCTTCTTTCAGTTGATTCTGAAAACGATCCTTCAATTCTTTCAGCCATTGCTGTTTCAGCGGCTCTGACTGCCTCGTCAATTCCATGGCAAGGACCAGTGTGTGTTTCCAAAGTGGGAAGAGTCGACGGTAAGTTTATTCTTAATCCAACAGTCGATGATCTTACCAAATCTGATATGGACGTAGTTATTTCTAACACTCCAGAATCGATTGTCATGCTTGAGGCAGGAGCCAAAGGGATTGCTGAAAAAGACGTTGTTGAGGCTATTGAATTTGCCCAGAAAGAATCAAAAGCTTATTTTGACTTAGTTAACGATTTTGCTAAAGAAGTAGGAGCCAAAAAAGAAGAGGTAGCCAAAGAGAAAGACAACTCAGCCCTTAAAAACAAGATTAATAAAGAAATTGGTGGCAAGTTGGAAGAAATTGTTGAAGGATGGGCTAAGCACGAAGGTGGAGGAGCCCTTGATGGAGTTAAAAAAGCCCTTCAAGAAACACTCTCTGAAGAAGATCCCAGCGAAATAGTTAAAGAATTTGAACATCTTTTGAAAGACAAAGTACGTGAGATGATCCTTTCTGGAAAACGTCCGGATGGAAGGAAGTTTGATGAAGTCAGATCCCTTTACTGCGAAGTTGGAGTTCTTCCTATGACTCATGGAAGTGCTATTTTTCAAAGAGGGCAGACTCAAGTTCTTTCTGTAGCTACTTTGGGAGCTCCATCATTAGGGCAGTTGATTGAAACCGCTCAGGGTGAAGAATCAAAGCAGTACATGCACCACTACACCATGCCGCCTTTTGCAACCGGAGAGGTTGGAAGAGTTGGTTTTCCAAATAGACGTGAGATTGGCCACGGTGCCTTGGCCGAAAGAGCTTTGGAACCAGTGATTCCTGGTGATGAAGTTTTTCCTTACACCATTCGTGTCGTCTCCGAAGTCTTGGGATCAAACGGCTCATCTTCAATGGCTTCAACTTGCGGATCAACATTGGCTTTGATGGATGCTGGTGTTCCAATAACCAATCCCGTTTCAGGAATTGCTATGGGAGTAATTGTTGAATCAGACAAAAAATACAAAATCATGACTGACATCATCGGGATTGAGGACTTCATGGGAGATATGGACTTTAAAGTTACTGGAACTTCAGAAGGGGTAACAGCCATTCAATTGGATGTAAAAACTCTTCAGTTGACCTCGAAGATTCTTGGTGAAGCATTGGATGAAGCTAAAAAAGCCAGACTAACCATCTTGAAGAAAATGCTTTCGGTCTTGGAAGCTCCTAGAAAGACAGTTTCTACTCATGCTCCTAAGATTAAGATGATCAAGATTCCGGTAGAGAAGATTGGGGAGATAATCGGACCGGGTGGAAGAACAATCAAGGGCCTTATTGCCGAAACTGGAGCTCAAATTGAGGTTGAAGATGATGGAACCATCAATATCTCAGGTCTTGATGATGAGAATGTCACCAAAGCTCTGGAGAAGATTGAACTCATGACCAAAGAGGTCATGGCAGGAGAGATTTACGAGGGAGAAGTTAAAAGAATCGAATCCTTTGGGGCCTTCATTGAGATTCTTCCGGGTCGAGACGGAATGGTCCATGTTTCTGATATGACTGAAGGTTTTGTGGCTGATCCTCACGACATTATGAATATTGGCGATAAAGTTACCGTTAGGGTTAAAGAAATTGATAACTTGGGAAGAATTAACCTTTCCATGCTCCTAGATCCCGCCAGTGATGCTAAAAAAGAGGAAAGAAGAAGCAGTGGTGGAAACGATGGAGGTGGAGGAGAAAGAGGTTTTAGACCAAGGTCTGGTGGATTTTCAAGAGGACGCGACGGTCGTCCAAGAGGTGGTAGCCGAAGTTTTGACAGACCCCGTTCATCCGGTCCACACTTTCCTACGAGCCGCTTAGTAGATACAGCTAGCAAAAAGTATTAACTTCACGCCCTGTTTATAAGCTTTCCTTTGCGATATACTTAAGGTGTTATGAGTGATACTGCCATCTCCCAAAAGGATCTTACTGTGCTTCTGGAAAAGGTAAAAGCTGCCAAGCTTCCCCCGAAACTGGAAGAAACGGTTATTACCAGACTGGAACAGTTGCAGAAATTGATTGATTCTCCATCTTTTTTGCCAGAATACGACAGAATCAGTAAATATGTTGACTGGATTACTTTGGTGCCGTGGGATAAAACGACTACTGATACGCTGGATTTGGATAAAGCCAGGCAGGTTTTAGATTCACACCATTATGGCCTAGAGGAGATTAAAGACAGAATACTCGAGTACTTGGCAGTTATGAAACTTAAAAAGGAAAAAGGGGAATTGGAGGATATTAACCGTGCTCCTATTCTTTTCTTTGTAGGCTTGGTCGGAACCGGAAAAACAACTATAGCTTCTTCGATAGCTGAGGCCATGGGAAGAAGCTTTGCCAGAATTCCATTTGGAGGTATGGGAGACCCTTTGGATCTGAGGGGGCTTTCCAAAACTCATGCCGAAGCAGAGCCAGGAAAGGTAGTTAAAGCCTTGGTAGACACCAAAAGCCGCAATCCGGTTATTCTCTTGGATGAAATTGACCGTGTTACCGAACAGGGAAGAAGTTCGGTTATGGGTGTTCTGGTTGAACTCTTGGATCCTAAACAGAACCACTCTTTTGTTGATCATTACATCGATTTTCCGGTTGATCTCTCGCAGGTTCTTTTTATCGGGACGGCCAATAATACCAATAATATTGCCACGGCCGTTATGGATAGGTTGGAGCCGATCCAAATGCCTTCATATACAGATCAGGAAAAAATTGCCATCGGCTTAAAATATGTTTTTCCGGAAAAAATGAAAATGGCTGGCCTTCCCCAAGGGTCACTGACTATAAGGGAAGATGTCTGGCCCCAGGTGGTCAGACCCCTGGGGTATGACGCAGGAATTCGTACGCTGGAGCGAACAATCGATGGAGTGGTCAGAAAAGTTGCTAGGATGATTGTTGAGGGGAAAGCCCAAAGTGTGACAGTTACTCCGGAAAACGTCAAAGAATTCTTACCACAATAAAAAAGGACATTCCTTTGTAAATGAATAAAGAATGTCCTTTTGTAGCTTATTGCTCCCTTTCAAAACTGTTGAGTAGTTGGAAAACCCAGCCCTTATTGATCCAAATTTCGGTGGTGAGCCCCGAAAAAGTACCAAGGGTTGTTTCGAAACTCTGCATTAATACTTCCAAGGTGGTTTGTATCCCACGGAGATGTTTTTCGGAAGTTACCTGATCCAGGTAACATAGACCTATGTCATAGGTTTCTTCTGGTTGGAATAACAAGGGGATAAAACCGATAGAAACGTGCTTTCCTTGACTCAGTCCTCGCTCTTCGAAAAACTCAGCTATGGTTTTCTTGACTACATCTGTGATTGTCTCGAAGTCTGGTTCCAACAAACATTTTTGGGCCTTTTTAGAGAGAACAAAAACAATCTGAATATCAGCCATATCAACTCCTTTTTAAGCAGGGATAAATTAGTTGTGGTTTATATAATTTAAAGTTCCAGGTAGCGAGGGAATTATAATCTATGGGATTAAAGGATTCAATTTTTTCAGGTTGATATGATAAATTAGACGTATGGATAAAAAAGACAAGTTAGATGAGCTTAAAAAGAAGGCTCAAGAAGATAGTACCCTTCCTCTTAAATCTGGGGCTACTAATTTAGTATTTGGAGTTGGTAGTCCAGAGGCCGAAATCCTCTGTCTTGGGGAGGGCCCTGGTTATTGGGAAGACATGAAGGCAGAACCTTTTGTGGGTAATGCGGGGATGCTTTTGAACCGCCTTTTATTATCGATTGGAATTAAAAGGGAAGAGGTCTACATTACCAATGTGGTCATGCACCGCCCTCCAGAAAACCGCGACCCCGAGCCTGGTGAGATGGCAGCCTACGGGCCCTATGTTGATGGAATAATCGATATTTTGGAACCAAAAGTCATCCTTACCTTGGGGCGCTTTTCCATGGGTAAGCTGATTCCGGGAGTATTTATTTCGGATATTCATGGGAAACCGCGTGAGATTGATTGGAAGGGAAGAAAAATTACGGTGATCCCCATGTATCACCCGGCAGCAGCTCTAAGGAATGGGGCCATAATGACCAAAATTAAAGAAGATTTTGCTAAAATCCCTTCGATTTTGGAAGACATGAAGACCAAAAAAGATGATATTATCAAAGATGAGGAAGAAGTAACTCAAATGGAACTTCTTTAGTTAACTACATATTTATTATTCAAAGATGATTCGCTTTATAGCTTTATCAGGAACCACAGGAGTAACTCAAAATAATTATATTTATGAGTACCTTCCTGATGGGAAAAATGTCTCCGACGCCATTATTGTCGACGTTGGTGTAGGTTTTCCGGAGCCTGAGATGTTTGGAGTTGATTTGGTGATCTCTGATTTTAAATACATTAAAGAAAATAAAAATAAAATAAGGGGAATTTTAATTACTCATGGTCATGAAGACCACTTAGGAGCCCTTCCGTTTTTACTTGATGATGTGGACGTTCCGGTTTATGCCAGTAAATTAGTAGCCGGATTTATTGAAGATAAATTTAAGGACTATAACAAGAACGTAAAGATAAATATTTTTGATCCCGAGAGGGATGCAATTTCATTAGGAGCTTTTAAGGTTTCTCCTTTTAGGATTTCTCACTCAGTCCCTGACAGTGTGGGCTTTGTGATTGATACCCCAGATGGAGCTTTGGTTCACTGTGCAGATTATAAATTTGACTGGACCCCAGTTGATGGCAGGCCTTTTGATATTTCCAAACTGGCTATGTTGTCTTCAAATAAAACTATCGCCCTTGCTTCAGATTGTTTGGGAGCAACTACCCCGGGCTATACCGGAAGTGAGAGGGAAATTGAAGGGAGAATTGAAAATATTCTTAAAGAAGCTACGGGTCAGGTTTATCTGACGACCATCTCTTCTAATATCTCGAGAATGCAGCAGACGATAAATGCCGCCGCCAAGGTTGGCCGCAAAGTATGTTTTGTAGGCCGTTCAATAGACTCCAAAGCAGGTATTGCTCGAGAATTGGGGTACTTACCTTATCAAGATGGAGTAGTCGTTAATCCCAAGAGGGCTTTGAAATTAAATAAAGATCAGATCCTCTACATTATCTCTGGAAGTTATGGTCAGCCGGGAAGTGCTCTTTACCGTTTGATTATGGGAGAGCACGATTTTCTTTCCATTGAACCGGGAGATGTAGTTGTCTTTTCTTCTGATCCTGCGCCACCCGGATCAAAAGCCAATGTTGATTTTTTGGTTGACAAATTAATAGAAGCGGGGATCGATGTTCACTACTACGACATGCAGGAGGACTTGCATGTTTCGGGCCATGGTTCTCAGGAAGATATTAAAATGCTTATCTCTGTAGTCAAGCCAAAATACTTAATCCCCATAGGGGGAACAATCAGGCACATGAGGGCCTATACTCATCTGGCTGAAGGTATTGGCTATGATGCCAGAAATGTTTTTGAACTTGCAGGTGGAGAGAGTATCGAGTTTGACCGTACTGGAGCGAGGCGTGGGAAGAAGGTTGAGGTCAAGGATATTCTGGTCGACGGCTTGGGTATTGGGGATGTGGGTAACGTGGTCTTAAGGGATAGAAGGGTTTTGGCTAAAGAAGGAATCGCTATTGCCATGATTCAGTTCGATAATGTGGCAAAAAGGATTGTCGACAACCCGGAAATTATCAGCCGTGGGTTTGTCTTTAACGAAAAACAAAAGGGGTTTTTGGATAAAGCAGGGAGAAGTTTGGCCGATTTCTTAAGGACCAAAAAGACACTTGATAAACGTTTTGTGAGGGATACTTCTATTGATTTTTTGGAGAGGTTTTTCTACAAAGAAATTGGTAGACGTCCCATGGTTCTTCCAGTTATTGTGGAAGTCTAATCTTCTTTCTGGTGTTCAAATATTATTCATTTGAGTATAATGGGTATTGAAGTTGTGACATGTCTAAAAAACACACCAGATTAAAATCTAAAAAAGCTTATAAGGTAAAGCTAAAAACGGCTACAGTTTATTCAATCGCCCAGGTTGCTTTTTTCCTTGTAGCAGGGCTTATTATTATCTCTTTCGCCAGGCAAGGCCTGATCCTGGTTAAGGTCAACGATTTTTTGATGACCTACTTTTCCTGGACAACAGTTTTTCTCCCGTTTATTTTTCTTGCTTTTGGGCTTTTAATTTCCAAGTTTCGTACTCCCTTAGCCGCCCCCAATGTTAGTGTGGGAAGTGTGCTATTTTTTATTTCCATTCTTACTCTTGCCCGGGCCGGAGTGATTGGTCGTTATGCCTGGGAGGGAGTAGCTACCCTTATTACTTCGGCTGGAGCTTTTATTGTTCTTGTAGGCACAACCTTGGTTGGGTTAATTATTCTCTTTAACACCTCCTTTGACCAAGTTATTGCTTTTCTTTCTGTGGTGGCTAACGAAATTAAGAAGGTCTTTGTTGGTGACACTCGTTTTGCCGGGTCAATGCAAAGATCAAAGTTGAAGCTTTCGGGATCGGGGATCTCTCCTTCCCTACAAGGGCAAGGGGTTAAACCCAAGACTCCTCCTCAGCCTCAGGAAGGACTGGCGCCAAAACTGGTAAGCAACGTTCCTGGTGAGGATAAAGTTTGGAAATATCCACAAACTGATCTTTTAAGTGATACCGAAAGTGGTAAGGCCGATCGAGGCGATATTAAGGGTAATGCAGCCATTATTGAGCAGACTTTGGAGTCTTTTGGAATTACGGCCCGGGTGGTGGAGGTCAACCTTGGCCCAGCAGTTACTCAGTACGCCATTGAGGTTGCCTTAGGAACCAAACTTTCAAAAATTACTGCTCTGGAGCGTGATTTGGCTCTAGCCTTGGCTGCCCCTACGGGGACTATAAGAATAGAAGCTCCCATTCCAGGCAGGAGTTTAGTGGGAATTGAGCTTCCCAACCGCTCTCCTGAATTTGTTAATCTGCGCAAGATGATTGAATCTGATGTGGTTCGCGGTAATGATTCAAAACTGGTGGTTTCCTTGGGGCTGGATGTTTCTGGTAAACCAATTATTGCTGACTTGGGAAGAATGCCACATGTTTTGATCGCTGGTCAAACCGGTTCCGGTAAATCGGTGTGTATCAACACTTTCTTGGCCACCCTTCTTTTCAGGGCTTCACCGTCTGAAGTCAAACTGATTCTGGTTGATCCTAAAAGGGTTGAAATGACCAGCTACAATGGCATTCCCCATCTTCTTTCTCCAGTGATTGTTGAACCGGAAAAGGTAGTCTCTGCCTTAAGGTGGGTTTTAACTGAAATGGAGAGACGCTACAAGATTTTTGCTCAGGCTGGAGTTAGGAACATTGATGGCTATAATGAAATGAGTGGTTTCCAGGCTCTTCCTTATATAGTCTTGGTGGTCGATGAGTTGGCTGATATTATGCTTTTTGCTCCCGTTGAAGTTGAGGATTCAATTACCCGTATCGCCCAGATGAGCCGCGCCACCGGAATCCATATGATTTTGGCTACACAGCGTCCTTCAGTTGACGTTATTACTGGGCTTATTAAAGCTAATATTCCTTGTAGAGTGGCCTTTGCCGTTTCCTCACAGGTAGATTCTCGTGTTATTCTTGATACCCAAGGGGCCGAAAAGCTTCTCGGTCGAGGAGATATGCTTTATCTTCCTCCCGAACAGGCTAAGCCAATGAGAATTCAGGGGGCTTTTGTTTCTGACAGGGAGATAAGTTCTCTAACGACTTTTATTAAAAACCAGGGAGTATCCCCACAATATACCGAGGAAGTTACCGATATGCCTAAACCGGGCTCAACTGTTGTTCCTGGAGTTGATGGGAGTACGGACGATCTTTTTGCCGATGCCGTGAGGATTATTTGCCAGTATGACAGAGCCTCGGCCTCTCTTCTTCAAAGAAGACTGTCGATAGGCTATGCCAGAGCTGCTAGACTTTTGGATCAGCTGGAAGCCGCTGGGGTTGTGGGGGCTGCTGAAGGATCAAAACCTAGAGACGTTCTTATTCAGAATGCAGAAGAGTTCCTGTCTGCCTCCGTTAAAGGTCCTGCAACGTCTGCCTAATAATAAATTCTTATGAAAACTGTTGGAGAGTTGATACGTGAAGCGCGTGTCACAAAAAAAATTTCCTATGAAAAAATAGGAGCAAAGACGAAGATCAAGAAAAGTTTCATCTTGGCGATTGAAAGAAACGATTGGGGATCTCTCCCTGATTACCCCGTGGTGGTAGGTTTTGTAAAAAGTTTAGCCTCATCCTTGGGACTGGATCCTGCAACGATGGCTGCAAACTTACGGCGTGATTATCCTCCAAAAAAAGTTGCCGTTAATCCCAAACCGGATGTAGAGAGTAAGCCTGTCTGGGGACCAAAGATGACTTTTATTCTGGGAGTTTCCGTGGTGCTAATAGTTATCATTGGTTATGTTGGATATCAGTATTACCGTTTTGTGAGCCCCCCCAGGCTTGAGCTTTTCCAGCCCCAGGAAAACCAAGTAATTGTCGAGAGTAAAATTAGCGTGGGTGGTAAAGTGGACCAGGATTCAACAGTGACAGTTAATAATCAGCCGGCGATAGTTAATGGAGAGGGAATTTTCTCAACTGAGCTGACTGTGAATAATGAAACAAAAGAGATTGTCCTAGTTGCCAAGTCTAGAGCCGGAAAAGAAACAGTTGTTCATCGCCCAATAAGTGTGGAACTAAAGAACTGATTGTTATACTAGGCAAAGTTAAATAGAATAATAAATTATGGACCAAGTACAAAGATTGTTAGTGTTCGTAGTTATTTCCTTGACCGTTCTTCTTTTGGTGGTTGGAACGCAAGTGGTTTTGGTAATCATTGATTTAAGAAAAGCGATAAAGAGATTAAATAGTATTTTAGAAGATGCAATCCTTGGAGGGGGACTAATCCGTCCCGAGAAACTAACTGGAATATTGGAAATGTTTAAGAAGGGGAAGAGGATGGAAGAGAGAGGACAAAATTAATTCTTCAGAGACGCTTGCTCCAATAAGATTTTAACTGTTTGATTTTAACTTATCTGCAGGGTATTATGTGGTCGTTCTTTACATATCATTTTTGGCTAGCCCGTGTTTGATTCATTACGAAGGAGGAAAAGTATGCTGGATAGGATGTTCGACTTAAGCAAGTACTCGCTACAGAACATGCGTATTTTTGGCTGCCGTGTTTTCATGCTGATCCTGGGTGTTGGAGTAGTGAGTGCTGCCATTTCTCTTGCCCAAGACAAACTCAACTGTATGGCGCCAATATTTCTAGTTCTCGGTACGTTGGGATTAGTGCCTCTGTCTTTCCAGAGATACTCAATGAATTTGGGAGGCACTTTTCTTTGGGGAACATGTACAATATTTGCATACTTTGCATTAATTCTTGCAGTTGCATTTTCCCTGAAATTATTAGTATTGGTGGCTTTGTGTGTTTTTGTTTTTTCTTTGCTCATCACGATATATTTTCAAGTTTTACAAAAGAAGAAAGAACATGACAAAGTTTTTCTGTATAAGTCTCGGGTTGAAAAAGAAGCGTAAAGAACAAAACCCTTCCTATTAAGAAGTTAATTTCTTTAAACGGAAGGGTGTTTTTTTGGAAAAATTGTTGATAAATATTGCCCCATAATGTAGTATAGCCTTCGTTTTATCCTATCCGATCTTTAAAAAGGAGGTTTGTCATGTGTATGGGTTTATTTTGCGGTCTACCTTATGGACTACCAGTCACGGGTGAGATGCACGACCAGATGCCGGAAAATGTCAAAACTTCGTGGGCATTATTCAATGAGTGGTGGGAGAAGGCACTACGGGACGATGACGGAAAAGTAAGCCGGAAGGATATGCCGGAGGATGTGGTACAAGCAATGCATGTTGTATTGCAGGCATCAATCCCGGGGTACGACGGATGCACGATGGAAGAGTCCTGTTATATGATAGGGGTTCAATCTCTCTTAGTAGATTAAGACGGAGATAGAACCAAATAAACACAATCCTCAGTGGATAGAAGTTTTTTTACATACTTCTTGAAACTGAGGATTTTTCATAGCTTCTGGATAAGCTAACTCCTAAAGGATATAATCTAGCCATGAAGCTAACTTCTAGCGAGATTAGAGAAAAATATCTAAAGTTTTTCGAAAGTAAAAAACACGTGCGCATTTCTCCTGCACCCCTAGTTTTAGAAGGGGATGTGACTACTCTTTTTACTTCAGCCGGAATGCAACCTTTAATTCCTTACCTTAAGGGTGAAACCCACCCCGATGGGAAAAGACTGTGTGACTCACAGCCCTCCCTTCGTCTCCAGGACATTGAAGAAGTGGGAGATAACCGTCACACCACTTTTTTTGAAATGTTGGGAAACTGGAGTTTGGGGGATTATTTCAAAAAAGAGCAGTTGGGTTGGGTTTTAGAGTTTTTTACAGAAGGGCTTGGTCTTTCTAAAGAGAAACTCTGGATTTCCGTTTTTGAAGGAACAAAAGAAGTTCCTTGTGATGATGAGTCGTACAATCGTTGGATTGAACTAGGAATTCCTAAAGAGAGAATTCATTTTTATGGTGTAGATAAAAATTGGTGGAGCAGATCTGGGGCGCCAGATAAAATGCCTGCTGGGGAGATTGGTGGACCAGATTCTGAAATCTTTTACGATTTTGGTACTCCAGTTCACGAAGGGTGTCACCCCAATTGTGATTGTGGAAGATTTTTGGAAATTGGCAACTCCGTTTTTATTCAATATGAAAAACAAAAAGATGGATCTCTGAAAGAATTGCCTCAGAAAAATGTAGATTTTGGTGGAGGATTGGAAAGAATTGCTATGGCTGTTAATGATGAACCCGATATGTTTAGGATAGATTTTTTTGCTTCTTCAATGGGGATACTCAATAAAGGTACTAAACTTGTTGTATACGGAAACGATGAAAACGAAGATAAAAGTGCCAGGATTATTCTTGACCATTTAAGGGCTGCTGTAAATATAATTTCCGAAGGGATTACTCCTTCAAACAAGCAGCAGGGATATATCTTAAGAAGGTTATTAAGAAGAGCCGCTTATCATCTAGGAAAGTTTGTTCCGGAAGGAATATCTGGAGGTGGCCTTTCCAATGTTGCTTCAGGTTTTAGGAAATTGTATCCGTTGGTTGATAAAAGATGGGACGAAATTGCAGGTGTTATTGATGAGGAAGGAATAAAATTCGATAAAACCCTAAGGGAGGGTAAAAAAAGGCTGGTTGATGCAATAGAAAAGAAAAAAGAAATTAATGGCAATTTGGCTTTTGATTTATATCAATCATACGGTTTTCCGCTTGAGTTGACCTTAGAGATTCTTTCTGAAAAAGGGATAAAGTTTGAGGATAAAGATAAACGAACTTTTGAGGAAGAATTTGAAAAACACAAGGAATCGTCAAGAACTGCCAGTGCCGGCATGTTTAAAGGAGGACTAGCAGAAAGTGGTGAGGACGTAACAAAACTCCATACTGCAACTCATTTACTACATGCTTCTTTAAGAAAGGTATTAGGAGAACATGTTTCTCAGAAGGGATCTAATATTACTGCTGAAAGATTACGTTTTGATTTTTCTCATCCTCAAAAGTTGACAGACGATCAAATTAAAAGAGTTGAGGATTTAATAAACGGTGCCATAGATGCCAGTTTACCAGTTTCCTGCGAAATTAAAACTCTGGATGAGGCTATTAAAGAAGGGGCCCTTCATTTTTTTGCTGAGAAATATGGGGAGAAAGTTAAAGTTTACACAGTTGGTGACCCCGAGGGTGAATTTTTTTCAAAAGAAGTTTGTGGTGGACCCCATGTAGATAACACCAGTAGTATTGGCCGTGTTAGAATTATTAAACAAGAGAAAGTTGGTGCTGGAGTGGTGCGAATTTACGTGACCAATAAGTAAGTAGACGATGGATTTAAAAAGTTTCCTGCCACAGAAAGAATCAGAGAGTGAGTGCTACTGGGCTTTAGTTTTAGAGCCTGGTTGGGCTCAAGCTGGTATTTGGGAAACTCGGGATGGGAATGCCAGTGTGATCAGTGTTAGTCCCTCAGCTGCTTGGTCTAGTGATGAAGAGTTGGTCGATGCTTGCGACACGGCTCTTTCTGCATCTGCTCAGAATCTTCCAGAGAATGTCAAAGAACCTTCAAAAACTGTCTTTGGCGTTCCGGGATACTGGGTTAGCGAGGGACAAATAAAAGAGGAACACTTGGAAAAAATCAAAAGGGTGTGTACTGATCTTTCTTTGACTCCAGTTGGCTTTGTTGTTTTAGCCGAAGCGATTTCTCATTACAAGAAATCCATTGAGGGAAGTCCCCTAAATGCTGTGGTTATTGGAGTTAACTCCGAAGTGATTGAAGTTACCCTTTTTAGAATTGGTAACCTTGCAGGATCTACCACGGTTGCTAGAAGCGTTTCAGTGGTTGATGATTTGGCCGAAGGACTGACCCGTTTTGCTTCGCAGGAGCCTTTCCCCTCGCGTTTTATTTTATACGACGGAAGAGAGGGGGAACTTCAGGATGTTGAACAAATGCTTATCGGTGCTTCTTGGGATTCTTACGAAAAGATTAAGTTTTTGCATTCTCCGAAAGTGGAAATAATTGATCCGGAAAGCAAAATCTTAGCAACTTCCTTGGCTGGAGGCTTGGAATTGGGGAATGCAAATTCCGTAGCCTATGAAAACAAAACTCAAGAGGTCTCCTCTCCAGAAAATGAAGAAGAGCTGGAAAATGTCGTGGGAACTGATGCCTCGGGATTGGGTTTTGTAGTTGGGGAGGATATTAAAAAAGTTTCAACTCAAATTTTAGGAACAGAGGAAGTACCTCAAGAGGTGGTTCATCAACAGAATCTTCCCGTGAATATAGAACCTCTTCCGAGTCAAGATTTTCCAGTTCAAGGCGCAGTTCCTATGGGTGGTCTAGTTGGGCAAGCACAGAGATTTTTCTCAAAACTTAAAGTAGCCGCTTCCAAAATAAAACTTCCCAAAAGTCCCAATCAGAACGTAAGGCAATCGAAAAACATTCTAGTTATTGGTATTGCTACCTTTGTGGTTCTTTTAGTGGCTGGTTTTGTGGCCTGGTGGTATTTACCTAAAGCTCTCGTGACTATTTATGTTTCTCCACAGAAACTGGAAGAAAAGTCTGAGATTGAAGTTAATACCGCAGTTGAGACAGTTAATCTTGAATCGAAGATACTTCCAGGAAAAGTTGTTACCGAATTTGTGAATGGGGAAAAGACTATGGACACGACTGGAACAAAGCTAGTTGGGGATAGAGCCAAAGGCGAAGTGGCTATCTACCGCTCTGGCCCCGAAGTTACTTTAGATAAGGGAGTAGCTATTAAGTCCGGAGACGGGGTAGCTTTTACCTTAGATGAAGAAACAACAGTAGCAAGTGGAAGTGCTTCTTCTGCAGGGGTAACTAAGGTAAAAGTAACAGCCGCTGATATTGGTTCAAATTACAATTTAGCAGCAGGGGAGAGTTTTTCAGTTGGAAACTATTCGACTAGTGATCTTGAAGCGAAGAATGAATCGGCCTTTAGTGGTGGAACGAGTAGAGAAATAAGTGCTGTTGCTGATGAGGATGAAGAAAAACTCCTTACTGATCTTACTGAAGAGCTGGAAAGAAAAGCTTCAGAAGAGGCTTCATCGAGTCTGGGGGAAGAAGAGTACTTAATTGCAGAATCCTCAGAATCTGAAATAAAGAGCAAGACCTTTAGTGCTAAAGCTGGGGACGAGGCTTCAAGTGTCAAGCTCTCACTGTCCATAGATGTAACTTTTGTGGTTGTGGCTAAGGCAGACCTTTTGCAGGTCGCGACAGAACAACTAAAAAGCAGAGTTGCCTCTGGATTTACTCTGAGGGACGATCAGATAAAAATTGGCTTTGAGTTTGTTGAAAAAGAGGACACTTCTTATAAACTGGAAGCAGACTTCACCGCCAATCTTCTGCCTCAAGTGAACGTTGAGGAAATTGCCAAGAAAATTTCAGGTAAGTATCCTACTTTAGCAGAAGAGTACCTAACCTCAATTGAGGGTTTTGATAAAGCAGAGATTAATCTTACTCCAGTCCTTGCAGGAAAATTGGGAACCTTACCTAGAATCGCAAAAAACATAACCATTGAGGTGCAATCTGCCGACTAGAGCTCTTCCATGATTTCCCATTACTGTTAGAATAGATGTATCTAAAATTATGAGAAAATTTAATGTTTTAAGCGGTAAAAGAAAGATAGTTAAAATCCTGGCAGTTTTAATGGGTTTGGTAGGGCTTTCTATTCTTATTGCCACTATTTATCCGATTGTCTCATATGAGGTTATGTCTAGGGAGAAGTTTCCCATACTTCTTAGCCCAATGTCTGATACAACTGATTCTTCTGGTTTTGATTCCACCAAAGCCAGTAACTGGTTTGTGGGTGCCGCTGAAGAAGGAGATTTTTCTGTTTCTAAGGTAGCCTATTACACTCTTTCGATTCCGAAACTAAAAATCAATAATGCTACGGTTGCCATAGGTGGGGAGGATCTTAGTAACAATCTTGTTCAGTATCCAGGAACGGCTCTTCCAGGAAAGCGTGGTAATGCCGTAATTTTTGGTCATTCCATCCTGCCACGTTTTTATGACCCTAAAGAGTATATTTCTATCTTTTCGACTATTTCTACTCTGGAAAAGGGCGACGACATTCATATCTACTATGATGGAGTGGAGTATCTCTACAAAGTAGAAAACCTTTTCGAAGTTTACCCCACAGATATTCAGGTTCTTGAGCAGAATACGAGCGACGCCTTCCTTTCTCTGGTTACTTGTTCCCCACCGGGGGATCCTAGAAAACCTAAACGGACAATTGTTAGGGCAAGAATCGTTATTCCGGAGGGAAAAACATGAGAATATTGGGTATTGATTACGGACAAGCAAAAATTGGTTTAGCGATGGCTGATGCGGGGTTGGCTGAGCCTTATAAGGTAATAAGGTACAAATCCCCCACTGAAATCAAAGAAAAAATTATGGATGTGGTCCGAGTAGAAGGAATTGAGAAAGTTATTGTTGGGGTGTCTGAAGGGAAAATGGCTGAAGAATCCGCCAACTTCAGTTCAGTCCTGGCAAGTGTACTTAGTGTCCCGGTAGAAACCTATGATGAAACTTTGTCTACCCATGAAGCCCAAAGCCTTTCGATTGCAGCAGGAATTGGACCCAAAAGAAGAAAAGAGATGGAAGATGCCTACGCAGCTGCAATAATTCTCCAGAGTTATTTGGATAGTAACCAATAATTGTAAACGTCCTCAAGAAATAGACCTATAACTTGACATTTGAGCCTGACTGTGGTATAGTTCCCCTGTTATTGAAAGCCAAGCTTTATTTAGAACTCCTGCCTGGAGTTGTTCTTATCAGAGCTTGGTTTTTTGTTTCTAGGCACACTTAACAAATTGTGGTTTGAAGCTAGCAGGCTGGGTACATCCGGTGATTTCCAGGCGAATGACCCGTTATGTGCCCTGCCTGGTAGTTTTAAGCAAATTAAAAAAAAGGAGAGATTAAAATGAGTGAAAATCAGGCAGTTACGGCAGGTATTTGCTTGTTGATAGTGGTTGCGCTTGTTGGTTTTTTTGTTTTTTACGCAGCACCAAAATTGCTGGGTGATACTTCGCTGATGAGCGAGCACCCGACTCTACCTGCAAATGCTGGATTGGCGTTTTCACAGATGTATCTGGTATTAATAGGTGCAGCGCTTTTGGTGCCATTCGCTCTGATGTTAATTTTTTTATAACTTTCCACCCCGGTGGGTCTTTGGAAACTTACTTTTCTTATACCCGCCGGATTTTTTTGCCTAAAATTTGACATGAAGGTTTTGATGTTATAATTTGTTTAGACATGTTAAAAAATGCGATTGCTCCTATTCAAGCTTGGTTAATGTCACAAGGACGTTGTGTCGGTTGTGGAAAACCTCTTAAAGGGGCGAAAAGCATTAAACATGTTGAAGGGACGGAAAAGATTACTTGTACTTGCGGCCGAATCTTTGTTTATAACCCCAAGACAAAGACTTACCGAAGAGCACTTCTTGAGGAAGTTTAAAATTTACTTTTCACTTCCTGATTCCTAATTTTCGGTGATTTGGTTATACTCTGCTTAGAAAATATATATGAAAAAAGTAAAATATCTCTTTATTATTCTTCCCTTACTTGTTATTGCCTTGGTTGTTGGAGGCTTTTATTGGTGGAAGACCTCCCTTTCTGCCGTATCGTCAGATAAAACCACTGTGCGTTTTGTAATCCAAAAGGGTTGGGGGGCAACTCAGATCGGCAACAAACTCGCAGAGAAAAATCTGATTAAAAGCGCTCTAGCCTTTAAGATTTTTGTTCAGGTTTCAGGTAAATCCTCCAAGATTCAAGCTGGTGAATATTCCTTTTCTCCCAGCTCTTCACTTCCTGCACTAGTCGAAAAACTGCTTAAAGGTCCTGATCTTTTATGGGTAACTATTCCTGAGGGCTATCGACTTGAGGAAGTGGCTAGGAAATTTGCCGCTGATTTGGAAAAAGAAGACGCTGAGGGGTTTGTTGAGGAATTTACAACCAAAGCTAAAGGTAAGGAAGGTTTTCTCTTTCCTGACAGCTATCTTTTCCCTAAAGACGCAACTGTGGACAAGATAGTTTCCATGATGGCAAGCACTTTTGACAGTAAGACCGCTGATTTAGTAGACAAAGTTCCTTCCGGGATGACCCTTTCGCAAGTGATTACTTTGGCCTCACTCATTGAAAGAGAAACAAAAACTGACACCGAAAGACCAATGGTTGCTGGGATTTTGTACAATCGAATACAAGGTGATTGGCCTCTCCAGGTAGACGCTAGTGTTCAATACGCCGTGACCTCCTCGAAGTTAAAAGCTCAGGATCTTAAACTCGGAGACTTTTGGCAACCCCTGGTTAAGGCAGACTTGGAAATTGCTTCCCCATACAATACTTATAAGTATCAAGGTCTTCCCCCTGCGCCAATTTGTAATCCCGGGATGTCTTCAATTGAGGCTGCCTTTTCTCCTGAGAGTAATAATTACTGGTTCTATCTCCATGATGCTGGTGGGCAAATCCACTATGCTGAAACCATTGAGGAACACAATGCCAATATAGCTAAGTATTTGGGTAAATAAATTGCCCTTGACACTTCATATATCCTTAGTATAATCACCGTAGGCGTAAGTGTTTACGCTAGTTTCGTTTTCCCCAAGGATACTTGGGTCTTTTCAATATAAATTTGGTTTTTGGCCTAATCGACAAAGCAAAGGAGTGTCGGTTTGTGCCCTTTTTTGGAACATAAATGGCTACCAAAAATAATAAAGATCGAAAAAATTACGGAAAAGTTGAGAATAATTTGCCCCAACTTGATCTAACATCTATACAGAAGGAATCTTGGCAGTGGTTTTTAGATAAAGCCATAACCCAAGAATTAAAAGAAATATCCCCGATTGAAGACTTCACTGGCAAAAACTGGGAGTTAACTTTAGAAGATCCAGTTTTAGGTGAGGAAATGATGACCGCCAGAAAAGCTACTGAAAAAGGTCTAACTTACTCCATCCCCATAAAAATTACAGCAACCCTAACTAATAAAAGAACTGGAAAGAGCGTAAGCCAGGAAGTTTTCTTGGGAGAAATTCCCCAAATGACCTCTCGAGGGACATTCATCATCAGTGGAGTAGAAAGATCAGTTATCAGTCAGTTGGTTCGCTCCCCTGGGGCATATTTTTCCGGAGACTTGGACGCTTCCAGCGGAAGAATGCTACATTTAGCGGAAATAAGACCTCTTCATGGAACATGGTTGGAGTTTGAAGTTGGTAAGAATGACGTTATTGCAGCTAGGATTGACAGAAGAAGAAAAGTAACCGCCACTATTCTTTTAAGGGCGATAGGTATTGAGACAAATAGTGAGATAATCTCGCTATTTAAGAATGTTGATCGTGACCCACAACATCACTATATTGAAAAAACCCTAGAGAAAGATTCCACAGCCAATCGTGAAGAGGCTCTCTTGGAAATTTATCGCAAGATGAGGCCTGGCGAGCCAGTTGTTTTGGAAAACGCTCAAAACCTCTTTGAAAATATGTTCTTGGATCCCAGAAGGTATGACCTGGGCTCAGTAGGAAGATTTAAGATAAATAAGAGATTGGATTTAAGTCTTCCCAATGACAAATCTACTTGGGTTTTGACTAAGCAGGATTTAGTGGGAGCCCTCTCCTATCTTATTGGTCTACAAAACGGTGAGGGTAGGGTTGATGATATTGACCACCTTTCCAATAGAAGGTTGAAGCGAGTTGGGGAGTTGGTCGCTACTAATGCTTTCAGAATTGGACTTTTAAGACTTGAGCGCTCCATTAAAGAGAAGATGAGTCTCATCTCTCCTGATGATAGGCCAAATCCCGCTATCCTTATTAACGCCAGACCACTAATTGCCTCTCTTAATGAGTTTTTCCGTTCCAATCAGCTTTCAACTATATTGGACGATACTAATCCTCTAAGCGAGCTTGATAACTTAAGAAAGATTTCAGTTTTAGGTCCTGGAGGAATAAACAGGGAAAGAGCCTCTTTCTCTATTCGCGACGTCAACTCTTCCCAATATGGAAGAATTGATCCTGTTAGAACCCCAGAGGGACCAAATATCGGCTTAGTTAGCTTCTTGGCCTTGTATGCCAAGGTCAATGAATACGGCTTTTTAGAGACTCCTTATAGAAAAGTGGAGAAGATTAAGAAAGGCCAGACAACCACAGTCAGAGTAACTGATGAGATTGTTTACCTAACGGCCGATGATGAGGAAGATTACTACATTACCCACTCGGGGGTAAATATTGATGCTGAAGGTTTTATTACCGAAAACCGTGTTGCTCTAAGACATAAAGCAACTGTTACCGAAGGTCCATCTTCCTTGGTTGATTTGATCGACGTTACTCCTAGACAAGTTGTTGGAACATCGGCTTCCTTAATTCCTTTCCTAGCCCATGATGAGGGAAACCGTGCCCTTATGGGATCTAACATGCAATGTCAGGCTGTTCCTTTGGTGGCTCCCGAAGCTCCAATTGTAGGAACTGGGATGGAGACAGAGATCGCTGAGGGTATGGTAAGAACCATCAGAGCCAGAAATTCAGGAAAGGTTGACTATGCAGATGCTTCTAAGGTGGTTCTAAAGCTTGATAAAAAGACAGATGAACCGTCGACTGAGGAAATTGAAGTTGGAGATGGTGGAAAAACAGAGACCTATCTTCTTACCAAGTTCAAAAGAACAGCTCATTCTACCTGTTACAACCAGAAAGTATTGGTCAAGTCTGGTGATAAGGTTGCTAAGGGTGACTTAATTGCTGATGGACCTGCAATCCAAGGGGGAGAATTGGCTCTAGGAAGAAACTTAATGATCGCTTATACCTCCTTAGACGGTTACGGATATGAGGATGCCATTCTTATTTCTGACCGCTTAGTTCAGCAAGACTTGATGACCTCAATCAATATTGAAGAGTATGACGCTGACGTGGTTGACACTAAACTTGGTCCGGAGGAGTTGACTCGTGATATTCCTAATGTTGCCGAAAACGAACTAGCTAACTTGGCAGAAGACGGAATTGTGGTTGTTGGTGCAGAAGTTGGGCCGAATGATATTTTAGTTGGCAAGATTGCTCCCAAAGGAGAAACCGAGCTAACTGCCGAAGAGAGACTGCTTAGAGCTATTTTTGGTGAGAAAGCTAGAGAAGTCAGAGATACTTCTCTTCGTGTCCCTCATGGTGAAAAAGGAATCGTTGTTGATGTAGCCATTTTGGACCGTGACAAAGGTGACGAGTTAGGACCGGGCGTAATCAAGAAAGTTATTGTTAAAGTTGCCCAAATAAGGAAGATTACTGTCGGGGATAAAATTGCCGGAAGACACGGAAATAAAGGGGTCGTAGCTAAGATTTTTCCAGCCTGTGACATGCCTCACTTGGAAGATGGTACTCCAGTCGACGTCATTATTTCTCCCCTTTCGGTTCTGGCGAGAATGAATTTGGGCCAACTTTTGGAATGTCATCTTGGCTGGGCTCTTTCTAAATCTAAGACCATGGCCGCACTACCTGTTTTTGACAAGATTAAAGAAGAAGTTATTTCTAACGAACTTAAAGAGGCAGGCCTTCCCATTAGCGGTAAAGCTAGACTCTTTGATGGTCGAACAGGTGAACCTTTCATGGAAGACACTGTTGTTGGAATCGGCTACATCTTAAAACTCACCCACATGGTTGAGGACAAGACTCACGCCAGGTCCACTGGTCCATACTCCTTAGTTACCCAACAGCCTCTTGGAGGCAAGGCTCAGATGGGAGGTCAGCGTCTAGGAGAGATGGAGGTTTGGGGACTTGAATCTCATCGAGCCTCATATGCCCTTCAGGAGATGCTAACAATCAAATCTGATGATATACTTGGCCGCGCCCGAGCTTTCGAAGCTATTGTCAAGGGGACCGAGATTCCAGACGCAACGGTTCCTGAAAGCTTTAGAGTATTAGTACGCGAGCTTAATTCTTTAGGTCTTTCCATTGAGACAGTAGGAGGAAGCTATTCAACCGAAGAACAAGAAGAGGAAATTGCCGAGGGCGAAAAATTAATGGAGGAAGTTGGAGACGCAGAAGTGGTGGCTACCGAAGAGATGATCGCTAAAGAGGGCTCGATGGAGATTGAGACGGCTCCGACAGCAGAGAAATAATTAAAAATATGGAACAACTAGGAGATTTACGGAACTTGAAAGATTTTAAAAGCTTAATTATTAAGCTGGCTTCACCTGAGGATATCAGGAAATGGTCTCGTGGTGAAATAACCAAGCCTGAAACCATTAACTACCGAACCCTCAAGCCCGAAAAAGACGGTCTTTTTGACGAAAGAATTTTTGGTCCGACTAAAGATTGGGAGTGTTACTGCGGTAAGTACAAAAGAATCAGGTATAAGGGAGTTATTTGTGACAAATGCGGTGTTGAGGTAACCCAATCAAGGGTAAGACGCGAGAGAATGGGCCATATTTCTCTTGCCACGCCAGTCGCCCATGTTTGGTTTTTCAAAGGAGCCCCCTCAAAAATTTCGACCCTTTTCAACATTGCTCCTCGTGCCATTGAGCAGGTTATTTATTTCGCCAGATACCTAGTGATCAATGTTGATGATGAAGGAAGAAAGCAAGCCATCAAAAAACTTGAGGAAGCAAGAAACTCGCAGGAAAAGGAGCTTCTGGATTCTTACTCCCAAAGAAAAGAATCTTTAGCCGGAGAGTCTGAAAAGAATAAAGAAAAGATTGATAAGAAGATTAAGGATAAAGAACAAGCAGCCCTAGCTAAGAGTGAAATCGACCTAGAGTTAAGAAAGAAAGAGCAGTCTCTAAATGAGGAACAGACTCTTAATTTAGAAAGAACCAATCAGATTTTTGAAAATCTTGCCAGTTTGGTTAAATCCTTAAAACCCCTAAGTGTTCTAAGCGAAGAGGAATTTGATCAACTTTCAACTTACGAAGCTGTCGACTTTTTCGACGCCAGAATGGGCGCCGAGGCAGTTTTAGCAGCTATTGAAAAAGTAAATCTAGAAGAGTTAGCAGTTTCTTTGAGAGCCGAGATAGATGAAATTAAAGGCTCAAGCCCAAGATTTATTAAACTTACCAAGAGGCTAAAGTTAATTGATGGATTAAGAAAAGCCAAAGTGGTTCCTTCTTGGATGATTCTTAGGGTTCTTCCAGTTTTGCCGCCGGACTTAAGGCCCATGGTTCAGTTATCAGGTGGAAAGTTTGCCACTAGCGACTTGAACGATCTTTATCGAAGAGTAATCAATAGAAATAATAGACTAAAACACTTGATCAGTCTTGGAGCCCCTGAGATTATCTTAAGAAACGAGAAAAGAATGCTTCAGGAGGCAGTTGATTCCTTGATCGACGCCTCACAAAGGAAAGCTACCAGAAGAGGAAGGGGAAGACAACCTTTAAGAAGCCTTTCCGACATGCTTAAAGGTAAACAAGGAAGATTTAGACAGAATCTTTTAGGCAAGCGTGTTGATTACTCTGGACGTAGCGTTATTGTTGTTGGACCAGAGCTTAAACTTAACGAGTGCGGACTTCCCAAGGAAATGGCCCTGGAAATGTTTAAGCCCTTCGTTTTAAGAGAAATGATTGCCAGGGGAATTGCCCCTAACGTCAAAAGTGCCAAGAACATGCTTGAACATAGGCCTGATGAGGTCTTTGATATCTTGGAGGAAATTACCAAGAATCACCCAGTAATCCTTAATCGTGCCCCTACCTTACACAAACTTAGTATCTTGGCTTTTTACCCAGTGTTGATTGAAGGTAATGCCATAAGACTTCACCCGGCAGTATGTAGCGGTTTCAATGCAGACTTTGACGGAGATCAGATGGCTGTCCATGTACCTCTTGGGACCAAAGCTAAAGATGAATGCCGTGATTTGATGCTTCCCGACAAGAATTTACTTAAGCCCTCAGATGGTACACCTGTGGCTACACCTTCAAGAAAAGAGATGGCTTTGGGTGTTTACTACCTAACCTCGATTGATCCAAGACTTAAACCTCTTGAGACCGCTTTCTCCGATAAAGAAGAAGTGATTTTTGCTTATCAATCTGGCAAAGTTGAAGTTCGTCAGGTTGTTAAAACTAGAATTAAGGGTGAGATTATTGAAACCACTCTAGGGAGAATTTTATTTAACGAAGTTCTCCATGAAAGTTTTGGTTACGTTAATAAGTCAGTCACCTCGGGAGTTATTAAAGATATCTTTACTACCGCTTTTGCTACCTTAGATCGTGACGAGGTGGTTAGAATGATTGATGCTATTAAAGATCTTGGGTTCATGGGAGGAACTATGTCAGGCCTTTCCTTCTCTATATCTGACGCCGTCATTTGTCCAGATAAAGGTAAAATTATTAAAGAAGCCGAAAGTCGCCTTGAAGATATTGAAACAAATTATGCTCAAGGGCTTATTACTAATGAAGAGAAGAAAAGACTCTCCCAGGAAATTTGGATTGAAGCAAGTGAGGATTTGGCTGACAGGACCTGGGAACTTTTGGATGAGGTAAACCCCATAAGAATAGTTATTGACGCTAAAGTAGGTAGAACCAGCCGTGACCAGGTCAAACAGCTGGCTGCTATGAGAGGTTTGGTTGTCGATCCTTTGGGTAAGATTGTTGAACTTCCCATTAAAGCTAACTTTAGAGAAGGACTATCTGTTTTTGAATACGTTACCTCTTCTAGAGGTTCAAGAAAAGGTTTGACTGATACCGCTCTTAAGACCGCCGATGCAGGGTACTTGACCAGGAGATTGGTTGACGTTGCCCATGACGTTATTATTAGAGCTGAAGACTGTGAAACTAAAGAAGGCTTTGCCATTAGGCGTGCTAGTCGCAAGACAGATTTTGCGCCAAGAGTCTTGGGGAGAATTGCCGCCCAGGACGTTATCGATCCTAAAAACAAGAAAGTTATTGTGGCTAATGGCGACGTCATCATGGAAGAGGCTGCAAATAAAATTGCTGAATCAGAAATTGCTGAGGTTATCGTTCGTTCTCCGCTTACTTGCGGTCTAAGATATGGAATTTGTTCTAAATGTTATGGATGGGACCTATCCTCTAATAAACAAGTAGAAATAGGCACTCCAGTAGGAGTAGTCGCCGCCCAATCTATTGGGGAACCAGGAACTCAGCTTACTATGAGGACTAAACATTCAGGAGGAGTTCTTGGAGCCGACGTGACCCAGGGTCTACCTCGTGTTGAGGAGTTATTCGAAGCCAGGACTCCCAAGATTATGACTCCGCTGTCTGAAATATCTGGTAAGGCCAGAGTTACAGAGACAGAGCAAGGTTGGAAGGTTGTTGTCAGCTCCTATAACACCAAACCTAAAGAAGAGCGAGAATATGTCATTCCTAAGACTCTAAAGTTGGCAGTCAAGGATAAAGAAGTCATTGAAGTTGGAACCGCTTTGGCCCAGGGATCCTTGGACGTCAAAGAAATCCTTATTGTTAAAGGCTTAAGAGCAGCACAAGAATACTTGATTAATCAGGTCCAGAGCGTTTATGAGTCACAAGGAATTCCAATAAACGACAAGCATTTTGAGGCCATTGTTAGAAAGATGAGTGACGAGTTGAGAATCGTGACTTCAGGAGACACACGTTTCTTGCCAGGGGAAATTGTTGAAAGATGTGCCTTCGAAGAGGAAAACGAGAAGATTTTAGCAGCCGGCGGAGAACCTGCCAGTGCACAACAGATAGTTTTGGGAATTACCCGAAGGTCTCTGTACACCGAAAGCTGGCTTTCAGCAGCCTCTTTTGAACAAACAACCGACGTTTTGACCGAAAGCTCGCTTCTGGGTCGGGAGGATAAACTTATAGGGTTGAAAGAAAACGTCATTATAGGAAGACTGATTCCTGTATCAAAAGAAAGAGCAATTTTGCCTCAAGCATAGGTTTTGCGGTAAAATACACTCTCTGGAAGTAATTAAGAATAATTATTATGCCAACAGTATCTCAGTTAGTAAGAAAAGGAAGAAAAAGAATAGTTAAAAGAAACAAGAAGGCGGCTTTAAGACGCTGGTTTAACGCTAAGGATAGAAAGTTTGCAGAAAACGCTTCACCTTTTAAGCGCGGCGTTGTGTTATTGGTTAGAACTATGACCCCTAGAAAACCAAATTCGGCCCTTAGAAAAGTTGCTAGGGTCAGACTTTCCAACAAACAAGAAGTTACCGCCTACATTCCAGGTGAAGGTCATGAATTAGCCGAGCATTCAGTAGTTGTCATAAGAGGGGGAAAGGTAAAAGATTTGGCAGGAGTAAAATACCAAGTAGTTAGAGGGAAACTTGATACCACTGGTGTTGTTGGAAGAAAAACTTCAAGAAGTAGGTATGGAGCTAAAAAGGAAGGAGGAGCTGTAGCACAGGGCGCGCCAGCTGCATAATATTATGCCAAGAGGAGGAGCAGTTAGATTAAGAAATATCGAACCGGATCCGGTTTATAAAAATAAGTTAATCACTAAACTGATTAACCGTGCAATGAAGGATGGTAAAAAGTCGGTTATCGAAAAAGAAGTCTACGAGGCTTTTGAAATAATTAAAGGAAAAGACATGGATCCAGTTAAAGTTTTTTCTGACGCCATGGCTAATATTAAACCCACCATGGAAGTTCGTCCCAGGAGAATTGGGGGAGCCGCCTATCAAGTTCCTGCAACAGTCAGGGGTCCAAGGAAAGAATCCTTGGCTATTAGGTGGCTTGTGGGCGCAGCTAGAGCAAGATCCAATAGTGAATACAAAACTTTTGCTGCCAAGTTGGCAGCCGAGGTTTTAGATGCTTCTAAGGGAGAGGGCGTAGCTGTCAAGAAAAAATTAGATACCGAAAAGATGGCTGAAGCTAATCGAGCTTTTGCTCATTTCAAGTGGTAAGCTATTTTTTAGATAGTAAAAAGGTAAGGAGATAACCCTCTTTTACCCTTCACTACTAACTACCTTTATGTCAGGAGTCCAAGCAACAAAGAAAAAATCAGCGATGATTGTTACGGCTACAAAAGACCGTAATCTTTCTATGGAAAAGATTCGAAATATCGGGATTATTGCCCATATTGATGCAGGAAAAACCACAACTACCGAGAGAATTCTATTTGAAACAGGTAAGACCTACAAATTGGGTTCGGTTGATGAGGGTACGACAGCAACCGACTGGATGGAACAGGAAAGAGAAAGAGGAATCACTATTGTTTCTGCGGCTATTACTACCTTCTGGGATCTGCAAACCGCATCGTCCGTTGAAAATGGACACTACAGAATTAATATTATTGACACTCCTGGACATATTGACTTTACTGCCGAGGTTGAAAGATCTCTTAGGGTTTTAGACGGCGCTGTCATGGTTTTTGATGGCCGAACTGGAGTCGAGTCCCAATCAGAAACCGTTTGGAGACAAGCTGACAGATACGGAGTTCCCAGAATTTGTATTTTAAATAAACTTAATCTCATCGGCGCTGATTTTGAAGGAAGTATTAAATCTATTGAGGAAAGATTAGGAGCCAATGCTACTCCTATCCAACTCCCCATTGGAATTGAGCATGACCTACATGGCGTGGTTGATCTTATTAAGATGAAGGCTTACACCTATACCGGGATTGAAGATAGTAAACTTAAGGAAGAAGAAATTCCTGGGGGTATGCTGGAAAGCGCCCAGAAGTACCGCCAGAGACTTATTGAAAAAGTAGCTGAATTTGATGATCAGACTTTGGCAAAGTTTCTTGAAGGAGCAGAGCTGTCCGAAGCAGATATTAAAAGAGCTATCAGAGCAGGAGTCGTTAGTGTTAAGTTTTTCCCCATTTTAGGAGGGGACAATAGAACTGCTACGACCCAGCTTTTAATGGATGCGGTTGTTGAGTATCTTCCCTCCCCCTTGGATGTTCCTCCGGTAGAGGGCGTGAATCCTAAAACAAACGAGAAGGAATTGCGTCATCCGAAAAACGAAGAACCGGTCTCGGCTCTAGCCTTTAAGGTAGTTACCGATCCTCATGTTGGAAGGTTGGTTTATCTAAGAATATATTCTGGTGTCCTGAAGGCTGGCCAGGCAGTTTTAAATGCTACCAAGAGAGCCCCAGAAAGAATTGGGAAATTGGTGTTAATGCATGCCGATCAAAGAGAATTGGTGGAAGAGGCCTATGCTGGAGAAATTGTGGCTGCTGTGGGAATAAAAGACACTACTACCGGCAATACCATTTGTGATTCAGGGCACCCCATTGTTTTGGAATCAATAAAGTTTCCAGAGCCTGTTATTTCTTTGGCCATTGAACCAGCCACCAAAGCTGATCAGGAGAAGATGGGCCTTGCCTTGCAAAAGCTGTCTGATGAGGACCCTACTTTTAGGATTAAATCCAATCCAGAAACAGGACAGACAATTATTTCCGGAATGGGAGAGTTGCAGCTTGAAGTTCTGGTAGACAGAATGAAGAGAGAATTTGGTGTTGAAGCCAAGACTGGTGCCCCACAGGTTGCTTATAAAGAAACTGTTACCAAGGTAGCTAAAGGTGAAGGGAAGTATATTAGACAAACCGGGGGTCGTGGGCAATATGGACACTGTTTGGTTAGAGTTGAACCTTTGGGGCGTGGTGAAGGTTATAAATTCACTTCAGAGATCAAGGGTGGAGCTATTCCGGCTGAGTACATTCCAGCTATCGAAAAAGGAATTAAAGAAAAATTGGATAATGGAATCTTGGCAGGCTTTCCTATGACTGACATGGCCGTTTTTGTCTATGACGGAACTTACCACGAAGTTGATTCTTCTGAGATTGCCTTTAAGATTGCCGGTTCGATGGCTGTGGAACATGCCGCCAAATCTGCTGATATGGCTATGCTTGAACCCATCATGAAGGTTGAAGTGACCACTCCCGACGAATTTATGGGAGATGTTATTGGGGATCTTTCTTCAAAAAGAGCTCAGATCCAAGGAACTGACAAGAGGGGAGCAATGACAGTTATTAATGCTACAACCCCCTTGGCCGAGCTTTCCGGTTACGCTACTAAACTGCGTTCAATTTCCCAAGGGCGGGCTAACTTCTATATGGAGCCAAGTCATTATGAAGAGGTTCCAAGAAATATTGCTGAAGCAATTATTGCCAAAAGTGGAAAAGCACCAGCTACGGAATAGTCCGAAGAATGGGGCTTGACAGCCTAAACTAGCTTTGGCTATAATACCAAACATCAGGCAAATTACGCCTGTTGTTTTTTTGAAGAGGGGATGTTAAAATGTACCCTGTTCGCAAAATTATTTAACTAAAATGGCAGGAGACGCAAGGCAAAAATTTGAAAGATCTAAAACCCACGTCAATATCGGGACTATTGGGCATGTCGATCATGGTAAAACCACACTAACTGCCGCTATTTCTACAGTTTTATCCAAACAACCGGGAAGTAACTCCAAAGCTTATAAGTTCGATGAAATTGATAACGCTCCCGAAGAGAAAGAAAGAGGAGTTACTATCAATATCACCCACATCGAATACGAAACAGCTAAAAGGCATTATGCTCACATTGATGCCCCAGGTCATGCTGATTACATCAAGAACATGATTACCGGTGCCGCTCAAATGGACGGAGCTATTTTAGTCATCTCAGCTGCAGACGGACCTATGCCTCAAACCAGAGAGCACGTTATTTTGGCCAGACAGGTCAATGTTCCTGCAATTGTTGTTTTTCTTAATAAATGCGACACAGTTGATGATCCGGAAATCATTGACTTGGTTGAGGCTGACGTTAGGGAGCTTCTTAAAAAATATGAATATCCTGGTGATGAAGTCCCAATAATCAGAGGTTCGGCTCTTAAGGCTCTAGAAGGTGATGCTGAAGCTGAAAAGCAGATTTTGGCCCTTATGGATGCTGTTGACTCCTATGTTCCAGATCCAAAACGCGATGTCGATAAAACCTTCCTTATGCCAGTTGAGGATGTCTTTTCTATCAAAGGTCGAGGAACAGTAGCCACAGGTAGGGTTGACCGTGGCAAGCTTAGTCTTAATGAGGAAATTGAAATTGTTGGACTGAAACCAACCCAGAAGACAGTTGTTACCGGTCTTGAGATGTTTAGAAAATCTCTTGACTACACTGAAGCTGGAGACAATGTTGGAGTTTTGCTTCGAGGTATTGAAAAAGACCAGATTGAAAGAGGTCAAGTTATTGCTAAACCAGGCACTATTACTCCACACACTGAATTTGAGGCAGAAGTTTTGATTCTTTCCAAAGAAGAGGGTGGACGTCATACACCATTCTTTACAGGTTACAAACCACAGTTTTATATTAAAACGGCAGATATTACCGGAGAAGTTACTCTTCCTGAGGGAATTGAAATGGTTATGCCAGGAGATTCAGCCAAAATGAAGATCAAACTTATCCAACCAATAGCTATGGAAGAGGGATTCAGATTTGCAATTCGTGAGGGTGGTAGCACAGTTGGTGCTGGAGCTATTACCAAGATTATTGCTTAGTTTTCTGTCCTTAGTACCTTAACGGGCCATGCCAGCAGGAAGACTTAGAGTAAAGCTAAAAAGTTATGACCACAGAGTCATAGATGAAGCTGCAGCCAAGATTTTGGATGTGGCCTTAGCTACTGGTGCAAAAATAGTTGGCCCGATTCCTCTCCCCACCAAGCGAACCCTCATGCCAGTTTTGAAGTCACCCTTCACTGATAAAGATGCCCAAGAACACTTTGAAGTACTAGTCCACAAACGCCTTATTGAAATTCAAGACCCTTCAGAAAGAACTATAGATTCCCTTTCAAACTTAGATCTTCCAGCTGGTGTTTCAATCGAGGTTAAGATGTAAAATGCCTTTATGGCACAGTTTGCTTCCCGTGCAGGGGAAAAACTTCAGTTTGCACTCACTTCCTTTAAGTATCCAGTTAAAGATCTGGTAGTGGCTGATTTTGGTTCTTCAACAGGTGGGTTTGTGGACTGCCTTCTCCAAAGTGGTGCCAGCAAGGTCTATTCAGTGGATACTTCCTATGGTGAGCTTGCTTGGAAGTTGCGTCAGGACCCTCGGGTGGTGGTTATGGAGCGGACTAACGCCATGCATGTTATCCTCCCTGAAAAAGTGGATCTGGTAACTGTGGATACCTCTTGGACCAAGCAGTCAAAGGTGCTCCCTAATGCCGTGAGATGCCTCAAGAAGGGTGGATCTATCATTTCTCTGGTTAAGCCACACTATGAAGCTGGGAAGGCAAGACTGGAACCATTGGAAGTTGAAGAGATTCTTAGGGGAGTAGAAAGGGAAATTGAACATTTGGGGTTAACTGTCGTTGGGATAGTGGAGTCACCTATCTTGGGAGAAAAGGGCAAAAACAGGGAATTTTTACTTCTACTTAAAGTTGAAGTTCAAGGCCTTGCCTAAAGCGTGGTCTTTTGATATACTTTCACCATCGTGGAGATGTCTCGTCTCACATAGGCCACGTCAGTTTGTCGGAAGTGCCGTTCTCTGGCGCCTCGGGCGCCTTTTTTTTGTCTTAAATTATGCTTAAAACTCTAATTGGTTTAAAGGGAGACATGAGTCAAGCCTTTGTTGGTGACACAAGGGTTCCAGTAACTGTGGTTAAGGTTGGTCCATGTGTGGTCACCCAAGTTAAAAACGAGGAAAAAGACGGTTACTGGGCACTTCAGTTAGGACTTGGAGAAAAGAAACTCAAAAATATCAATAAACCCCAGACAGGCCACCTCAAGAAATTCATTAAAGATCAAAAAGCCCCCAGACATTTAAGAGAAGTAAGATTTACTAAAGAACCGGAATTAAAAGTTGGAGATATCGTGGCAGTTGGTGATGTCTTCAAAAAAGGTGACATGGTTAGTGTCATGGGAATAAGTAAAGGTAAGGGGTTTGCCGGAGTAGTCAAAAGATGGCATTTTGCAGGGGGACCCAAAACTCATGGCCAGTCAGACCGAGGGAGGGCTCCAGGATCTATTGGTCAAGGAACCACCCCAGGTAGGGTCCTTAAGGGTAAGCATATGGCTGGACGCATGGGAAGTGAACAGGTCACCATTAAGAATTTAATCATTGTTTCTGTCGATGAGGAAGTAGGTCAAATCCTTCTTTCTGGTCCAGTTCCAGGGAATAGGGACGGACTTTTGACTCTTACCAAACTAGCTTCGGGGAAATTGGCTGAACTTATAGAGGAAACACCTCAGGTACAAATCCAAGAGGGTGAAGGGGGGGAAACAGAAGAAGTAAAAACAGAGGAAGTAAAGGGTTCTGAGCCAAAGGAGGAAACAAAATGAACAAAGTAGATGTTTATTCACTAGCTGGCACTAAAAAGGAAGGTATTCCCCTACCTAAGGAATTTGATGGCAAAGTTAATGATCAACTTATTGCTCAGGCGGTGAGGGTTTATGATGACAGGGAACATCTGGGCTTAGCTAGAGCCAAGACTAGGGCAGAGGTGAGTATCTCGACTAGGAAGATTTATCGCCAAAAGGGGACAGGTGGAGCCCGTCATGGAGCCAAATCAGCCCCTATTTTTGTTGGTGGTGGAGTGACTCACGGGCCTAAAGGGATTAAAAGAATTCTATCTTTACCTAAGGCTATGGTTAAACTTTCCTTGGCCTCCGCTCTGGCTCTTAAAGTTAAGGAAGGCAAAGTCATTGTTATTGACGGACTTTCATCCTTGAAAAAGACCAATGAAGCCCAAAAATTGCTTACTAAACTGTTCCCTCCAAAGGAAAAAGCTGGGAAAGTTTCCTTTGTTCTGGCTGAGGGAAATTTGGGAGCACGAAGGGCCTTGAGAAACTTAAAAGGGGTAACCATTTATAATTACAAAAATCTTAATGCCAAGGATGTTTTCTTGGGAGGAACCCTGCTTTTTGATAAAGATATTTTTGCTTTGGTTCCTAAGACTAAAAAGGCAGTTAAGGTAGAAAAGAAAATCAAATAATGAAAATTAGACCAGTCATCACAGAAAAAAGTTTAGCTGATTCCAAAGAGGGAAAGTATTCCTTTTGGGTTGATCCAGGGATAAATAAAACGGGGATAAGAAAGCTCATCTCTGAGCTCTTTGGAGTTCATGTCAAGGTGGTCAGGACTGTAAGGTCGGTCAAGAGGACAACCAAAAACTATATGGGCAAAAAAAAGGTCATTCCTGCAAGAAAAAAAGCTATAGTTACCCTCGCAGCTAAAGAGAAAATTGACATTTTTGAGGAAAAGAAGAAATAATATGAAACTAAAAAGAATTTTAGCCAAAAAATCAGGTCGAGGAGCGGGTGGAAGTGTAACCGTTAGACATCAGGGCGGAAGATGCAAAAGGTACTTAAGGGAGATTGACTTTAAGAGGGCCAAAAAAGATGTCTGGGGCCGTGTTGAGGGAATAGAATATGATCCTAATAGAAATGCCAGGATCGCCCTTGTCTGCTATGAAGATGGCGAGAGGAGTTATATAATTGCTCCCTTGGGGTTGAAGGAAGGTCAGAAAGTGCTTAGTTCTCCTGATGCTCCAGTTGAGCCGGGGAATTGCCTACCACTCGGTCGAATTCCAATAGGGACACCGATTCATAATATTGAAATAAAACCAGGCAAAGGTGGGCAGTTGGTGAGAGGTGCCGGGTCAGTAGCCACCATTCAAGGTAAAGAGGATTTCTATATTTTGGTAAAACTTCCTTCAGGCGAGATCAAAAGATTTCGTCCCGAGTGTTTTGCCTCAATAGGCCAGATTGGTAACATTGAAGATAGAAACGTTAATCTGAAAAAAGCGGGAAGGAAAAGAAGGATGGGTATCCGCCCTACAGTCAGAGGTGTTGTTCAAAACCCGCATTCCCACCCCCACGGTGGAGGAGAAGGAAGAAGTGGAATCGGCATGAAGTTTCCAAAAACTCCTTGGGGTAGGCCAGCAGTCGGGAACACCAGAAATAAAAAGAAATATTCAAATAAACTTATTCTTACCCGTAGAAAGAAAGGAAAGCATAACTAAATAAAGTATGAGCAGAAGTAGCAAAAAAGGACCATTTGTCGACGCAAATCTTACAAAAAAGATTGCTGCAGGTATGGGTGACAAGGCTAATCCTGTAAAAACCTGGACCAGAGGCTCTCAGATCTCGCCTGATTTTGTGGGTAAATATTTCAAAGTTCACAACGGAAGGGTCTTTGTTGATGTTTTCGTCACTGAAGATATGGTCGGACACAGGTTGGGAGAATTTGCTCCTACCAGGACCTTCAGAGGACACGGGCAGATTGTTAAGAGGACCTTAGACAAGACCTAAAGCTATGGAATTTATATCAACACAAAGGTACATCAAAGTTTCCCCTAAGAAAATTCGGGAAGTTGCTTTGAACGTCAAAAAGCTAAGACCGGCAAAAGCAGTAGAAGTGCTTCCCTTTGTAGCTAAAAGAGGAAGTATATATTTGGAAAAAGTCATTAAAACTGCAATTGCCAATGCTGTCCAAAAAGGGGTAACTACAGAAGAGTTGTATTTTAAAGAGATCCAGGTTTCAGAAGGACCAAGACTTAAAAGAGGAACTCCGGTTTCTAAAGGAAGATGGCATCCGATTAAAAAACGCATGAGTCATATTAGGGTGGTTTTAGAGACTAAGGGAAAAGAGGTAGTTAAAAAGGTGGAGAAAGTGGAAGCAAAAGGGGCAAAAATTGAAGAAGCTGTTAAGAAGGTCGAACTAAAGAAAGCCAAAAAGGCTAGTGTCAAATAACTTGATCTATGGGACAAAAAATTAATCCAACAGGTTTTAGAATAGGGTCGTACTTACCCTGGAAATCTCGTTGGTTTGTGGATACCAGCGAATATAAAGATTTCCTTTATGAAGACATCAAAATAAGGAGAGCTCTTTTAGAGAGGCTAAAGCTGGCAGGAATTACCAACGTCGAAATAGAAAGACTTCCCAAGAGTATGAAGATTGTCATTACTGTCTCAAGACCAGGTGTGGTTATTGGTCGAGGAGGGTCAGGACTGGAAGAGTTAAAAAAATATGTTGTTGGAATGATTGAGGATATGAGGAAGAAAAAGATTGGTAGCTTGAAAATTGACTTCCAGATTAATGAGGTTAAAAATGCGGAACTTTCGGCATTCTTAGTGGCGACAAGAATTGTTGGCGAACTGGAACGTAGGATTCCTCACCGTAGAGTGGTTGTTAAAGCTATGGAACGGGTGATGCAATCGGGTGCCTTGGGAGTAAAAGTTGTTCTTTCGGGAAGAATTGAAGGAGCTGATATTTCAAGAAGGGAAAAATATCACTTGGGATCAATCCCATCGCAAACCCTAAGGGAAGATATTGATTACGCCCAAATCCCAGCTCTACCTAAAAAAGGATATGTTGGAGTGAAGGTCTACATCCATCGTAAGAGAGAATAAATAGATATGTTACAACCAAAAAGGAGAAAATTTAGAAAAGATTTTAGGGGAAGAAGGAAGGGAAATGCCCAAAGGGGTTCAAGTCTTTCTTTTGGAGAGTATGGCCTTAAGGCGATGGAAGTTGCTTGGTTGTCCAGCGCCCAAATTGAAGCTGGAAGACGTGCCATCACTCACAGTCTAAAAAGGGGCGGAAAAGTCTGGGTCAGGGTTTTTCCTGATAAACCAGTTACAGCACGTCCTGCAGGTCAACGTATGGGTGGAGGAAAAGGAGAGATTGATAGATATGTGGCAGTTGTGCGGCCAGGGAAAATTCTCTATGAGGTAGCCGGAGCAGCCGAGGAGGCAGTAACTAGAGCCTTCGCCATGGCCACAGCCAAGATGCCTTTTAAGACTAAGGTTATTAAAAAATAGAGATATGAAGAAAAAAGAATTTCAAGAAATGAGAAACAAAAGTGTGACCACCCTAAGGGAGGAAGTTGCTAAAATGAGGAAAGAGGCTGATACGGCTTATACCAAGCTTAAGTCTGGACAGGAGAAAAACACTTCTGTTGTTAGAAACATCAAAAGGAGAATTGCTCAGGCCCTATCCCTGATTCGTGAGAAGGAACTTTTAGGACAGGAAGAAGTTGAAGTCAAAAAGAGTAAAAAAGAAGAAAAGATCGGCTAAATTTAGTATACTAACCGTTTGTTTATGAAAATATTTAAGGGAAAAGTAATTTCAACCAAAATGGCAAAGACTGCGACAGTCGCGGTTGAGCGTGTAGTGGTCCATGCTCTTTACAAAAAGAGATTCAAGAGAATAAAGAAATACCATGTTCATGACGAAGTTGGTGTTGCCGTTGGTCAAACTGTTACCTTTGTTGCCTGTAAACCCATTAGCAAACTTAAGAGGTGGAAGATTGTCGAAATCGTTGGTGAATCAAAGTTAAAAACCAAGAAAGAAACTAAAGAGGTAAAAGAAGTAAAAACTAAGAAAGGAGTTAAAGCCAAGGCAAAATAGCCCTGGTTTTTAATTTATGATCCAACTAAGAACAATATTAACCCCGGCTGACAATTCTGGCGCCAAGGGGTTAATTGTAATGGGTATTTCAGCCAAAATTGGCAAGAAGGCGACAATTGGCGATGTGGTTAATTGTGTTGTTCACGGAGCTGACTCTGCAGGTATTGTTACCAACAAAGAGAAAGTTAAAGTGCTAATAGTCAGAACCAGAAAAGAAATTGGCCGAAGAGACGGAAGTTACGTACGTTTTGATGATAATGCAGGAGTGGTTATCGATAAACAAGGTCTACCTCGCGGAACAAGAATCTTAGGGCCCATTGCTCGTGAGATAAAGGAAATGGGTTATACCAAGATAGCATCCCTTTCCAGGGAGGTTGTGTAAAAATTACTATGCTAAAACTAAAAGTTGGAGACAAAATAAAAGTATTACTCGGTAAAGATAAAGGTCGAGACGGAGAAATTGAGAAAATCCTTCCCCGAAAGGGCAAGGTGGTTGTTCCGGGGGTAAATATTTACAAAAGGCATATGAAGGGGTCTCAAGGTCAAAAAGGAGGAATTTATGAAATTCCCAGACCAATGATTTATTCAAAAGTTGCCTTGGTGTGCCCCAAGTGTAAAAAGGCTACCCGTGTAGGTTTTAGAGTGACCGGGGATAGTAAACTTAGAGTTTGTAAGAAATGTGGTCGAGAGATTGATACAAAATAATATGGAAAAAAGAATCAAAGCTAGACTAGAAGAAAAATATCAGAACGAGGTTGCCAAGACCTTAAAGGAAGAGTTTGGAATCAAGAATATAATGGCTGTTCCAAAGATTGTTAAAATTGTGGTTAATGTTGGGACAGGTGAGGCTGGTAAGAATAAAGAAACGATGGAGGCTTTTATTAAAGACCTCAGTGCTATTTGTGGGCAGAGGCCATCGATCCAAAAGGCTAAAGTCTCAGTTGCCAGTTTCGGAGTTAGGGAAGGGATGCCAGTTGGTTTGAGAGTGACCTTAAGGGGTAAAAGGATGTACGACTTTTTGGACAAACTAGTTTCCATTACCCTTCCTAGACTTAGAGATTTTCGTGGGATTCCAGGTAAATCGTTTGATAAATTCGGAAACTACACCTTGGGGGTTGAGGAGCATATTGTTTTCCCGGAGATAGATATGACCAAAGTGGTAAAACCTTTTGGTTTTGAGATAACTATTGTTACTAGTACTAAAGAGACGGATAAGGCAAGAAGGCTACTTGAACTTATGGGGATGCCTTTTGAAAAATAAATATGGCAAAAACATCAAAAGAAGTTAGAGAAACCAAAAAGTTAAAATATAAGAATCGTTACAGGAACCGTTGTAAACTCTGTGGACGACCAAGAGGTTATATGAGAAAATATGGCCTTTGTCGTTTATGCTTCAGAGAAGAAGCTCATAAAGGGAATATTCCTGGAGTACAAAAGGCCAGTTGGTAAGACAATATATGAAAAACAAACAAACAAAAAAGTTTATTAAAAAAACAGTAACCAGCTATCCCTTGGGGGATTTTCTTATCAGAATCAAAAATGCAGCGATGGCTGGCAGGAAAACTTTGGTGGTTGAAAAAACTAACCCCATCAAAGATGCAGCCGAAGCTCTTAAGAGAATGAGGTATTTGGATAAAGTTGAGGAAAAAGATGGATTTTTGACCCTTTTTCTGACTTTCAAGAATAAAACAGTTTATCTGACTGATTTAAAATTAGTTTCCAAGCCGGGGTTAAGGATTTATTGGGGGTCTGAAGATATCCAGAAACATAAGGGTCCTTCTACCTTTTTGATTTCAACCCCGAAAGGAATGCTTTCCTCAAAAGAAGCCATAAAAGAGAATATTGGTGGAGAGATAGTTGCAGAAATAATCTAAATATGAGTAGAGTAGGAAAATTACCAGTAGAATTGCCACAAGGAGTAAAAGTTGAATCCGAAAAGGGTAGCTATAAGGTTGTTGGTCCCAAGGGAGAAGTTGAGGGCCATTTACCTAAGGGAATCTCTTTGGAAGAAAAAGAGGGTGGTATGTTGGTAAAAATCGGCAAGGATAGCACCACCACCCGCATGTATCAGGGAACTGTCAGATCGATCCTTTCTAGCCTAATTCACGGAGTTACCGAGGGGTGGAAAAGAGAGTTGGACTTAGTAGGTACCGGATACCGAGCTGAGGTTAGAGATGGAAACCTAGTGATTGCCATTGGTTTTTCCCATCCGGTTGAGGTTAAAGCCCCTAAGGATATTTCCTTTAAGGTTGAGAAAAACAGAATTACCGTTGAGGGGATGGATAAACAACTGGTAGGAGAGATGGCAGCTGAAATAAGAGCGATCAGACCTCCGGAACCCTATAAAGGTAAAGGAATTATGTATGTTGGAGAACAAATCAGAAGAAAAGCGGGTAAAGCTGCTAAAGCCCAAGGGGCAGCCTAATTAAGAATTAAATTATGAACACAAATACAAACTTTTTAAAAAGAAAAGCAAGGGTAAGAGCACGAGTTTGGGGGACAAAAAGTTGTCCAAGGCTCAATGTGGCAAAATCTAATAAATCGCTATTTGCTCAGATCATTAATGATGATGAGGCAAAAACCTTGGTTGGAATTTCTACCTTACATCTTCCCGAAACAAAGGGTAAAAAGATAACTAAAGTGGAGCAAGCCAGTCTTTTGGGTGAAGAAATCGCAAAAGAAGCTAAGAAACTTAAAATTACTAAGGTTGTTTTTGACAGGTCGGGGTTTTTATATCATGGTAGAGTAAAAGCGGTAGCCGAAGGCGCAAGAAAAGGAGGATTAATTTTCTAATATGTACCAAGGAGGTCAACCAAATAATTACTTTCAGCCTCAGGATAATCCTTATGAGGAGACAGTAATTGAAATAAAAAGAATTTCTAAAAAGACCAAAGGTGGAAACCAAATTAGGTTTTCCGCTCTAGTTGTTGTTGGGGATAGAAAAGGGAAGGTTGGTTTGGGTTTAGCTAAAGCTGGAGATGTGCGTAATGCTATCAGAAAATCTCTTGTTGCAGCAAAAAAACAAATGATTGACGTTCCTCTTTCTGGAATGACTTTGCCTTACAGTGTTCATCAGAAATTCTCTGCAGCCAAGATTATTCTTAAACCAGCTCCTCCTGGAAGCGGTATTATTGCTGGGGGACCGATGAGAGTCGTCCTGACAGCCGCAGGAGTGCGTGATGCTGTCGGAAAAATCTTGGGGACAAAAAATAAAGCCTCTAATGTTTACGCTACTTTTAAAGCCCTAGAAACAATATCTGCTCTTAAAGACAAAAGAGCCAGTAAGGAAAAATAACATGGAACAAAAACTAAAAAAATTATCAGCTAGGAAACAAAAAAGACTGGGTCGAGGATATGGTAGTGGAAAAGGTGGGCACACTTCTGGAAGAGGTCAAAAAGGCCAAAAATCCAGAGGAAAGATTAATGTTATCTTTGAAGGACTAAAGGTTAAAAAATCCTTTATCAAAAGATTGCCCCTAAGACGAGGAAAAGGCCGCTTTAAGCCAGGCGCAAAATCCCTAATTGTCAAATTGGGCTACCTAAATCTTCTCCCTCAGGATTCAGTGGTTGATATTGATACCTTAGCTAAAGCAGGAATTGTTGACTCCGGTGATGCCAAGAAATTCGGAGTTAAGATTTTGGGAGACGGGAAATTGGAGAAAAAGCTAATTATTAAATTGCCTATATCCAAGTCGGCCGCTCTCGAAGTTGCCAAGGTGGGAGGGAAAGTAGAAACTCCTGTTAAGGGAAAATAATTGATCTTTGGGGGTTTGGGCTTTACATTTAATTAGATATGTTTGCTTCTATTGTACAATTTTTCTCAAAAGCTGTTAAAACTCCAGAAATCAGGAAAAAACTTATTATTACGGCGGTTATCTTGGTTGTTTACAGAATGGTGGCCCATATTCCGGCAGCTGGAATAAGTTCCACTTCCCTTAAGGCTCTTTTTTATGGAAGCCCTCTTCTTTCACTTCTCGACATTTTTTCAGGAGGAACGCTGGCGAACTTTTCAATTATGGCTTTGGGACTGCAGCCTTATATTAATGCTTCCATAATCCTGCAACTTCTGGGTTTTGTCATCCCTCAGCTTGAAGAGTTGCAAAAGGAGGGCGAGTACGGTCAGGAAAAAATAAACCAATACACCAAACTTCTAACGATTCCCCTAGCTGCCATGCAATCTTTTGTGATGTTCACCCTTCTAAGAAATCAGGGAATCATTGATTCCATGTCCGTAGTTTCGCTGGCGGCTCTTATCCTCACCATGACTTGTGGAAGCGTTTTTGCAGTATGGTTGGGCGATTTGATTACCGAATATGGGGTGTCAAATGGAATATCTTTTTTGATTTTTGCTGGGATTATTGCACGTTTGCCGGTCACCTTGGGCCAATCGGTCACAGTTGTCCAGGGTGCGGATGTTTTAAAGATTATAGTTTTTGGAGCTCTATCGATCTTAATTGTGGGTATGGTTGTTTTCATGAACGAAGCAACCAGAAAAATTCCTATCAACTACGCCAGAAAAACACGGAATGTTGGTCCATCATCTTCCTATCTTCCTTTGCGTTTGAATCAAGCCGGAGTCATCCCCATAATTTTTGCAGTTTCTTTGGTAATGATACCTTCTTTTTTGGGACAATTCCTTTCAGGGTTGGGTAATCCCCAAATTGCTGCCGTCGCCTCGGCGTTCCAGAGGAATTTCACTTCAGAATCCTTCCTTTATAATTTAGTATATTTCTTATTGGTAGTAGGTTTTACCTACTTCTATACTGCTATAGTCTTCAACCCCGAGAAAATCGGCGAGAGTTTGCAGAAAAATGGTGGTTTTGTTCCGGGGATTAGGCCAGGAAAGCAAACGATAGAATATCTTAATGGCGTTTTAAGTAGAGTAACCCTGGCAGGAGCAATATTCCTAGGTTTTATTGCTGTTCTTCCCTCATTTTTTCAAAGCTTCATTGGGGTAAGCAACTTGGCTATTGGAGGAACAGGGATTTTGATCGTGGTTTCTGTTGTTTTAGAAGTAACTCGTGATCTGGAAGCTCAGTTAATAATGAAAAGGTACGACACTTTTATTAGATAACCCAGTAATATGAATATTCTTATTTTAGGTCCTCAGGCGTCAGGGAAAGGTACTCAGGCAAAAGCAATTTCTGAGAAGCTGGGTTTACTACACATCGAGTCGGGAGAACTTCTAAGACAGAAAGCTAAAACCGATGAAAAGCTTAGGCAAATATTAAATAGTGGGGCCTTAGCTCCCAATGAGGAGACGGTGAGGATTGTTGACGAATTCATCAAGAGAGAGGGTCGTGGTTATGACAACTTAATGTTTGATGGTTTCCCCAGAACTGCAGATCAATACGGACTGTTTAAAAGTTGGCTGCAAAAAAATGGAGCCAGTTTAAATAAGGTGATCTATCTTGAGGTAAGGGATAGTATTTCTGAAGAAAGGATCTCTTCGAGGAGGACCTGCAAGGTGTGTGGTAATGTTTATAACATTGTGACCAATCCTCCCAAAAATGGCGACAGGTGTGATTGTGGAGGAAAACTGATCCAAAGGGAGGACGATTTACCTGAGACGGTCAAAAAAAGGTTAGTCATTTTCCACACACAGACGGAACCCATCCTAAAATTAGCTCAAGAAGACGGTCTTTTAATTAAGATTGACGGAGAGAAATCAATAACCGAGGTAACGAGCGATATTTTAGAAAAGATTTCTTAACCATGTCAGGATTTGATGCACCAATTTGTATTAAGACCCCGGAAGAGTTAAAGATAATGGCCGAAGGTGGTAAAAAACTTCGTCAGGTAAAAAACGAACTAGAGAAGATGACCGTAGCTGGTGTTAATGCTCTTCAGATTGAAGAGAAGGCTTGTGAACTTATTGCCAAAACGGGAGGAAAGCCCTCCTTTAAGATGGTTCCTGGGTATCATTGGGCGACTTGTGTAAATGTTAATTCAGGCCTGGTCCATGGAATACCTAAAAAAAGCCTAGTTTTCAAAAAAGGCGATTTGGTGAGTATTGATGTCGGGCTTTTCTATAAAGGTTTCCACACCGATACTTCGATTTCTGTGGGGATTGACCTTGATCCCGATACACAAAAGTTTTTTGATACCGGGAAGAAGGCTTTAGCCAAATCCATTAAGATGGCAGTTAGCGGGAACAAGATTTGTGATATTTCCAAAACGATGGAGGGAGTGCTAAAAGGTTCTGGATATTCCCCTGTCATGGCCTTAGTGGGCCACGGAGTGGGCAGAACCCTTCACGAGGAGCCTGCAATCCCCTGCTTCGGTGCAGAAAAGAGGGAATATTCACCCGAAATTAAGAACGGAATGGCCCTGGCTATTGAGGTGATGTACACTCTTGGAAGTCCCGACCTGGTGATGGAAGAAGACGGGTGGACAATTGGCACTCGGGATGGTAAAATATCAGCACTTTTCGAAGAGACTGTTGCGGTGACTCCAGACGGTCCTTTAGTGCTTACTTGAGGCCTTTTTGAGCCTTAGCAAGTGAAGTAATCTGGAGTGTTTTTGTGTTCATTTATGAACAATTTGACTAGTAAAAACGGCAAGGTTTTAGAGGCCTTACCAAACACAATGTTTAGGATAGAGCTTGATGACGGAGGAATGGCTCTGGCCACCTTGAAGGGTAGGATGAGGAAGAACTATGTGCGCATCTTCCCTGGGGATAGGGTTAAAGTGGAGTTTACTCCATACGATCAAGAAAGAGGCCGAATTATCTATAAATACTAAAAATATGAAAGTTCAATCAGCAATAGAAAAAAGATGTAAGAATTGCAAGATCGTCAAAAGACGAGGGGTTTTATATATTACTTGTAAAAACCCCAGGCATAAGCAAAGACAGGGATAAAAAAACTATGGCAAGAATTGCAGGAATCGATTTACAAGATAGCTGGAAGGTAGACTTTGCACTAACCCGGATTAAGGGTATTGGTTGGACTTTGTCTAAAAAAGTGGTTGAAGCCCTGAAGATAGATTCCAAAAAAAGAGTGGCTGATTTGAGTGGAGACGAATTGGCTCAAATCGCCGCAGAGTTGGAGAAATATCTAACTGAGGGAGAACTAGCTAGAACTGTAAGGTCAAATATTACTAGACTAAAACAGATCGGTTCTTATAGAGGAGTTAGACATACCAGAGGACTCCCCTTAAGAGGTCAAAGGACCAGAAGAAACGCCAGAACAAAAAGAGGTAAGAGAAAGACTGTAGGAGCTTTCAAGAAAGAGATGCTAGCTAAGGCAACTCAGGCGAAAGCAGGAGGAGGGAAATAATTAAAAAATATGGCTACTAAAAACAAAGACGTCGAATCAGGAAAAATATATATCTCAGCCAGTTTCAATAACACCTTGGTCACAATTACGGACATGAAAGGTGACACCCTTAGTTGGGGTTCATCTGGATCCTCTGGTTTTAAGGGAACTCGTAAATCTACTCCTTTTGCAGCCACTACTGCAGTTGAGAAGGTTATCTCCGCAGCTAAGACTAAATATAATCTGAAAGAAGTTGAGGTTTATGTTAAAGGACCAGGCCCAGGAAGAGATGCTTCCTTGAGGGCTATTCGCAGTGCAGGTTTGAGAATTTCTCTTATTGCAGATATAACACCCTTTCCCCATAACGGGCCTAGACCCAAGAAAAAGAGGAGAGGTTAAAAAGTAGAATAAATATATGGCAAGATATACAGGACCAAAAGATAGACTATCAAGA
>Ga0265297_10000769_pt1 | contig 88560 bp, 99 predicted proteins | sample Munlanlwell13791_FD_192502 | JGI IMG/M metagenome (GOLD analysis project Ga0265297, IMG submission 192502) | Leachate microbial communities from a municipal landfill in Southern Ontario, Canada - Leachate well 137-91 | ecosystem: Engineered > Solid waste > Landfill > Unclassified | place... | reverse complement strand
ATTCAATGGTGCCGGCACGAGGATTTGAACCCCGGGCCTATTGATTACAAATCAATTGCTCTAGCCAACTGAGCTATGCCGGCATTGGTGAAATGGAGCCGAAATTATATACACTCTTTTCTAAAATGTCAAGCTTATTTGAAAGAAAATTAAACAATTGTGTAAACAATCTCTTTTTTCTTTTTTGTCTCCAGTATTTCACGTACATTCAGCCCGTCAATATTCATCGCTAAAAGCTCTTGTAGTGATGATATTTTATGCTTTGCCGCTTCACGCAATACAATCCCGCGATACGCTTTTGCCCAGTGGCTTACCACTTTTCCCTCTTTCAGAAACTTCAACGTCACGCACGGCATAGACGGTGTATAGAATTTATCATAAAATCCCGCACGAAGATCCAATATCTCTTGATCTCCGATCAATTCATCCAAGGATGAACTGAAATACTCTTTGTAATGTTTTTCGGGAGCAAATGACCCTATCGATGTGCCTTGTTTAAGTTTGTAATCAGGGATGGTATCACCCGCACGGATCGGACCGAACAGATTGGAAAAAAGTATTGCCGTCGTATCGATATAGTTTTGAGCATCTCTCCCCAGAGATGAGTAGCTCAAATAATCGTACGCCACCCCGTCATAGCGCTCAATCGCTTTCATGGTCGGCACAGTTGCAAAAGAGTTCCTAAAGCGCTCATACTCTTTGGTGTCTTTGATTCCAAACAGCTCATAAAGTTGCTCGTCGCTTCCGCTTTGGGTCAGCTTTTCGTACTGCTCGATCACTTCGAGCCGTTTTGGATAGAGGTGAGGGAAAAGGAGGCTCTCGGAATTCAAAGAAGGAAAAGTTCCCCCCTCCCGTTTTCCTTCACTCGGCGAAAAAAGGATGATCATCATGATTCCTAAAAGATCAAATATAGCACGGTTTACTGTGCGCGAGCCCTCTGCTGAAGAGAACCTAGTGTTAACGTAGCTAAAGGGGCTTTGCTCCTTCAGCGTATAAAATTAGTAATACGCGGAAATAATAGCGTAGCTGAGGAAGAACATCATGTGTGACGCCCCCTCAAAATAGTTGGTCTCCCCCTCATCGGTCGTTTTCCAAACCAAGAGAATCGTCAGCAGCAGTGCACCGATTTGAAGCGGATTAAAATCGAGGGTAAGATTGATCCCCGAAAAGTATGCCAGCATCATTAAAATCGGAACCGTCAGGATAATCGAGACCGTCGATGCCCCCATCGCAATGTTGACAACCCTCTGAATCTGATCGTTTCGCGCCGCACGAACGGCGGTAAAAATCTCAGGGGAGACACTGATAATGGCGATGACCAATCCGGCAAGGCCGGCCGATATCCCGTGTTCTCTGGCGATGACGACACCGTTTCCGGCAAAAATTTCCGCTCCAAATGCAATGATAGCGATAAAGCCGAAAATGGCCATAAAATTAATCGGAGTGCTTAGATGTTCAAAAATATAATCACTCGATTCGTTTTCATCAATCTCTCCATCTTCCTCTTCTTGGAGCTTTCGTTTTAGGCGAAAGAAACGGCTTCGAGCCGTTGCTTTGAAAAAGTGGGTATGGGTTCGGGTTTGAAAGATAAAAATAATAATATAAAAAAGGAGCAGGACACCCGCGATTAAATGGCTGACATGGGTTAGTGAAGCACTCCCGCTCTCCGTATGGCTTAACAGCCCCGGAACCAGCAAGGCGCTGGAAGCTACAAACAAAACGGTGCTGTACGCACTGGAGGTCTCTTTGTTGTGCTGCTGCTGCGTATAGGCCAGCCCGCCTAAGAATACGGCAAGCCCCAATAATACATTCAAATCGACGATTACCGCAGAGATTATCCCCCCTTTAACCGTTTCCAAAACTTCCGGAGAGTGGCGCACTTCAAGCAAAATGACGTACAATAAAATGATTTCTACCGCAACGGCACTAAAAGTGAGTACAAAACTGCCGTAAGGTTCATGTAAACGCTCGGAGAGGATGTCGGCTACTTCGGCAACCGTAAGAGAAAGTGCTGCGATCCCGATCGCGGCAAATAATGTCGAGAGTGAAGATTCTTGCTGAGCATTAAACATGACTGCTAACGCAATAGAGGCTATACCGATAAAAATATCCCAATAATCTTCAATAAAATAGCGTATCCGCCTATCCAATTCTTTATCCTTTTGTAGGTAATAGTGTTAGAGAATCATACCATAATTATAGGAATGATCAAATCCAACCTTTTCGTTTGAAAATGTATACCGGTAAGATCGATGAAATAACCATCATACAAATTGAGAGTAAATAACCGTATTTCCAATGGAGTTCCGGAAGAAAATCGAAGTTCATCCCATAAATGCTCGCTATCAAGGTTGGGGGGAGGAAAACGACATTAACGATCGTAAACATTTTAATAACTTTATTCTGTTCAATGCTCAAAACGCCGACGAAAATATTTTGAAGATAATCGAGCCGCTCAAAATTAAAGTCGGTGTAGTCGATCAACGACTTGATATCTTTTAACATGACCGTAACATCATGCTTGAGTGCATGTTTGTACTTGGTCGATTTCAAAAATGAGCTCAATATACGCTGCTTATCATTAAGATTTTCACGAATCTGCATGTTCAAATCTTCCAATGACGAGATGCGTCCCAATATCTCTTCATCCTCGTTGGAATAATCGGTCAAGACATGTTTTCTCACACGGGTAATATCTTTTGCCAGCTTTTCAATAATATCGGCATCAGCATCGATCCGAATATCCAAGATTTGACAAAAAATATCGTATCCCGTCTCAAACTGCTTCGGAGTAGCAAAAAATTTTCGGTTAAACTCATCAAACGTATACAGATTCGTGTATCGAATCGAAATCAATATCTCTTTAAAAAGGATGAACGATACCGTTTCATTATGAGAACTTTCTCTACTGCTTACCAAAAAATAACTGTTGATTTCGATACGGTCGTTCTCTTCCCAGTAACGGGAACTGATTTCAATCTCTTCAGTCTCTTGTTTGGTCGGAAATTTGATATTAAATGTGTTTTCGATAAAAATAATCTCATCATAGGTCGGCATAAGCATATCGATCCAGATCACTTTTTCAATAACATCTCCGTCGAGCTCCGACATCGTATCGATAAATGCAATTGCGTTTTCATTGCGGACATAACATTTAATCATTTATTCCTCCTTTCGCAAATCGCTCTTTATACGAGCATTTTTGGCATAGCTCTTCGCTGCAAATCCCTTTGGAAAACCCTTCAGTAATTGCTTGGGAGCGTTTTGATGTCAGAATTTTACCCAAATTTGTCTCGTTCAGGTTACCTAGTTCCATTATCCCCTCGCTATCCAAACAACACGGCACGACTCTGCCGTCGGCAAGAATAGCGATTTGCTTGCTCAACCCTTGGCAATAGCCATGCGAAGAAGTTGAATTCTCAAGATGAGGCCATTCAAAATAGCGGTCAAAATGGAGAAGGATTTTGGATACCAACCGGATTGACTGACGCTCGCCGCTGATGGCTGAAGCTATCATCCCCTCTTCAAGAGAGAAGTGATTTTCAAGAAGCTTGAACAACTTTTCATTAAAAAGCTTCTCACTGTGAACATCGTCCAAATTCCAAAGTCTAAGATTAATAAAAAAATCTTCGGAACGTGAAAGCTTTTCGTCACACAATGCCAAAATAGGTTCCATATACGTGTCAAAGGTTCGAGAGACGCTGTTTTTGTTAAAGCTGTTAAGCGAAATATTGACCTGACGAAGTGCGGGGTGAAAAAGCGCCTCACGTCGAACGGCGTCGAGATAAAATCCGCTGGTGGTGATCATCACTCTCAAGCCGGCATCATGAGCAACATCGAGATACTCTTTCACATTGCTCAATACCATCGGATCACCCATCACATGAAGGGCTATCTCATCGGTGAATTCTTTAAGCTGTTCAACCGAAGCTTGGAAAAAGGGGAGCGGCATGGTCAAAACGGGCTGGATTTTCGGGGGACAAAAACTGCAGGATAAACCGCAGATATTGGTTATTTCAACATAAGCACGACTGAATTTCATTATAATCCCTTTATGCAAACCTTAGATACCATTAACCAAACACTCAACACCGACGATGCGGTGATGCTCTATTTCAGTGCTCTCACCTGCAACGTCTGCCATGCCCTAAAACCGAAACTGACCGAAGCCGTTATGGATAATTTCCCCTCTTTTGTCATCGAGAGTATCGACATCTCCGAAACACCCGAAATCGCATCCCATTTTAGCGTTTTTACTATTCCGACGGTACTTATTTTTTTTCAAGGGAGAGAATTTTTACGCAAAAGCCGACACATGAGTGTCGGTGAAGTCATCGATTCTATAGAGCGTCCCTATAACCTTATGGTAGGAAACTAACGATCCCTGCCGTAACGGCGACATTGAGTGACTCGACTCCCCGATACATCGGTATAGAAACGCTAAGAGTCGATGCCCGCATCACCGCATCGCTTACCCCCTCGGATTCATTCCCCAGTACAAAAACGGCGCGGGGGGGAATTTTCAACGAATGAATATCCGCAGCTGCATGCGAGGAAAGGGTGATAATCGCTGTATCTCTCAGCCCCAATATTTCAGACAAATCTTCGCAGTAATAGATCGGGATTTTAAAGAGTGTCCCCGCAGACGCTTTCATCACGAGCGGAGAGAGCTTGGTACTGTTTCGGTGAGGCAGAACGATACCGTCTATCTTACTCGCCGCGGCAGAGCGGACGATCATCCCGAGATTCTGAGGATTGTTGATCCCGTCCAGCGCCAAAAGGCGAAAAGAGTCCGGAAGGTCTGTTTCGATTTTAGAGGCACTGCGGTAATTTTGGCTCACGATATCAATCGCGACCCCCTGATCTTGGGCACTGTTTTTGGAGATACGGGACAATGCCTCTTTGGTATGGTATTTGATCTCCACACCCCGCATTTCGGCCAAAGTCATAATCTCTTCAATCGTTTCGTCACTGCGGTTACTTTTGGAGAGATGCAGTTTATGGATCTGAACCGCATCGTCACGTAGCACTTCTACCGCAACGTTACGGCCGTAGAGGGTAATCAACGAATCAAAGAAACGTTTTTTTGCCAGATACTCTTCTGAATCGTTCATCAAATTTTTGCCGCAACGGCTTGTGCACTGAATCCGAATTTTTCAAACAATTTATCCGCCGGCGCACTCGCACCGAATCCGTCCATAGCTACGACGATATCGGCAAATCGGTACCATTCAAGACCCCGAGCCGCTTCAATCGCGACACGTTTCGTTCCCGGTTTAATGATGGAATCAAGATAGCTTTGCGGCTCTTCTAACAACAGATCAAAACACGGTACACTCACAACGTTTGCTGCAACACCACGTGATGCCAAAAGCTCCGCCGTCTCAATGGCCAAGCCAACCTCAGAACCTGATGCCATTAGTGTCACAGTCGCATCAGCACGCTCGATGAGGAGATAACCGCCGTTTTCAACATCCCCGCGAACCGCTGAGGGAAGAATCGGAAGATTTTGGCGTGAACAGACGAACGCGGATGGAGATGCTTTCATACTGAGCGCTTTTTGCCAACATTTGACATTTTCCGCCCCGTCCGCAGGACGATAGACGTAAAAGTTCGGCAATGCTCTAAACTGACTCAAATGTTCAATCGGCTGATGGGTAGGACCGTCTTCACCGACACCGATACTGTCGTGTGTCCAGATAAAAAAGTGTTGAATTCCGCTCAACGCCGCAATACGGGCTGAGGGTTTGAGGTAATCGCTGAACACGAAAAAGGTTGCGCTAAACGGCATCAACGGACCGTACAATGCCATCGCATTGGTAATCGATGCCATCGCATGTTCACGAATACCGAAATGGATATTTTTACCCTTCGGGAAATCGCCCATATTGGCAAGTTCGGTTTTATTAGACGGTCCTAGGTCGGCAGATCCGCCCAAAAATCCCGGAATCGCTTTTGCAATCGCATTCAAAATGATCCCGTTGGTGTTACGGGTCGCATCCGCTTTTTCAAACGTCGGCCATTGGATGCGAGCGAAATCCGGGTTAAGAAGCTGCTCATACGCTTCGTTTTGCTCAACCAACGGAAGTTCATTAATGCGGTGGTTCCACTCACGCTCCGCTGCGTCCCCTTTTTCGATCGCACATCGGAAACGCTCCAACACATCCGCATCGACATGGAATGTTTTTTCAGGATCGAAGCCGGCGGCGGTTTTAGCCGTTTTGATGACGTCATGCCCGAGCGGTGCACCGTGCGCATGATGAGACCCTTCCATTTTACCGCCCCCTTTGGCAATGACGGTATTAGCGATAATCAGAACCGGACGTTTGATCGTTTTAGCCTGAGTCAACGCACCGTCGATCTCTTCGAAATTATGTCCGTCGATCTCTAAAACAGCCCAATTTTGGGATTCGAAACGATCACGCATATTTTCGCTGAGGCTCAGTTCGGTAGACCCCTCGATTGTAATACGGTTTGAATCGTAAATCAATACCAAATTGTCCAATCCCATGTGTCCTGCAATAGAACACGCTTCGTAACTGATCCCCTCTTCCAGGTCGCCGTCTCCGCACAGACAGTAAACATTGTGGTCGATCAATTCAGCCGTTTCGGAGTTGACTTTGTGTCCGACATAGCTTGACGCCATCGCAAATCCGACCGCATTAGCGATCCCCTGCCCCAGAGGCCCTGTCGTGATCTCGATCCCCGCCGTATGACCGTATTCCGGATGACCCGGCGTCGCAGAATCAAGCTGACGGAAGTTTTGTAGATCATCAATCTCCAAACCGTATCCCCACAGATAGTAGAGTGAATAGATAAGTCCCGTTCCGTGTCCGCCGGAAAATACCAAACGGTCGCGATTGAGCCATTTCGGATTCTTCGGATTGTGGTTCATGTGTTCCGAGAGAACGACTGCGATATCCGCCAATCCCATCGGTGCGCCCGGGTGCCCTGAATTCGCTTGCTGAACCATATCTGCCGCTAAAAAGCGGATCGTATTTGCCATTTTTTGGCGCATTGCATTACTCATCGTTTAATCCTTGTGTCGGTTAATGTAGTGGTTAAGTGTTGGTGACAATTCACGCTGCAAATTCTCATCAAAACTCATCATCTGTCGATTGATTTTATCCGCTAAAACATTTGCCTCTTCCATGGCACGCTCAAATCCGAGCAGCGTCACAAAGCTGTTTTTAGCCTGATCGTTGTTGGTTGTCTTACCCGCCTGGCTCTCGCTTTGGGTAACGTCTAAAATATCGTCTTGAATCTGAAATAACAGTCCCAGATCGATCCCGAAATCGTACAGTTCCCGCGCCATATCATCGCGTCCGACGATGAATGCGCCCATTTGAAGCGCGGCGGCGATCAGTTTTCCCGTTTTGTGGATATGAAGCATCTTCACCTGATCGAGTTCCAAACGAAAGTTTTCAAAATGGCAATCAATCGCCTGTCCCAGAACCATCCCCTCAACTCCGCCGTTATGGGCAAGAGAGCGGACCAGTTTTACGATGACCCGATCTGAGAGCGGTGCATTGGAGAGGACTTCAAAGGCATAGGTATTAAGGGCGTCTCCCGCTAATATTGCACTCACTTCATCATAGGTTTTATGCAACGTCGGAATACCGCGGCGCAAATCGGCATTGTCCATCGCCGGTAAATCATCATGAATCAAAGAGTAGGTGTGAAGGAGTTCAATAGCTAATGCCGCGTGATAGGCACTTTCGCTCAAAAGAGGATTGTACGCTCTCACAACACCTAAAAGGAGCGCCGGACGAAATCGTTTCCCCCCGCCGATGAGCATTTGACGCAATGAGTTTTCATAATGGGGATGGAAGCTTGGTGCACTCGGAAGATGCGATCCCAAAAAAGTTTCAAACTGCTCCATCGTTATCCCACTATTTTTTAGCGAAATAGTAACATGAGGGAGCTTATATCTTCTCGATTACATCGGTGATGGCATTCTCATCATCGACTAATACCACGGTCGGTTTGTAATTTTCAAGTTCGGCATCGTTATACGTTGCATAGGCGACGATAATAATTTTATCCCCTTTGTGCACTTTACGTGCCGCCGCACCGTTTAGACAAATATCGCGTTTGCCTCGTTCACCGAGAATGATATAGGTTGAGAATCGTTCACCGTTATTAATGTTGAGAATTTCTACTTTTTGACCTACACGCATTTTCGAAGCTTCCAATAGCTCTTCGTCAACAGTGATCGAGCCGACGTAATTAAGGTTGGCGTCGGTGACCGTAGCACGGTGAATTTTACTGTAGAGCATTTCGATGAGCATTGTTTAGCGCCCCATTTGCTTCATCATGTCTGCAGGGGTAATCGGTGCATCCCATAGCTCTGCAGGAATCACATACTCTTGTACCACTTCGCCGCCGATAATATGACGATCGATAATTTCATTGATTTTCTCTTTCGTGAGTCCCGCATACATAACATGACCCGGTTCTACCAGCATAATCGGTCCGGCATTACATCGGTTCATACAGGATGTGCGAATCGGCTGTACGGTTGCGATAAGACCTTTTTGCATCAACGTCTGCGCCAAATGTTGAAAAATATCCTGTGTTTGAGGATTGACACAGCTCGGTTTCGGCATTCCCGGGGGGGAACTTTGTTCGCATTTAAAAATATAAAACGCCGGTTGAGGAAGACCCATCGGCTACTCCTTTGAATTCGGTGATATGATGCACCTGAAATGATAACGGCATTATAGCCAAAATAAAATGTTCCTGTTTAAGCTCCCCCATACAGCTGTCCCGTTTAAGGGGCGCTTTAGGGAAGATTAGAGTGTTGCTAAAAGTTCTTTTGCGACAACCCGATCGTCAAAGGGGAGATATTGATCGTAAATAATCTGCGAGGTTTCATCCCCTTTACCCAAAATCAGAACCACTTCATCACCGCTGCGCTCTTTGAGTGCCTGCGCGATCGCACTACGACGATTGACATCAACGTAGACATTGGATTTGTCTTCAATACCTGCGAGGATATCTTCGATTATCGCATCGGGATCTTCAAAGCGCGGATTATCGCTCGTAACATACACTTTCTTTGCATACGCAACGGCAACTTTTCCCATCAGAGGACGCTTTGTGCGGTCACGATCGCCGCCCGCTCCGAACACGACTAATACTTCCTTCTCTTTAAGAGCGTTTAGAACCTGTTCCATCCCATCAGGCGTATGGGCAAAATCGACAATAATCAGCGGGGATTCGCTGACCACTTCCATCCGTCCACTGACTCCGCCGAAATTTTCGACAACATCGGCAATTTTTTCCAGACTCTCTTCGGTTACCAAATGCACCGCAGCCATTGCGGCCGTGATATTGTAAAGGTTAAAAAATCCGTGCAATGAGGATACGAACGGAACATGATCCTCAAAATGTTTCATTACACCGCTAACGCCGTTATTCAACGAATAGGCAATAATTTTATAAGTCGCCGGATTTTCGACTCCGTAAGTAAAGGCATTTTTGAAATTAAACTGCGCTTTCGCCTCATCTTTGTTGATCAGTTTTTTCGACTCATCTTGGAAAAAAAGATTTTTGATCCGTGTATACTCTTCGATACTCTCGTGGTAATCAAGATGATCTTGGGTGATATTGGTCAAAATCTTTAACGCAAACGTAATCCCCGCAATCCGCTCCTGCTCAATGGCGTGAGAGCTTACTTCCATTACAAAATATTCACATCCCGCCGCTATCGCCTGCGCCATATGGCGATACGTATTGAGAACGGTAGGAGTCGTGAGTGTTTTCCCCTCGACTGGAGCATCGTTCATAAAAAACCCGCGTGTCCCCTGCATTGCCGCTTTGTGGCCAAGATCGAGCAATAGGGAATAAATCGCGCTTGCAGTCGTCGTTTTACCGTTCGTTCCCGTAATACCGATCACACGAATTCGATCCAGACCGAAAACGCTCCAGCACTCATCCGGAGAAATAACCGAGTGGGCTCCCCGTGCAAGTGCATCTTCTTTGTATTTTTCGTTTTGTTTCGTCAGAAGAAAAGCGCAATCGCTTCCGCAGTCGTTAGAGTTTTCGCTGATGTAGCGATACGGCTGAGCCTGAATCTCAATTTTCAATGTTCTTCCCTTTGGCTAAACGGCGCAACAAATTCCGAAGCTGACGGTCATTCGGATAGACACCGAGCGCACTTTCCAAATAGCTTAATGCCATTTCCTGATATCCGTGATCAATCAGGTTGTCCAGAAAATCGACAAAATCTTCTTTTTCGGTGATAATGACACGTGTCGAAAACATAATATTTTCAAAAATCCGGTTAAAGTCGCTGTCATTCTCAACCAGCTCTTTAAATTCGGTATACATGATACCGTCTTCGTAATCCAGACGCTGCTTGATTGTCTCCTGAAAAAGCCCTGCCAGTTGGTCAAGCGTACCGTCCATGGTCTGCAAAATTTCTGAAATCACCGTATCTGCGGTCTCAATGTCTTCACTTCGTAAAATGGTATAGTAATCAAACAACGCTTCTCCGGCGCTCTCACCGCTCATCGCCATATCCGAGAGGATGGCACCGTTATAAGCCTCTTTTGAATCAGGATAATCTTTTAGAACCAATGAATAATCACGCAACGCTTCACTGTATTGTCCAGCCAAAAAAAGTTCATTTGCTTGTTTGAGGGCTTTGGTCATATTGATAGTTTTCATGTATTAATCCCTCCTCTGTATTTTCTAATATCGGCGCAAATCACATTAATTATAATGCATCGATTTGATGTTCCATCCCATGCGGTACGTTAATCACAATCAGTTCCGGATGAATATCCATCCTAAGCTGACGCTCTACTCCGTATTTTAGCGTATTGCCGCTGCTTGAACATCCAATACATGCACCTTGTAACTGTACATAAATCGTTCCATTTTTTACACCCAAAAACGCTATATCTCCACCGTCTAATGCTAGACTCGGTCGTATTTTATCAATAACGTTCCGCACCGGCTGTATTAATTCTTCGTCACTGAATGGGATCATGGCTATCATACCTTTTAAAGCTCAAATATTGCGTTATAGTATAAGAAGTGTACTAAACATGTACTAATGCGAAAAGGATAGTTTTCGAGCGAAGCTCGATTTAAGGGGTTTGGTATTGAACTCGTTAAACGAGTTCAATGTACGCCATCGGTGTAGCATCACCGCGACGGATACGAGTTTTAACGATACGGGTGTAACCACCGTTGCGATCGTTATATTTTGGGGCAACTTCGTTAAGAAGTAGTTTTGTAGCTTCTTTGTTTTGCAATACAGCAAACACAGAACGATGTGCGTTAGCATCACCGGCACGTGCAGTTGTAATCAATTTTTCAGCAAATGAACGAAGTTCTTTTGCTTTGATCAACGTAGTTTCAATTTTACCGTGTTCAATCAACGCAATGCTAAGGTTAGTCAACAAAGCTTCACGATGTGCGCTTGTTCGGCCTAGCTTGCGGTATCCGTGACGATGTCTCATGAGATACTTCCTATAATGGTTTAAAGCTTATTCAGCTTCGATTTTCTTTTTGATAGCGCTGATAAGATCATCAGCCAAATCTTGCCCTACAGTGTAACCGTATTCAGTGATTTTTTCTAAAATCTCTTCAAACGATTTTTTTCCTAGGTTTTTGACCTCTTTCAAATCATTTTGGCTCATCATAACGATCTCACCGATGTATTTGATGTTTGAGCGGTCCAAACAGTTGAAACTTCGCGCGCTCAAACCAAGATCTTCGATACGGGCACCCAAACGCTTAAGTTCCGGATGCTCATCCCCGCGCTCAGCTGCGGCAGGAGCTTTGATGCTCACTTCGCTGTTAAATACAGCCATTTGAGCGTACATTACTTCCAACGCGTTTTTAAACGCATCGACCGGAGAAATTTGTCCGTCAGTAGCAATATTGATTACCACTTTTTCGAAATTAGGGTTGTCTTCAACCAAAACATTTTCAATCGCGTATGTTGCACGGCGTACCGGCGTAAAATACGCATCCAATGCAATGTATCCATCACCCAAAATATCCCGCACATCTTCACTCGGAGCATATCCGATACCTTGATGAATTTTAACGCTGAAAGTTAACGTCGCATCTTCATTCAAAGTCGCCAAAAACGCATTCGGGGTTACCACTTCGACATCATCATTATCCAAATCACTTCCATGAATTTCACAAGGGCCTGCGAAACTGTAAGTGATCTCTTTCTCTTTAAGGCCGTTTTTTAATTTAAAACGAATCCCTTTGAGGTTAATGATAAAATCCGAAATATCTTCAAGCATACCGCGCACAGAGTCAAACTCATGCTTAGCACCCTCAATTTTAATACCGATCGGTGCAAATCCGACCGAACTGCTTAGCAAAAAGCGGCGGATCGGATGGGCGAGTGAAACCGCAAATCCGGTTTCAAACGGATAAGCAATGATGTTTGCTTCATTCGCGCTGATTTGCTCGACGACAAACTCTTTCGGAAGAAGCGGTGATGTCTTAATTTTTTTCATGCTGAACGCCCTTTCTTTAATGATTATTTCGAGTAAAGCTCGACGATTAGACGTTCTTCTACAGGGATAACAACCTCTTCACGCTCTGGAAGACGTGTGAAAATACCGAACGCTTTATCTTGATCGATGTCAACCCATGCCGCAAGACCGGTTTGGTTGGTCAACTCAATCGCACGAACGATTTGGTTGTTCTTTTTACTTTTCTCATGGATTTCCACTTTTTGGCCCGGTTTAACGCGGTATGACGGAATGTCAACACGTTTACCGTCAACCAATACGTGACCGTGGTTTACCAATTGGCGTGCGAAACGACGAGTCGTTGCAAATCCCATACGGTAAACAACGTTATCAAGACGCTGCTCAAGAAGCATAACCAAGTTCGTACCAGTGTTACCAGTGCGACGTTTTGCTTCACCGAACAATGAACGCATTTGTTTTTCACTCAAACCGTACATAAATTTCGCTTTTTGTTTTTCGCGAAGCTGTGTACCGTACTCAGAGATTTTTGTACGACGTTGACCGTGTTGGCCAGGTCCGTACGGACGTTTGTCAAGGGCACTTTTACCTGCAAGACGACGCTCACCTTTTAATCCAAGGCTTACACCGAATCTTCTTTCGATTTTTTCTACGGGTCCTCTATATCTTGCCATTACAAACCTCCTTACACGCGTCGGCGCTTAGGCGCACGACATCCATTGTGTGGTAGCGGAGTAACGTCTTTCATGAAAGAAACACGTAGACCTTCGATCGCACCTACACTTTTAACTGCTGTTTCACGACCAGAACCTGGTCCTTGAACTTTAATTCCCACTTCTTTGATACCGTGGACCATTGCTTTTTCCATCGCTGATTCTACCGCTTGTTGAGCAGCAAAAGGAGTCGATTTTTTAGAGCCTTTGAAACCAAGGGCACCGGCTGAGCTCCATGCGATCATGTTACCCATTTCATCTGTTACCGTTACAAGGGTATTGTTGAATGAAGCCAAGATATGTACGATACCTCGTGCAATATTCTTCTTTACGATTTTTTTACGGGTTGCTTTTCTTTTTGCCATACTCTAATCCCTTACTTTGTGGCTGAGCCGACGGTTTTCTTTTTACCTTTGCGCGTACGAGCATTGGTTTTGGTTTTTTGACCACGGCATGGGAGACCTTTACGGTGACGAAGACCACGGTAAGAACCAAGATCCATCAACGCTTTAATATCCATAGCGACTTGTTTGCGAAGGTCACCTTCTACAGCGATTCCGCTGCTTCGGATCTCTTTAGCGATTGTAGCCGCTTCATCTTCGCTTAGTTCGAATACACGCTTGTTGTAATCGAGTCCTGTTGCATCCAAAATTTTGCGTGAAGTATGTAAACCGATACCGTAGATATAGGTTAATGCATATTCCAAACGTTTTTTCTTAGGTAAGTCCACACCAGCAATACGTGCCATGCTTATCCTTGTCTTTGTTTATGTTTTGGGGTTTTGCAGATTACGCGAACAATCCCTTTGCGCTTGATGACTTTACAATCATCGCACATTTTCTTCACTGAAGAACGTACTTTCATCGGTAGGCTCCGTTGATTTAAATCACTTGCTTTTCGTAGGTGAGATTGATCTCACCAATACTTGTAACTACGATTGAACGCAGTTATAAACATTCAATTCTATTTGTCCGAAAGGGCAAAGTGGACGCGTATGATACAGTAAAGAAGGTTAAATTTTTATTAAGGTATAAAAGAGAAGAATGATACGTATCGTCTTTAGACGATTCGTATCATAAATGGGGATTCTAAAACCGCGTCTAATGTTTCTAGTTTTGCCATTAAACCGTGCAAAGCACGTTCAGTCGCTTCGTGGGTAGCAAAGAGCAAATGGGCGCATTCCGTTTCGGACGGGCGCTGAATGACCGCTTCGATAGAGATCGATTCATCGGCAAAAAGGCTGGTGATTTTTGCCAAAATGCCCGGTTTATCGGAAACGCGAAGACGAAGATAATATTTGGATCGGATATCCTCGCTGTTTTTAAGCCGTAAACCCTCTTCAAGCGGATGGTTAAATCCGAGCATCGGAGAACGTTTCCCAGAACGGACGATATCGATGATATTGGCGACCACGGCGCTCGCCGTCGCATTTCCGCCGGCACCGGGACCGTAATAGAGGGTTTCGCCCACACGGTCGCCGACGACGCTGATACCGTTCATGACGCCGTCGATTTTTGCGATCATCGCATCTTCTTTAACCAATGCCGCATGAACACGAAGCTCAACTTCACCCTCATCGCGTTTGGCAATTCCCAAAAGCTTAATCGTATAACCGAACTCTTTGGCAAATGCAATATCCGCAGGGGTAATCCCCTCAATCCCCTCAATCAAAATCTCTTCGGGTTTTGCATCGATCCCGTATGCGATGGATGCAAGAATAAGGAGTTTATGTGCCGCATCGAATCCGCCGATATCGAAGGTCGGATCGGCTTCGGCATATCCAAGCGCCTGCGCTTCGGCTAACACCTCGGCAAACGGTGTCCCCTCGTTCATCATTTTCGTCAGCATAAAATTACACGTTCCGTTCATAATCCCCATGATAGAGAGGATATGATTCGCCGACAAACCGTCGCGCAACGCATTAATGATCGGAATCCCCCCCGCGACACTCGCTTCGAATTCAAACGGAATATCTCCGGCAATCTCTTGAAGCTCATAACGGTGATAGGCCAAAAGAGCTTTATTGGCGGTAACGACCGCTTTGCCGTTCTGAAGCGCTTTTTTGACGACGGCGAAAGGAAGTTCTACCCCTCCCATCAGCTCAACGACAATATCGATTTCCGGATCATCGACAATATCGTACGGATTTTGCGATAGCGCGATGGAGAGGTCCGATACTTTTGAAAGATCTCTAACTACTCCGCTTTTGACACTGATCTCATCGCCTGAACGTGCCGTGATAATCGATTTATTCTCTTCCAATATCTGTACGACGGCACGCCCTACCGTACCGACACCGATAACGCCGATACGTGTCACTCGGCACCCTTATCGCAACTCAATGTACTTAAAAACTGCTTGATATTTTTTGCCGCTTGTCGGATACGCTGATCATTCTCGATCAATGCGATACGGACATACTCATCGCCGTAATCACCGAATCCGATTCCCGGAGCTACGGCGACATTCGCTTCCACCAAGAGGCGTTTGGAGAATTCAAGGCTTCCCATATGAATCGCGCATTCGGGAATTTTAGCCCAAACGAACATCGATGCCTGATTTCGGCGAATCGGCCATCCGGCACGGTTAAAAGCATCCAATAGGACATTTTGACGATGATCGTATTTATCCGTGATCTCCTGAACACAGGTTTGATCCCCGGTAAGGGCAACCGTCGCGGCAACCTGAATCGGGGTGAACATCCCGTAATCGAGCCAGCTTTTGATTTTTTGAAGTGCTCCGATCAGTTTGGCATTCCCGACAAAAAAGCCGACGCGCCATCCCGCCATGTTGTAGCTTTTTGAGAGGGTAAACGCTTCAACCGCAACATCTTTTGCCCCCGGAACGGAGAGAATAGAAGGAGTTTTATAGCCGTCAAATGTCAAATCACCATACGCGATGTCGCTGATAATGTAAAAACGCTCCCGCTTCGCCATCTCGACGACACGAACATAAAACTCCGGTGTTACCGTAGCCGTCGTCGGATTGTGCGGAAAGTTGACGACGAGGTATTTCGGTTTCGGAAACGAGACATGAAACGCATGCTCAAGACGCTCGAAAAAGAGGTCTTCGTCCACTTTGTAATCCTCATCAAACGGCAATTCCATTTTTTGAACGTTTCCGCCCGCTAAAATAAAACCGTATGAGTGGATCGGATAGGTCGGATCGGGAACGACGACGACGTCACCCGGATTCGTAATAGCATACGCCAAATGGGCATACCCTTCTTTGGAACCCATCGTTGCAACCGCTTCGGTATCCGGATCAAGATCGACGTCATAGCGACGTTTGTACCAATCGCAAATAGCCTGACGAAGTTTCGGAATCCCTTTGGAAACCGAATACCCGTGTGTTTTGGTTTTTTCTGCCGATTCAACCAATTTTTTTCGAATATGTTCAGGAGTATCTCCGTCAGGATTTCCCATACTGAAATCGATAACATCGGCACCGGCACGTCTACGCGCCATTTTAAGTTCATTTACTTCTGCAAATACATATTTTGGAAGGCGTTTAATCCGGTCAAATTGGATTTCATCAAACATGGCTACAACCTGTGATTAAAAAATTGCGCCATTTTAGCATAAGAGGCTTAGTTTAACTATAATATCGATGCTTATTGCATCGGATTCATCGGCTCGATCCACATCCCCTCTTTTAGGAGTTTCATTCCCTGTACGTTGGAAACTTTGAGGTAATAGGCTCCGTCCGGAACTTCGAGCTGAAGCTCCTCCTTGGAATCTGCCGCCCTAAAAGAAGATATCAAATGCATAGAACGATCTACTATTGCGATTTCAGGGTACCATTTGCCAGTATAAGGGGGCTGAATATGAATATGTTGAGCTTTCCCTATACGAAACCACTGTGCGGTATTAACATGTTTTAGTTCAACTCCCTCTTCTTGGAGCAGCAAAGTGTTCCAGATAGAGTCTTGAGTATCCAATACCAAAACGAGTCCGTTAGTATCAAAAGAAATTTTTTCGATTTGAATTCCCTCATTTTTGAGATTTTCATCTAGGCCGGAGATACTAAAAGGTTTATTGCCGATCGCAATTGCACTCAGTTCACCGGAATTATTTTGAAAATCGAACGAACCTATATCCAATTTATATCCGACAGCGTTAAATGCCTGAGTAACAGTCCGTAGGCTTAAAATAACCTCGCCCTTAAATGTGACATGAGTATTGAGGGACTCTCCGAAAAGAAGGAGAGGGAGAAGGAAAAGTGTGAAGAAGCGCTTCATTGCCCTGTATTTACCAATTTTTCCCGCCGTTGCGCTCCATAAACTCTTGTTGCGAAATCTGTTTTAACGCCCCTTTTTCAGATATAAAATGGACCGTATTTTTATCATTAAGCACTTTTTTACCCTCGGAAGAGGCGAGTTCTACTCTTCCGTGGCCTAAAACGATCAAAAATGTTTTAGTCGGATCGATGATTATAGTATCTGTAGTTATCCCTTGAACTTTTTTACCGCTTTCAAGATCAATTATTCCGTACCAAACTTTGAATTGCGGATTGATGGCCGTCTGCTGTTCAGATGTTCCAGGGACCAAAGTCTCGTTCTGCTGTGCCGAAACCATAGGCTGTACAGTATTGGCTGCACTTTCATTGGCTTCAAGTTTTGCAACCGAATCTGTAATATTGGTTTCATTCGTTTCGGCACTAGCCGTATTATTTTGTTCAACAACCTGAACGGACGACGTACTAAGGTTCATCACATCTTCACTCGGTGCAGCCGACATTTTGCCCTGTAAGAAATATCCGCCGATCATCAAAATAATAATTAATACGGTTCCGGCGACAATCCATTTCGGTTTTGTATTGGATGCTGCCTGCAAAATAACCGATTGCTTCGGAGTAAGGACGGTCGGATTGTTTTGGCAAAATTGCGTATATTCTTCTTTTATGCCGCTAAGATCAATATCATACTCACGTTCTAAGATAGAAATATATCCCATAAACTGAACCCGCCCGATCTGAGCATAAGATTTTGTCAAAACCAACTCAATTTTATCACGGGAAATATGGGTCCGTTCATGAATCTTTTCTGTCCCAAGAGCCTGTAAATCTTCAAACGTGTTGTATTGTTTCATCTCATTCTCTCCATCAAAATTGCGCCGGCAACACCGACATTCAAAGAATCAAAATCATGCGCCATCGGAATCGAAATACCGACATCAAGGCTTTTCTGGACTCTGCCGCTTAAGCCCTCTCCCTCATTACCCAAAACCAAGACCCGTTTCGGTGCAAATGAAGCTTCACGAATGTCAACCCCGTCCATTACCGCTCCGTAAATCTGAAATCCCGATTGCTTCAGTTCATGCAGTACATCATGAATATTGTGAATAATCACCAACGGTAAATCAAGGGCGGCGCCGCTGCTGGTACGGATCATCGCTTCGAGGTTAGGATCTTTGATCCCGCTGATAACCAACGCTTGAACCCCTAACGCATACGCGCTTCGGATGAGTGAGCCGATATTTCCCATGTCGGTAATAGAACTGAGAATAACAATAAAATCGCATTTTTTGAGAAACGGTGAAGCGTACGGCACTACCTGAGAAATCTCGGCGATAAACCCCTGATGGTTTCCCCCCTTTACCATAGACTGCGCCGCTTTTTCGGGGATCCGCTTAATCTCAAAACCCATTTTCATAAGTGATGAATACTCTTTTTTATCGAGCTCTTTTGCCAAATAAAGGGTCTTTATTCGATCCTTATGACGTTCAATTGCGTAATAAACCGGTTGTTTTCCATAAATAATCATGAGGTATTATATCCTAAGATTTCATGAGGCGTGTATAGCACTCTTTGGGATTTTCACCCGTAATTTTGGCAATCAGTTTCGAAGCGGCTTTTTTGGGGATATCAAGCGCAAGAATATCCTGCTCACTCAATGACGAACTTTTCCCTTCCGAAGCTTCAATCACAACGACCCATTCCCCCCGAATCTCTTTTTCCATTTGGTGTAACAATTGCGATGCGGTGCCCCGATAAAATTTCTGATACCTTTTCGTAAGCTCTTTGGCCAAAAAAATACGCCGTTCGGGAGCCGCAACAGCAACCTCCGATAAGAGTTTATCCAATCGTTTCGGCGATTCATACAGTATCGTCGTATACCCGTTAAAAAGTGCTTCTTGGAGGGCAGATGATCTATCGTTACCTTTATGGGGCAAAAAGCCGAAAAAAAGCATTTTTGTTTCCACAAATCCGCTGGCGACAAAAGCGGTCAATGCCGCATTGGCTCCCGGCAAAATATCATACGCCATCCCCTGATCCAAACAATAGCGCACCAGCATCTGCCCCGGATCGCTGATCCCCGGCATTCCCGCATCACTCACATAGACTATGTTAGCATTAAAAAATTCAGGGGTGAGTTTAGAAATGAATTCGGCCTCATTGTGTGAATGAAGACTCAAAAACTGAGGCTCCGTCGTCGTAAGATTATGGCGCTCTTTGAGTAAATGGATCAGTTTTTTGGTGACACGGGTATCTTCGCATAGAATAATGTCGGCTGCGGATAAAACATCAAGAGAACGGAGTGAGATATCAGAAATATTTCCGATGGGAGTGGGAACTAAAGAAAGCATTTGTCTTCTTACATTTCTGCCTCGAAGAGGCAAGCTTTAGTGCCATAGCGGCTAGCGTAGCCAAAGGATTTTCTCCTTTGGCACTCAAATTATGAGTTAAGTGCGTAACGTTTTTTGAATTTATCGATACGACCTGCCGTATCTACTTGACGCTCAGAACCGGTAAAGAACGGGTGACATGCGCTGCAGATATCAACACGGATTGAATCTTTTGTGCTGGTTGTTGTGAATGTGTTACCGCATGCGCAGCTTACTGAACATTCTACAACGTTCGGGTGAAGATCTTTTTTCATATGGTTTACCTTGTGATCGACGGCATTGTACGTCGGTCTGTATAGTTTTATATCCGTACGGGGGCGGATAATTGAAGTCGGATTATAACGAAAGAATTCTTTTTTTACAATAAGTATGATGCAATTGCCACGGCAGCCGTCTCTGAACGCAGAATCATCGGGGAGGGGAAAAGGCGGATTCGATGATCGGCAAACGATTTTCGCTCACTCTCATCAAACCCCCCCTCGCATCCGATTACGACCGTCTCAATCGATTCATCCGTCCCGAGTGTTTCACCGCCGAAGTCTAAAATAACGGCATCGCTGTGCTCTTTTAAAAAAGTACTCACATTCGGCGACTCGGAGAGCTCGATCAGCGAAGTCCGTCCGCACTGCATGATGGAACTCTCAATAATGCGTTTGTACCGTTCAAAATCGAGGCGAAAATTTTGCTGAGACCTGCGGCAATGGATAAAGGTGATTTTACTTACCCCCAGCTCCGTGAGCATCGGCAATGTCTTCTCAATCGTTTTCGGATCGACCAGACACCACCCGATATGGAGACGATGCTCACGTTCACACAGCGCACTGCGATGCGTTTGCAAAGAAAAATAGGCACTCCGCCCGTCCGTTCGCTCCAAACGGTAGCGATACTCTTCGCTTAACCGCTCCCGCGAACGAAATGCGATCAGGTCTCCCGTTTTGTGGCGTCTTACTTTTATGAGATACTTGTAGTCGTCTCCCGAAACACTCAGTTCATCCGTACCGACGGCATCATGGAGAAGAAATTTCATTGCGCCATCATCCACAACGTGATTGCAAGCAATAGGCTCATCTCGATTCCCAAGAAACGAAACGCTTTTTTCTTATACAAGGCAAATGCCCCATCTTGAGTAATATCGGTTTTACGCTTAAGTGTTTTGTACCGCTTCGCTTCGAGAATTATCATCACTATGGCAATGACGATCATCGCACTATTAGCAAACGTAAAGTGAAGATGTTTTGCCGCCATCATCACCGCACCCGTAAAGAGGATCAAGGCGATAAGCGAGCCGGAAATCGGCATCACGATACGCATCCGCTTCGAATAACGGACAATATGATGGGAAAGGGACAACATAACGATGTTGAAGAGGACAACCCCCATCAAAACAATAACTCCGAAATAGTGGATATTCAATCCGGCTGTGTACATAGCTTCCATAAAGGGGATTTTACCTTAAATTGCCTATAATGACTACCTAAATGTTCCCTCATGCATGAATAATTAATGCACAAGAAAGAGGAATATCCCAAGGAGATAGCATGGCGATCAGCGTAGAAGAGGCACTGAAACTGATTTATACCTTTGCGTTACCGACGCAGACAGAGATTGTCCCGATCGAAAACGCTATCCATCGTGTCCTCTGCGAAACGATCTCCGCAACCTATTCCCTCCCCTCGTTTGACAACTCTGCGATGGACGGCTATGCCGTACGATCGGAAGACGCCGGCAAAACGCTATTGCAGTCGTGCACCATTTTTGCCGGGGACGGCGCGGATATCAGGATGGTCGAAGATCAGTGCATCCGTATCATGACGGGGGCCAAAATACCGCAGGGGTGCGAAGCGATCGTCCCGATTGAAGAGGTGAGCGTTAACGCTGATCACGTAACCCTTCCCGCCGTTATCAAGCCCTCACAGCATATCCGCCTCAAAGGCGAAGACATCCAATCGGGGATGGTACTGCTTGAGAAAGGGGTGATGCTTCATGCCCACCACATCTCTCTGCTCGCTTCGCAGGGGATTACCCATGTCAAGCTCTATAGACGCCCTCGTGTCGCCCTTTTTTCATCGGGCAACGAACTCAAAATGCATTATGAAACGCTCGGTGCCAATCAACTCTACAATACCAATACCCCGACCTTTGCGGCACGTACCGAGGAGCTTGGGTGTGACGTTATCTTTACCGGAACGGCGGAAGATACCCTAGAGTCGATCCAAGAGCATATTCGCCGCTCTTTGAACGCCGATTTGATCATCACCTCCGGCGGGGTCAGTGTCGGTGATGCCGATTTTACCAAAGAGGCATTCACCTCTTTGGGATTTGAGACCGCGTTTGAATCGGTGGACATCAAACCGGGCAAACCGACAACTTTCGGCCGTATCGGCGATACCGTCATCCTCAATCTCCCCGGTAATCCTCTCGCCGCGGCGCTGTGTTTTGAGTTGTTCGGCCAAAGTACGATCCTCGCTTTGAGCGGTCGTGCGGATAAATATCTCTCCACACTCTCAACAAAAATTTCTGAACCGTTTAAAATGAAGAAAGGGAGGCGTTCCCTCATTCCGGGGTGGTTTGACGGAGCCTCTTTTACCCCGAGTGAAAAATTCGGCCCGGGGATGGTGCTGCCCCTATCACAGGCCAACGCATTTATGATGGTGGATGAAAAAGTAGAAGGATTCGAAGAGGGTTCAACGGTCAAGATTATCCCGACACGCTGGTGTATGAGTTCAGAGGTTCAAAACTCGCTGATAACCCTCTAAACGGTTTTCGGGTTCACGAACGGTTGCCCCGTTAATATTTTATCCCATAACTGCGGATCGCTCCACCCCTCGCGCACTTCGTCGCTGAAGGCAATCGTCTCAAGAGGGATCGTCCCCATCAGTTCCGAATAAGCATCCTCTTCGAACGCCTGAGCGTACCCCGTCTCCGTTTCGTGGACGATGATGCTGTGAAGTTTCACCCCCCTCTCGCCGTTGACCATCTGTGTCGAAGAAAGCAGTCGATCGATCATTAAAAACAAAACACGGCTGAACTGTTCGCATGAAGGGGAAACAGGAAGGAGTACCCATCGGTTGGAGTGTGCTTTCATCGAAGCGATGTACTCCGCATCGTCTCCGTCCCAAATCGCGACCCCGTGATCGAAACTGTCGATCAGTTCTTTCATCCCCCGCTTCATAAGACCAAAATCATAAACCATCTGCCCCTCATCGAGGTACTTGGATTCAAAGAGCACTTCGACTTTGTACGAATGGCCGTGAATCGAAGCGCGGCATCGCTGAGTCGAGCATCCGCGCACAACGTGGGCATTTTCAAATTTAAAAAGTTTACGGATTAGCATTCAGATAACATCTTTGTGATCGGGTTCGTCATCGGAAACTTTATCCAAAGCGCTTAAAAATTTCTCTTTTGACGCTCTGCTTTTGCGTTCGTTGAGATAATTTTCGGTATTGAGTGCAGAAACTTTTTCACTTACTGCTGTTACAACAGATGGATTCAAATTCTTATGCGGCATGACTATCCGTTTGAACAAATTTTAGGTGTAACGACGATCCGCTCAGTTCCAATCCATGCTTCCAACACAATGCACCCGCATCGATATAAAACTGATCGAAAAATGTTTTATCTTTGAGTGGTTCACTCAATGAGGTACCAAAATCGAGTAAATAGGAGAGATCCGCAACCGCTTTACTCCCATCGGAAAATTCCAATCCAATTTTATAACCTTCGTCTTGTGTCGCTTTTATAATTTTAATCATTATCGGCTCCAGGGATACGAAATAAAGGTTGTAGTGTGATGGCGAGTTCCCAATCTTGCATCAACTCTTCTTTGTGTTCGACACACCATTCGGCGACAAGCTTCGCTGCTTTTTTAGGGAGGCTTCCTTGATAAATCTCACCCGTTTCGATCAAAACAAAAGCGTCATAACCTTGGTACTCCACATGTATATGGGGAGGATTATGATCGTCATGATACATACGGATGATAATGCCGAAAAAATAAGAGATTATGGGCATATCACACTACTTTTCGTGAAATGACCCATTTTAGCATAGAATCACTTTGATGTTTATACTCCGTGGTTCTGATCCCTGATGGGAGGTTCGCCCTTGAAATCCCTATTTTTAGGGATTTTGATAGTGCTTTTATATTTTTTTGCCACTTTTTTGACGTCCGTATTTGCGCACAAACCACGGCATTCATAACCTAGATACGTATATTCGTCATAAAGTGCCTACCTTATGGGCTTTCAAAGATATTGTTTAAATTTTATGACACTTTTTAAGCTACTTAAATACAGCCTAACAGCACTTTTAAATATGCACATCCGCATCTGTATTCCGAATGCTGGTATTCAAAAATAGAAGTTTAATAGCTTCTTCCTTTGACATTGGTTCATCTTTCACAAATTAAAGCTTTGTAAGAAAGTTTGTTACATTATAATCTATCGATTTACTAGCCAAGATGTGAAACTATTGTCAAATTGCCGACCAACTTTCTCATAAATAACATCGTCTTTTTTAATTCTATATATTTGATTATCAATGTTTTTTCCATATTCACGTAAAAGATTAGCTTCTTTCTGAATATATACATAATTTTTAGCAGAAGTTCCTATCTTCAAAAAATTTCCTTTTTTATCTTTTTGATATGTTGTATTACTATCATTTTCGTAGTAATAATTGCTACCTCTTATATTAAATCTATAAAACACATTGTCAGTTCTAGATGCTTCTTGCACACGAATTTCTTTGACAACATATTCATCTCCAACGCTACTAAGTATGTTAAACACTCCAGATGATTGATTCTCATCATTTAGAATAAAAGGATATGTTGTAATAAAATCATCTTTAAAATGTAACTCTGCGTTGTAATGTCCAAGTTTCAATAATTCAAATGGTTTAACAAAAATTGGATTATCAATTTTTGTCCAAGATATAATTACAGAAAAAACCATCAAACTATAAATAATTATTAATATACTCTTTTTAAAAGTCAATTTCTTTACATAAATCATTAAAATATTCAGCAAAATAAAAAAAGCAATCAAATAGACCAAAATATGATTAATTTCAAAAGAAACCAATATGGTAAATGTAATCAATAAGGCATAAAAGCCAGACATAAATAAAACTTCAGTGATCGCCAGTTTATTTTTTTGTAACACAAAAGATGGATGTCTTAAAAATAAAAATGTGAAAATTAATGGTATTAATAGACCTATAATAGCAAAGTAATAACCACTATAATTATTTAACCATTTCAGCGAAAAATCGACATTGATCACAACTGTCGTCAGTACAGGAAGAAGTGCTAAATAAACACTAATATAGTTTTTCGCCCTTTTTGGATTGCCGTTCTTTAAATATAAATCACGAATAATGAAATAAGGGAAAAAGCTCAGTAAAAGTACGAATAAAACTATAAGTACTGCCCATAAAACGATGAATATAATATATCCGATAACATCACCTACAGAGCTAAAAGATGGGAAAACACCAACAAAAAAAGAAAAATAGCACCAACTTATTAATGCTCCGAAAAATAATGATACCTTAAACAGTGCATCTAGGGATTGGCTCCCTTTTGAAAGCATTATTTGAATATCAATTTTTTTTTCAACGTGACTAGTTTGTTCCGTTGGCGTAATGAAGATTTCTTTCATTTTAAGCTTTTTATTCCTTGTTATTATCGAACCATACTTTTCAAGATTTTTTGACGCTACTTTTATTCTATTTCCAAATACGGTAAGTCAAAAATAAATCTTAACATTTCAAAGGATACGGAATTATCTGAATAGTCTTGAACCATATATGCTTGTCTATATTGTTTTTTTAATTCTTCCAAATAACCACTTTTATTTAATATGATGATTACTTTTTGAAGTATTTTCAACTCTTTCTGACTGAGTTCTTCTGTAACGCCTATTTCAATAAACTTATTTAAAAAAGTTACATAATTTGTATTTAAAGTCTCTTTATAGTCTAATTTATACAGTTCATACATCAAATCTATAAAAACATCGGTATCTAAAACTTCTTCTAGAAGTGAAGTCATATTTGATATAGCATAAGGACTATATCTCAACATCTCATACATTTTGGTTATTGAAATATCTTCAGTAATTAATTGATACTTGTTATTTAATGCGAAAGCCATCGCAAATGTATCTAGATACCCAATCAGGTTTAAAGCTTCCAGTGGAAGTTTATAAGGTATAGAAAATTCATAATCATTAACGATCTTATTTTTTGCCACAGAATATTTTATTAGCATATCATATAGGTCTTCATAAACTTTCACAAGACCCTCTCGTTCTTCATCTGTTGCTTCATGTTTATAAAAAGTCCCATTTTTATAACTCATGGACATTTTCGTTTTGTCATGTTTCATAGATTCTTTGGTGCTTTCTACCCAATCTAAGACTGTAGATTGTATATACACACTATCTAATGCCAAAACTTTTTCAAGATGACCCAAATATTTTAGTAAAAATAATGAAGTAATTGAAATAAGTTTTTTTGCTTCTTTATTTGGATTATTTACTCCTGCATTGAATGTATTTTCTGGATTATATAAAAGTTCATTAATCATAAACGGTGGATAGTTTTCATACCTTGATTTTGCTAAATGAAAAAATGGTATCCATACACCTGAATGATAATTTTTCATCATATTATCAGTATGTTCAGAGCTAGACTTTATTATTTCAAATACTTGTTCAAATTCGTTTCCTTCTCCAATGTTTGTTTCTACCATCTGAATATTGCTCGCTTTATGTATTAAACCGTTAGCAAAGAAATGAAATAAAGATTGTCTTGTATCAAACTGTGTGAATAGTTTCATCTCCCTAGTAGATTTATATTGAAAATTATATTTTCTAAATGATTCTAAAATAGGAATATCTTGATAAATTGAATGTATATAATATTTATTATTTTTTACACTATGCACCCATTGTATTTGATTAAATGGTTTGTAAAAAGACAAAGGTATAGTTGTATCAATTGAATATATCATATTTCTCAAGGGATTTTGAATTATCAATAAATTTTCTTCCAAACTATTAAACTCTGATTCATTTTTTACATCTAAAATTGACTTTATATACAAACTAGCAATCATATCTAATGGATTTTCTGGTATTAACTCAGTATTTAAAGATAAAATCTTTTTATTAAATAATTTGATCCCCTCTTTGTAATCACTATTTTGAAAATTATAATACGCTCCAAGAAATGCAGCTTCAATCTCATTAAATACATTATTGAAATTTAAATATGAATATATCTTAAAAAATGTGTCGTTGTCTTCGAATGATATGTTTTGGTTTTTCATCCTAATAATTAATTCTAAGATTCTTTGTGCCAATTCTATATCATTTTGTTCTTCCCAAGCTTTTAAATAATACACATAGGTTTGAAAACTATTTAAAAAAGAATTATATAGATTGCCAATGTTGACATATAATTGATAGCTGTCAATTATATTTGATAACTCTATTTGAGCAAGAAATATTTTAAAATCATGCAGATTAATATTTTTTGCTTTTGCAGACAGTTCAATCACATATAGAAGTAAATATTGGTATCTATCTTGGATTTTTAAAATCAAGCTATATGTGAATTTATTGTCTAATTTAAAAAGTAATTCAACAAGAATTTTAATAAAATATTGTTCGAATAATAGTGATGTATTAGTAAGAAATTTTTCTACACCATCCAAATAGCTATCTCTTATTGGATTATTTAACTTTCTTGCTGACTTTAAATAAATAATTATTCCAAGTAAATCATTCTCAATGCTTTCATATTTTTCAAAAATATTTTCTACATCTGTTTTAAGTTCAACTTTTGACAAAAAATAAAAATTATTAAGCTGTTGGTCTTCTAATGAAAGTAGTTCTTTTGCATCAATAAATTTAACTATTTCTGCTTGTCTTTGATTTATGTATAAATATTCAAAATATGAAATAAGGAAATGCTTAAACCCTTTTTCTATATATATCGAATAAACTATTTCTGAATCAACCTCGTTGTCCAAATTATAATAATAATCTATATAGTTTGGTTCATTTAAAATGTTCGAATATGATTGAAATAAATTTTTAAATTTAGTTTTCTCATTAGTAATTTTATACAAATGTGCAAGACTATCAAGAATATAAGATTGATAATCCACATGAAAATTAGCTAATTCTTCAAAAATGCTTTCTATATATTCTATTGTTGATTCTACAATTGCTTTATGACCTTCTGATATCGTTTCTAATCTATAAAATAATGAAATTGGTAATGAACATTTATAAAGATGTATATCCAGTAAGTCAATCTTATTCTGACTTTTCTTTTCAGCTATATATTTATTAAAAAAATCATTCATCTTTTGATAGTTATGCGAAAAGTCTTCATTCAATAAAATAAAATATGCTTTACCCAGTCTAAAAGCAAAATCTGCATCAACTGACTCTAAAAAAAAATTCTTTTTTGCTAATATCTCTTTGATTTTTTCAACATTTAATTCGTTCATATAATACGCTAGTTGATAGTATTCAATCTCTTTATTATGAACCATAGAGAGTTGAGAAGCAAGTGTAAAAAAATCCTCTTCTTGCTTTTTCAAACTCAAATAAGTCAATTTAAATTTTTTAAAGTTTTGATTGTCGCCATCAGAAAGTTCTTTATATGTTTTTTCAATATATTCTATGGATTTTTGAAATTCATCTAGTTTGCCTAATCTTAATTCAAATTCAGCTTTCAATAAAAATAAAGCGTACAGAGTTGAAAGGCTTTTGGCATCTGTCCCTTGGATTAATTTAGATAAGTTTTCTTGTGCTTGTGAAATTTTGAAATTGAAAAAAAGATTTTTTATAGGAGCAATACTTAGTTCTGTATCTAGGTAATAATGATTTATTTTTACTTCATTTTTTTGCCAAACAAAGAATCCTTTGGCCCAATTTTTCAAATTCAATCTTTTCTCTCATTCTTCTGATATAACAATAAGCTCCAAAAGGATTTATTTGCTTGTTTATCTTTTGAAGTGTCAATATCACCTATTTTAATATTCAATTGAAAAACCTTCACTGCTACAAACAATGAAACAATTAGCCCGATAATACTAGCAATACTTCCAACATCAGATAATGACAATTTTAAACCCTTTTTATCGTATTTTTGTATGTATTATAACCCTTTTTACAAAGAAATTTATGCTTTATTAATCTCAATTACTGACTAAGACATATTGACATAGAATTTGATGATCGTTTATTGATAATGAACAAAGAATTACAAAGAGTCTTTTAAGTTTTTGCCACTTTTTTGCCACTTCAAATGGGTAAAAATGACTAAATTTGACTAACTTTTTCGTAATTCTTAAAATTTTATAAGCCTTATAAACGCCTATTTCATGGGTGTTTAGCCCTATTTTAGGACTATACGTTTTTATACGCCTTTGTTTTGATCCCAGATACGTATATGAAGTCGGTCGGAGTAGATAAATCCCCGACGTTTGCAAAACTCGATGACCGCTTCGCAGTTTGCTTCGATATGGGCTTTGTCCCCGCCCAGCGGCATACAGTACACCGGAGTATACGGATGTGATGCGATAATCGCATCGATTTCCGATTCAATATGGCTTACTAATGAAGGCTCATCGACCGTGAATTTAAAAAAACTCTCTTTCGCATAGGCGATAATCGTCCCGTACGCTTCAGGTTTTACCCGTTTCTCCAACGGTTCGCCGCTGTTGGAGAGTTTGACGGAAAGGGCATAGGTCGCCTGAGCGTAAAAAGGGTAGCGCTTAAAATCGGGGGCGATCGTCGCATTGGTCTCAAACGTCACCCGATGCCCGTGCGAGATCAGGTACTCAATAAATTCGACAAAAATCGGCTCATTCGAATAGATCAGCGGCTCTCCGCCTGTCAGTACGACATCCACATGGGGGGGAAGACGATAGCCGTTCATAATCCAAATCAGGCTTTGCAGCTCTTCGATCTCCATCCACATCTCACCGAAAGCCTTGCGGTCAACCGCATAAACGGTATCGCATCCGAGAATCTCCGATCCGTCCGGTGCGCTCTCGCGGCACCCGAACCCTTCGCATTTGAGGTTGCATCCGCCGAAACGAAAAAACAGTGAGGGGACACCCGTGTATTTCCCCTCGCCCTGAACGGAGTAAAAATGTTCTACTAAATAGAGCATCCTCACCCTCCCGTTTCGTAAAAAGCGCGGTTAGACTGTTCGGTATCTCCCTCGCTCCAACGGTTTTTTTCCGGCTTGGTGCGTATAACCTCTTTGAGTACCGATGCCGCCTCTTTGATATCGCCGCGGCGAACCGCATCGCGGATGCTCATCGCTTCGTCAAAATAAAGGCACGGTATCAGATTCCCTTCCGCCGTGAGACGGATACGGTTGCACTTGGTGCAAAAATCGTCTTTGTGCGGTTCGATGATTCCGAATTCGTAGCCGTCTTCGAGTTTATAATAGTGCGAGGGGGAGTGGCCGTCAAAACCCTCATCTTCGTACGAATAACGGCTTCCGATGATACTGAGAAGTTCAGGGCTCTGCATCCCTTTGATATTGACCTCGGCATGGACGTTTTCCATGTATTCGATAAAACGGACCACCATCCCGCGCGCTTTGCAATATTCTAAGACATCGAGCACTTCGCCCTCATTCATCCCTTTCATAGGAACCATATTGACTTTGACCCTGAAGCCGACTTTCAGAGCCTCTTCTATCCCTGCCAAGACATTCGACAACACATCCTTTTTAGCGATCGCTTCAGCAATTTCGGGTTTAAGAGAATCGATTGAGACATTGAGACGGCGCAACCCGGCATCGTAGAGCTTTTGAGCTGATCCTTTGAGTAAAAAAGCGTTCGTCGTCATGGCGAGGTCGATGTCGTTTTTATAGTCGTATATCATTTTTATAAACGTATCGAGGTCTTCGCGAAGAAGCGGTTCCCCTCCGGTGATACGAATTTTTTTGATCCCTTCGTCAATGGAAACCTTGATAAATTCAAACAGCTCTTCAAAGCTGAGTAAATTCTCTTTCGGTACCCACGAAAAAGGTTTTTCTGGCATGCAGTATTGGCACCGAAAATTACACCGTTCCGTAACCGAAACACGTAAATAATCGACCGTTCTGCCGTAACTATCTATTAACACGACTATCCTTGAGAAATCCTATGATTAGGAGCGATGCGCGATAGTATCTAAAAGTTGTTTTGAGTTTTATTTATCGAAAGAATTAGAAGAAGGGAAATCCCCGAAAGGGGATTTTTTTACCAGCCGCGTACGACTGCGTGACATGCCGTACACGCGTTGACGATATCGGAATACGATTGATGTGCTTTTGAATACTGTTTTTTATCCAATGCTTTTAGCAAATCATTAGAAGCAGTATCAATACGTTTAGCCGCATTGAAAGCGATATTGCTCATATGCTGTTTATCTTTTGGAAGATACTTTTTAGTAGCGTCCATATCGTGAAACAATGCATCCGCTTTTTTAATCTCAGCCACACCGCTTTTAATCAAAGCAGGCGTGTTGTACAAAAAACCTTTTTGAACGTTGCTAAGACCGCTCTCCATTTGGCTCATATTGCTGGCCATTGTTTCATCTGCCATCACACCGGCACTGAGGAGTGCCGATAATGCTAAAATTTTAATCATTTTCATCCATTACTCCTTAGTGAACTTCTGACCAGATTTTGCGTTTCCACAAATAAGCCAAAATTGCAAAAATAACTGAGTAAAGAATTACCCATACACCGAGAGCTTCACGCTCCGCTTTTTTAGAATCACCGACCTCTTCCATGTAAGCGATAACTTCTTCCTGCGCTTTTTCGCTCAAACCGACACGCGGCATTGAAGTCCCTTTAAGAAGGATTTGAGGATCGTTGATGAAACTGTGAAGATAGTGTTCACCACGGCTTTTGATGTATTGTGACAAGTCAGGAGGATTTGCCCCCATGTGCTCTTTAATCATATTGGCCGGAGTTGATGCTTCGATACCCGCATATTTCATGCTGTGGCAACGTCCGCATGCCGCTTCGAAAGTCGATTTATGCCCTTCAACATTGTCGGCAACTTTTGGAGCAATCGACTGCAAGTAAGCGACAACGTCCATAATATCCTGCGGAGACATCCAGTTGTATGACGGCATCGGGAATGCTTTCCCGCTTTCAGGATTATATTTGTGCTGTACGTGCATCGCCGTTACCGGATCAAAAATAAAATTCGCCAAGTAGTTTTTATCGTAAATACGACCCGCTTGACTCAAATCCGGCGGAACGACACCGTACGAAGCCGCAGCATCAGCGTTCGGCATCATCGCAGGGTGACCCGCGTTTTCAATCGCATGACATGCGATACAGTTTGCTTCTACCAGTACTTTACCGTTTTCAACGTTACCCGCTAAAGACGTATCAACATTTTTAACATCCTGAAACGTAAAGTCGGCCGGAGCAACTGCCGGATGCATAACACTGTGTGCATACGGCTCGATTCCATAATATGTAATGCCGACAAGTGCAACAAGAACGGCTAAAATTTTAAATTCTTTCATTTTTTACCCTTCACTTTCCCAGCTTCGGCTTTTGTAATAAACGGCAATGCGATAAAGAGTACCAGGAACGTCAATGACGCACCGAAACCTACCCATGCATTCGGTCCCGTAGGAGGCAATTTACCGAATTCGGTCAATACCATCAAGTCGGCAATCAACAACCAGAACCAGTATTTGAAATACGGGCGTTGATTAGCAGGTTTAACGACCGGTGAGCGATCCAACCACGGTATTACCAAGAAAATAGCATTGGCAAAACCAAACGCCATCAAACCTAAATCTTTACCGGAAATACCCGCAATTTCAAAGAACCAACCGCGTAATACTTCGTATGACCACAAGAAATACCACTCAGGATAGATGTGTGCCGGAGTTTTAAGACCGTCTGCTTTATCAAAATTGATCGGGTCCATCGCAAAGCCGTAATGGAAGAAAACCAAATAGAAAAAGAAAATTAAAAAGACACCCAAAACAAAAACGTCTTTTGACAAGAAAACAGGCCAAAACGGAATAACTTTAGAGTGTTTTTTATCGCCGGCTTTATATTTTTCCGCTTCCGCGTCAAAATCAAAAAATTCACCTTGTTCATTGTTAACATGCGGAAAGCGGAGTGCGTAAAAGTGCAATACGATCGCACCGATAATCGCCAACGGAATCAATAACACGTGAAGCATGAAGAAACGGGTCAACGTCGAATCGGCTACATAGAAGTTACCGCGGATCCAGACAACAAGCTCATCACCGATTACCGGGATACCGCCGAAAATTTCAGTAATAACGTACGCCGCCCAGTATGACATTTGTCCCCATGGAAGCATATACCCGCTGAACCCTTCTGCCGAGAAAAGCATGAACAAGAGCATCCCTGAAATCCAGATCATCTCACGCCCTTTTTTGTAAGAGCCGTAATAGATACCGGTAAACATATGGATATAAATAATCAAGAAAACAACCGAAGCACCCACCGCGTGAATGTGACGGAACAACCAACCGTATGCGACTTCCTGCATAATCGTGTAATTAACACTGTCAAACGCCATATTGGCATCCGGTTTATAGTACATCAAAAGGAAAATTCCCGAAACGACCAAAAACGTAAACAATACGGTCAATAAGACACCCATCGCCCACAAAAAGTTGATATTTTTTGGAATCCAATATTCTGTCATCATCACTTTTGCAAAGTTGACGACACCTAAACGCTGATCAAACCACTCGAGCATCGAGTCTGCTTTTTTAAATTCTGCCATCAAGATCCCCTTACGCTTTTGCCGTCATTTTTTTGTATTCCGGCCCTTCTTCACCCAAAACAAGGGTTACACCGTCAAGTTTGAACGGAGGAATATCAAGCGGACGAGGTGGAGGTCCAAATGTCTGTACGCCATCGGCACTATATTCGCCCCCGTGACAGGCGCATTTGAATAATTTTTTATCCCCTTCATAGCCAGGGATACAGCCTAGATGGGTACAGAGCCCGATCATTACTGAAAAATAGCTGTCACCGATTTTGACGCTGCGGCCATCCGTCGGTTTCATATCGGCACCGTATTTAAGAATAAATATCGGCTTACCGCGCCATACGACGATTTCTAGTTTATTGGCTTCCAAGCCTGACACGTCAACCGTCGTAAAACCGGCTGACATGACGCTAGGAAGCGGGTCCCACGTCTTCTTCATCGCGATGAGAGAGGCTATGCCTCCGACAGCGGCGACGGCACCAAAGGCTTTTCCGATAAACCCTCTTCTGCTTTCATCCATCATTATCATCTCACTTAATTTGGAAATTTAACTGCCCATCATAAGTTAAAAAGGTTTAAGTTTCTATAAATCGAAAGTTTTTCTTATGAATTCAATTACTTTGATGTTACTTTTTTCGAATGTGTGATAAGTTTTTGATGATGCTGTTTTTATCCCTTGCATAAGCTGTTCTTGGCCGTAATTATCGATAATCGGGACACCAAGTGACTCAAATAAAGGGATAAGCTCTTTGGTGTAATCCGGACGTTGAAGAAAAACAGGTTTTCCCCCTCCGGCGAGATTTTCAAGTACTGCCTGCGGAGACGCACTGACCAAGATTTCGCTTTGTTGTATAACTTTATCGTATGATTCACATTCATGGATCGTAGCAAAACTCTCTTTGAGAGTGTTTTCATATCCGAGAAAATGGTAAAAACCCATCAACAGTTCCATATTGAACGGTTTAAACATCTCTTGATGTTTCTCCAAATCTTTTTCATAATCGTCATCACCGAAAAAAAATGCCAGCGGGATGGTTTTAGGGAGCGGCTCAAAATAACGCGCATCGATAACGATTGCGTTGCAGATATTTTCCCCTTCCAAATACGGCGATATCAAAAACTCTTTATCGTGCCGGGTATCGGAAGGGTCGTCACTGATACGGATAAAGGATGAAAAAAACTGCGTCATATCGTCCAACAGAGTCGGATTGATCTCTGCTGAGTCAAAAATCATTTTATCGCCGTGTTGTGCAATCTGAGGAATATTTCGAACCAAATCGACACCGACAGAGCGCTTGATGCCAAACTCTTTGGCTTCCGCCGCAATCCGAAAATCAGAACACAGCAATGTAATATCGATCTCTTTTTGGAGTTCGTTGACGATCGCAACAGCTCGATGAAACCGATCAAGTCCGATACGGTGTCCCGTATGGACGTAATAAAAATAGCGCATAATGTTTCCTAATATATTATTTATAATGATTCGTAAAAACGATTATTTCGATAGTTTCACTCTCAACATACGCAAAAATTGCTCGATACTTCCGATCAAGACGAAACGAGTATAAAAGTCGATGTTTAGGTTCTAAAAGTTCCATATTGAGAGAGGGGTGAAACGGATTTTCTTCGAAGAGACGTTTAGCTTTTTCGTATTTTTTGAGCAACTGATGGTGTTGTAGATACTCAATCTGATCGTCTCGAAGTTCTAAAATTTTCATTTTTGATAGATACGACTTTTTTTAAGACCCTCTTCCAAGTCTGCCAAAAAGTCATCGCTGTACCCTTCGTGTTTGAAATCTTGGATAATCTCATCTACAGGAGCTTTCTGAAAGCGTTTAAAATAGATCTCTTTTTTCACAATTGCTTTACGCACTTTTTCGAGTGAAGCAAGATCAAGCTGTGAAATCAGCTGAACAATTTGATTTTCAGATATGGGCAATGCTAACATTTACTCTCCTTTATCGTATTGCTAATTATACCAATATAGCTAAAACTATTATTTTTTTTCCCGCCATGTCATTTACAATAAAGTTTGATAGTTTATTTTACACTATATATAGTTAAGCAATTTTCAATCAAAATGAAAGCTTATGAAAGTCAAATAAAGTTTGATAATATAGAGATAATTACTCTCTTATCCGAACTAATCGGATGAATGTAAATTTGCTTATTTAGAATTGAACCTGATTTTTCCCGTTTTCTTTCGCTCTATATAAAGCTTCGTCCGCTGCATTGATAAGAGATTCAATATCTTCTTTATCATAGCTGTCAGCAACCCCGCAACTGATTGTGATGTGCCAATTATGTTCGAATGCGGCTTCAATGTTTTTTCGAATCCTCTCTGCAATCAACATAGCACTCTCTTTATCGATATTTGGAAATATAACGCCGAGTTCTTCTCCACCGTATCTGACGGCAATATCCATTTCTCGAATACTCTCTTTAATAATTTGTCCAACGCCTTTTAAAACATCATCTCCTGTTTGATGACCATAGGTGTCATTCACCATTTTAAAATCATCAATATCAAACATCGCATACGATATAACTCCCTGGTCCCGTTTGGATTCATTGAAAAGCTTTTGAATAAAGATTTCAAAAACATCCCGATTATAGAGTTGTGTCAGCTCATCGATCGTCGAAAAGTCGATTAGTTCTTCAAATGAGGATTCATCTATTATTTTAAACGTATTATTTTGAGAGACAATATTTTCAAGATAGTCCAATGTGGCTACATTTATTCCGACAGGACGACCCAAAATCTCTTTAAGCGATTTTCTATGGGCATTTATTTTATTCCATAGGATATATGCTTTATCTTCAGATAGTTTACGATGTGCAAGAATAAAAATAAGTTTTGAATAAGGGAGAACAGGATTGTTTTGAAGATAAATCTTCATCAGTTCATCATCACACGCCAAGTCATTTACTTCTGAGATGTTTAATTCGACCTCTTCTTTGGAAAGAATGATTTTTTGGACTGTTTCCTCATGCATATCATCCCTCTCTATCTAAAATTATTTTTTTTATTATTATAATCAGAGTCAGCTAACTCATTTATTGTCTCTCCCATTTCAATATGCAGCTTTGGAAAGGCGACGATTTCGGACGTTTGCGAAGCCATTTGTATTTTCCCTTCGCTTTTTTCAACCTCTTCCAAAAAACGGGTAAATAGCTGATCCCTGGTTGAGCGGCGTTTTTTGAAATCAACAACATAGCGCAGAGTACATTCGATCCAATTATCGGTAGCAGCAATAGTGACCATCGGCTCAATGGTTGCGGCTTCTACCGCATACAGCTTGGATAAATTATGCCAACTCGTACGAACCGATTCGGTAAAATCGCCTACGACGTCATCTGCAATTTTGTTCAGCGTTTCACGCGTGTATTCCACAGAACTTCCATACCGAACAGGAAGAGTGATTTCATCCCATAAAAAAGGGAACTCTCCTGAATAGTTGTATACAGGGTCTTTAAAAATAAAACTGTTGGCAACTCGAACGATACGACCGTTATACAAATCTGCATTTACCCATGCCCCGCATTCCATCAATGTCGTACGTAGAATCCCAATATCGATAACATCGCCATAGATAGAACCGATTTTGATCCGATCACCTACACGGTAAAAAGAAGAAAATGTGATTGCCAGCCATCCGGCTATGCTGATGATTACCTCTTGGAGGGCAAAAGCAATCCCTCCACCGATCACTCCGATCGCAACCGCAAACCCGCTCATATCCTGTTTAAACGTTGCGATAGCAATCACAGCAAAGATAAAGTAGGCAAGGAGGGTAACCGCTTTTCGCATTCTGTAACGGGTGGTGCTCTCTTCGACTAAACTGTTGATACGTGATTTTAGGGTATAGACGATTCCCATGATCATCATAAAAGCAATTACTACAATAGCAAACTTAGCAGCCATCGGATAAAGTCCAATCCACATATTCCAGTCATGCAGTATATTGCGCATTTTTACCCTTTCATATCTAAAATTTTTGAAATGGTGTACACATGTTTATCATTCTACCGAATGGTTTAAAAATTACTCATATAACTGGTATAGAGTTGAGTTATAAAATCTGCAGCTTAGCTTTACTGAGCAGCCAACTTGGCCACTATCGAATTAATGCTGTCGGTAAAAATTGTATATAAAAACGGTTCAATATCTTTGGAACTATACGACGGCTTGATCCATTTTCCCTGTTTTTGCGTAAAGGTTTGTTCGATTTTTTTGCCCTGTTTGTTTAGCGTCACTTCGATAATGATTTTTCCGTGGAGATTTTCATCAAATTTATTGGTGTCGTTATAAACTAGCTGGATATCTTTAATTTTTACCTCTATCGTTGCATCTGTACCGGCAAGATTATCGCTTTCATATCCGCTCCTAGTTATGACTATTAAAATTATTCAAAAAAAACTGGCTTTCTAAGTCAAGCAATTTATTTGCTGCTAATCCCGATCTGTCAACTATATCGCTTTTGATCATAACAAGGATTATATAATTTACGCACAATAAAAAAGTAAAAGGGGAGAGGCTACTTTTTAGCAGCCATTTTGATGTAGATATGGAGAATATCGAGAGCGGCAGGGGTTATTCCGCTGATCTGCGATGCCGCCTGCAATGTCGGCGGATTGAATTTATAGAGTTTATCGACGATTTCGTTCGAGAGTCCCGAAACGGAACGGAAATCGAAATTTTCAGGGATAGAAATATGGAGCATTTTGGACATCCGCTCGATATCATCGCTTTGTTTCTCGACGTAACGGGCGTATTTGGCTTCGATCAAAATCTGCTCTTGAATATAGGGATCAATCTCTGCAAAACTCGGGATCAACTTCACCAATTTATCCAGTTCAAAACTTTTGCGTGAAACGAGCTGGGTCGCGGTGAGTTTATCGGTGATGTGCTCCTCATCGATGGAGGCTAAAAATGCCAAAAACTCTTTGTTCGGAGTATAGATGGTCTCTTCGAGAAGCTTCAGCCCTTCGGAAATTTGGCTCCGTTTCGTCTCGATCCGCTCCATTTGTGCATCATCGATAAGCCCCAGTGCATGACCGTATTTGCCTAACCGAAGGTCGGCCGTCTCTTCGCGGAGAAGCAGTCGGTACTCGGCGCGGGAGGTGAACATACGGTACGGCTCTTTTGTCCCTTTGGTCACCAAATCGTCGATCAATACCCCGATGTAGGCTTCGTCACGGCGCAAGATGAGAGGTTCTTTTCCCTGAAGAGAGAGGGCGGCATTGATCCCCGCCATCATCCCCTGCGCCGCCGCCTCTTCGTATCCCGTCGTTCCGTTAAGCTGTCCGGCGCAATAAAGATTTTTGACTTTTTTTGTCTCCAGCGTGTGTTTCAGCTCGGTCGGATCAACATAATCGTATTCGATCGCATAGCCGTAACGGACGATTTTAGCGTTTTCCATCCCGTGCACCGAATGGATCATGGCGCGCTGAACGTCAGGGGGAAGCGACGTCGACATACCGTTGATATAACACTCGGTATTCTCTGCCGTCTGCGGTTCAATAAAGAGGTGGTGACGCTCTTTGTCGCGGAAACGGTTGATCTTATCCTCGATGCTCGGGCAGTAGCGCGGCCCTACCCCCTCAATCTGTCCGGTGAAGAGCGGTGCGCGGTGGAAATTCCCCTCGATCAGGCTGTGGGTCTCTTCGTTGGTGTAGGCGATGTAGCAGGGAAGCTGTTTTTTTGTCCGTGCAAATTCCTCGCGGTCGGTGCGGAAGCTGAACGGGTTCGGGAGCTCGTCACCGTCTTGTATCTCCATGACGCTAAAATCGATCGAAGAGCTGTCGACGCGGGGGCATGTTCCCGTCTTCAGCCGTCCGACATTGAGTCCCGCTTCACGAAGTGAATCGGTGAGACCTTTCGCCGGAAACTCTCCGAAACGTCCCGCCTCCTGAGTGATCTCTCCGATATGAACAACCCCGTTGAGAAATGTCCCCGTCGTCAAAATCACCTTCTTGGCACGGTATTCGTTCAACAGGTGGGTACGGACTCCAACCACTGTTTCCTCTTCGATAATGAGGGCATTGACCGTCTCTTGAATAAGAGACATATTCGGGGTGGTGAGAATTTTGTTGCGGGCGATGACACGGTAGCGATCCATATCGATCTGCGCGCGGCTTCCGCGGACAGCCGGCCCTTTGGTGATGTTGAGGATACGAAACTGGATGCCCGCCTCATCGGTCAGCAGCCCCATCTCTCCGCCCAGAGCGTCAAGTTCCCGTACCAGATGCCCCTTTGCGAGCCCTCCGACAGCGGGATTACAGCTCGTCGCCCCTACCTGTTCTGCCAAAATAGAGACCATTAGGGTATTTTGTCCCATCCGTGCAGAGGCGAGTGCGGCTTCGATTCCGGCGTGGCCACCGCCGACAACGATTACGTCATATGTCATAATTACTTCTTTACATAGATTATTAGTGCAATTATAGCTTCCCTTGTTGAAACCTATAAAAACTCCAAGGCAAAATCCTTTATAATTAAGAAAATATTTTGATGACGGGTGACACAAATGGATGGCTTAAACACCAAAACATTAGAAGAGCTTCTCAAAAATTACAATCCGGAACCTCTCGAATACGATCCCGAGATCGACGGCGGAGACGAGTTTTTAATCCGTGATGAGTTACTGGAAGAGAAAGAACGGCTCAAAGACGTTGTAACCAAACTTAAAGAAAAACAGCGCGAAGCTAGAAAAGTACGCCGTTAAGAGCGCCTTGCTATAATCAGCCGAAAAAAATCCGAGGTTACCGACCATGTTGCAAAACGCATTTGATGCTTTTAATGCCGAACACTATGATGAGGCGCTGGAACTTTTTGAGACGCTCGCCCTTCAAAACAACCCGACCGCCCTCTCCTCACTAGGGTACATGCACCAAAAAGGGCTAGGGGTCGAAAGCTCACTGGAGCGCTCGTTTCAGCTCTATACCCGAGCCGCCGAACTCAATGAACCGACCGCAATTTATAATCTCGCGCTGATGTATGCCGATGGCGTTGTCGTGCCGCACGATCAGTTCAAATCGTATGAGCTGATGCTTCGTGCCGCCGTCCTCGAATTTCCCCAAGCACAGTTTGAGGCGGCTCTCGCATTGGAGCGGGGTTTGGGATGTGTCCAAAATTTCTCCGAAGCGGCATTCTGGTACGAAGAAGCGGCGAAACGGGGCAATGCCAACGCATTCAACAATCTCGGCGTCCTTTTTAAAGAGGGGCACGGAGTGGTACAAGACTACCCCAAAGCGTTTATCTGTTTCTCCCGTGCCGCCAATGCCAACCTCGCCGAAGCGCAATACAATCTGGGTCTCATGTACGATCAGGGGCTTGGATGCGAAGCCGACCACGACACGGCGCTGGAGTGGTGCCGAAAAGCGGCCTACAACGGTCACGAAAAAGCGAAAAATATTATCAAGGCTTTGCAAGAAGAGGGTAAAATAGTCTTTTAACAAAGGGGTTTCATGTTTACAGGTTTGATTCGAGAGATGGCAAGTGTCAAAAGTTTCGGCGGAAACCGCCTATCCCTCAAAGCCGAGCATAAACCCAAACTCGGTGACTCCATCGCCATCAACGGAACCTGTCTCTCGGTCGTGAACATCGAGAGTGACGGCTTCAGTGTCGAACTCTCCCCAGAAACTCTAGCACATATCGCCACCGAAAAGCTGAGCGGCAAAGTCCATATCGAACCCGCTATGATGATGGGGGATCGTTTCGAGGGACACATCGTCCAAGGGCACATAGACACCATCGGAACCGTTCGCTCTATCACCGATAACGGCAACAGCTACGAGGTGATCGTCGATGTCGACTCGGAGTTTATCCCCCTTATCCCCCCTAAAGGTTCTATAGCGATTGACGGGATCAGCCTGACGGTCAACGAAGTGATGGGGGACGCGTTCCGCCTCACCATTATCCCGATCACAATGCGCGAAACCCTCTTCGGAACCTATAAAAAAGGGACACGGGTCAACATCGAAACCGATGTATTTGCCCGCTACATGCGCCATATTCTCACCTCATCGGCTAAAAAAGATCTCAGTTGGAATGATATCGACCATATCAGTGCATTATACTAACTATGAAGACGATTGAACTCATTATGATGGCCGCTTTTATCGGCGGATTGGCCATTTCACTCTATAAGGTGTATCTTTTTCTCCCTCAAAAGCCCCTAGCCGATGATGACACGACTCCCGAGTCGGTCGCGCTATTGGAGCGGATTATGGTCGAATGCAACAATGCCCACGAGCATCTGGATGAAGAATCACTCTATCAAATGATGAGCGAGCACCGTGAATTTGATCACAAACACTTTTGGCGCTTCAATGAAAACCGCCTGCGTCACCTCATCGAACACTATCGGCTTAAAGATCCAGACTTTCGTCGCTGAGGCTTTTAGCATCGGGATTGCAAGCGATCTTGTGCGCCATATCGACCTTCTCGTACTCGACTAATTCCCGTTTTGAAGCAATCGTCGCATTGCGATACCCCTCACCTGAATTCAGATAGATGTTTAATCCGTTTTCATACAAAGCCAGCCGCGTAGCGAGTGCCGTCGAATAGGTCGTAATAATCCCATCCTCTCCCATCAGCCGTGCGATATCAGTAAAATACTCCCGTGTCCAGAGAGACGGGTTGACCGAGGGGCTGAACGCGTCCTGATAACAGACATCCCATTCACCTTCCAACTCTCTCATCGCGATGCGCGCATCCATGATATCGACGGTGATTTGCGTCCGCTCATCCTCATATCCACCGAGCGTCGCGATGTCGGTGATGATGTTACGATACGGTTCAAAAATATCGGGATAGGGAAAATCGACGAGGGAAGCAACCAGATCGCCGTCGAGTTCGGGGGAGTAGATTTCAAGGGTCGTATCGGGGCAATAGGTATCGCGATAATAAAGGCTGAGGAGTGTATTAAAACCCAACCCGAAACAGATATCGATGAGGCGGAGATGATCTTTCTCTCGGTGCAGGGCAAAAGCGGGTTCGATGTGTTTTTTGAGCGATTCGTTCAACGCCCCGTCTTTGGTCGAGTGGTAGTGTTCATCGTATTCACTGCTGTAGGCCGTATAACTTCCGTCTTCACTTTGTACCCACTCTTTTGCCATCGCTTTCTCCCCGTCTATATCTTTGGGAAATTATATCTTTTCAAACCAATAACTTTAGAGGGGCTGCCACAGTGCTTTAATTCCATAAACGATGAATTGGGCCGCGATCGCTCCGACGACAAGTCCCATAATCCTCGTCATGATTTTCAATCCGACAACCCCCAGAACTTTTGTCAAAAAGATAGCATTTCTCAAGGTTAAATAGACAATCGAACCGGAGATTAGTACAGCCATGACAAGTAATGAAACATCTATGAAATTAACACTTTTTGCTTTAAAAATCATAAGGGTAGAAATCAGTCCTGGGCCAAATAAAATGGGGATTCCGATGGGGATAATCGAGATATTTTCTTTTAACATCGCCATTTTTGATTCTTCAGGCGAATGGGATGTTTCGGGAATTTTTCCTTGTACCATATGAATGGACATCAAGAGTAAAATGATTCCACCGATCACCATCACAGAAGAGGGGGTAATCCCAAAAAGTTCAAAAATAGCGTTCCCTAAAAAAATAGTTATCAATGAAGCGACCATGACGGTCAACGTAGCTTTTTGACTAATCTCTTCCGTATCTTCTTTCGTGAGGTCAGAGGGTGAGGAGGAGATCATAATTGCGGCGGCGGCGATGGGATTTAAAATAGTAACTAAACCGACCGTATAATGCAGTAGTGTCTGCAGGTGAACAAAATAATTTAACTCCATTTGCTTTTCCTTAATTATGACACTTTGAAAATGCGCATATTATATCTTTTCAACCCTGTTCTAGCTTTTTACCTTCACCAACTCTAATGTCGAAGAGGTAATTTAAAGCCCGTTACCCCACATATGCATCTTCTTCGCCACAATCACATCATTCCCCGCTATCAAATCACTGATCGTATTTGCCGCACGAAACTCCGCTTTTTCCAATAAAGCTTCAATATCCGATGTCTCCATCGCCTCTTTGGATTGGACAATAATAACCTCTGCGGAGTTTTCGAGTGATCGATAGATGAGCTGTAACAGTTTGAGAGGAAGGGAATGGAGGTGTAAAACATCTTGCAGAACAATCGTCTCATAATCGCGGGTAGCCGAACGAATGGGGGAATTAAAATCTTTTATGACATCGCACTTGCCGAGCACGGCGGAGGAGTATTCGGTATGTTCACCCGGATAAAGGGAAAGGTCAACCGTCGCATTAAAAGGCTCTAAATAGGTGCATATTTCTTCGGTAAGGGTATCAGAGTGAGAAGTCGCCACCAGAATTTTCATCTGAGGCGAGGTTTGAAAAAGATCGCAGAAGGAAGTCATAAAATTCACTTTTAGTGGATTTTCAAGCACTTATGTGCGTGAGCCTTGCGCTGAGCAAAACTCAGCGTTAGCGTAGCCAATCGGGATGTATTCCGATGGCGTCAAAATTATAATGATAAATCATGCAACTCGCGGAAAAGGTAGGCTTCGACGATATCGTCGATGGTACGCTGTGTATGAGCCACCAACACCATCATCTGCTTATCAATAAACTCCATCACCGGCTCATAATTGTTCGTGACGATAACCGCATCGAGCCAGCCGTCGATTTGGGATCGGTCGGTGTAGAAATTGATCTCGACGACCTTCCCCTCTTCGACTTCGACGGTTGCCCAATGTGTTGCGGTCAATATTCCCGTGAGCTCTGACTCCTGGGTATCCTCTCCGTTCATCGGCAACAGAAGCAACATTATTTCTCTACCTTTGAAAGATCAAGCGCTAACGCTTCGTTATCCATGATATCGATATCTTTACGGAGCACTTCGGTCGCAATCGCTTTTGCATCTTCTAGGGAGTGCATTTTATAGGTTCCGCATTGATAGATATTGAGTTCAGGAATATCGTTTTGCGATTTTACCTCGAGGATATCTTTCATCGACGCTTCCCATGCATCGGCAACGACCTCTTCGCTCGGGGTTCCGATAACACTCATATAAAATCCCGTACGGCACCCCATCGGAGAGATATCGATAATCTCGGTAGAATCCGAGTTGAGATGATCGCGCATAAACCCTGCGAACAGATGCTCCAGCGTATGGATACCCTCCGGAGAGAGCGTTTTTTCATTCGGTTTGACAAAGCGTAAATCGAAAACGGTAATATCATCTCCCTTTGGGGTTTTCATCCCCTTCGCTTTGCGAACGGCCGGAGCCGGCATAATAGTGTGGTCAACGCAAAAACTGTCGAGTAACGGCATGGTTATCCTTAATAATTTATCTTTAATTGAAGCAATATTAGCATATTTCATCCCTGCATCGCTATAATTTGGCCATTAATAGAAGGAACTAACATTATGACAAGCCTCTTTGACGATACACTCGCCGCCCAATACCGAAATGACCCCCTTGCGATGCGTGTTTGCACCTCTCAGCTTTTGGGTCAAAGCAAAGAACTGGTACTCCACGGCGGGGGAAATACTTCGGTGAAAATCGATAACACCCTCTACGTCAAGGGGTCCGGATGGAACCTCGATACCATCGAAAAAGCGGGGTTTGCACCTGTTGCATTGGATGTACTTTTGGAGATGGCAACACGTGAGAGTCTCAGCGATACGCAGATGGTAGCAGAACAGCGTGCCGCGATGGCGGATCAAAGTTTTCCGAATCCCTCGATCGAAGCGATCCTCCACGCTATCATCCCCTATGATTTTGTCGACCATACCCATGCCGATGCGATCGTCACTCTCACCAACACCCCAAACGGAAAAGCGTTGATTCAAAAACTCTACGGGGCTAATATGCTCATCATCGATTACGTGATGCCCGGATTTGAGCTGGCTAAACATATCTATGAATTAACCCGTGATATCGAGTGGGGCAGCCTCAGCGGGATGATATTGATGCACCACGGTGTATTTACCTTTGATGATGACGCCAAACGCGCCTATGAGAAGATGATTGATCTCGTTAGCGTTGCCGAAGCGTATCTCGCTGAACACGTCACATTGGCGTGCGGTGATTGTGAAGGAAAAGGTGATCCGAGTATCGCGACAGCGGTCGGAATTGAAGCAGCAAAACTTCGTGGATGTGACCTTTTTCCCCTCCTCATCGACTCACCCCGCGCTCAGCTTTTTAGTATTCTTCCTAATCTCGAAACCCTTGTCAAAAAAGGGGGATTGACCCCCGAACACGTGATCCGTATCAAACCGTTCCCCGCCATTATCGATGGTGACATTACAGAGGGAATCGCCAAATTCGCACAAGAGTATAAAAACTATTTTGAGTCTAATGCCTCCTCGGAACACATCTGTCTCGATCTAGCCCCCCGCTATGCAGTAATCAAAGGGGTAGGTGTCGTCGTGCTGGGGAAAGATGAAAAAGAGTCCCGTATCATCGGCGATATCGTCAAACACACCATCACCGCTATCCTCTCTGCCGAACAACTCGGCGGTTGGAGATCGCTCACACTCGCTCAGATGTTCGAGATGGAATACTGGGAACTCGAACAGGCTAAATTGAAGAAATAATCACCCGTTCGTGGTGAGCTTGTCGAACCATAAATATACCCTTCGACAGGCTCAGGGCGAACGGAACTAAAAACCAAAAATATAAGGAATAAATAGATGAAAATTACGAAAAAAGTGACCTTTATCGCCAAAGAAGAGCACATCGCAACGGTCAAAAAACTCTTAGAGGATATGGTAGCACCCTCGCTCAAAGAGCCGGGATGCCTCTATTACTATATCTTTCAGTCTCGTGATAATCCACGTAAATTCTTCGCCGTCGAATCGTGGTCAGATGAGGAGTCGTTAGAGGGGCATAAACATACCGAGCATTATGCGTACTACAAATCGCACTATGAGCCGTTTGTCGACGATAAATATACCGAGGAGCTAGACCTTCTCGATGAGAAAGCCTATTCTTTTTAACATGCCATCGGAACAAAGTCCCGCTTGGCTACGCTAACGCTGAGTTTCCTTCGGCAGGCATTGTGCCCCGAAGTGGGGAAAGCCCACGCACACTTGTGTGCTATATTCCCGGAGCCTTCCACATCGGCTCCAACGTCCCCTCACGAACCAATTCCATCTGCTTAGAATAGACTTTGAACCATTTCTCTTTTATCTCACAATACTGTTCGTGATTGGCCGCATTCGGTTCATACGTTCGCTCGATTTTAACAATCTCTTTCCCCGCCTCTTCAAAGCTTTTATAGATCCCTGCACCGATACCACACGCCATAGCAACACCCAGTGCCGTCGCCTCTTTGACCACCGGAACTTTGACTTCCAATCCCGTAACATCAGCCAGTATCTTCGACCACAGCGCTCCATTGGATGCACCGCTGGCAAACGTAATCGACGTCGGCGATACTCCGCTGAAGGCTTTGATGTTCTCCAGATTGATCGCGCTGACGATGCACGCATTCTCTTCCAGCGCACGAAACATTGACGCGGCGTTGTATTTGCTCTCATCCAAGCCAAGCCCGATAAAGGACGGGGATGCGTGTATCCATTCTCCGTAGTTCATCCGATCACTGAATATCGGGGTGATTCCGTATGATCCGAGAGGAACACGTGAAGCCATAGCTTCAAGCTCTGCATAACTTTTCCCACACCCAAGTGTGTTGCGAAACCAACGCATCACCAGCCCCGTAAAAAAGGTGATCCCCTCCGCCTGAGACATACAGCGAACGACGTGGGGATTGACACGTAATAACATATCATCAGAGAGATTAGCATTGCTTGGGATATTGACCACCTGCTGCCAAAAACTCCCCCCGAGGATAACCGCATCACTCATAGATGAAGCTCCAAGGCCTGCCGTACCGATTTGAACATCGCCTCCCCCCATTACAACGAGGGTTTTTGTGCTTAGTCCCGTCTCGTCTGAAGCTTGTGCACTCACATTTCCCAATACCTCTCCACTCTCTTTTATCGGGACAAACAGATCTTTGAGTCCGCATCTCTCAAACTCGCTTTTATCCCAATCACGATTTTTGAGACTGAATGCCCCTGCAGTACCCGCATTAGAGGGTTCAGAAGCCAATTCTCCGCTCAGTTTGAAGAGTAACCAATCACTTATCATCGTAAAGGAGTGAGCTTTTTCGTAGAAGGACGGACGATTATTCTTAAGCCAAAGCAGGCGAGGTGCGGCAGAGAGAGCAAACGTTTGGCCGCTGATCGTGTAGCCCTCACGTTCCAATGACGGATAGGTCGCTTTGAGATACGCCACTTCCGCTCCCGCACGGCTGTCGACATTGGCAACTCCCCAGATCTCGCGCTTTTCACCGTCATAAACGACAATCCCTTCCCGCATGCTTGACGCTGAGGCGGCAACAATCTCTGAGGGGTCTATTTGCGCTTTAGCGACCGATTCGCGGATACACCGTTTGGCGAGTTCCCATCCACCCACAAAATCAAATCCCATCGATCCCGCAACACCCTCTTCGGCAATATGTTCCCATTCGTATTGCGCTATGGAGATTTGGTTTCCGAGCGTGTCAAACACTATGGCACGGATACTTCCCGTTCCCGCGTCAAGTACGAGAAAATATGGCTTCAACGGAGTTCTTTCATATTCACAAAGAGTTCCATCGGAAGACGTTTCTCTACGCTCCCTTCAATCGGGCGTATATCAACGTTACAGATTGATCCTTTCAGCTCTTCGGCAAGTTTAAGAAGCTCTTCTTTACTTTCCCGTTTTGCAATGCCGCGTGCTGAACAGCCGCTAGTATTTAAATGGTTATACGTCATTCTATACATAAGATTATCCAATAGTTTTAAGTAGAAGAATAAAGCAAAGAGAGTTCCAAAAAAGTAAAAGAAGTTATAAAAGAAAATCGAAGAGAATAATGAGAGAGGAAGTGTCTTAGACACTTGCCTCTTCGCGACGTTGGAGATAATCCCATTTCGCATCGACACGAGCTTGCCATTCGTCGATCAAATATTCGTATTGTTTGGTGAAAAGGTGTTTGAAACGCCCTTGTGCACCGAGATAATCGCGTACCGGAATAATATTTTTCGGTCGGTAGGTAATATTAAGTTTGGTCCCGTCGATAATCTCGTACAATGGGAAAACCAATGAATCGGTTGCCAAATCAGAGATTGAGATGGTATCTTCCGGAGCAAATTTCCACTCGGTTGTACACGCTGACATCGCGTTGATATAGACCGGGCCTTCTGCCGCAAACCCTTTTTGGATTTTAGCTACCATGTCTTTCCATTTGTTCGGAGCGACTTGCGCAACATACGGAGCGCCGTGTGCCGCCATAATCGCCATCATGTCTTTTTTGTTACGTTTTTCACCGTAGCTGACACGTCCCGCCGGGGTAGTCGTTGCCGATGCACCGATCGGAGTCGATGAAGAGCGTTGTCCGCCCGTGTTCGCATACACTTCGTTATCCAAACAAACGTACATCATATTGTGTCCGCGCTCGAAACATCCTGAAATCCATTGGAACCCGATATCATACGTCGCACCGTCACCGCCGAAAGCAACAAATTTAGGAGTACGATCCGGTTGTTTCAAACGCCCTTTGGTTTTAAGTGCTTTATACATCGCTTCAGCACCCGCTACCGCAGAGGAACCGTTTTCAAATCCGATGTGAATCCACGAAGCGTCCCATGAAGTGTACGGATAAACCGCCGTACACACTTCCAAACAGCCTGTTGAAGCAGCAAGGATCAAATCGTCATTCGTAGCGTTCAAAACTTCGCGAACAATAATCGAGTGGGCACAGCCCGGGCAAAGAAGGTTAGCCCCTTCAAAGCGATCCGCCGAAGTGGAAAACTCTTTGAGGTTTTTAATTTTTTTCATTTCTGACATAGGGGCTCCTTAGAAAAAAGAGAGTTTCGGTCCGCGAAGACCGATATATTGTTGCAAAGCAGTTGTCGGTTTTCCCGCATCCGCATTTGCTTTAAGATCTGTAAAGATACTCACCAAGTGTGCTTTGGTCAAGTCACGTCCGCCCAATCCGTAGATGTAGTTCGTCAATACCGCTTTGGTGTCAGTATTGAACAACGATCCGGAAATCTCATTGAAAAGTGCTCCGACAGTACCGTGTGGGCTTGAACGATCCAATGCCGCAATCGCTTTGACATCTTTCAACGTTGCCGCAAGCTGCTCTAGAGGCCACGGACGGAAAACACGGATCCCGACGACACCCGCTTTGATCCCGTTCTGACGCATCTCAAGAGCCACTTCACGCGCCGTTTCAACCGAAGTTCCCATACAAACAACCGCGACTTCCGCATCCTCCATGTTGTATTTTTCAACAAGGTTGTATTTTCGACCGCTCAATTTTTCAAAATCAGCGAATGCCGCTTCGATTTTTGGAAGTACTGCCGTCATCAAAGCGTGTTGCTGACGAGCTTTATGCTCAAAATGCCAATCTTCTTCCGTTTGAACCCCGTGTGTTACAGGATGGTCAAGGTCGAGCATATCGTTCATCGGTTTGTATTCACCGACGAAATTGTACGCCGCTTCGTCACTTAGAGTATGAACCCCTTGTGCGGTATGTGAGGTCATAAATCCGTCTTGGTGAACCATAGCCGGTAAACGGACATCATGATCTTCAGAGACTTTGAAAGCGATGAAGTTCAAGTCATACGCCTCTTGCGGGCAATACGAATCGAGTTGAATCCAACCGCTGTCGCGCCCCATATACATATCGGAATGGTCACCGTTAACGTTAAGCGGCGCGCCGATAGCACGGTTTACGACGTTTAGAACGATCGGTAAACGCATTCCTGATGCAGAGTACAACGTCTCTACCATCAAAGCAAACCCCTGTGAGCTGGTAGCCGTTGCAACACGTCCGCCCGCAGCGGCCGCACCGATACAGCATGACATTGCACCGTGTTCGGATTCGGTCATAACAAATTCACCGTCAACATAGCCGTTTGCTGTAAATCCTGCATAATTTTCTACGATAGGGGTTGATGGAGTAATCGGATAAGCGGCAACAACATCCACTTGCACTTGGCGAAGCGCGTGGCTTGCCGCCATATTACCGTCCCAAACCTCGATATCGCGTAGTTCTATTGTATCAGCCATTAGTCTTCCTTCGCTTCTTCTGCATGAGCTTTATTGGTATCTTTTTTAGGCCACTCGGCAAGGGCGGCTTCTTCGTCTTTTTGTTCAGGAAACATCAATAATGATTTTGGATTGGTCGGGCAAACCTGCACACAAATTCCGCACCCTTTACAGTGATCGAAATCGATACCGACCATTTTTTTATCGCGTGAAATAATCGACATATCCGGGCAGTAGACCCAGCAAAACTGACAATCGATACAGTAATCTTTGTTGAATAAAGGCTTCTCAATTCTCCAGTCGGCAACACTCGCGGTAAACGAGCTTGATTGCGAATAAGGGCGATTCTCCGGAAGCGTTGTTGCGATATCGCTTACAGCTCCGTCAAATGTTCGGAGCATGGCACCGATTTCGAACCCATCCCATCCTTTTTTTTCCATCATGCGCTCCTTACTTTACTTCATCATAAGCGCGTTGGATCGCGATCATGTTGGCATCAATAATTTTTTGAGGTAATTTTTTAAGTACACGAATCATATTTTCTTTAAAAAACTCCATGTCATACATTCCGGATACTTTCATCAATGCGCCCAACATCGGAGTATTCGGGATCGCTTTTCCGATCGTTTCCTGAGAAATTTTAATACAGTCTACCGTGTATACTTTTTTCCCTGCCAATTTCGGCTGAGAAGCGATAAGCTCCTCCGTACTCATATGGGTCGTAATAATATAAACCGTATCCGGTTTTTCGTTCGCAGTAATATCTGCAACGTAAACAAGGGCAGGATCAATAACCAAGACGTAATCCGGCTTCATATATTTTTCGTGGTTTAAGATGACTTTATCATCAACGCGGTTATACGCCGTCATAGCGGCTCCACGCTTCGCTGAACCGTAAAACGCAAATGCCTGTACATGCTTACCGGTGGTGGATACAACATCGGCTAGACCTTTTGCGCCGGTTACGGCACCTTGTCCAGCTCGACTATGCCATCGAATCTCTAGCATGAATTCTCCCTCTGACTTAAGTTTAAGTTGAATTTTATCAATACGTGTATTCTATGAAAGTTGCTCTTAAATGTAGCTTTTCACCATTTTTGAGACTGAAATCCAAAGAAAAAATGTTACTTTCGTCCCCGTTTTGCGATATACCTAACGGCTTCCAGTGCATTGGGTTTTATAATATCTGTTAATGTTAGCAATTGTTCTTTATTATCGTATCCGCAGCTCACCGCTACCGATTCGATCCCCGCTCTTTTTGCCGCTTCAATGTCCAGACGGGTATCCCCGATCATCCAGGCCGTCTCTCTTTCTCCGTTCATTTGTTCCAGTGCAGTCCATATCGGTTCAGGATGCGGTTTAGGATTTTCAACATGCTCACGCCCTACCAGCACTTCAAAAAAATGCATCAGTTCAAAATGCTCCATCAGCTCCCGCGAATAGAGCCCTGTTTTTGTGGTTACAATTCCCAATCTGGCAAACCGGGCAGCCTCTTCTACCGCTTCCACGGCGTCCGGAAGTAACACGGTCTTTTGTCGCGCTATTTCGCGATAAAAGAACTTATAAGTCGAGACATGCGCATCGATCATCGAAGTATCAATCCCCACAGCTGAAAACATCACCTCCAACGGATGCCCGATTTGAGAGGTAATCATTTCATCGCTGACATCGGTTTTTTCACCGTGAGTATGCAATGAGTGGTGAAAACTCTCCAAAATCGCTTCGGTCGAATCGATCAGCGTCCCGTCCAAATCAAATAAAATCACTTTATTCATTTTTTTTCCCAGTCAATATAATCTTCCCATATTCCGTTAATGGTCGGTTTTATCCCGCTAATGCGTCGGCTGTAAACATTGATCTCATTCGGGATCACTAAAAACAGGTACGGATTATCCCCGACAATACGGGCAAAAATTTGACGCTGCAAAGCGGCGATTTGCTCAGGGTCCGTAGAAGCCTCCATTTTTTCGATTAATCTATCGGCCGTTTTTGAATGATACCCGACCAGATTAAATCCCCCCGGAACGTCACTGTCCGAATGCCATAGCGCATACGGATCGGGAGTCAGCGACAACGACCATCCGAGCAAAACCGTATCAAATTTTCTAGGGGCAACCACCGTGTTTAAAAACGCCTGCCACTCCATCACCCGAAGCGTTACTTTTACGCCGATATCCAAAAACTGCCGCTGCAAAATTTCTGCGGCATACGGACGAATCGCATTGGAATTCGACGTGGCAATCTCGAACTGTAGCGGATGGGCGGTGTCATATCCCGCCGCTTTTAGCAGCTCTTTTGCCCGGGCAAGATTTTGTTTCGGCGCTTTTAGCGTCTCATTAAATCCTTTACTCCCCGGAAGAAAGGGGCCGGTGCAAACATTACCGTGCTTCATAAATAAAATATCGATCAGTTTTTGACGGTCTATCGCCAGCGACAGGGCCTCTCTTATACGGGGGTCTTGAAATTTTTTTAGACGAAGATTGAATCCCAAATAGGTGTAGCTGTGCGAAGGGAGTTCCAACGTGGCAAAGTTTTGCTTAAACCCTTTGTCCAATTGCCGCTCGTACTGCATCGGCTCGAGGGCGTCAACATCGATTTGACCCGATTTAAGCATCAAAAACCGCGTCATAGGATCGCTGATGACGTGAAAAACGATTTTATCGATCTTCGGTTTATGCTCGAAATAATTCGGATTCGCTTCCAACACGATCTGTTTGGAAAATTCCAGCTGTTTGAGGATATACGGCCCCGTTCCGACGGGGCGGGTGTTAAACGCTGAGCTCATAATATCTTTCTCAGGTGCCAATACATGACGCGGAACAATCCCCATCATCCACACTTCCAAGGCTTTGAAATAGGGTTTTTCATAGCTAACACGCAGTGTGTAATCATCAATTACTGTGACATTTTTAATGACCCGAAAATCGGATGCGTACGGAGTAATCGTTTTGGGGGATTTAATAAGCTCATAGGTGAATAAAACGTCATCGGCACTAAACGCTTTTCCGTCATGCCATTTCACCCCGTGACGCAGTTTAAACTCGATAAGCGTCGGAGTAACAAATCGGTACGACTCTGCCAAATCGCCGATAATTTTCTGGCCGCTCTCGTCATATTTCACCAGAGAATTAAACATAAATCCGGCAATGGAAGAGCTCGCCGAATCGGTTGCAATCAGCGGATTAAGCCGTGCGGGGTTGGAAGAGGCGCTGAGATGGAGCGTCGAGGCGATCAGCCAGACACTTTGCAAAAGGAGAAATATTAGTTTCAATCTTGGCCCGTTTTTGGTGAGATTATACCATTTTATACTCTCGACGATTTTAGAGTGTAATGACGCCTTTTCGTTCCAAACGTCCCAAAATCGCAACGATAATGGAGACAATCAGCCATGCCATAATCATCGTGATGACGGTATGGCTTAAAAAGTGATCCCCGATCAGCATCTTATACGTCCCCATACTCCATCCCACTACCATCACACCGCTTATCGCGATGATTTTTGCTCTGCGCTTTTGGAACAGATAATAAAGCGACAACAAAGCGAACCCTCCGCTGGCATGTCCTGCCGGCCAGCATTTGATTTTCTTTTGGTTACAAAACGTACTCGGGTATTTTTCCCATACACAGGTATGGGGATAAACACCGCCGTAAATCTCCAGATTCTTCGGGCACGGTATATTGGTCGTCGCTTTAAAACTCCCCACAATAACCGGAACGAAGATCGACGATAACAGAACGATAATAAGTCCCTTGCGGTATCGGCTTAAAAACGGTTTTTTCCACCCTACGATAAGAGTAATGAGAACCAGCACATTGAAGATAATAATCAGCCGTTTAATACCGTCGTAAAAAATAAAGCTTAAGAGCGAATCTTCGCGATCAAGCATCCATTGGTGATTTGCAGGATTGTAAAAATGGTTTTGGACCCAGATATCGGTTCCGCTCACCCCGAAAAAGATAACGGCGAAGATGAGTGCCGCGGCACTCATCCACATCTGTTTAGTGACCAACATGGAGTAAATCGAGTTCCGGTCGGTATACGGTCGTATTGACGTCTAAATATCCCAAAAGGGTATGGAACAGTTCATCCTGCGAATGGGGCTCTTTGGCGGAGGAGGCCATTTTGGCCTGATCGATTTTAAACTGTTTGCCGAACCACATCACCGCAGGGACATGTTTTTGCGCTTCAGGGGCAATAGCGTAGGGGAAGCCGTGCAGATAGAGTCCGTTTTCTCCCAACGATTCGCCGTGATCGCTCAAGTAAAACATCCCTGTGGCAAAATGTTCATCATTCCCTTTGAGGAGGCTGATAACCTGCGTTAAAAACGTATCGGTATTAAGAATGGTATTGTCATACGCGTTGGTGATCTCCTCTTTTGAACATTGTTCAAGCTGATTGGTTTTGCACACCGGCGTGTATTTTTCGTAAGCTTTGGTATAGCGTTTATAATAGGCCGGACCGTGGTTCCCCATCTGATGCAATACGATCAGGATATCCCCTTTGGGATGGGTATTGATATACTCCTGCAATCCGACCAGCATCCCCTCGTCACGGCACTCTTCATCGCAGATCGTGTTCGTTTTCGGACTTTGGTAATCTTCATACGTTATCCGGTCAGCCACCCCTTTGGAATCGGAGTTGTTGTCCCGCCAGAGAATATTGACACCGGCACGCTTGAGAACGTCCAAAATATTCTCCGTATGTTTTGCCTTCTCTTTATCGTATCCATCGCGTCCGAACGAGGAGAACATACACGGCACCGATACCGCCGTTTCCGTGCCGCAGGAAGTAAACTGGGTAAAGTTGATAATATCCTCTTTGCGCAGCATCGGCGTCGTATCGCGCTCGTAGTTGTTCAAACCGAAATGGTCCCAGCGGACCGCTTCGCCGACCACCAGTACGATCAGTTTTCTCGGCTGATCGCCAGAAATAATCTTGGCATCCTCTCCGATCGGAGTGATACCCGAATAAGGGTGCGAAAACGTCTCCTGAGCATAATGTCCGAGCGAATAAAGATAATAGGCCGGATTGGCATAATAGCGCAGCGGTTTATGCTCTCGGAAAAAAGAGGTGTAATACTTGCTGAATGAAAAAATGATGATAAGCGCAACACTCAATGCGATCGCAATCACTTTTGCCTTATCGATCAACGTCTCTTTGAACGTCATACGGGCAATTTTTATCCGATAAACGATTAGCGAGGGGATAAGCCCCAGCAAGACAAAATAGATCACCTGTTTGAAACTCAGCAAATCCGCCGATTCTTTGATGTTCGTTTCCAAAAGGTTCTGGATCATATGCGAATCGATCACCACATCGTACAGATCCATGAAATAGGCGACCTGCGACGTGATCAGCAAAAGCGTTATCAGTACGGGTTTAAGGGTATGGCGCCCGGTTAACAGGGTCAAGACGATCACTGTCACACTTAAGAGGACAATTCCGAGCGATAGAACGAAGAAAATATTTCCGCCGGCCAACGGATACACGTCGCTCACGTGTTTAAAAAAAGCTCCGTTTGCAAAGATGACCCACAATAATGCGACGGCAATAACTGCCGTACGAGCCTTAATAGGTTTTGATAAAGAAAATAGCACCCTGTCCCCGTATAAAATTAGATGCGGAATTATAATCTTTAAACACCAAATGGGACGTTAACGTTTTTTATTATCCGTTCGTATTCTATAATTCGGGACCATTAGTAGGATAATCAATACATGTTCCGAGAACTTCTCAAAATCTACCTCCTCTTTATTACCCTTTTTTTTCTCGGACGTCTCGGCCTTTATGCTCTTTATTTTGACCGTTTAAACGATATCACGTTTGCCCACTCACTTTTATCGTTTCTTTACGGACTGAAGTTCGATACGATGAGCGCATCGATCATACTGATTATTCCGACTCTTCTGCTCGCGATCACCCCCCGAGGACTCGCACGTTTGAGCGGGCGCTTTATCAACGCTTACGTCCTCTTTTTTCTCCTTATCGCTCTGTACGTCGAAAATGCCACCTTCCCTTTTGTCGCCCAATACGACGTTCGTCCGAACTATCTGTTTATAGAATATCTCAAATATCCCAAAGAGGTCACCTTCATGATCCTCAAAGAGTACCCTTTGCAGCTTTCCGTTGCGCTTGGAATGCTGCTGGTTACAGCATGGGGCTATCTTCGATTCCCTCCTCTGCATCTTGCCGAAGCGATCCAAACTCCGCTGTGGAAACGGCTGATGCTCTTTCCCGTCATTTCCGCATTTTTGTTTATCGGCATCCGATCATCGTTTGGCCATCGTCCCGCTAACCTTTCAGATGCACTTTACAGTACCAATCGCCTCGCTAACGAGATCGCCAAAAATTCCCTTTACAGTATCGGGAGTGCCTATTACAGCTATACGAAAGAGGCTAATATTATCAAGCCTTACGGAAAAATGAACCTGAGCGAAGCCTATACGCGTGTTGGAGAAAGGCTCAATCTCAAAGGGGATGGTCAATTCCCGTTTAGCCGCTTAGAGCCGACCCATTTTCCTGCCAAAAAATCTAAAAACCTCGTCATTTTTATTCAAGAGTCGATGGGAAGCCAGTTTGTCGGATTCAGCGGAGGCGATGCAACGATCACCCCCAATATGGAAAAACTCTCGCATGAGGGGATCGCGTTTACCAATCTTTTCAGCAACGGAACCCGCTCGATCCGGGGACTGGCGGCCATGACATCCGGTTGGCTTCCTCTTGCCGGCGAGGGGGTAGTTAAGCGGAACAAATCCCAAAGCGATTTTTTCACCGTCGCCTCTTTGTTAAAACCGCTCGGCTACAAATCAAGCTTTATCTACGGAGGCGAGGGGCATTTTGACAATATGCGCAGCTGGTACATGGGTAACGGTTTTGATGAAGTGATAGAAGAAAAAGATTTTGCAAATCCCGGCTTTGTCAGCACGTGGGGTGTCAGTGATGAAGATCTGGTGCTAAAAGCGAATGAAAAATTCAAAGACTACTCTGCCAAAGGGGAGAAATTCGTCAGCGTTATGTTTTCATCCTCCAATCACGCCCCGTTTGAGTTGCCGGAAGGAAAAATAGACTTTCTCACAGGGAAACCCAAATATGGGGTAGAAAATGCGGTTAAATATGCCGATTTCGCGATCGGACGCCTCTTTGAGCTTGCCAAAAAAGAGCCTTACTATAAAGACACGGTTTTTGTCGTCGTTGCCGACCATAATATCCGTGTTTACGGAGACGACCTGATACCGGTCAATATGTTCCACATTCCCGCTTTGATTATTTCTGAAGGTGTCAAGCCGCAAAAATTCGATACGCTCGCTACTCAGCCCGATGTTTTGGCGACCGCGCTCGATCTGATCGGCGTTGACCTCACGTACCCCGTTTTGGGCCACTCTATTTACAGCAATACGAAGCGCGAAGTCTCATTTATGATGTTTAATGACACCTTCGCCCTGCGTGAGAAAAACAAAGTCGCCGTTGTCCAGCCGAACAAAGAACCTCTCACGTTCACCTACGAAAACGGCCATCTCCGTAACGCTCCTCACGATAAGGAACTGGAACGGGATACTTTGGCCTTCGTGACCGTTTTGGATGACATGTACAATAAGAAGCTCTATCAAATCAAACAATAAAAGGAAAATACATTAATGAAAAAAGCAGCGTATTGGATACTGGGTACCGCTATCGCGATACAGTTGATCAGACCCGATTTTCAAAATCCGAAAGTGGATGAGACCATTACACTTAAAAGCGATCCAAAGCTCATGAGCATCCTTAAAACCTCATGTTACGACTGTCATTCAAATGAAACAGCGTATCCTTGGTATCACCGTGTCGCTCCGGTATCGTGGGTTATGGCCAACAATATCAATGCAGGACGCAAAGCGCTCGATTTTTCAAATTGGGCCAATATAGATTCAAAAATAAAATTAGAACGGCTAACACGAGCCAAACAACTTCTGAATAACGAGTTGATGCCAAAAAGCGAATACCTTTTAATGCATAAAAATGCTGTTTTGTCGGATGATAAAAAGAAAGTGCTTGAAGATTTTTTTGATTCTGAAATCGAAAAAATTTAGTAGTTAACACGTAAAACAATTCGAGTTTTAGGCGCTGGAAAAGTGTTCCGACTGTTTCGGATAAATAGTGCTGAAAAGTGAGTTGATTTGCTTAGTAAAAGAGAGAAAATCTTTTCCCGAAAAGGGAAAAGAGAACGATTAACGTTTTGAGAATTGTGGAGAACGGCGCGCTTTGCGTTTACCCGGTTTTTTACGCTCAACAACACGTGAGTCACGTGTAAGCATACCGAACGGTTTCAAAATAGCGCGGAATGACGGATCAAACGTACAAAGAGCACGTGAAATACCGTGGCGAAGTGCATCAGATTGACCTGAGAAACCACCGCCCATTGTTGATGCTGTGATATCTACTGATGCATCTTGTTTAGTCAAAGAAAGCGGTTGAGTAACACGCAATTTTTTTGCTTCAAGACCACCGAGCCATGCATCGAGTGAAAGACCGTTTACAGTGATTTTACCTGTACCCGGAGCAAGCCATACTTTAGCGATCGAAGATTTTCTTCTTCCGGTTGCATACGTTTTTGCCATCGTTTATCCTTACTTAGCGATCTGTGCAGAGTGTGGGTGTTCAGCACCTGCATAGACTTTTAGTTTTTTGATCATCGCGCGACCCAATTTTGTTTTAGGGAGCATACCGCGAGCTGCAAGTTTGAAAACTTTTTCTGGGTTAGTAGCCAAAAGTTCTGTAAATTTTTCGCTTTTTACGTTACCGAAGTAACCTGTGTGGCGGTGATATGTTTTAGTAGCCGCTTTACCGCCACCGTTAATAATCGCTTTTTCAGCGTTAATGATAACAACGAAGTCACCACAGTCGATATTTGGGGTAAAATAAGGCTTATCTTTACCGCGAAGACGAGTAGCAACATCCGTCATGATACGACCGAATGTTTTCCCTTCCGCATCGATCAAAACCCATTTACGCTCGATTTGCTCAGGTGAAGCAATTTTAGTAAATTTCATCTTGAGTCTCCTTTTAAAGTCTCTATAAATAGTGGCGAAATTGTACCTTTATAAACTTATAGTCTGCTGAAATTAAGTTTTTTATAAGCACTTTATCCATTCAACTCTCTCATCCAGGAGATAGCACAGGTACCCTTGGGCATCCTTGCTTGTTGAGAAACGTATCGCCTCACGATAGCGATTCACCTGATCCTTATGTTTCTCTTCCTCTTCACGCCCGCTTTTATAATCGATGATGACCCATCCCTTTTCCTGCTCCACAAGCAAATCGATCACTCCCAGATTCCCTTTATGGCGTATCATCTGCTCTTTGTATCGGACTCCTTGTGTCAGGCTTTTAAATACCTCATCCTCTAATAGATAGCTGACTCTTTTTTCAATCTCTTCCATCGCCCCCACATGAAGAACGGCTCCGTAGCGGTTACGAGTCGATTCGAGGGCTGTTCCTAGCGATGTAGCATCAAAATCTCCCATCATCTCCAGTGTATAATGCAATGCCAATCCGAACTGCACTGCTGCGTAATCATGCGTAGCTTCTTTGAGCGACCGGACACTCTCCTCCTGCCGACCGAATTCGAGTCCTTTGAAATGGGGGACTTTAGCTAGAACAGAAGGTTCTACTTCCCGGGCTTTAATCTCCAGCACCCCTCGAGCGGACGGGATAAGTTCAAGCGGATCAAACCACGAACTTTTGGTTTTCGTGATGACGCTGAGCGACTGAGCGGCTCGGGTCAGCGCGACATACAGTGCATTGAGTTGATCCTCATCGGATGCCCTCTTCTCCGTTTCTAACGCTTTGGCATAGACCGGATCGAATGCATCGCGCCCTTTGATCCGATAATGCATCCCCCGAAGCTGCGCCCCCTCATATTCATAGACGATCGCATCGTTGCGGCTGCGAGGCGTTCCGAGCCGATCAAGGACGATAACGTGTTCAAACTCCAACCCCTTGGATTTGTGTACCGTCATGATCCGTATCCCTTTAAGATCGCTTTGGGGAGAAGAGGCTTCAAGCCGGTCTATCTCGAAAACCACCTCTTCGATATCGCGATACGCTCTGAGTGCTTCGATAAACAACAAAGCGCTTTTATCGGCGATCCGATATCGCTTGATAAAATCAATCGCCGTCGAGACCGCATCCTGTACCTCTAAGCGCTCGATCTGAGCAGCCTCGATCCCCAGCAGTGCGGCACAATTGGAACGGTAGATCGATTCTTTGAAGTAACAGTATCGAAGATACTCGATGAGTGCGCGGACGCTTCGCTGCGAGATGAGAAGTGCCGTGGTTTCGGTCACGACGTCATATCCCCGTTCACTCAAGACTTCCTCCACCGCGCTTCCGTCTTTGTTGGTTGCCGTCAAAATGGCGATCTCTTCGGGTGCGGCCCCTACGCCGATTAACAAGGCGACCCTCTCGCTCAGTGTTTCGAGAAGCTCGTCACTGCTTAGAACTTCGACAAATCCCCCCGAAAGGGTTTGGGGACTCTGCTGCGGAATGTACCCTTTGATTTTCCCCTCAAACGCCCCGTTCACAAAATCGACGATCTCACTGCGGGAACGGTAATTGACCCGTAGCGGTTCCACACGAACATCGAACAGCTCGGCAACCTGATGAAACAGAGCACTCACCCCGCCGCGAAAGCGGTAAATGGATTGTTTTACGTCCCCGACGAAAAAGAAGCTCCCCCCTTCGTTCACCCCGACGCCGGAACGGATCTCTTCGATGAGCGGGCGGAGAATATCAAACTGAATAACGCTGGTGTCTTGAAACTCGTCGAGAAGAAGATGTTTCAACCTTGAATCGAGACGAAAATAGAGAAATTCGCTCTCCAGCTTCTCCCGAAGGAGCGTATGAACATTGAGGGTGATATCATCGAAGCTCAGTTCATTACTCTGAACTGCCATACTTTGGCGGCTTTTGATGTAGAGCTTTAAAATCGAAAACAGCTCTTTGAAATAGAGCACTTCGCGACGGCGCATATGCTGTGCAATTGCGCTCTGCAGTTCGTGAAGCAATTCATCCATCCGAGGCTCGTACCCTTTTTTAAAGACCCAATAGTTCAAACTTGGTTGCAAAAGCCATGTTTTTTTTAAAAGTTCTTCAAAGTTTTCTATCTCGACAGCTTTATTGGCCGTTGGGCTTAAACCTTTACTTTGAACCAGTATGGAAAGCTCTTGCGCAATCCCCATAGCCTGTTCTGTGGTGTCATCCGGTGCGCTGAGCGTATTATACGCATCTAGGTTCAGCTCTTTGTATTTTGAATAAAGCGAAGAGAGGAGCGAAAACAAATCACTAAGGCGCTTATCGCTGAGCAATGAGAGATGAACCAGCGCCTTCTCGGAATGCGACACCTCCACTTCATTTAAAAACCGCTCCAGAAGCGCTGTTTCGTGCTGATTCTGTATCGTTTTAAACGTTGGCATCAATCCGGCATTGAGGGCAAATTTGCGTAGAATACGCCCGAAAAACTTATCGATAGTCGAAATCTGGATATCGGAACGGAGAAATCGCGACAACACTTTAGGGCGCTCTTCTAAAATTGTGGCTTCGTCTATCCCGCTAAGACGGGCGATCTGAGAAAGTTCGCTCCGCGCAGGCAGCTCTTCGAGGGTGAGAATTATCCGCTCGAGCATCTCGTTCGCCGCTTTATTCGTAAAGGTCAACGCTACGATGGAAGAGGGGTTCTCTCCCATAAAGAGCAGACTCAGATAACGGACGACCAGGTTGAAGGTTTTGCCGCTCCCCGCACTCGCCTCATACGCTAAAAACGGTTCAAACTCCACGCATCACCTCCCGGTGGCAGAGATAGACATAAGGGCAATGACGACATCGGCTCAAGTCCTCGCACATCTCCCACTCCCATCTTTTTTTCGAAGCCATCTCGGAGAGGATCTCTCGAAGTTTGGCCGTTTTGGCTTCCAAAAACTGCTCAACTTTTAGCTCCCCTTTGTTTAGATCATAATAGCCGCATCGCGCTACGCTTCCAAATTCTCCCGCAAGGAGTGCATAAACACTGAGCTGATAATCGGTATCGCTCTCTTTGGGTTCTTTATCGGTATCGGGGTATTTTCCGCTTTTGTAATCGATCACTTCAAATTGCCCCTGTACTTCATCAATCCGGTCTATTCGCCCGCTCAGGGTAATCCCCTCTACGACCGTTCTGGCCTCTTTTTCGGTATATAAAACTTTTGCACCCGACGCAAACCGTGCCGCTTCCTGCTCATAAAAAGGGTCCAGTTTATCCAGCCACAACCGCTTCATATGACGTTCCAGCGGATCATCAGATGGGATTGCTTCCCACTGTGTTCGCAGCGCCTCTTTCATCATAGCAGCCGATGAATACCCCGCCGTTTCTTTAAAGAGTTTTTCCAATGCACTGTGAAGCGCGTTTCCGATATCCCTCTCCTGCGATAGATCCCGCGGCAGTTCATGATCGCGGATATGCTCTATATAGCGGTAATAGAACTGCCGTTTACAGTTCAGAAACGATTTGATACCGCTTGATGAGAGGGGGTGAGCGGTAAAATCGTATTCGCTCTCAAAGCTCTTGACCTGCCGGACGTTAAAACGGGGTGAGGAGAACAATACCTCTTCATAACGGTATGCGGCAGGAATGCTCTTGATCCCCAGCTGCAGCAAAAAGCGCGAAGGGACCGATTCGGCATTTTGAACACATCCGATAGCTACCTTTTTGGCTCGGTTAAAGAGGATAGAGTAGTAGTGTTTCTGGAGCGATTCACGATCATGTGCACTGGGAAGCCCCGCATATTCGCGGGTTTTTGTGTTTAAAAATAGGTCTTTTTCACTCTTGTGGGGGACATATCCCTCATTAAAATCGATGATCACCACTCCGTCAAATTCGACTCCCCGCGTCTCCAACAGCCCCATAACGGTAACTTTTCCCCCTCGGACATCATCGATGCTCCGCTGACGAAGACGGTTCATAAAGATTCGAAATACCGCTCGAAAATCCATCATCTCCAATGCGTGGGAAAGGTGGCTAAACCGGTGAAGCTCGTCGCGTATGATTTCGTTGGTGGCGTCATCTCCCTCTTCCCACAACGTTATCATCTCTTCGAGTTGTGAAAAAAGAAATTTTTTCGAATAATGGGCTTTAAACCAATCAATCGTCTCGCTTTTGATGTTTCGGATACGCTCTCGGTTCACCACATTCATTTCATCTAAAAACAGGGTAATACTTTCCAATTCCCGATAGATGCCGCTTTTGCTAAACGGCTCTCCCATCGCAAAGTTGAAATTCCCCTCGCTGTCGAACTCCTTTAACATTGCCGCCGCATCCTCGTCGGGGAGCACCACCGCAATTTTTTCGGGAGCAATCCCCTCTTCCACAAATCTTTCTACGCTCGCTTTGATAAATCCGATCTGCGATAATCGCGTATGAAATACTTCGCACGTCACCGACCGGTTGATTTTAAGCGGTTTTTGTTCGATAATAGCCGTCGTACTGAGCGACAGACGATACTCCATCCCCTCACTCAGCACAAATCCCATCTCTTCGAGACGCGATGTCATTTTTCGGTTGTATGCGGTTGTATTGTAGTGCAGTATCAGCTCCAGATACTTTGCGCACTCTTGGAGCAGTGCAATTTCATATCGGCTCAAATACCCCTCTACCACGAACGTAACACTCTCATAGTTTCGCAAAAAATCGCGCTGAATCGTGGTGTGTTCTGAGTTATAGATACGATCCGCCCACCCCTCGCGAGCACATATCTCGCCGTATCGTTCACGAAGCCGTTTAAGGATCGCAATGTGCTCTTCGTACTCTCCGTAGACATCAACCGCCTGAAGCGTTTCAACTGAGACTTGCTCGGAGGAGAGCTCTTCAAAAAACCGGAACAGATACTCCGAATTTTGGATAAAACTGAAAAAGTTCCGCTCGATATTAAGAGCGGCAAAGGCAGAAAAATCGGATGCCTCATGCATCGCCAATAGACGAAGGTCTTCATCCGGCACTATTTTGCCCTCTGCAACGTATGTACGCGAGAGAAACTCACCCATCGTCATCATGGCGGAGAGAAAAGACTCTGTAGATTCGGCAACCGCTTCGCGAACGCACCGAGCGGTAGGATAAACGATACATTCTCTAGTCATTATTCAACTTTTCCACTATATTTAACACACCAATATCTAACTTCGAAAACGCAAACCATTTTTTCCCTAAATCTTTGAGACTTGCTCCGATATGGTACACTTCTTTTTCATCGATCAGCAAAAAGCGATCATGCGAAGAATCAAACTTTTTTAACTCTATGTTCGGGTATTGAGCATTGTATTTTTGCAAATCGAGTTCGAGCTGTTTGGTAATATTTTTCGTGTAGATGGCTGCTTTTACGTTCGTATCTCTTTTAGACAACAATGTTAAAACAGTATCGTCTATATAGTTGTCTATAAGAATAATACTCTCTTTGGCACTTTTGATGAGATCCGATACAAAAAGATACGCATCATACACCTGCCCATCGTAAAAAATTCCCTGTTTCGGTTTAATAGATTTGTCTTCGATGGCATTGAGTATCGCTTCGACTTTTTTATCCGTCTTGCTCTGTTTATGTTCCAATAAATCAAGACGTTGAAAAATGAGGGCATTATTTGAAATAAACCTCCGCATTTCCACAAAAGCATTGATTATATGGATACTCATCTGTACGGCACTCTGACTTCGCAGTACCGCCGAGAGCATCGCTACTCCTTGTTCAGTAAACACGTAGGGCAAATATTTTCTGTGTTTTCCTCTGCCGTTTTCTAAGGTCGCATTTTGCGACCTTAAAGAATCATCATTGTCTAAGGTGCCATTTTGGAACCTTAAAGAGCTGCTTGCACTTGAGGTTCCAAATTGGAACCTCAAATTTTGGTACTCATCTTCACTTAGCTGAAACATAAAGTTTAGTGGGAATCGGTCACTGTTTCTATTTACGGCTCTATTTAGATTTTTAGTTTCTACCCCATATAATTCCGCCAAATCACTATCCAACATCACCTGCATTCCGCGAATGGTATAGATTTTTGTTTTGATACTGTCGTCGATAGAGACGGTCACTTCGTTCATCGATAGTTCCTAAAATTTTGCTTCATTGTACCCCGTCGCTCAAAAATGGGGGAAAATATGGCAGGGTAAAAAGTTATGTTTTCTAAGTACGCTCATTATACAAAAATTATGAGATTGTGTGAGATAGTTTGGTAGGATCATGGCTCGACTGGTTCACCACGAACGGGAAATAAAAAAGAAGATAAATTCCCGTTTTCACGGGAATAACGGAAAATTAGAACTCAGATGTTTCCGGTTTGCGAGTATCGGCTTTAATGTTATAGTAGCGTTGATCAGCTCCTACAGACACTTTTGCCATTACATCCCATCGACCCGCTTTAGGAAGATCAACCGGAGCAAACGTGTATTTCCCCTCCGCAACCGTAGGGTTTGAGAGATTAACGTCGTATTTATTCATATCAGGACGTGTAAGGACAACATTAACCTTTGCATCACTAACCGCTTTGCCCGCTTTGTCGGTGACGTTATACTCGATAACCGTCCCTTTTTCGGAAATTTGCGGCGTCAAAAAAGAAATTGAATATTTTTGGTCAAACGCAATTTTTGCTTCAATAATCGCGTTTGCATCTCTATCGTATTCATGATAGTTTTGCATCCCGTAATCGGACATCTCTACAGGATTATTAATTGCCATCTTAATAGTAACAACACCAAAGATAATTACTACTACTGTCGATACGGCAATAATTATCGGCCATTTGGTACCTGGATTTTTAAACATCATCATCCTTCTTGCGACGACGGAAAAACCGTCCGTATACGTATCGTGAAATACCGTAAAGAATGATACCGTAAAAAACTAATCGAAGAATATCGATAAAGTTTTTACTGCCGTTTCCTGCAGACGAGCTTAGGGTAACCCCGTGAGCCGCCGCGATTTGATCCGCCGTATCGCTGTAGCCGTTGAACATCGCTACCGAATACTTTTGAACCGTTTCTCCCCCTTTTGTCTTTTCCGCCAAAATAGGGAGAATCGTGCCGCCGCGATTGGTGATAAGTTCTTTCGCTTCATCGTAGTTTCGGGCAAACATCATCGCACTAACAACCGATCCGATAAACGTTGCGTTCGGACTGAGAATCTGCGCTTTGTTAAAATGCTCATATAAAGAGACGGGACGAGCCAATATGTCAATCTGCTGCTTAAGTTCTACAAACGTCATAATAACCGACGGTTCGCCTACTTCCGACACCAATTGTTTTTCAAAATCGGCAACGCTTTGGTTTTCATCCAAATCACGCACCATTACCAAATAGAGTGAAACACCTGTTTTGGCTTTTAGTTCCGCACCGATTGAATTTATCTGTTCCGCAAATTTTGGATTGTTTACAACATCGTCTTTATATAAATATTCCGCATGAAGAGAGAATGTCAAAGAGAATAAGAGGGTGAGGGCCGCTAGCCCTCGCGAGAGTAACAAAAGCTACCCTTAACCGACGTAGAGGTGATTCGGTGTTACAACCGCCCACAACGTTACCGCTGCGGAAACCACCAAAGTAATAGTGATGAGTTTATCCATGATACTTGCCATCTAAAACTCCTTATTTAACATCAACACGATGCGCAGCGTTTTCAGTGCTGAACATCTTGATGTCTTTTTCATTTTCGATTTGATAGAAATTAGTCGCGCTCCCTTGTTGAACACCCAATCCCCACACGGTCAAACCCGCGAGGATAGAGAGAAGCAACACGGTTGCGATCAACATACCGGTGATACCGTCCAATGCAAAAATACTACGATTTTCCATTATGACTCTCCTTATTTGCTAAGGCCGGTGACATAAGCACCAAGCGCTTTTACTTGAACATCTGTCAAGTTATTAAATGCCGGCATTGCACCGATTGCACCTTTTTTACCGTGTTTCATCACATTCGCGACAAGCGTAGGATTGAATTCAGCGATACTAGGAGCAACCATATCTGTACCTTTACCGTCAGCAGCATGACAAGCGGCACATGCTCCGGCGAATACGTCAGCTCCAACAGTGCCTTTCATTCCGCCGGCAACATACTTAGATACCGCATCAATTTCAGCATCAGTGATCAACGCACCGGTGTTAGCATTCATTAGACCGTTACGATCCGGCATCGGCATTTCCATACCGAGAAGCTGGTTGTTTGAACCGTTTTGAATTACATGTTTGATTGATTTCTCTTCCAAACGGTGATTCAAGTTAGCTGCTTTGCCGTCGATACCGTCAGCTTGAAGCCCGTGACACGGTGCACACTGAACGATAAATACGGATTGACCCATCTCTTTAAGAGTAGCGTCATCCATATTAGCGTATTGTGCCTCAAATTTAGCATCATGTTCTGCAACCGCTTCATTATATTCACCGATTTGTGAATACGCATTTACAGGATATCCTGCAAGGAAATACCAGATTGCCCAAATACTTAAACCGAGGAAAATAATTGCCCATCCGAAAGGAAGTTCGTTTTTATATTCGCCGATACCGTCCCAATTTTCATCCGCAAGCTTACCGCTCGCTTTATCGAATTGCATTTGTCGAACATATTTGGTAACTACAAATGCTGTTACGATGACAAGGACAACTGCACCGAGTACGGCGAGTTTGTTAACCCAGTCACCTTCACCACCCATACCGCCGGCTCCGCCGACAGCTAGGTAGGTCAAGCCAAGCATTGCAATTACAACTATGATAGCAGCAAGTACTGTCTTATTCATTTATGCCTCCTACTTTTTTATCATCGTTTCGCGAGATCTCTTCAACCGGCTGGTCTGTGATCTCGTCATTCAGCGCGATATTTCCGTACTTTTCATAATCGCGTGTCCCCTTTTTTTGTGCGCTGTAGAGGTGATAGATGTACGAATACAATACCACCACCAAAAACGCCGTAAATCCAAAGTAAGCATACGCTTGAAGTGTACCAATATCCACGCTCACATCCTTATTTTAAGCTGTTAAGATAAGCGATCATCGCTACGATTTCAGGGATATTGCCCGCTGCTACCGCATCCTTAACGTCTTGGTCTTTCATGTCTGCCGCAATTACTTTAGCTTCTTCGAGAGCCGCAGCTTTTGCTTCATCCAATGTTGCTGCCAATGGTACAGTCGTTTTTGTACCGTCTGCCATAGGGATCTCTTCGTTATAAGGTGTTTTAAACACTTTATTCACTGTTAACTGTTCAGCGTATGCGGTATCAATATCCGCACCTTTTTTGAACATCCAGCGATATGCCGGCATGATAGAACCAGGAACAACTGATGCTGGATCTTTCATGTGATTTTCATGCCAATCCGTTGTACGGTAGTTACCTACACGCATCAAATCCGGACCGGTACGTTTTGAACCCCAAAGGAATGGACGGTCATACGCATATTCACCGCTCAAACTGTAATGACCGTAACGGTCAGTTTCAGATTTAAACGGACGAACCAATTGTGAGTGACAACCCATACAGTTGTTTGAAATATAAATATGACGACCAGCAAGTTCCAACGTCGTGTAAGGTTTAGTCCCTACAACCGGTTGAGACGCTTGCGCGAAGTTTGGCAAAATCTCGATGAGACCTGCAAACGCAATTGTTACGAACACCGCTACCGCGAAAAAGAACGGGTGTTTTTCTAACCAGTGAAACATTTTTCCCCTCCTTATTATGCGCCCATAGGCGATGCGTTTTGAAGTTCACTCTCTTCAACACGGCGAGAGCTTGTCATTGTTTTGTACATGTTGTACGCAAACAAGAACATACCTACGAGATACAATGTACCACCAACCGCACGGATTGTGAAGTAAGGGTGCAATACCGCAACTGTATCGATGAATGAGTAAGCAAGGTTACCAAACTCATCGTGCGCACGCCACATCATACCTTGTGTAATACCGGCGATCCACATTGAAGTGAAGTACAATACAACACCAAGAGTTTGGATCCAGAATTGTGTGTTCATCAACGATTTAGAATAAATCTCACGTTTGAATACACGCGGTGCCATGTGGAACAATGCAGCCATAATCATAAATGCAACCCAACCGAGAACACCATCGTGTACGTGACCGACGATCCAGTCTGTAAAGTGTGCGAGAGCATTAACCGATTTGATCGCTTGGATCGGACCTTCAAGAGTTGAGAACATGTAGAATGTAGAAGCCAAGATCATGAATTTGATCAACGGACTGCTAGCAACTTGTTGCCATTCACCCTTCATAGTAAGAAGCATATTGATCGCAGAACCCCATGATGGGAGAATCAATACAACCGAGAATACAGAACCCATTGTTTGCATCCAATCCGGTACTGTAGAGTAGATCAAATGGTGTCCGCCTGCCCAAAGGTAAACAAACATCAATCCCCAGAACGCAAGAAGAGACAATTTATATGAATAAACCGCTTGGCCTGATTCTTTCGGAAGGAAGTAGTAGATCATCGCAACGATAGGTACAGTGAATCCGAACGCAACCGCGTTGTGTCCATACCACCATTGAACAAGAGCATCATTGGTTCCTGAGTACATTGAAACAGAGTGATACCATGCACCAACCCCACCAGAAGCAAAATATGTTGGGATTTCCATGTTGTTGAAAAGATACAACATAGCGATACCGAGGAATGTAGCAATGTAATACCAAATAGAGATATAAAGTGATTTTTCACGGCGGATACCGATCAAACCGAACAGTCCCATACCCCAAAGTACCCATACCACTACAACAGCGATATCGATCGGCCATTCAAAATCTGCGTATTCTTTACCGGTAGAAATACCGAGCAATAGTGAACCGACGACAGCTACTACTACTACCATGTAAATAGCAAAATGCAATTTAGCTAGAAACATCAAAAATTTTGATTCCGCCATAGATACTTTCAATACACGTTGACCGACATAGTACCATGTAGCCCAGATACCGCTAAGGGTAAAACCAAAGATAACTGAGTCAGTATGAAGCGGACGAAGACGACTAAAGTTTGTATATTCAGCCAATCCCTCTCCCGCCATCAAATTCACAGCTGGAAACGCCATTTGCCACGCCAAAATAACGCCGACAAGCATCCCGACAATACCGAGAACAACAGTTGCGAGCATAAACCATTTCGCAACCGTGTAATCATACTCCAATGGACGATTCTCCATTTACGACCTCCTTAAAGATTCAAAGCATAAGAGCCTATTAGGGCACCTCTGACTTCGCAAAACTGTGAAATCAAAGATGCCCTTAACACTTTTGTAACAAAAGTAGGCTATTAGACACTCTAATGATAGCAATACGAGTATTTAGGGAATCTTAAATTATTAAATGTTTTTCAGTATATGAAAACTTAACGATAAATTTAAGTTTATTTACAGAATGAGGGGTAAAAAAGTAACACTTTACGATAGATTCTTCGTCAAAAAAGGGGACCGCTAAATCCTCGGCAGAGGATTTAGCGCTGTAAAAGCTGAAGGAACTCGCTAAATATGTAACGGCTCTCTTTAGGACCCGGACTAGATTCAGGATGGTGTTGAACCGAGAAAACGTGTCCACTGTTGTAACGCAGCCCTTCAATCGTATTGTCAAAAAGATTGATATGGGTCACTTCGGCGATTTCGCGTACCGATTCGGGAACGTTATAGTTATGATTTTGTGCGGTAATTTCTACCATCCCTGTTTTTACGTTCTTAACCGGGTGATTTCCGCCGTGATGGCCGAATTTCAACTTATGGGTGTCATACCCGTGGGCGATACTCAGCAGCTGATGCCCCAAACAGATACCGAATAACGGAATGCGGCGAGCAATCAGCTTTTTGATCTCTTCTTGTTCTTTTTTCAAGACGAGCGGATCTCCCGGCCCGTTGGAGAGGAATACGCCGTCGATCTCTTTGGCGTCATAACGTCCAATCAGCTCATCAGCATTGAAGGTATTCGGTAATACTTCTACTTCCAACCCCGCTTCGGTGAGTTCGTTGAGAATATTGCGTTTTACCCCGAAGTCGATTGCCGCGATACGCGCTTTCGGAGCAGGTGCATCGTTGTAGCGGAAGTTGAATGGATCGTAAATACCGTTCTTATGGACATAAGATGTTTTGGTACTTACCTCTTCGATGTAATTAATCTCTTCGATGCGCGGAGATTTTTCAAGAAGCTGCTTTAACTCCTCTTTGTCGCTTATCTGAGTCGAAGCGATCATCATCATCGCCCCTTGCGTTCGGAGCATTTTGGTGATAAAACGGGTGTCGATATCGCAAATTCCGATAATACCGTGTTTTTCTAAAAACGTGTGCAGTGCCTCTTCAGCACGAAAAGATGAATACTCTTTTTGGTATTGGCGAACGATGATCCCTTTACAGTGGGCACTCATGCTCTCCATATCCTCTTCGTTGACGCCGACATTACCGATTTCAGGCATCGTGAAGGTGACGAATTGCCCTGCATACGAAGGATCGGTAATAATCTCTTGATAACCGCTCATAGAGGTATTGAAAACGATTTCGCCGACCGCTGTCGTATCGGCACCAAAACTTTTTGCACTCAGGTAAGTACCGTTTTCGAGATAAATCCAAACATCACGCATTATGCCATCCCCCGTCTAACCAGTTCATCTTTATAGAGTTTTTCATAAACGATCTCATATTCGTCGGTTCCCGGGATGAGATTGCGTTTATAGCTTTTTATTTTTTGAAATACGGCCGATTCGATTTCACTGGAGTCAGCGATAGAGCCGGTAATGGCGTCGTATATAATATTTTTAACCCGGTTTTCACTGACATCGTAATTGATCAAATCTTCTTCGTACAACTCATCAAGAATTTGGTGCGCAATATCCGAATAACGGTCTTCGTACGAGAGGACAACGCCATACTGCGGTGCCAATTTCTTTTTAATCATGAAAAAAAGCTGCCGTTCATCGGCTAAATAAAAATCGATCTGCTCTTCATTGGCATTTACGATCTCTTTGACCTTCTCTTCAAGAGCAATCTCTTTTTTGATATTGGCGGCCAAAACTTTTTCAGCTTCTTTAGCAGTGCTCTCAAGCCCTTTGGTCATGGTAACCAAGCCGCTTCGGCTGAGATCGACAGCAATACGTGTCGCGATATGGGGTACGTGTGTCAGTGAAACCTTCATTGCCAGCCCTGAGTGAAATTTTTTGCATTTTACTCTAAAATACCTCTAAAATCGCTTAGAGGAAATAGAGTCTTACTTAGGAGGCTCGGGTAATTTACGCAATTTGTCGGTAATTTCCGACCCTTTTTTAGGATCCATCTTCGCCAATATCTGTCCGACGACCTTGCTGTTGAGTGTACTCATAATATCTGCCGCGTCAGAGGCAGGCATTTGGGCAAGGATTTGGGCTGAAGCGGCAGGTTTCATTTTTGCGAATGTTTGAGATACTTTATCCGATTTGAGCTGTTTGATTTGATCCAAAACTTTTTTATTTTCATCCAACATTTTTTTGATCGACTCTTCTTTGGCTCTGATCTCTGAAAGTTTTTGATCGACTTTCATATCTTTTCCCTGAACCATAGCCTCTTTTTTGCGTAAAAGATCCTCTGTGGCCCGTTTTAGAGAATCGAGTGACTGTTTCTGCTCGTCAATCCGTTCCAATTCGACCAACAATTCATTTTTACGGTCTTCAAAAATCTTCGTACACTCATACGACTTCGTCGTCGGTGCTCCGTAAAGAGCGATACTCGTCACTGCTAGTAAACTAAAAAATATTTTCATTCTTCCTCTTTTTTATAGGTCATGGTACCGATCTCATCAAGCATTTTAGCCTCTTGAGCTTTGAGATGTTTGAGACGGGCTTTCATCTCTTGGATTTCCAAATACTTAAATTTTTCAAAATCGATCATTGCCGCCTTATAACGTTCCCGCATCTGATGCTGATTAAATTTCGCGATTTGTACCTTGTTTTGGTATTGCTCGATTGTCTGATGCTGTGTATGGATCATTGCGGTTGCTTGGGTAAATTCACCGACTGAACCTTGCGTCGGTAGTGTCATACGTGAGAGTTCTTCATAAGAAAATTTGAGCTTATCGGTAGCGGAGGCAAGTTCGTTATTGGCACCGATGAGTGCGCGTTCCGCACTGTCTAAACTCTTTTTTTTGAGTTTAACCAAAGGCTCGTAACGCGACTTGCTCATAAGCACTCCTATCTAATGTTATACACTTTTCGAGCAAAGCCCGCAAAGTGGCAGGGACAAATGTCCCTTGCATCCCCCTAAAGTAGGATTATAATGTGATCGTGTCGTTTCGATCCGGTGATGTAGAGATCATGCCGATTTTAGTCTGTGTCAACTCTTCAATCGCACGGAGATACTCTTGAGCCGTAGCGGGAAGATCTTCAAAACGGCGGACTCCCTCGGTTTTGTCCCATCCGGCAAACGTTTTGTAGACCGGCTTCACATTATCCAAATCAAGCGGCAGATAATCGATCACTTCACCGTTCACTTCATACGCGACACATACTTGGATTTCATCGAAACCGTCCAAGACATCGAGTTTCATGATAGAGAGATCATCACATCCGTTCAAACGGCTGGCGTAGCGGCACGCTACCGCGTCAAACCAGCCGCAGCGGCGCGGACGACCCGTAGTGGTTCCAAACTCATGCCCTTGCTTACGCAAACGCTCACCGATCTCACCGTGATCTTCACTCGGGAAAGGGCCGTTTCCGACACGGGTACAGTAGGCTTTGACGATCCCCGTCACTTTACCGATATCTTTAGGGTTAACGCCTAAACCCGTACATGCACCCGCTGAAATAGTCGATGAGCTGGTAACGTACGGATAGGTTCCGTGATCGATGTCGAGCATCGTCCCCTGTGCCCCTTCGAGGAGGATTTTTTTATCCTCATCCATGAGTTTCCATGCCATCTGCGTCGTATTGGCCAAGAACGGTATCAATGCTTCTGCAAAGGTTGTCAACTCTGCAGTTAATTCTTCTTTGGTCGGCAATGAGATCTCTAACGCTTGGAAAATAGCTTTGTTTTGCTCGAAATATTCCATGACGCGATTCGTCAATGCGCTCACATCACGGAGTTCACCCAAACGAAATCCCGCGCGGGCGATTTTTTCACTGTAGGCAGGTCCGATACCGCGACCCGTCGTACCGATCGCTTTTTCACCGCGAAGTTTTTCTTTGGCTTGGTCGATCAAGGTGTGAAACGTCAAAATCATGTGAGCCGATTCAGAGACGAATAAACGTCCTAAAAGATTATCAAACTGTTTCATCTCTTTGATCAATGCTTCGGGGGAGACAACGACACCGTTACCGATGATATTGATCGCTTTCGGATTCAAAATTCCTGAGGGAATCAAATGAAGAGCGTGGGTTTTTCCATCAACAACAATCGTATGACCTGCATTGTGTCCCCCTTGATAACGGGCAACAACATCGTATTTTTGCGCTAACAAATCAACGATTTTTCCTTTTCCTTCGTCACCCCACTGGATACCGACAATCAAATCTGCTTTCATAAATAATCCTACTTTAGTTATTGTGTAATGCGTCGATCAACGCATCGGTGTAAATAGCGAATCCGACAGAAATCGTCTCTTCGCTTTTGTAGCGTCCGCCCATAACGTAGACATCATTGTTCTCGATGACACGGAAAAAAAGCTCATCATAATAGAGCATTTTAGCGTAATACAGAGGGGCTATGACCACATTAGGATATTCAAGTCCCTCACAAAGTTCCTTGATTTTAAGAAGCTCAGGCTTGATCGCCTCAGGGACAACCTCAGCCACCGCATCGATCTCGCTTGCATGCTGCATATAAACCAAACGGGTTAACCAATCGATTTTTAAAGATAACATTTTCTCTATGTTCACATGACGGAAATCATCCAAATTCAGATCCAATGTCTCACTGAGAATTCGAGGAATATTGATGTTTGAAATTTGCAATAACGGCGAAAATTCCAACACATCCAAAATCCGTGTCGCTTGGGTGAGTGCACGTGAAAGATTTGGTTCATCAATAATTTCTACCCCGATTTGATATTGTTCATCGGAGGGATAACGGTAGACGGGCTGAATATAGAACCATTTTTTGTGTTCCGTATTTCCCCCAAGACGTTTATTCAATATGCGTACCACATCAATCGTTGAATCGGCACGAAGACTCATCGAATGATTTTTACTGTCACCAAAACGGATCAATTCCCATTCATCGGAGACACTTTGGTGTTGATGATAAGAAAAAAGCGGTGTAAGTATCTCTTCAAATCCGGCATCGCTCAGCAATGTGCTCGCTTTGGTTTCGATTTCGCGCTTCGTCTTCGCCGATCCGGCAAAGTAAAGCTTTGAACCCTCAGGGATTTCGTGTTCAAATACCATAATACTACAATCCAAAATAGACGGTATTGAACACGCGGTTTGCGGTTCCATCATAGGCTCGGCGACCCATTTTAGCCAATGCCAATTCCACCGCATTAGCCGCCCAACACGCTTCATACGGAGCAATCAGTCCCATGTGGTTAATACGGAAAATCGAGTCTTTAATGTGATCTTGTCCGCCCGCGACATTCACATCGAACGCTTTGAGAGTTGAGCGGATTTTTTTCGCTTCCGCGTCCCCTACCGTCGTCATCGAATCGGCTGGGCTTGTCGGATAGATAGAGAGACCGAGCGCTATCATCGCTTCGCGGGTGGCACGCGCACGTCGTGCCGTATCCGCGTACAACTTATCGAGTCCACCCTCCGCTTTGATACGGTTCAAAATAGACTCTAAACCGATGGTAATCGTCGTTGCCGCCGTCCATGCCGTCGTATTTTTACGCTGATTTTTGATCTCGGTTGCAAGGTTGAAATAATACCCTTTGCCGCTTCCGATTTTCTCAATCGCCGCATTGGAGAGGCCCATGATCGCGAGCCCCGGAGGGAGCATCAACGCTTTTTGGCTCCCTGAGATCAGACAGTCGATATTGGTTACGTCGATTTTCTCAACACCCACCGCCGTGATACCGTCTGCGATTACCATGATGGCTGGGTTGTGCGCTTTAACTGCCGCGGCAATCGCTTCAACACTGTGGCGCAATCCCCCCGCACTTTCACAGATTTGGATCGCGATCGCATCGACATCCGGGTTTGCGTCGAGTGCCGCTTGGACTTCCTCTACGGTTGCCGGCGTGTCCCATTCGTGCTTGATCTCAACGTTAGCGATCCCGTGAGCTACGGCAATTTTACCGAAACGCTCACCGAATTTCCCCGAGTTGATCGAGAGGAGTTTGGAGTGAGCGAGATTGATCACCGCACCCTCCATCGCTCCGGTTCCCGATGAAGCGAGCATCAACACCTCATCCATACCGAGAAGTTCAAATAACAATGTACGGGTTCGCTCAAAAATCGCTTCAAATTCCGGTGTACGGTGGTGCAGCGTCTCACCAGCCATAGCGATACGTACCGACTCAGGTACCGGGGTTGGTCCGGGGGTAAAAAGTAACATTCAAAAATTCCTTGAGGGAAAGTGTCATAAATCCGCGCATTTTATCCTATGTGAGGTTAGGGGAGGTTTAAGGGGTGAGGCTATGGTACAATTACGCCAAAAAAAGAGTTTTATTGTATGACACTGTTTGACGCATTGATCCTCGGCGCACTCGAAGGGGTCACCGAATTTCTCCCTATCTCTTCGACCGGACATCTGATATTGGCTTCGCAGCTGTTGGGGCTGGAGCAGACCAACGCCCACAAAGCGTTCGAGGTCTCCATTCAATTGGGAAGTATCCTTGCCGTTTTATTTTTGTATGCCAAGCGGCTCCTTCAAGACAAAATGCTATGGCTTAAAATCGGTGTCGCTTTTTTACCGGCAGGTGCTTTGGGATTTTTATTTTACAAACAGATCAAAGCCCTCTTCGGTGTCGAAACGGTCAGTATTATGCTGATTGCCGGAGGGATCGTTTTTCTTCTGTTTGAGTATCTTCGTCGCAATAAGCCTATCGATTCAGGAAAAGATATCACTGAGCTGAGTTTCAAAGAGGCTTTTACCATCGGCGTGTTTCAAAGCCTCTCTATGATTCCCGGTACCAGCCGCTCAGGCGCTACCCTCATCGGCGGATTGATTATGGGACTTAGCCGTAAAAGTGCGGCGGAGTTTTCGTTTCTCCTCGCTATCCCCACAATGATCATCGCTACCGCGTACGATCTGCTCAAACATCGTAACGAGATGGTGGTGGATGACTATTTCATGCTCTCGGTAGCGTTTATTACGGCATTTGTATTTGCCCTCGCGACGGTCAAACTTTTCGTTGCATTTGTCAGCCGCCACACCTTTACCCCGTTTGCGATTTACCGAATCGTTGTCGGGGTTCTCTTCTTCTATTTTGTGGCGGCACTTCCGGCGTGAGCGCGTAAAAACTTAATCTGATCGATCAAAATCTTCGCCAACTCCAACGCTTTGGAGCGGTGTGAAAGCCCTTTTTTGACATCGTTCGGCAGTTCTCCGAGTGTTTGTTTATACCCATCAGGAATAAAGATCGGATCGTATCCAAAACCGTTCTCACCTCGCAACTGCGTGATAACATCCCCGTGCATCCATCCGTGAACACAGCTCTCCCCTTCACGGGACACCACCGCAATCGCCGCCGTGTAATGTGCGGGCGATGTTTCAACCCCTTTTTCTTTTAACGCCTCTACCAGTTTGAGAAGATTATCCCGATCGCTTGCCCCCTCGCCGCCGTAGCGGGCGCTGTAAATCCCAGGAGCGCCGTCCAGTGCATCGACGCTGATGCCGCTGTCATCGGCGACGACAATCGCATTTTCATCTCCCAGTGCCGAGTATACGGCGCGGGCTTTGATCAGCGCATTGGCTTTAAACGACTCACCGTCTTCAATGATCTCAAACCCTTCGATCAAATCGGTATAGGGGAACACTTCCCGATCATGCAGAAGCTCGATTATTTCTCGGACTTTCCCTTTGTTTGACGTTGCCAAAACGATTTTCATCTCATTCCTTACAATAGACTTTAACGTTCGGTGTTTACCCGATGTTTCATCTAAGGGTGTAATATAATACTGAAAATTTTAACGTATCTAAGGTTGCACGGTGTTTAAAACGGTTCTCCCACTCTCCGCGATTTTATCGCTTCGATTTTTCGGCCTATTTCTCGTTCTTCCGGTACTTTCGGCTTATGCGCTGGGTCTCGAAGGCTCTACACCGCTTCTTATCGGGATAATCGTCGGCGGATATGCTCTGACACAGGCTATTTTCCAGGTGCCGTTCGGAGTCATGAGCGATAAAATCGGTCGTAAGCCGACACTCTTGCTCGGACTCGTCATCTTCTTGGTCGGGTCAATCATCTGCGCGGTGAGCACCGATATCTATACTCTGATGGCGGGACGCTTTTTACAAGGTGCCGGGGCAATCGGTGCCGTTATCCCCGCCATGATCAGCGATCTGGTCAATGAAGAGTCACGAGGTAAAGCGATGGCGCTTATGGGGGGAACTATTGCGATAAGTTTCGCCGCCGCTATGGCATTAGGACCCGTTATTGCCGCAGGATTCGGATTCTCATCCTTGTTTTGGATCGCGGCTGTTTTGTCGATTGTATCGATGATCGTCCTCTTTACCAAGGTTCCGACCCCTCCGCGCATCCGTCACATCTACCACTCATCCACCACCACGAAAGACATCCTAAAAGATCCAAATCTCCTTAGTATGATTATCACCAACGGGATGCAAAAGGGGTTAATGACTGTCTCTTTCGTCCTTATTCCTATCCTTCTTATCAAGCCCGAATACGGCTTTTTGTGGGATAAAAAAGATCTCTGGCAGGCATTTATACCGGCAATGGTTATGGGGCTTTTGGCAATGGGACCTGCCGCTGTTTTCGGAGAAAAGTACAATAAACCGCGCGAAATATTTTTGATTTCGATCGTCCTTTTTATCGTAGCCTTTACCCTTATGGGATTCGCAACGAAAAGCTGGGAATTTATTGTAGGGGTTGTCAGTTTTTTCATGGCGTTTAACATGATGGAGCCGCTGGTGCAATCGATGATCTCCAAATTTGCCAAAGTACATCAAAAGGGGGCGGCACTCGGCATCGCCAACGGGTTTGCCTATTTTATGACATTTGTCGGTGGAGTCGTCGCCGGTATCGCATTGCAGTATTCAACCCGTGAAACACTGGCTATCGGACTGATTGTTGTGAGCGCATTATGGTTGTTATGGACTTTTAAAATGTCAAACCCTCACCGCTATTCCCATCTGTATATCTCGATGGATCATGTCGATATGGAGAAATTAAACGCTCTGGAGCATGAACATATCGCGGAATGGTATATCAATGAAACCGAAAACATCGTTGCGGTCAAATACCGCAAGTCGCTCATTGAAGAAGAAGCGATTAAAGCCAAAATAGTTAAATAATCTTACCGTTCGTGGTGAGCTCACGTGCCCTTTGGGTATGTCGAACCATGAACCGTTGCCCTTCGACACGCTCAGGGCGAACGGAGAAAATTACAACTTTATAACGCGAACCAACGTCCCCGCATCCAAATCTCCGTCTTCTTCACCGCAGATCATCAGTCCCGAGTTGCCGAGCAGATTGGTCAAAATGGCGGAGCTTCCCGTCTTTTTCCCTTCAAAATCGACCCAGTACCGCCCCTCTTCAAACGAGAGATTGCACGCGGTAAACTCGCTTTTGTTGGAGCGTTTCGCAAACGGCACTTTGAGCGTCGCTTCGATCACGTCGTAAGGATTTTCGACCCCAAGCATGCGGGCAATCAACGGTGCGGCGTAAAGGATAAAGGTGACGGTTGAGGAGTAGGCAAACCCCGGCAAAGAGACGATAAATTTCGCTCCCCGCTGAGCCACCATCACGTGCTGCCCCGGCTTGATGTTAACCCCTTTGAAGATCACTTCGGCACCGAGTTTGGGGACGATATGTTTGACGAAATCGTAATCGCCGACACTCACCCCTCCCGTACTCACCACGATGTCGCATGAATGGATCGCCTCTTCAAACCGCTCCGTAATGGCCGCTTTGTCATCCCCTACGATCCCCATCTGCACACTCTCTGCGCCGAGCTGATCGGCTAATGCCTGCAGGGTATAGCTGTTGGAGCTTCGAATCTGTCCGGCGTGACGCACCTCTTCACCGATATCGAGGATTTCACTTCCCGTTGCGATAATCGCGACACGGGGACGCTGAGCGACAGATACCATAACACGGTTGATCCCTGCCAAAACACCGATCTGTGCATAGCCGAGTTTTGTCCCTTTGGCGATGAGCACTTCGCCCTCACGGTAGCTCTCGCCGACCGGACGGACAGCAAAACCGAGCGGAACCGCTTTTTCGATAATGATTCGAGTACCCTCTACACGGACATTCTCTATCGGTATAAGGGTGTCAGAGCCCTTAGGCATGAGTGAGCCGGTAAACGTCTTAATACACGCGCCGCTCATGACGCCGCCGACTTCATCGGCACCGGCAGGGTTATCCCCTAAAATTTCGAGGTAATCATACGCTTCTATATCGCTATGAAGGATTGCATAGCCGTCCATTGCGGAGGTCGGATGTAGAGGATAATCGCCATCGGCTACTATATCTTCCGCCAAAATCCGCCCCAATGCATGGGTCAAAAAAATCCGTTCACTTCGGACACTCCCCAGACTGAGGAGGCTGATCATATTTTGTGAGGTTTCATACGAAATCATTCATCGCTCCCCAATAATCCCGCACCTTGAATTGCCGTTGAGCGATCCGCTGCATAAAGGCGCTGACCGTTTTTCAGATCGTATTTCCATATCGGAGCGGAAGCTTTGAAATCTTCCACAAACTTCTCGATCGTCTCCAGTGCCACACGCCGCTTCGGTGAGAATACCGCCGCGATATAAGAGCTTTGATGGACCAATACATCGCCTCGGCTGTGTGCCATTTTGAGCTTTGCACCCAAAGATGCCGCTTTGGCCTGCCACGTTTCAAACCACGCAGTCAAAATCGGTTCGTACACATCGAAGCTAAGTCCATCGATCCCGTCTTCCTCACGTACCGTTCCGATAAAGGGGATATAGGCACCGTAATTATAATCGCTCTCCTGCGCATACCAGCGGGTTATGATTTCAGGGACATTAAGCGCACCGTTATAGAGTTCTAACATACTCATCCGCCGCATACCGGAGGAAGAAGAGAGACTTTGTCTCCTGATTGAAGTGCTGTATCAAGAGATGCTACCAGTGTATCATTGACCGCTACCGCGCAGTTTTCGATCCACTGTGCCATTTCAGGGTCTTCTTTTAATACTCTTGCGACATCGCGCAGCGATGAAGCTTCTAACGTTAACGGAGCCTTTTGAATCGGTCCTAAAAATTCGATTGTCACCATGACAATTCCCCTTTTTGGGTAGTTATATTAGGGTAAATTATAGCGAAAGAGAACTAACAGTCCCTTTGAGTATAATACTATTTTTTATACGCCAATCAGAGCAAAGCCCCGTTTGGCTACGCTCGCCGCTATGGCGCTAAAGCTTGCCTCATTCGAGGCAGAAGTTTATTGTATAGAGGGATTATTTTGATTTTCGGAAAAATAGATTTTTTAAATCTCCTCCCCTTTCATGTTTTTATCAAACGTTATGCCCGCACTACAAGATTTCACCAAAGCCTCCATTACCACAAGGGTGTCCCTTCGGTTCTTAACCGAGAATTTGCCATGCGCCGGATCGATGCGGCGTTTATCTCCAGCATCACCGCCAAAAACTGCCGCCATTTCAGTGTCGGGATCGTCGCACAGAAAGAAGTGCTCAGTGTTATCTCCCTTCCTGCCCCCGATAAAGCGGATGAGGATTCGGCAACCTCCAATCTCCTCTCCAAAATCCTCGATATCAACGGGGAAGTATTGATCGGTGACAAGGCACTGCGATACTATTACGGCGGTGGTGAGCATACCGATCTGGGAGAACTTTGGCACGAGCGGACGGGATTGCCGTTTGTTTTTGCCCTGTTGTGCACCCATCACCATAGTGACGAGCTTCGCCGTCTCAACCGCGCATTTGTTGAGAAAAAAGTGAAAATTCCTTACTATATACTGATGGAAGCGTCCCGCAAAAGCAACCTCAGCCCTGCGCAAATTATCCATTACCTAAAGTTTATCAGTTATAAGGTGGGTGTAAAAGAGGATAGAGGGTATAAGCGGTTTGTGAGAGAGGCGAAAAAGAGGGGGTTAAATCCCTCTTTGAGCAGCATTAGATATTAGTGGTTTAAAAGCGCATCAATCCGCGCCAACGTCTCATCGACTCCGATAATCGCCATGACGGTATCCAGCCCAGGTCCTGAGAGTTTCCCCATCAGCGCAATACGAAGCGGCTGACCGATTTTCCCAAAACCGATTTCCAACTGTGCGACTACCGATTCCATAATATAATGGTAATCGCTCGGCAAATGGAGTTCTCCGCCGTTTTTAAGCGCTTCCGTAAAGGTTTGGAGGATTGCTTTACTCTCCTCTTTGTACCCTTTTTTAAGTGCCGCTTCATCGAACCCTGCGGGACGAACCAGAATCTCATTGATCTGATTGGCCATCTCTACCAGTGTCTTAGAACGCTCTTTCAGTGCGTCGAGCAAGATTTCGCGTTTATCGTGGCTCACGAGAATTACCCCGTGGAATTCCAACAGTTCGCACAGTTTGTCGTTGGACATATTTTTGATGTAATGGCTGTTGAGCCAATCGAGTTTTTCAACGTTGTACACCGAAGCGGAGCGGTTGATATCGCTCGGATCAAAAAGCTCCAGCATCTCTTTCATCGAAAATATCTCCTGATCGCCGTGGCTCCATCCCAGGCGGACGAGGAAATTGAGCAATGCTTCAGGGGTATATCCCATCTCTTTGTACATCATGACATCGGTCGCACCGTCACGTTTAGAAAGTTTTTTCCCCTCATGGTTATGGATCATCGGGACGTGGAAAAAACGGGGAACCCTGAACCCGAGCGCTTCATACACAACGATCTGTTTCGGGCTGTTGGAGAGGTGATCGTCTCCCCGGATAACATCGGTGACCCCCATCAACGCATCATCGACGGCAACAACGAAGTTGTACGTCGGCGTACCGTCGGCGCGGGCGATGATAAAATCATCCAAGTTATCAGAAACGTTGAATACAACGTCCCCTTTGACCCCGTCATGTACCGTGATGGAGCCTTCCAGCGGCGCTTTGATACGGATAACCGCTTCACGCCCTTCAGGCGGTATTCCGTCGAAATTACGATAGCGGTTATCGTATTTCGCTCTCTCTTTGCGAGCCGTCTGCTCTTCGCGCAGCGCTTCGAGTTCCTCTTTGGACATATAACATTTATACGCCTTTCCCTCATCGAGGAGCTTTTGAGCATACTCTTGGTAGATTGCCAAACGGCTCGATTGGTACTCGATTGTCCCGTCATGCTCCAAGCCGACCCATTTAAACGCTTCGACGATCGCACGTGCCGCAGCCTCGTCGTTACGACTAAAATCGGTATCTTCAATACGGAGCAAAAACTTTCCGCCGTTGCGGCGTGCCCACAGATAACTAAGGAGTGCGGTACGCAATCCGCCGATATGTAAATATCCCGTCGGGCTTGGGGCAAATCTGGTTACGACCATGGTAAAAATCCTTTTTGGATGCAATTGCGCAATTTTAGTTAAGGCTATGTTAAAAGCGGGTAAAATAGAAAACTTTGACTCAGGAGTATCAATGCGCTCAATAACCCTTTCGACTTTACTAGCCGCCTATTTATGGAGCGCTCCCGTAGGAGGGGTCGCCGTATTGGTAAAAAACACCCCTATTACCCTTTTTGAAATCCAGCAGGAGATGAGACAAAGCGGCACCAGCACCAACCAAAGTGCCGATACACTAATCCGCAAAAAGCTGGAGCAACTCGAAGCGCAAGAGAAAAAAATCACGGTCAGTTCCGCCGAAATCAATGAAGAGCTAGCGCGTATGGCGGCACAAAACAAACTTTCGATAGAGCAGTTTCTAAACGCGATGCAAACCGTGCGCGGTTTAAGCGAAAAAGAGTTGAGAGCAAGAGTAGAGGAGAGTATTAAAGGACAAAAACTTTACAGCTCCATCGCATTTTCTAAAATGGGTCAACCGACTGCTGAAGAAGAGAACGAATACTATCAGCTCCATATAGACGAATTTTCACGTCCGGAGAATTTTGAAGTAACCACATATGTATCCTCTTCCCAAGAAGCACTGGCGGCTAAAATTGCCGATCCTATGCGCCATATCGAGTCGATCGAGAGTAAAGACGAAACGATTCCTTATGCTAAAATCAATCCGCAGTTGGCTCAGCTTCTTAATAAAATTCCTAACGGGTCGTTCAGTCCTGTTCTTCCAAACGGAAAAAACGGGTTTATGAGTTTTTATATGCGGGATAAATTAAATGTAGTCACCGAAAATCTTGATACGGTACGTCCGCAAATCGCCAACGCGATTTTAGGAGAGAAACGAAATCAGGTTCTAAACGATTATTTCACCCGCCTGCGACTCAGCGCGGATATCAAAGTACTGCGACTTCCATAAGAATAGAGTTTTCTGCCTTGTCATTGAGAGGCAAGCTTTTCAAAGAAAAATAGGTGACTTGCTTTGTACCTTAGCCGCACAGCTAAAGGGATAAAATCCCTTTAGCCTTCAAAATATAGCTACGATGCCATCATCTCATTGAGGATATCGAAGAGTGTAATACTTGCTTTCTCCGCTTCTTCAAAACAGACTGCAATCGCTTTTGCATGACGAATCGGATCTTCATTTAACAGCTGCATCGCTTTTTTGACCGACTCATGAACTTTTTTATGCGGTTCCAGCATTTTTGAATAACCCGCCGTTGAGCCGAACACCGATTTTCCTTCGCCGTTTTCATACCACTTACCAAGTTCACACGCATGGTGATCACTAAATTCCGTCGTTACTTTACCTTCAAATCCGGCAGCATAAGCATTATTTTTGAAAATCATATGGTCGATCTTCGCCATATTGGTGAATATTTCATAACTGATTGACTGGTTATCAGCTTTAATGTGCTCAACATTTTGAATCAATTTGGACAATACATTTTTGAATTGATCCAGTTTTTGGGATGAATCCACCGCATACTCTTCAACCCGCTCACTGTTCTCCAGCATCCCTACCGAATTTTGTTTGAGAACGCTGATATTCGCTTCGACTTCACTGGTCGCTTTTTGGGTTCGCTCGGCCAGCTTACGTACTTCGTCCGCAACGACGGCGAATCCCCGCCCGTGCTCCCCTGCCCGAGCCGCTTCGATCGCTGCATTGAGGGCCAAAAGATTCGTCTGATCGGAGATGTCTTTAATCAACGTAATAACGTTGGAAATTTCGCTCACATTGTGATTAAGCTGCTCTGAATTGCTTCGTGAATCGTTGATCATCTCGGTAATTTTGGTCATACTGGTCATAATCTCACCCGTTTGAACGCTTACTTCATCCACAACCTGACCCGTCTCATGATTGAGCGTATTGACATCTTTCAGATTGGTCATGTTGTTCTGAAGCGAACTTCGGAGACTTCCGGCATTATGAATAGAGCCTTGAATCATTTGACGTGCCAATGTTAACGACATCTCATTTTTTTCCATCTCTTCTTCCGATTTCGCCTTCTCGTACATCGCCTCCTTGGCCCGTTCCTCTGCAACCAAAGCGATCTTCTCAACTTTTTCAATAAAGATATTAAAGCTTGCCGCCGCTTTTCCGATTTCATCGTTGGAAGAGATTTTCAGTCGTTTGCTCAAATCGGCATCACCGCTCGCCAACTCCTGCGCAATCTCATCAAGGTTTTGAATCGGCTGTGTTACCGCTCGACGGACAATGATAATCAGCAATACTAAAATGATGACATCCATTACCGTCATAATGACGACTTGACGCAACAAAGAATCTTCAGACTGATTGATTAGATTTTCCACCGTCGAGAGTTTTCTTGCCGAAAATGCATATGCTACCTCTTCTCCGGAAAAATCTTTTATCGCTATCGGTTCTACGTAAAAATTATCCGTTGTGAATGCACCTTTTTTTGGATCGAAATCGGTTTTGCCGAGTTCCGATAAAAACCCTTTATCAACCGTATCCGCCTTGACCGCCAATGTATAATCTTTTCCTATTTTAGGGGCGTCTTTCAGCTCTTTCGCATTTTCTAAATATCGGTTATTCAGAGCAATAATAAGCTCTGCATCAAAATTTTTGCGCATATCTTTAACGATAGAGTTAAGCCCCTGCATAAATTCGACCGACCCTGCATACTCTCCCCCCGAAAAAATGGGAGCGATTCCGCGCAATTCCAATCCCGCGACACCGATTTCAATCGCAACCAGCGGTTTTTGTGTCTCTTTAACCGCTAAAATAGTTTTACGAAAGCTTCTCAGATCGTCACCGTATTTTTTCGGATTCCATACACGCAAAAAGCTATGTACGTCTTTATCATGAACATGAATTTTGATATTGCCGAATTTCGTGTTTTCTTTGTACTCTTTCGAAAGTGACTTAAGACTCGTCAGTGTCGATTCACGATCTCCGCTCGTCAATCCGTTTACTACGACACTGTTTTTAGAAATACCGATTGCATTGGTAAGACCGACACTGTTTTTAGCCTCGATCGCTTCGTTAAAAATTGTCGTCATCTCCTTTGACTGACTGGCATAGATGTCGTCTCGAATCTGATGGACAGAAATTATGTAATTAATTAATACTACAATAAATCCCACAATAATGGATGCAATCAATGGAACATGTACTTTTTGTGCGATGCTAAGATTGTTCATGTCTCTCCTTTTTAAGTAACACTCATATTAGATTAGACTATTATAGTACTGTAAACCTGTAAAATTAGCGTAAAAAGGGAAAAATTAAACAGTCTTAGCGCGTTTTAGATAGCTATGTGGTATTTTTGTGATATTTGAATAAGTTATAGATTACAGCAGCAATCAGCCGCTGTAGTTTTCGAGGTATTTGGTATCGAAGTTGTTATTGATGAAGTCGGGATTTTTCATCATCTTCATATGAAACGGAATCGTTGTTTTGATTCCGGTGATCGTGAATTCGCTTAATGCACGATGCATACGTGCAATCGCATCGTTACGATCGGTTCCGTACACGATCAATTTCCCGATCATTGAATCGTACGTCGGAGGGACGATATAACCGGCATGCGCATGGGTATCAATACGGATATTCCGCCCGCCCGGAGCGATCCATTGGGTAATTTTACCCGGTGAAGGCAAAAATTTGATCGGATCTTCCGCCGTAATACGACACTCGATTGAGTGCCCTTTGAGAACAACGCTCTCTTGCGAAGGAAGTGCTTCACCTTCGGCAACACGGATCATCATTTCGATCAGATCCAGCCCGCTGACCATCTCGGAAACACAGTGTTCGACCTGAAGACGGGTATTCATCTCCATAAAGTAAAACTTTTTGTCCGCATCGAGAAGGTACTCAAACGTCCCTGCCCCTTCGTACTTGATGTACTTCGTTGCACGGACGGCCGAAGCGTGCAGTTCGGCACGAATTTCAGGAGTCAATGCAACTGCCGGAGACTCTTCGATCAATTTTTGGTGACGACGCTGCATCGAACAGTCACGCTCTCCGATATGGAGTACGTTACCATGGCTATCCGCAATCACTTGTACTTCAATGTGACGAGGGTTTTTAATGAATTTCTCCATATAAATCGTACCGTCGCCGAATGCGCCGATTGCTTCCGCTTCCGCCGCTAAAAAAGCATTTTCGACATAGCTTTCGTCTTCAACTACGCGCATACCGCGTCCGCCACCGCCGGCTGCGGCTTTAAGGATAATCGGGTAACCGACCTCTTTA